>MAAC01011223.1_pt1 | contig 19919 bp, 22 predicted proteins | sample 1115981 | NCBI WGS metagenome assembly MAAC01 (sample SAMN04961126, study PRJNA320927) | seawater metagenome | isolation source: sample BD02T64 sea water enriched with oil for 64 days | place: USA:Gulf of Mexico | collected 2013-07-27
ATACGAACTCTATATTTGATCAATGCACTTTCTGAAAAGTACGCTCCTAGAGAAGCACATGTTTTGCGGTATCTCCCATCAATTGGAGAAATGGCAGTTAAGCTATTCAATTCCATCGTGTAAATGTCTTTTTTGAAGAATTGCGAAATTAAGGTTTTTAGGATCAATTTGCACTTTAAGTCGTTGCTAATTTATGATTATGCTACTATTAGAGTGATGCAAGCCTGAAAATGTAGTCTGAAGAATACCTTTTTTGGGATCCATTTAATTTTTTTACCAAAATTTAATTACATTTAGGAATACCCAAGTTCTATGTTTCAACAAATTTCATTAGGTTTTAAGAGCTACTTTCGTGCCCATAGGTTTATATGGAAACAGCGATTATGGCCTTATTTATTGGTCCCAGGATTCATAAACTTGGTATTGATCACATTTGTGATTTATTCTGCGATTCAACTTGATGATAGTGTCCATAATATGATTAGTTCTTTTTCAGAGAACAAAGAGGCTTTGTGGTTTAAAATGAGTGATTACCTCATTCGCGGATTTTTTTATTTGCTACTTGCCTTTGTTTATTTTATTATTTACAAAAATCTAGTACTCATTATAATGTCTCCAGTATTGGCTTTGCTCTCAGAAAAGGTTGATAGTTTGTATACTGGTAGAGAATTTCCTTTTAAATTCAATCAGTTTATTTTGGATGTTTGGAGAGGAGTGAAAATTGCAGTTCGCAACATGGTTATAGAGCTTGGGTTAATAATCCTTTTGCTATTATTAGGTCTAATTCCGTTGTTGGGTCTATTAGCGCCCTTTTTGATAATAAGTATTGAGTGTTATTTCTATGGGTATTCCATGATGGATTATTCCAATGAAAGAAAACAAATGACAATGCGTGCTAGTAATCAGTATGTGAGGGAGAATAAATTTCTTAGTATTACTATTGGTCTAATGTTCTACCTGATGTTTTTGGTACCCATTATAGGTTGGATCTTTGCTCCATGTTATGCAATAGTTGCTGGTACATTAGCGGTATTAGAAAAAGACGGTGTTTCTGCTCCGTATATTGAACCCAATGTAGTTTAAAGGCAAAGGCTCTTATAGTCTGGGATTTTCGTTAGAAAATGGTAGGTCTCATTTTGCAAATCAACTTCACAAATATAATGATCTAAACCATTGGTGATAAGAATAAAAGGAGCCTTTATTTGATAGTTGTAGCGCGCTGCTTGGTCAAATACTGCCTGGGTTAGTTTGATCTCAGGAGCTTTGCATTCCACTAAAATTAGCGGTTTCCCATTATTTCCAAAACATAGTAAATCATAGCGTTGAAGGTTTTTATTGATAGTCAAGGCACCTTCTGAAGACATTAAAGAATACGGGTAATTGTACTGTTTATTGAGGTAATGGATAATGTGTTGACGTACCCATTCTTCTGGAGTTATTAATAGGTCTTTTTTCCGAGTAATATCAAAGACGTATAATTTGTCAAGTTTTTTTTTGATTTGTAGTTTTACCAAAGGTAAATTTAGCCTCGGAAATGGAATGCTCATATGCCATTAATTTAATTCAAAACTAAGAAATTGAATGCACTTCAGAAATTTTTAAGTTACCTCTTTCCAGTTTTATTGGAAAGAGTAGGTGGAGACCTAGAGCATCAGCTTAGTGTATACCTTGATAAAGGAAAACTAAAATTGTATACCGAGGAAACTAATTATTCATTTGGTCAATTACATCGCGTTTTCCAGAATGCACTTAAAGGTATAGTTTATAAAGAGAAAGAAGATTCAAAGATCTTGATTTTAGGATTTGGTGCAGGGAGTATTGCTTCAATCATTAGGCAAGAGTTGAATATAAAATCTCCCATGATAGGAGTAGAGTTAGATAAGGTAGTTTTGGATTTATATAAACGGTATTTTTCGACTACACATACAAATCTCTCTATTGTTCATACCGATGCATTTAAGTTTGTAACTCAAAGTCAAGATAAATTTGATCTTATCTTAATTGATTTATTTGTAGATCAGGAGCTACCAGAATTTTGTACTAGCTCGGAATTTATGAAAGGGGTAGCAGCCATTCTTGATGTCACAGGGACTGTTGTTTTTAATACAATTGAAAGTACCTTAGCAATGGATCGGTTTGAAAAAAGTCTAGGTAATTCATTTATCATCCAAAATAAAAAGAAGATATTTGGACAAAATTGTGTTTATATTTTAAAGAAAACTACCGAAAATCATTGATCTCCTTTATTTGAATAAAATGAAAAAAATAATAATTATATACCTACTGTTTCTGGTCACTTTTGGTTTATCTGCTCAGGAAAAGAAGGATGAGTTTTGGTCGGGTCTTTCTTTTAGTCAAGAGCTCACTAAAAAGATGGAATATACGGTCAAGTCGGAGTATAGAGGGCTGGGTTTTGAAGATCAATTGGCAAAGTTTTTGGAATTTGGTACAGCCTATAAATTCAATAAATTCTTGGGTTTCAAAGCTGGAACAAGGTTTTCTGATGTGTTTGATGCTGATGATAAATGGAGAATTCATACAGATGTCATTTTAAAATGGTCTAAAAAGAAATGGCCATTGAAAGTCCGATTTAGAAATAGATTCCAGTATACTTTTCTTTCTGCCAACCCCGATGATTTTTCTGTATATAGGTCTAAATTGAAATTGTCTTGGAAGCTGGCTAAAAGGTTCTATTTCAATAGTGGATTTGAATATTTTTACAAATTCGGAGATAAAAATAAATGGGATACGGAAAGATTTTTTATTACGAGTAACTATACCTGGAAAAAAGGAATAGGACTGTCTCTTGGGTATATTGTAGAGCAAGATCTGAATAAAAAAAATGTTGAAAATAAAAGGGCGCTTGTTGTAGGGCTTAGTTACCAAATAAAGAGAAAATCTAAATCTAAGTCTAAGTCCAAATCAAGGTCTAAAAAAGGCTAGTATTCTTTTGGTCGCTTATTGAATATTAAATAGCCAAAATGGAAAAAGGCCCCATAAGAAGTTTCTTCTGCATCATAGTAGTTTACAGCTAGGCTTAATGGACCTATTCTACTTTCGTAAATTAAGTTAGCAGAAAGGATAGGATGTCCAAACTTGGTATTGATCAGGTCTTCTGTTAAGGTTATTCCACCATCTTCTTGTTTATTGAATATAGAAAATGGCTTGAAGTAAAGGGCATCGAACCTAAAAGACAAACTTGGGTTGAAATTATAAATGGCCGAAAATCCACCACTCAAGTATTTATAGGCTCTCAAATTGCTAATGAAAAAGCTTTTGCTGTCACTCAACGGATAATATGCTGGCGCATTCACTAAGGTGGAATAGTAGTCTTGTAAAGGTTTCTGAGTCGAATAAAGTGCTTGTAATTTAATACCGTAATCAATCTTTGTATTGAATTTATAGTACTTTTCATAGGTCCCGAAAATCTCTGTCCACCATTGTTTTTGACGTTCACTTTCGAAAATGGCTCCACCTGCTCCAGGTTTTAGATAAAATTTTGACCCAATAATGCTAGTGGATAATTGAAAACGACTTCCTTGATTCGGATACATTTTCTTATTCAAGGTATTCTCTATTAAGGAGATTGTACTTTTTGACCCTTCATTATCTACTATATCTGGACTTAACTCAATATTGAAATTGGATTCCTTTGAAAATTTCGTTCTCGTGTGGAATAGGGTTTGTTCAATTTCTATTCTGCTGTTCTTAGCTAAAGGGATCTGTCCTTTAGCTAAAATATGATGATCTCTAGTGATTAGGTTTATCGATCGCTTTCTTTCGAAGCTTACTTCTCTATTGTTGAGGTAGTCAAATTGGTTATAACCATATTCTCCAATCAGGGTGTATTGAATCTTATTGGGGATGTTTAATTTTATTTTAGCCTTTGCGGAATTATAAAAGTTTCCTGTATAAAAATTGAAGTAGTACTTGGATAAATACCTATTTAGATGATTGTATTGTAAAGATACAAAAGTGGTATTGATACTTCTACTAGTTAGGAATCCTCCAAGATTAACTTTGATATTTTTATTTGGACTGGCTTGTAAATTTAAGATATAGGTCTCGCTTACTTGATCGTAATCCAATTGAGGGTATATATTTTTGAAATACCTTTCCCCAGCAAGTTTTAGATATGCCTGGTTCAATTGTTTGGCATTTAAACCTCCTTTATTTTTACGAATAAGTTTATCTATATATTGGTTTTGACGATCGCTAAGTCCTAATACTTTAATATCAGAAACAATTAGCGGCTTAATCTTCTTTTTAAATTGATAACGCTTTACAAATCGGTCCTTGCTATACATTCTTCTTTCAATTTTGATCAGAATGCTGTCCATTTGTCGCATGGTTGCCACATAACCGGAATCAATTATTTCGGGGATTAGGTGGTAGTCGTTCGAAGAGTAGTCTATTACATTAGGCTGAATATAGATGTCTTGTTTTCTTAGGATATTTGGATTCGCTTTTTGGATAAATAGAAAAATATCATTTGTAAAAGTTAAGTGCTTATCATCTTTTGGATACTCTTTTAGAACAGTATAGGTCACATTGGAACCAATGATTATGTCTGGATTGAATTCACTCAACATGATATCTGCTGGGAAATTATTGTAAAGTCCTCCATCAAAAAGATATTGCCCTTTAATTTTAATGGGTCTATATACTAAGGGGATTGCCATGGATGATCGAACGGCATGATCCAATTGTCCGTCTTTTAAAGTGACAGCCTTTTCGGTTAAAACTTCAGACCCAGTAGCGCGGAAGGGGATAAATAAGCTATCGAAATCGCATTTAGCTGCAATACTCGCTGGTGCTAATTTCTCCATTAGTACATAGTTTATCAATAGATCTTTATTGACGCCAATTTTTAAATTGGTAGTGTAGTTGGAATCTATTTTTACTAGGATAGAAAACAAAGAAGGATCTTCTTCTTCTAGATTATATACTGTTAATTCATCTGTGGGTAAATCCCCTGATATTATTTTCCCAAAAGATTTTTGTGTAAGAATATCTTCAATTTCGTCCACAGAATATCCTGCTGCATAAAGCCCTCCAATAACAGCCCCCATGGAAGTTCCCGAAATATAGTCTATGGGGATGTTGTTTTCTTCTAAGGCACGTAATAATCCAATGTGCGCAGAACCCTTTGCGCTCCCACCACTTAAAACAACGCCTACGGTTTGACCAAATATCGGTTGGAAAGGAATTAGAAGAATAAGAAGAATCCCTAAGATTTTAAATTTATTCAAAGCTTTTGTTGGTGATTATTGAATATTGAAAAGATGCTTATATAAAATTAAGATTTAAAAATTTGATTTGCACGTGTTTGGACTAAAATATTTATGGTTCGTTTTGTCTTTGAATTAGCAGTAAAATCACATTTTTTATTTTTGTAAGATGGCTTATCTAAGAGGGTAATTATTTGTGATTTCTGATAGATATTTTTAGATTGCCATTACAAAATAATACTATGCGTAAAATTATAAATACTTTCTTTTCTATCTTTCTTGGATTATCCTTAGCAGCGAATGCACAGGGGCCAAATGTAAGTATAGATTATGTGGAAGACTATAAATATATAGCCGTTTATGAAATGCATCGGGTCGGTATCCCAGCAAGTATAACGTTGGCTCAAGGGATTTTGGAGTCTGCGTATGGTAAAAGTAGATTGGCAACTGAAGGAAATAATCATTTTGGTATAAAATGCCATATTTCATGGGTTGGTCCAGTGATGTTTTATGATGACGATGAAAAGGATGAATGCTTTAGAGTATACCAAGATCCTATTTCCTCCTATCATGATCACTCTGAGTTTTTAACTACCCGTGATCGTTATTCGTTTTTGTTTGATTACAATACCAAGAATTATAAAGCTTGGGCAAAAGGCTTGAAAAAAGCAGGCTACGCTACAGCAAAGGATTATGACGAAAGACTGATAGAATTGATAGAGCGCTATGAACTAGATCAATTTGATTCGTGGAAGTTAAAGCAATTGCCAAAAGATGATTATTTCACTAAGGACGTGGAAGTTGTTGAGGGAATTGAACCGGTTGTTAAAGAAGCTTCACCTATCGTTCTAGAAAATCCTATTCTTCGCCACTCCAATAATATAAAATATGTTGTTGCTGAACCTGGTGAGAGCATTGGGGATTTGGCAAAAAGGATGAATCGTTGGGAATGGGAGATTATCAAGTATAATGAATTGGAGGAGGATTATGTCTTTTCGGAAAATGAGGAGGTATTTATCCAACCAAAGCGAAGAAAAGCAAAGGTGAAAACGTATGTTGTAAAGGAAGGGGATACTCTTTTTACTATTTCTCAAAAATTCGGTATTAAACAGCGTTTTATTCTTTTGAGGAATAACTTCAATACGGAATTAGAAATCAGGCCAGGTATAGAGCTGGTATTAAGAGGTAAGAGATAAATGGAAAAGGGCACTAAATTAGTGCCCTTTTTTTATGAATCAATCATAGCTGTAAATTCTTTCTGGAGCAGTGCTCCCTTGTCTAACGCATACCATTTGTGAATTTCTTCCGCATAGGGTTTGCCTTCAGCTTTCAGTTGTATTACTTTTTCTTGAACAGGATCAGGTCTTGGTCCCCAGGTTCCAATAACTTCATTGGTTTCTGCATCCAGGCGAATTAGCTTTGGAATGCTTCTTCCTCCATTTGTTAGAAATTGATCCATTATCTCTAAGTTCTCATCTCGTTTTAGTAGTGATAAGGAGATATTCTCAGTCAATTCACTTATTTTATATAGTTGGGGTAGGTTTTGCGCTGCATCACCACACCAAGACTCTGTGAGTACGATCCATTTTTCTTTTCTTTCCATGGTCTCAGCACTATGAATCATTTCTGCATTCGGTTTGAAAATTTTAAGCCATTTCTTACTTCTTTTTAAATTCAATTTGGTGTATTCAAAAAGTGGCGGTAAATCGATCGTATCTATTCCTTTTGAATTTGAAACTTCCGTCTCTATTTCAGATAGATATTCATCAAATTGGAGTGTATTTAGTAGGGAGGTATTAATCTTCATTTTCGTCGATTGTTGATTATGTTTGTAAATTTACGAAAGGTAGCATAGATTAAAAGTCGTACAGCTGACAATACCTTAGTGATCAGATTTTTCTTGGATTAAATATTTCCAACTGCCCCATTTAAAGGTTTTATGAGCAAGGAATAAAAAGAATGCCGAACCTAGAATCCAAGCGGTATAATTTAAAACCATATCATTCATGGGCGCATCGAATAAGGCATAGGTTTGAAAAGTAGAATTTTCATTTGTTATAAATATGGAAATGAAAATATTGTTTGCGGCATGCATGCCTAATGCTAATTCCAACCTATCATCCATAACGGTGCATATTGCGAAAATAATACCAGAACCAATATACATTGGAAGGGCTGTTAATAGACCAAAATGATGCACTTCAGGATTCGCTAAATGTAGCAATCCAAAAATAGTTGAGGTAAGTAGTATTGGTATCCATCTCTTGTTAGTTGACACTCCCAGCATTTGCATAAAATAGGAGCGAACTAATAATTCTTCAGCACTGGTTTGAATTGGAATAAGTGTTAAAGAGATCAGTATAAGTGGTATAAATTGTAGAAGATTAAACTGGAATTGATATTGATCACCATGGAAATAATAATCCAATCCTACTCCGCATGCAGAGAATACAATCCAAACAATGAAACCAAAAAGGATACGTTTTTTATCTATTGATTTACTGGCTGAAATTAAATTTCTAAAAGGAGTTTTATGAATTTTAGTGGTAACTAAATACAGTGCAAGCCATATTCCTATAAAAGGTAGAAGTGATAGGGTAAGGTATAGGTTTTTATCCATTCCAGCTATAAGGATTCCTTGTTGGCTAAAACTAGCTTCCAAATGTTTGGCAGCTAAAAGGAGTGGTCCTTGTAATACGTTGGTAAGGAGTACTATTAGTAATAAGCAGGCTATAAATCCATGTACATGTTTTTTAGCCTGCTGTAATAAGTTGAGGAATTCCATAAATTATTCACTGATTGTGCGGAACAATTTAGGGATTTCTCCATAAATAGGTAATTTTCCGTCCCACTTTTCAATAAATTGTTGTTGGAGAAGTAGGCTTGTCAGTGATTTCTGTTTTTGTTCAAAAGCATATCTTTCTGCATCTGCTTTTATTTTTAAAGCCTGCGCTTCCCCCTTTTGTTTTTCAATTTGTTTAAATGCATCGGCCTTAGCTTGTTCTAGTTCATTCTTTTTTTGCTGAGCAATTTGATTGGCCTCTATTTTTCTGTCAATGGCAATCTTTATAGTTTTCGGAAGTCGTAATTCATTAAGTAATACTACTTTCTCCACTACAAAGCCTTCTCTTCCTAGGTCTGTAGTGAAAAGTGAATCTGCTTTCGAAATAAAGGAATTTTTCTTGGTATAGATTTCCTCTGCCGAATAGTGATTGGCCGATTTGTTATATGAATCTCTAAGATAGTTCCTCAGGATTGTTCTACTTATTTCATCTAACGGCTTTCTATATTTTATGAAAATGTCGGTGGCTTTGTCCTCTGCAATTCTATAGTTTATGGAAACATCCATGGAGACAACTAGACCATCATTTGTGGTTACCCTTATTTCATCATTATTGATGCTACCTTCTTGAGTATCTTTTGTGAATACGGCATTTTGAACAAAAAGAGGGAATTCATGAATTTCGGTTACTACCGGATTAAACCATACAATACCGGTAACTTCTGTTACGTCATCGACCCCTTTTTCCTGACCGTAGAGGTTTACACGTATACCAGAATATCCTGCGTCTATTCGTTCATAACATTGACTCAAAACTATTAGGAGAAGAATTGTAAAGGTTGTGAAAGCAATTAAACTGATTTTTTTTAACATTTTGGTTATTAATTAATGGTGAATGATTGATCCAAATTTATCCTTGAGAATTGCTATAAAAATTAGCTTTTTGATTGGTTCAAGTGATAATTACTTTTTATATTAGCAAATATAGGGCGAAATAAGAATAAGTGCAAATATAATTAGCATAATACTATTTTCATGAGCAACATTGGGCGGAATATTCGAAAAATCAGAACCACTAAGGGGTTAAGTCAAGCAGCCTTTGCAGAATTATTTGGCCTTACTAGGGCTAGTGTTGGGGCCTATGAAGAAGGGAGAGCCGAACCGAAATTGGATGCGATTGTTCAGATTGCTAATTATTTTAGCTTCACCTTGGATAAAATTTTAATGGGTGAGGTGACGGTAAATGAAATTTACCAGTTTGAACTTCCTAAGGTAGAGGCAGGGGCAAAATCAGTAGGGAATAAAGATCATGGAAAAGAAACAAAAGGTGAGCGTGTTCCTGTTGTGTTGAGTACAGAGATGTTGGTTTTTAAGGAGCAAGATTGGCCTGTGCTATCTTCTATTGAATTGAATAAGGCCGTTTGGAATGTTGATTTATTAATTCAGTTAAGTCCAGATATAAAGCGGAATGAACCTTATTGGATGGATGGTTCTTGGTTGATGCTACATAAAGTTGCACCAAAATCATTGATGGATACTTTAGATTACCTTGTTATCCAAAAAAATGAAATATTCATTATAAAAGGGAGTGACATAGAAAAAGCGCCAAGCTTAATTTGGGAAATTTCTTGGGTTATAAATTCGATGTCCAATTATAAGCATTTGGTGAATGACGGAAGATTGCAATCTCTTGAATCTAGAATAAATAGAATGGAAAAGCTGGTATAAGTTTATCTTTTATAGCAAAAAAAAACCTCCTCAACTAAATTCATTTAGTTGAGGAGGTTTTTTTAATGATTTTATGATCGATTCAATAGCTTCTCTAATTGAATATTCAGTGCTTCACTACGGAGGTTTTTAGCAATAATTTTCCCGTGAGCATCAATGAGGTAGTTGGTAGGGATGCCTTGAATTTCAAAGCTGTTGACTATTTCACTTTCCCAGCCATTCAACTCAGAAACATGGTACGGCCAATTAAGATTGTCATCTGTTATGGCTTGAGACCATCTTTCCTTCCCGTCTAAAATCTTATTTCCTCTTCGGTCGATTCCTCCGTCTAGAGAAATAGAGAAAATTTCGAAGCCGTTTGCATTTTTAAAGTTGGCTCTTTTGTATTTGCCATAACTTTGAACTAAATGTTTGTTTTCTCTTCTGCAAGGAGAGCACCACGATGCCCAAAAATCTACCAGGACTATTTTACCTTTTAGGGCTGAAAGTTCAATTTCTTTACCTTGCTCATTTTTCATAGCAATATTGGGGAGTTTATCACCAATATTAAGGCCTTCTAATTTCTGACTATTAGATTGAGCTGAAGCATTACCTTCCATACAGCTTTGTGCATTGAGGGATAAGAGAAGCACTATTATAAAAGAGAAAAGTTTACGCATCGTTTCAGGATTAATCAATTCTTGTAATTTCTGCACCTATACTTTGAAGTCTCTCAACTATATTTTCGTAACCTCTATCGATTTGCTCAATATTATGAATAGTACTTTCTCCGCTGGCTGATAAAGCAGCTATAAGCAATGATATACCTGCTCGAATATCAGGAGATGTCATAGTGGTTGCTTTTAGGCCACTCCTGTGATTTTGCCCAATAACTGTAGCTCTATGTGGATCACATAGAATTATTTGGGCCCCCATGTCAATCAATTTATCTGTAAAGAACAATCGACTTTCAAACATTTTTTGATGAATCAGAACACTTCCTCGTGCTTGTGTAGCTACAACAAGAATAATGCTAAGAAGATCTGGAGTAAATCCAGGCCATGGTGCATCAGAAACAGTTAAGATAGAGCCGTCAATAAAAGATTCTATTTCGTAATTATCCGCAGATGGTATATAGATATCATCTCCTTTCCGTTCTAATTTAATTCCTAGTTTGCGGAAAGTGGTAGGTATATTTCCCAATTCGTCATAGGCAACATCTTTTATGGTTAGTTCAGATCTTGTCATTGCAGCCAAACCAATCCAGCTTCCTATTTCAATCATATCTGGAAGGATTCTATGCTGACATGATTTGAGGTTTGGAACACCTGTAATGTGTATTAAATTTGATCCAATTCCAGAGATTTTACCTCCCATTGAATTGATCATTTTACACAATTGTTGAATATAAGGTTCACAAGCCGCATTGTAAATTGAAGTATCTCCTTCGGCTAATGATGCAGCCATTATAATATTGGCTGTTCCAGTTACAGAAGCCTCTTCCAATAAAATGTCAGTACCGACTAATTTTTTAGCATTGACATTGTAGAATCTAGTTTCTTTGTGGTATTCAAAATTGGCACCTAATTTTTGAAGGCCTAAAAAATGGGTGTCTAATCTCCTTCTTCCAATTTTATCACCTCCAGGTTTAGGAATATAGGCATGTCCAAATCTAGCTAATAGAGGTCCCGCTATCATTACAGATCCTCTAATGGATGCTCCTTTTTTCTTGAATTCTTCACTTTGCAGATAAGGTAGATTTAATTCATCTGCCTGAAAATTGAAAATTCCTTTTCCTTTTTTAGAGACCTTAACACCTAAATCTTGTAATATACCAATCAACCTATTGACATCTATAATATCAGGGACATTTGATATGGTAACTTCTTCTGGTGTTAATAGAATTGCACATATAACCTGTAGAGCTTCATTTTTTGCCCCTTGAGGAGTGATTGATCCTTTTAATCTTTTACCACCTTTTATTTTGAATGATGCCATTATATTTTAATTACCTTCTTTTTTTATAACCTCCGCTTGTTCCAGTATTTTTTTGTGGGCCTTTTGGTCCACTTTTGGTATTTGATCGTTGAGACCCGCTATTTCCAGTACCTTTGCTTTGGTTCTTAGTCGGTTGAATCATGTGTCCAAAGTGGCTAAGTCTATAATTGTCGGAAAGTTTTAATTTTCCATTCGACAAATTAGAGAGTTGTTCCAGAATAACCTCATCTTCAATATTTACCCTATTCCAATTGGTATAGGATTTTTTCATGTGATTGGTAAGCGTATAAACAAGAAGGTCTTTCAATTCACCCTCTTCCTTCTCTTGCGCTTTTTCAATCATTTTTTCCAAGACCTTTCCAAGATGTCGATAGCGAATTCTCTCTGTATTGTAGGGAACCTTATCTGGTTTTTCCATTAGCGATTCCTCACTTGGTTTATCATACGGTGAGTCTACATCCAATTTAAATTCGGACATGATAAATAAGTGATCCCACAATTTGTGTTTGAAGTCTGGTACATCTCTTAGATGTGGGTTTAGGTTACCCATTACATTTATAAGTGCCTGTGCTTGTTTGTTTCTCGTTTCTCTGTCTTCGATAGTGAAAAGAAAGTCAACCATTCGCTGAATATTTCTTCCGTATTCAGGAATAATTAATTTTGGTAATTGTGTATTGTAATCCATCTATTGTGAGTCGATTATGGCTTTGTCAAAAATAGGGCTGAAAGGTTGTAGGAATTTCAGTAAACTTAGTACGATTGATTATTCGTAGTAGTTGTTAGCCCGATATAAGTTTAAGATATTAGTCTGCTTGCAAAATACAAAAAAATAAATTGCTTGGAGAAATTCTTAATATTGAAATTTACTAAAAATTGAGATATAACAGAAACAAAAAAGCCGGCTATTTAGCCGGCTTTTAAATTTATTTTAGTTTGCACCTGTACTTGTTGGTGCTAAAGAGTTTTTTGTATTCTTTCTTAGGGGCATTGTTTCTTCCTTTGATTCAGGATTTACTTTCCCTTTGATTTTTAAAGTAACCTTAGGCGTATCAATACTATTTGAATTTACCGTTACTGATTTCGTGAAAGGACCAACTCTATTGGTTGCATATTTCACTTTAATGGTTTTAGACTTTCCAGGTAAAATTGGTTCTTTTGGCCAAACTGGGACAGTACATCCACAACTCCCTTTGCAGTTTGTTATGATCAATGGCTTTTTACCTGTGTTTGTGAAGACAAATTCATAGGTTCCGTCTGACTTATATTCAATAGTTCCGTAGTCGTGAACTTTTTTCTCAAATGAGATGTTTTGTGCTTGTAGCGCAATACCAAATGCGAAAAGGGCTAATCCAAATAAAAACTTTTTCATCGTAGAATTATATTGTTAGTGTCACAAAATTAATAAAAAATTTACTCATCACCAGCCATACTAAGCACATAATATAGTAAAGTAGTTACAGAGGCCAGTGCAGCTACCAGATATGTTCTTGCAGCCCATTTAAGTGCATCTTCTGCTTGATTCATTTCCACAGGACTGGCAATATGATCATTTTGAAGCCATGCCAATGCTCTATTACTTGCGTCAAACTCCACAGGTAGCGTGATCAATGAAAATGCTGTTAGAATGGCTTGTGCTGAAATTACAAGAGTCATAATTATTTCCCAACCAAAATCCATGGACATTCCACCAAAGATGGCGATAAAGAAAATGACATTCATCAACTTAGAACTAGCAGAGGTAATTGGGACCATGGCAGAACGAAGCGTCAGCCATTTGTAAGCTTGTTGATGTTGAACAGCATGTCCACATTCATGCGCAGCAATCGCTGCAGCTGCAATATTTCTACCGTGGTATACGGCTTGGCTTAAGTTGACAGTTTTATTCGTAGGGTTATAATGATCGGTTAATTGTCCTTGAACGCAGGTTACCTGAACATCATGAATACCCTTTTTATTTAGCATTCGTTCTGCGATCTCTTTCCCACTAAAACCAGAAGAAAGTGGTGTTTGACTGTACTTTTTAAACTTGCTTTTAAGACGCCTGCTAACTAAAAAGCTGATGGCTATAAAACCGAATATAATCAGGTATAACATGTAATTATTGTTTTTTCAAAGTTCGTAAAATATCGTGCCATTCATAAACTTTATGACAAATTTTAACATTCTTAAACAGTGAATAGTTAATTGTAATGTGAAAATGGCTAGTTTTGTTGATTAATTCACAAAGAAATTCATTTAGAAAAGTGATTTGAACCATTAATTTCAAGGCATTAGGACTAAATGAAAAAAATAGAAATACGCAGTATGAAGCCACTGATTTTAGTTGTAAATGATGATGGGATTACAGCTCCAGGTATACGGGCATTGCTAGAGGTGATGGTCGATTTTGGAGATGTTTATGTTGTTGCGCCTGATAGCCCTCAATCTGGAATGGGGCATGCTATAACTTTGAATACAACCCTTCGAGCTGAAAAAGTTAGTTTTGGTGAAGGTGCAGTTGAGGAGTATAGTTGTACAGGAACTCCTGTTGATTGTGTCAAACTGGCAGTGAATAATTTATTACCACGAAAGCCTGACTTAATTGTGTCGGGAATCAATCATGGTTCAAACTCCAGTATAAATGTGATTTATTCCGGTACCATGTCTGCCGCAATGGAAGGTGCATTAGAAGGTATCCCATCCATTGGATTTTCATTATTAGATACTAGAAGGGAAGCAGATTTCACGGTTTCCAAGGAAGTTGTAAAAGTAATAGTGAATAATGTTCTTGAAAATGGAATGCCGGCAGATATTTGTTTAAATGTGAATATCCCGGTGGTTAGCCAAGCTGAATTGAAAGGTATAAAGATATGTAGGCAAGCCAGGGGTAATTGGGAAGAGGAGTTTGATGAACGACTAGATCCAAATAAAAGAAGTTATTATTGGTTGACCGGATCCTTTGTGAATTATGATAAGGGGGAAGATACCGATATTTGGGCATTAGAAAATAAATACGTTTCAGTGGTCCCTGTACAATTCGATTTAACAGCACATCATAGCATACAAAAATTAAATACTTGGAATTATGAATTTTAAGAAGGATCATCTCGGTTTTGGTATTTTATTAGGTGTACTTTTGCCTGTTATAGTTCATACTATTCTGTTTTTTGGATTGTCTTTGTTTGACCAACAATATATATTGAAGAAATCAACGATGGAATTGACGGCCATTGTCCTTACCGTTCCCGTATTCAGATACTATATGGTAAATTTAAAAGCAGAAAGAACTGGGCAAGGAATGATGTTGGTTATCTTTGCGTATGCAATCTATTATATGGTAGCACATTTTGACATATTAGCTTAATCTACTTAGATGAAGTATTATATTATTGCCGGAGAAGCTTCTGGAGACTTGCACGCGTCCAATTTGATAAAAAATATTAAGTTGGAAGATCCTGAAGCAAATATTCGTGCTTGGGGTGGAGACAAGATGGAAGCTCAGGGTGTTAAGCTTGTGAAACATTTTCGCGACTTAGCATTTATGGGTTTTTTGGAAGTCATTATGAATCTAAAAACTATTTTAGGAAATCTAAAATGGTGTAAAACGGATATTCAGTCTTTTCAGCCTGATTTGATAATATTAGTAGATTATCCAGGCTTTAATTTAAGAATTGCCACATTTGCTAAAGAATTAGACATCCCTGTATTCTATTATATCTCACCGCAAGTTTGGGCTTGGAAGGAATCCCGAGTTAAACAGATAAAACGGGATGTAGATAAAATGTACTGCATATTACCTTTTGAGAAATCGTTCTATGAGAACCATAATTTTGAAAGTCACTTTGTAGGGCATCCTCTTTTGGATGCTATTCAGCAATTTGATGAGGAAGAAGGAGAAGGTATTCGATCTGAAGATAATAGAAAATTGATTGCCCTATTGCCAGGGAGTCGCAAGCAAGAAATAGCTAAAATACTACCGGTAATGGCAGAGGTTGTAGATAGATTTCCAGACTATAAATTTGTTTTAGCAGTAGCGCCATCGATGTCCATTTCTTTTTATGAAAAGTATATGGGGAACACGGTGAATAAGATTGAATTTATTGAAGGGAAAACGTATGATGTTTTAAGGAATGCGCATGCTGCTATAGTCACTTCAGGAACTGCAACTTTAGAGACAGCATTGTTTAGAGTCCCCGAAGTTGTTTGTTATAAGACGAGTGGTTTGAGCTATTTTTTAGCCAAACAACTTGTTAAAATAAGATATATATCTTTAGTGAATCTGATTGTTGATAGAATGATAGTTCCGGAATTGATCCAGGGAAAATGCAATCCTGATAAGATCGAAAAAGAATTGTCAGCTATATTAGTTGGAGAGGAACGCGAAAAGATGTTAACTAATTATGATGATTTGATTCAACAACTAGGAGGTGGAGGTGCTTCCGAGTATACTGCAAAGTTGATGTTGAGTCATTTTCGAGAATTAGAAAAAAATAGAATCTAAAAAGTTTAAAGATGGATACGCCAAAATTTCTTTTAGCCGATAATTCAAATTACCCAGATGAGGTATTTATTCTTCATGCTGAAGAACCTGCATTTTTGTTGAATTTAGTAAGTGGGGATATTACGTGGTTTGATGACTCAATCCCAGATATTTTAGGGACAGACGATGAAGCGGAGATTAAGACCTTTGTAAATTCTTTAATTGACAAGGCTGAGTCTTTTTATGATGATGAAATTAAGAAATTGGAGGAATTGGCAGGTTAGCTGATAAAATGTCCGATTTTATATAGAAAGCATAGTATTGCTGTCATTTAAGTGCCAACTTGGCACTTTTTTTTATTTGGCAAAAAATTTGACTTCTGTGCAAAAAAGGGAATCATGACAAGCACTAAAGATAGCGATAAGTTGAAGGAACAGGAAGAATTGAACGAACAAGCACTGGATAACAACCAAGAGGAAGGAACTCCAGAAGTGGAAATGTCAGAAGTGGAAAAATTACAAGCTGAAATAGCTGAACTAAAAAATAAACATTTACGTCTGTTTGCTGAATTTGAAAATTTCAGAAAACGTACGCAAAAGGAAAAATTAGAATTGATGAAGAGTGCAGCGGAAGGTGTATTTACTTCATTATTGCCTGTATTGGATGATTTTAATCGTGCAAAAAAGGCTGTGAATGATACTATGACTGCAGAGGAGATCATTACTGGACAAGGTCTTATAAGACAAAAGTTGGTTTCTGCTGTTGAAATGAAGGGTTTGAAACCAATGGATTCTACTATTGGTCAAACTTTTGATACTGATTTTCATGAAGCAATCACGCAGATCCCTGCTGCAGATGATGCTATGAAAGGAAAAGTAATTGATGAAGTGGAGTGTGGTTATCTTTTGAATGAAAAGGTAATTAGATTTGCGAAGGTGGTTGTAGGGAAATAGATCAAGATTGCTTGATGTCATCTGGTAAGTAATGCAAGCTAGGTGAAAAAAAAATTATTATGGCAAAAAGAGATTATTACGAAGTACTTGGAGTTGATAAGGGTGCGGATGAAAAAACGATAAAGAAAGCTTATAGAAAATTGGCTTTAAAATTTCATCCCGATAAAAACCCAGATAACGACGAAGCTGAACAAAAGTTTAAGGAGGCTGCCGAGGCATACGATGTGCTTAGTAATTCAGAAAAGAAGAATCGCTATGATCAATATGGACACCAAGGTGTAGATGGTCAAGGTGGATTTGGAGGCTTTGGAGGCGCTGGCATGAATATGGATGATATCTTCAGCCAATTTGGAGATGTATTCGGATTCGGTGGTGGAGGTGGAAGACGTCAATCACGCCAAGCTAAAGGGAGTAATCTTAGAATCCGTATAAAGCTAAATCTTCAAGAGATTTTTGAAGGGGTTGAGAAGAAAGTTAAAGTAAACAAATTGGTGCAAGCTGAAGGGGTTACTTTTACAACCTGTTCTACTTGTGGAGGGCAAGGTCAAGTTTCAAGAATTACCAATACCATTTTAGGGCAAATGCAAACTTCTTCTACCTGTCCTGCATGTGGTGGTTTGGGGAAAAAGGTGGATAAGAAGCCTGCTGGATCGGATGCGCATGGAATGGTGAAGGAAGAGGAAGTAATTTCTATTAAGATACCTGCTGGTGTAAGTGATGGGATGCAACTAAATGTGCGAGGAAAAGGGAATGAAGCTCCAATGGGGGGGATTCCTGGCGATTTGTTGGTTTTAGTTGAAGAGGTTGAGCACACAAAGTTGAAGCGTGATGGGAGTAATTTACATTATGACCTATATATAAGCTTTGCTGATGCTGCTTTAGGATGTCACCCTGAAATTCCTACGGTATCTAATAAGGTGAAAATAAAACTGGATTCTGGTGTACAGAGTGGTAAAATATTAAGATTGAAAGGTAAAGGTTTGCCAAGTTTGGAGTCTTATGGAAATGGAGATTTATTAGTGCATGTGAATGTATGGACTCCGCAAAAATTGGATAGTATTCAAAAGGAATTCTTTGAATCGATGAAAGATGATGTGAATTTTGTTCCAGACGAGGAGTTGGAAGATAAATCATTCTTCGATCGAGTTCGAGAGATGTTTAAATAATGAAAAAACCCTTGAAGATTAATCTTCAAGGGTTTTTTTTGCAATAAAAATAGGAAAACAAACCAAGGCTTGTTTTCCTATAAAAAATCCATAATCCCCATTATGATTTTAGTGCCCCTAAAAAGGGGAAATTCGAAAAATGATATACTAATATCGGATGTTTTCGGCTTATATAAAAGTTAATTCTGCTATATGTGTAAGATTTTTTTGTAAGCGTGTCAATAGGAAGGCTATTGTAGGTTTAAAGTTGTCCTATATTTATTTTAGATAAAAAGGAACTTCTCTTTCTTGTGGAAACAGGTAGATTAATTTCGCTAGATAAGGTCACGCTACCACCTCTCCCTTTATGGTATTTCAGTAGATGTTGAAGGTTGATGATATATTTATCATGAATCCTGCAGAAGTTGTTAGCGTCCAAGCGTTGTTCAAATTTCTTAAGGCTATGGCTTGATATCAATTGAATATTATCTTCTAGGTGTAGTTTCGTGTAAGAGCTGTCTGCTTCCAGGTGATGAATAGAATTACAATCAATAATTTGATAGCCTTGAGATGTTGGAATACTAATTAGATCGCAATTGTTGTTCTGATGGTCATCTGATTTTGAAGTAGTACAAATATCTGATGTTCCTCTCTTGCTATATAAGTACTTCTGAAGAGTAGTAAGAAACTTTCTTTTATTCAGTGGTTTTATAATATATAGGATGTTGGCATATTCAAAGGTCTTTGCTGTTAGTTTATCATCGCTTGTTGTGAAGATAACATCAAATGGTTTGTGTGTAATCCTATCCAGTACATCGTAGCCTATTCCGTCACTAAGGTGTGTGGCTATGAATAGGAGGTCTGGGTTGGAGTTTTTCACCAGTCGAATGGCTGAATTTATACTAAATGCTTTTCCTATTATCTCAAATGTGTCAGGTATACTATTCAAGTTGTTTTCAATTTCAAGGGCAGCGCTAGTCTTATTTTCTATTATTATAACTTTTATCATTAATTAAAGCGGGGATTAATTTATTGGACAAAAATAATGATTTATTTGATTTTGTTGATTGGAGCTTCGTGGAATGTTTCTTTTTTTTAGTTAAATGGTTCTATTATATAGGGTATATAACGATAAACTGAATTGTTAAATTGTGTGTAGCTGCTAGTTTTCTTAATTGGAATGAATAGACTTATTGATAGATTATATCTTTCTGGAATTTACCTACTCTATAGTCCCCTCGAAGAGAGCTTTTTAAGAGCAAGGTGTAAAAAGGTTAAAAAATAAAGCAATAAAGGCTTGTTGGTAGATATAAAAGTAACCTATATTTGCCACCGCAATACGGAAATGTATTGTGCTTGATTGCCGCAAGGCAGGAGAGTTACGTTCATTGTTTTATTAGCTTTTTTTAGCCCTGAGAAATTTCTTTAAACAAAATTTCAAAAAGGCTTGCTAGGAATAAAAAAGGTTATACATTTGCAACCGCTAAGTCAAACAGACGAAGCGCTAAGCTCGGAAACGAGAATGGAAAAGTTCATTGCAATAATCTTTAAAAAGAGTCTTCATAAATTTCTTCAAACAAATTTTTGAAAAGGCTTGCTAGAAAGAAAAAAGGTTATACATTTGCAACCGCTTTCAACGCCATA
>MAAC01006625.1_pt1 | contig 19912 bp, 18 predicted proteins | sample 1115981 | NCBI WGS metagenome assembly MAAC01 (sample SAMN04961126, study PRJNA320927) | seawater metagenome | isolation source: sample BD02T64 sea water enriched with oil for 64 days | place: USA:Gulf of Mexico | collected 2013-07-27
AGGAGAAGACCAATCCATTGATTTTCTAGCAGCACAAGCCAAAGAAATTGGAACTCCATTAATGGTCAAAGCCTCTGCTGGTGGTGGCGGTCGGGGGATGCGTTTTGTTTCAGATTTTGAAGATATAGAACAAACGATAAAATCTGCCCGCAGTGAAGCTGAGAATGCGTTTGGCAGCGGGGAGTTAATTCTAGAACGTGCAGTGCTAAACCCTCGCCACGTAGAAATTCAAATTTTCGGGGATTCTGAGGGGAACATAATTTATTTGGGAGAACGCGATTGCTCCGTTCAGCGTCGCCACCAAAAAGTCGTTGAAGAAGCTCCCTCCCCAGCGGTAAACGAAGAACTACGACAACGCATGGGAGAGGCAGCTGTATTAGCCGCAAAATCCTGTAATTATGTTGGGGCTGGAACGGTTGAATTTTTACTTGCTGACAATGGCGAATTTTATTTTCTAGAGATGAACACTCGCCTGCAAGTGGAGCACCCTGTCACTGAACTTATAACCGGTTTGGATTTGGTGGAATGGCAATTATTAGTGGCAGCAGGACACCCCCTGCCTCTTACCCAAGAACAAGTCACCCTCACCGGTCACGCAATGGAAGTTCGCCTATACGCCGAAGACCCAGCAAATGAATTTATGCCACAAACCGGCCCTGTATATCGATGGATAACACCGCTGGATCGCAACACGCATTCTGACGCCCGTATCGATCATGGAATTCAGAAAGGTTGTGACATATCCCCCTTCTATGACCCAATGCTCGCAAAAATCATTGTTTGGGGAAAAGACCGTCAAGAAGCGATTCGAAAATTGCGCCGAGCCATTGAAGATACCGTGCTATTTGGTGTTCATACCAACAAATGGTTTCTACAAAATATTATTAGCCACCCTCATTTTACTGCAGGCGATGCAACCACGGCATTCATACAAGAGCAGTTTGCAGAAGATGAAAGCCTTTCGCCCTATCAGCCCAGCACACAAGAATTGGCGTTAGCTGCCGCATTATTTCACCACCAAACGGATGCATTAAGTACACAACAACGCAACCGTTTAAAGGGCTGGCACAGCGCAAAGCGACTCTGGGCGCTGAATATGTAGAGAAAAACCTGGCGGCGGCCGACGATTTCACCCGTCCGTTTCAAGAGGCGATGACCGCGTGGTGCTGGGGCTTTGGCTGGGATGACGACGCGATCGACGCCAAAACGCGCAGCATGATGAACCTGTCGATGATCGGTGCTTTGGGCAAGATGCACGAATGGGAATTGCATTGCCGCGGGGCGATCAACAATGGCGTGTCGAAAGAAGAGATCCGCGCTATTATTCACGTGGTTGCCATCTACTGCGGTGTGCCGCAGGCGCTGGAGTGTTTCCGGGCGGCGAAAAAGGTCTTTGATGAGCTGGAGGATTGAGCGGAAAAAGGTGACGACAATATACATATATTGATCTGGGTCATTTTCTGGACCCGCAACCTGCGATAGATCTGCACCGACGCCACAGTGCATGGCGCCGTCCGGACGCCGCCTTTGACCGGAGGTACAACCCGGAGGAATCTGGCTAAGGAAATGCAGATGTTTGATACATTTAAATCACCAATGCTTCTCGCTGGCGCACTTGTGTTTGCGCTTGCCCCGTCCGCGTCCTTTTCCGGTGCGGGACATAGCGAAAGCGAAGCCGTTGAAGCCACTGCAGCTGACGCTCACGCTGATGATGACGCTGACGCAGGTGGCGGCGGGGGGCATGATCAGCACGATCACGGTTTTGGCACCATGGATGAATTGACCGCAGCGGAACAAGAGCATCTGGACGAATTTATGGCAGGCGTGGGTCTGGTTTTGCCGAATATGAGCTCAAGCCGGGGCCGGGAATTGTTTGCCACCAAAGGCTGTGCGGTCTGCCATTCCGTCAACGGCGTAGGCGGTGAAGATGCGCCGACACTGGATGCGGCAGATATGCCCGGACCGATGAACGTGTTTGAGTTTTCCGCGCGGATGTGGCGTGGCGCGCCGGCGATGGTGGTGATGCAGGAAGACGAGCTTGGTGAATTTATCAGCCTGACCGGCGAGGAGCTTGCTGATCTTGTTGCTTTTGCACATGACGGGGAGGAGCAGGCCAAACTGACCATTGATCAGATCCCTGAAAAGTTCCGGGCACTGCTGGCAGAGGACTAGGCGCTGCGGATCACCCGTTGCGTTAAGATATGTAATGACGAAGATATCAGCACCCCGGACATGTTTAATGTCCGGGGTGCCTTTGTGTGAAATCCGTCGCAGTTGCCAGCAGTGCAGGGACCATTTTTTCCGGTAAAATCACGGGTTATCGGGGTTTCTTGACTTGGTCAACCAATTCGGCTGCGCTCGACCGATCAGCATTTCCAAATTCTCCAGATTTAATAGTTGTATACAAAGTCAGTTCTTTTGCTTACCAATTTTATTGAATATTGGTTTAGAACCGGCAGAATTGGTCAACCAATGAACTGAAGGGTGACGGAATGAAGCATTTGACTGCGGCGCGGGCTGGGACAGAGGTGCGCTCACAGCGTCACCTGGCATCCCTGTGGCAGAAGCAATGAACACAGGGGGCCGGCCCGCACAGCGCAAAAGCGTCGAACAACCACGCGATCCAGGCGCCGGCAATCAGGTTTATTCATGGCCAGTATCAGGAATCATTAGTTTTCAGGTTGGGCCTGAACGGGAATAAATAATGTGTGCATATTTGTTTCACTCAAATAGTCCGGACCGCGACACCGACTGCAAGTGTCATTCGGTCGTATGTCGTGCCTTTCAGGCACCTGCGCGGCGACCGGTATCGTCCTGTCGAAGCTCCGGGCCGTGGCATCAGTAAGATTGCCATTGAACAGCGCGGTTCAGCGCTGCGCATATGGCACAAAATCGCTGCCACCAATCGCGCCGGTGGAGACTACTGCGGATCCGGAGAGGTGGATTTGCCGCCGGTGAGTGTGGGGAGGGCCGAACAGATTTTAACGTTGAAAAAGGGGCAGGTTAAGCCGGGCTAACATTACTTAAATCAGGGAGAGAACAAATGAAAAATATTAAAGATACCGGCCTGAGCCGGAGACAGTTGCTGACCACCGGGGCCGCCGCAATGGGCGCGCTGACGATTACAATTCCGGGGTCACAGGCCTTCGCAGCAGGTTATCCGGATCGTCCGGTTACCATCGTTGTTATGTATGGAGCGGGTGGTGGTACCGACACTATTATGCGCAAACTTGCCTCAGAAATGGCCGCAGCAAAAGGCTGGAAGGTAACGGTTAACAACAAACCTGGCGCCGTCGGTGCTGTGGCCACGAAATATGTCTACGCCCAAAAACCGGACGGCTACACCGTTCTGGGCGGTGCGAACTATAACAAATTCGTGCGCGTCATGGGCCATGTTGATTTGGTGCCTTGGGAAGAGTGGAGCTTCTTTCAGGCGGCAAGCGCAAACGCCAGTTGGTCAGTGCCAATCGACTCGCCGTTCCAGACCTTTGACGATGTCGTCGCTGCGGCCAAAGCAAACCCTGGCAAAATTTCGATTTCAACGTCCGGCACAGGTGGTCTGTGGCATGAGCTGGCAATGATCGTTGGCTCCTTCGCTGGTATCAATCTGAAGTACATTCCCTACAAGGGCGGCAAAAACGCCACGCTTGCTGGTCTGCAGGGCGAAGTCGATATTGCCGGTGGTGGTGTTCACGAACATGTGGACCTGATCCGGGCTGGAAAAATGCGCTGCCTGCAACAGACTGGCACAGAAGATATTGTGTTGGAAAACGGGGCTGTCATGCCTTCGGTTGGCGGTCTGATTTCTGAGATTAAATCCTTCCTGCCTATTGGCGCCACCTATAACTTCATCATGAAACGTGACACGCCGGTGGAAATTCAGCAGCAGGTTGAAGAAGCCTTCATCGCGGCGGCAAACTCGCCCGGGTTCAAGGAAATGATCGACAAGAAGTTCTTCCAGATCGATATCCGCACCGGCGCCGAGGCGGACAAAGCCGCGGCAAAACTTGAAACGATCACCGTTGATACGTTCAATAAGTTCTCAGATCAAATTGGTGCTGAAGTAAAATCCGCCGCAGATCTTGGCCTTCCGGCCCCTGCTGATTTTGAAGGTTGGTGGCCGCCAAAAGGCTACACTCCAGTCGGCTAAATCAACTTTCCGGGGGGCGCATCTGTTCCCCCCGGATAGCGCAAAACTGAAGTCACCACAGGATCTGATATGACTGCCAAGACATCCTTTGCCGGCGAGGACGAAAACGCCGGATTTGCGTCTCCGAAGCTGGATTTAATAGCCGCCGCGTTTCTGGCGATCCTGTCGATCTGGATTATGTTTGAGGCGTTCCAGCTGAAGATGCCGGGAGATGTGTCCACATTCCCTGGCCTGATGCCGATCGTAACCGCCGCGTCATTGCTGATTATGGCAGGGATGCTGGGCTATCTCGCCTGGAAACGGCGCGGCACTGAGACGATCGAAGACGAGGGCGACGAAGAGGTCTCCTTTACCCGTACCGCGCTGCTGTTTGCATTCATCGGCAGTTATATTCTGGCGCTGGATCTGGTGCCGTTTACGTATCGTTTTGAAGTGCTGGACACTCAACTGATCGTCGGTGCGTTTGAGACCCATACGACGATCACCCTGACCCTGTTGCTGGCCTATTTCTGGCGCGCCGGGTTGATGAAGGCACTGGCCGTCGGTGCGCTCTGGACCGTCTCACTGGCCGGGGTGTTCCGCTACGTTTTTGAAGTTCCACTGCCGGGGTCGTTCTGATGATTTGGGATGCAATTTTACAGGCGATTTCGCCTTATATCCTCCTGATCACCCTGACCGGTGTGTCACTTGGGATCATCTGGGGGGCCCTGCCGGGGCTGTCCACAACAATGGCGATGGCGCTGCTGATCGGGCTGTCTGCCAGTATGGATCAGAACACCGCGCTGTCCTTTATGCTGGGTGTGTATACCGGCAGTGTCTTCGGCGGCGCAATCTCGGCGGTGATGATCAATATCCCGGGCACGCCTGATGCGGTGCCAACGATGATTGAAGGCCATGCGCTGGCGCGCAGAGGCGAGGGCGGCAAAGCGCTGGGTCTTGCGATTGGTGCGTCCTTTATCGGCAACTGGGTCGGGATCCTTCTGCTGGTCGGTTTCATTCCGCTGGTGCTGTCTTTCGCACTGAATTTCAAATCCTGGGAAATGTTCCTGCTGGCCATGATCGGCATCACCGTCAGCGGCTCCATGTCCGCCGGCAGCATGCCTCTCAAAGGCTGGATCGCCGGCTGGATTGGCCTGTTGATTGCCTTTGTCGGCATTGACCCGATCCATGGTGTGTCCCGCTTTACCTTTGATGTTCTGGAGCTTCAGGACGGCGTCAACTATGTGGCGGTGCTGATCGGGCTGTTTGGTCTTGCAGAAGTGCTGCGCGTCTTGCCGCAAAAGGATCACTATAAAATTCCGGAGGCCGTTGGCAGCGTTATCCCACCCTTCAGCCTGCTGATGAAATACGCCCCGACTGCGGTGCGCTCCGGGGTCATCGGTACACTGATCGGTGCCATTCCGGGGGCAGGGGCCAATGTGGCGTCCTTCCTGTCCTATGACATTGCCAAACGCCGAGCCAAACCCGAAGAACGGGCGAAATGGGGCAAAGGCAGCTATGAGGCGATCGTCAGTGCCGAAGTGTCCAATAACGCCAACATCGGCGGCTCCCTGTTGCCTCTGCTGGCGCTTGGCATCCCGGGGAACGCGGCCGCCGCGGCGCTTCTGGGCGCGCTGGCCCTGAAAAACGTCGTGGTCGGCCCGACCATTGAAATCGACCATCCGGGGCTGATCTATTACATCTATGCGGCACTGATCGTGGCGAACCTGTTGATGTATGTGGCCGCGATTGGCCTGATCAAACCCTGTGTCAAACTGTTCAGCCTGCCGCGCGGTGTCTTGCTGCCCCTGATCATCCCGATCTGCGTCATCGGCGCCTATGCCGTGCGCCTGAGCATGTTCGACGTCTGGATCATGTTCGGATCAGGCTTTGCCGGATTTGTGCTGCACTACTTCCGGTTCCCCACTGCGCCGATCGTGCTGGGTGTCATTCTCGGACCACTGGCTGATGAAAACCTGCGCCGCGCCATGATGGTGTTTGAGGATAAATCAATCGGCTTTGTCGCCAGCCAGTATGTCGGCACCGTGCTGCTGATCGCACTTATCGCAATTATTTCCGAAGGCGTCTTACGTGCCTTCCGGAACAAAACCACAGCCTAGGATACCAAGATGACTAAGAAGAAAAAAGAAATTGGCCTCGCGATTGTCGGCTGCGGCACCATTGGCAGAATTCGTGGCGAACTTGCGCGGGACTACCCGGGTGTTGGCTGGATCGGGCTGTGCGATGTGAAATCTGACCTTGGTGAGAAGCTGAAAGAAGACACTGACGCGGATTTCTTCACCACCGACTACAAGGAACTGCTGTCCAGACCCGAGGTGACGGCCGTTATCATCGCAACGGATGAAAACTACCACATGGATCCAACGCTGTTTGCTGTAGAGCGCGGCCTTGATCTGTTCATCGAGAAACCGCTGGCCACGAATGCGGTTGAGTCAAAACGTATCCTTGACGCGATTGAGGCCGCAGGGGTGGACGCGGTTGTTGGCTACACCCAGCGGTTCCGCCGCCGGTTCCTCGCGGTCAAAGAACGGCTGATCACCGGTCAGGTCGGCGATGTGACCTCCGTCGTGGCGCGGGCGTTCATGAACCGAATGGTGCCGATCGCTACGCTGGCCCGTACCCAGGACCGCGCGAACCTGACACCTATGGTGGTGTCCGGCACCCACAGCCTGGACATGTGCATGTGGCTGATGGAAGGCAAATCACCCGTTTCTGTCTATGCGCAGTCTTGTGACAAGGCGCTTGGGAAATACGGCACCAAGGACGGAACGTTTGGCGTCTTTACCATGGATGATGGCACCATCTTTAGCATGAACATCAGCTGGGCTTTGCCAACAGTCTGGCCGGGTTCGGTCTACGGTATCGAAGTGGGCATCGTCGGCACCGAAGGTATCATCGACATTGAGGATACCCACCGCGATCTGGTGCTGGCATCGGAAAAAGCGCAAGGCGCAGGATATGCGCCCGAAGGCTTTGATCCCGGCGCGCCACGGCATGTTGATTTCCTGACAAGTTACCCTCCGGGCGACATGCATGACGACCAGCTCTGGGGGCCGATGCGCGAAGAAACCAACTCCTGGTTCCAGCGGCTCTACACCGGGCAATCCACCCCCCACGCCACCGCGGCGGACGGGCACCGGAACCTGATGCTGACCATGGCGATGGATCTTTCCGCGCGTGAGGGCAAGGTCATCTCGCTGCCGGTGACGCCGGAACAACTGATGGCCTAGGTCGTTGGCGGGCTGAAGGGGCAGGGGCATCGCCTCTGCAGCGATCCGCGCAGCAAAACGTACAGTTAAAAAGGCAGGACCCGTGTCCTGCCTTTTTCTGTTGGGACGACGCGCATGCCATTGGCAATAAAATAACGGGGCAACCCAGCCTGTTTCGCCCTGCTGTTCGACTAAGACGGGCGGTTATTGCACTGAGCCTGTGGGTCCGTTCGCGCCCTGGGTGCCGGTTCTCATGTAACGACGGAAGCGGTGCCAGCTCGCACCGGTGCTTCAAGTCTCAAACCGGTATTGGCCTCCAACTACCGCAGTACCCCAGCGCCGCTGGTCACAGGGGCGCTGAATACATATTTCACCCAGGGGTTCAGCGCATGTACTGCTGTCTGTCATTTTTTTTGGGGGGGCTGACGGCAACTGTGTCGGTCACCCGCACATATCACGGCCACTTGTGTTCAGGTGCCGGGTCTCCAAACCGGGCCGACCAGCTCATACACGTCATGTGACAGGATGGGCCGGTCAGCCCGGCTCGGGAGACCTGTGCCGCCTGGATGACGGGAGCCATCCGAGTGGGCGCGGTGACAGGTTAGGCGCCGGGATCGGCGAAACTGACTTAGATCCCGGCTGTCTTCTGTTCAGAGGTCGGAGATAAACACCGTTTTTTGTTCTTCCGCCGAAATTTTGATGGCTTCCAGCACTTCGATATTATGCACCATTTCGTCCATGGTGAACGGGTAGTCCGAATTGCCCTGCGCTGCATCTATGAACGCCTCAAGGTTCATAGACACAGAGTCTGCCCAGTCATAGGTTGTCTGCTCAACAGGCTGGCCAGTGCGGGATTTCTGGTAGCGCACTTTGCCACCAGGTGTATCGGGATGGGTGTCGTTCAGGACCTCGATCCATTCGTCGGTGCCAAACACATGCATCCGGATGAAGTGAGGTGTGTGCAAAACAGCGCTGAGTGTCGCGGTCATGCCCGCTTCAAAACCCAGCTGCGCGGTGACCAGATCACCAGTTTCCCAGCCCAGAGACCGGCTCGCGGTCATCGCCTGAACGGTTTTCACCCGGCCAAAGAACGAAATGAACAGATCGGTCAGATGAATGCCCATGGCGGTCATCCCCGCTGCCGGACAGACTTCTTTGGAGGTGCGCCAGTCGCCGGCCGGAGTGCCAATAAGCTTGTCATGGCTGAAAGCGGCTTCCGCATGCATGATGGTGCCGAACTCCGGCGCCTTTATCGCGGTTTTCAACGCCTGCATTGCAGGCTCAAACCGGCGCTCATGCCCGACTCCCAGCTGCACACCTGCCGCTTTGCAGGCGGCGACAGAGCGGCGCGCGCTGGCGGCGGTCAGCCCCAGTGGTTTTTCGCAAAAGACGTGTTTGCCGGCTTTGGCGCAGGCGATCACCTGTTCTTCATGCAGCAGATTGGGCGTAGTCAGAACGACCGCTTCCACATCGTCTCTCTGCAGGGCATCTGACAGATCGGTAATGACCTCCAGCCCCATCGCGCGGATACCGACGTGGTTGCCTTCAAAAGGCTCGACAATGCCGGCAATGCGGATCGTTTCATGGTCTTGCAATCTGGTCGCAAAGTGTTTTCCCCACCAGCCAAAGCCGGCAATGACAATGCTACAGGGCTCAGGACGCACGCTCACAGGTTTTCACCGAGCTGAGCAAACTGACCCTGGTGGAACAGGAGCGGTGCCTTTTCAGACTTACTGATGCGGCGGACCCGGCCGATATAAATCTCGTGATCCCCACCGGAAATACGCTCCACTGTTTCACATTCCAGCGTTGCAGATGCGGCGGTGAGAACCGGTGCGCCATCCAGGCCGGGCTGCCAGTCCACACCGGCGAATTTGTCGGTGGAAGGTCTGGAGAAATTCATTACAAGATCCTTGGATTCTTCGCACATGATATTGATAACGAAGGATGAATGCTCGCGGAATGCGCCGAGACTTGGTGCCTTGAGCGCCAAAGACCAAAGAATAAGCGGTGGGTCGAGTGACACGGAGGTAAAGGAGTTCGCGGCCAGTCCGACCGGCGCTCCATTGTCACCGAGGGTGGTCACCACGGTCACACCGGTGGCATATTTCCCAAGGACATCCCGAAGCGCCAGAGGGTCGATTTCGGTTTGCGTTATATCTGTAGCAATGGCGTTCATTTTGCGATCCCTTATGCCGGTTTCATCCCACTTATCCCGGAATTCCCTCAGATGAACAAACTATGAGTTCTTATGCCGGCATTCAGAAATCCTGATATGCGCGCGCCCGTCAGGCTATCTGAAAATCTGATAACAGGCATGAGAAACCACCATTATCGCTGCTTTGTGCACTCGGGCATAATCGTCGCAACCGCTGTGACATATCCGGAGAAACAGATGCAACTGTCGTTTTTTACAATGCCGATTCACCCTTTGGGAAAACCCGTGTCCCAAAGTCTGCGCGAGGATCGTGAAGCCTTTATACTGGCTGATGAATTGGGGTTTGTAGAAGGCTATTGCGGCGAACATACCACCGATCAGGCCGAGATTATCACTTCGACAGTGGCTTTCCTTGCCAGCCTCGCCTACGAGACCAAGAACATCCGTCTGGGCACCGGCACCGTGAACATGCCCAATTCGCACCCGGCGCGGGTTGCGGCCGAAGTCGCCATGCTGGATCACATGCTGGAGGGACGTTTTAACTTCGGCATATCACCGGGCGGACTGATGTCGGATGCTGAGGTTTTTGGCAATCTTGACCGCGACCGCAACGCCATGTTCATCGAATGCATTAACATGGTGCTGAAGATCTGGGAGAGTGAGCCCCCCTACAATCTGACCGGCGACTATTATAATATTACGACCGAGAAAACGATGATGCCGGAGATCGGGCAGGGGGCGATTATGAAGCCCTTCCAGGCGCCGCACCCGCCCATTGTTGGCACCGTTGTCGCCCCCTTCTCCAAAGGCGTAACGGCGATGGCCGCCCGTGGCTGGGAGCCCATTTCAGCGAACTTCCTGCTGCCCAAATGGGTCGCAACCCATTGGCCGAATTATGCAGAGGGCTGCGCCCAGGGGGGGCGCGAAGCCAAGTTTGAAAACTGGAGCGTGGCGAAAAACATCTGTGTCGCTGATGACATGGCCACCGCCAAAAGCTATGCCCGCGATCCCGACAGCCCCTATGTGCTGTATTATTCGCAATTGCTGACCAAGCTGCGCGCCGGTGGCCGTCTGAATCTGTTCAAAGAAGACCAGAATATGAGCGATGATGATGTCACGCTCGACTATGTGATGGACCGGCTGGTCATCTTTGGTGACGCCTCCAGTGTTGCAGATCAGATCATCGCGTTTCAGGAGCAGACCGGGCCGTTTGGCAAGCTGGTCTACGCCGGGCATGACTGGACAGACTATGATCTCGGACGCCGTTCGATGATCCTTATGGCGGAACAGGTGCTGCCCAAAATCAACGCAGCATTAGGAGCAGGCGAACAATGAATAACTTGAATACCGGTGAGGTCACCGCCCCGGACGGGGTGCGTATTTCTTATCATGTCGAGGGGCCAGAGGGCGCGCCCTGGATCGTGCTGTCCAATTCGCTGGCGACCGACCGGCGGGTCTGGGATCCTCAGATCAGCGCTTTGACCGCCTGTCGGCGGGTGCTCCGGTATGACGGGCGCGGCCATGGCGCGAGTGATCCGGGAACTGCACCCTACACGTTCGAACAACTGGCAGGCGATGTCATCGCCCTGATGGACCACCTTGATATCGAAACTGCTGATTTCATGGGCATATCTCTCGGCGGAATGACCGGGCTGAAACTGGCATTGAGCCATCCTGGCCGGATCGGCCGTCTGGTTTGTTGTGATGCCCGCGCTGTGGCGCCTGAGGCCTATAAAGCCATGTGGGACGGCAATATCGCCGTGTTGCAGGAGGGTGGTATTGCGGCGCTGGTCGAGCCAACACTCGGGCGCTGGTTCACCGCCGACTTTGTTGCGGACCCGGCCAATGCAGCGCAATTGACCACGGTGCGCGCGATGATCAATGGCACTGCAGGTGTTGGCTATGAAGGGGTGGCCAGATGCCTGCAAACTCTGGACATGCTCAAAGACCTGCCCACAATTTCCTGTCCGGTGCTTTATATCACCGGCGAGTTCGATCCGGCGGCACCTGTTGACGCGATGCAGGCCATGGCGGAGGCCACGCCCGGGGCGGAATTCATAATGATCGAGGGTGCGGCGCATCTCTCAAACCTTGAACAACCCGCGCGGTTTAGCGCTGCTATCGAGGGCTTCCTGAACCTCTGAGACATACCGCCAGCGGCGCGCGCAAGACCGGGCGCCGCTGGACCTGTTTATCAATACCGGTCGCCAGGAATGTTGATATTCTCCGGCCGCTCCAAAAAAGGACAGCACAATGGGTGCCATCAAAGAAAAACCGATCTGGAAATTCAGCGTCAACGGCGGCCAGCAAACCTCCACCCGCTCCACGGCGACAGCGCGCGGTAAAACGGTGGTCATTGATGAGCCGGTGATGCGCGGTGGCACCGATCAGGGGGCGATGCCGGTAGAATACCTGTTCATGGGCCTGTTGGGCTGTACTCAGGTGATATCCAACAAGCTGGCCGAAAAACATGGTGTCAAATTCACCGAAATGGACATCGATATCTCCGTCACCATGGACAGCCATGGTACACGGTTGATTTCCCCGGTCGCCATTCCGTTTCCGGAGGTGATCCTGGATATTACCGTGACCTATGAAGGCCCGAGGGCAGGCGCTGTGCAGGTAACCGAGGATCTGAAACATCACTGTGCCGTCTCAAAAATGCTGCAGGAATCAGGTACTCGTGTGATCGAGAACTGGGTGCTGAATGGTGAAAAAATCCAAACGACCTGATCGCAGCGCTCAACGAAATGCCCCTGCCTGGCGCTGTGGGCGTCAATATTATCATCGATATGGTCCGCGCCGGGGTCGCCGCAAGCGGTTTGACCCCGGCGCGGACGCGCTGTTTACCCTGGAGCCATAATGTCAATTTCTGCCCTGCCTCAGATCCTGGTCGCGCCAAATGGTGCCAGACGGACGCAAAAAGACCATCCTGCCCTGCCGGTTCACATCGATGAAATTGTCAGAGACGCGATTGCCTGTCAGCGCGCCGGAGCCGGTGGCATGCATGCTCATGTGCGCGATGCGCAGGGGGCGCATGTGCTGGATGCGGGCCTGTATCGCGAACTGCTTGTTGAACTCGCACGCGAGACCCCGGGGTTTGTGGCGCAGATCACCACCGAAGCTGTCGGCCGTTATACGCCTTTGCAACAGCGCCAGCTGGTGCGGGATGTGATGCCGGGTTTTGTGTCCATTGCGTTGCGGGAAATGGTGGCCGGTGAGACGGAGCAGGAGCTGAAGCGCTTTTACAATTGGGCGCATGAGGCCGGGATCGCTGTCCAGCATATCCTTTATGCCCCCGAAGAAGTGTTGCAGCTGGCCACATTGGTGCGCGAGCAGGTGATACCGGAAACTGACCTGGAAGTGCTTTTTGTGCTGGGCCGATACACGGAAAATCAGCAGAGTTCTGTCGGCGATCTTACCCCTTTTGTTGCCCACAGAGCCAATACGCTGAGCGGGGCACAATGGGCGGTCTGCGCCTTCGGGCAGCAGGAAACCGTCTGTCTGGCAGAGGCGATCCGGCTGGGGGGGAAAGCGCGGATCGGATTTGAAAATAACCTGTTAAATCTGGACGGCTCAGTAGCCGTTGACAACGCTGCGCGGGTCCGGGAGCTGATTTCCGAAACCGGTCCTGAGACGCGCGCCGCAGGAAAAGTGGCGGCACGCGGCGCGTGAAGCCCGATCCGGACCGTTTCAGTGCGGTGACAGAATTCGCAGGAGTGTTTGAATAATGGAGATGCTGAATGTCCTCGGGCCTGTGGTCCTGATCACGCTTATTGGGTTTTTAATGGGGCGTTCAAAAATCGATCTGCATGCTGGCACGCTCAGTACAACGGTCATACTGGTGGCGACACCGGCGCTGATTTTCTCAACATTGACCTCAATTGGCGTCACCATCGAGATGTTGCTGAATATGGCGGCATCGGCGTTTCTGAGCGTGACAATTGCCGCCGTACTTGGGTTGATTGTGGTGAAAGTGAGCGGGTTTTCCCTGCGCACCTACCTGCCCAGCCTGATGTTTCCGAATTCCGGGAACATGGGGCTGCCGCTGGTGCTGCTGGCTTTTGGCGAGGAGGGGCTCCGGCTGGGGGTGTCGTATTTCTTTGTCATTGCGCTGCTGCAGCACTCGGTCGGGTTTTCGATCGCATCGGGCAGCTACCGGATTGTATATCTTCTGAAACAACCGCTTATCTATGCTGTCGCCGGCGTGGTTCTGGTGGTTTCAACCGGAATTGAAGTCCCGGAAGTCATCCTGACAACCACGGATATTCTCGGCGGAATGATGATCCCGGCGATGTTGATAATGCTGGGCAATTCGCTCGCCGGATTGTCGATCGCCGATTTCAGGCCCGCGATCATTATCGCCTGCGCGCGGTTGCTGATCGGTGTGCTGAGCGCGCTGATTATCATTCGCCTGTTGTCATTAGAGGGCCCTGTCGCCGGGACGGTCTTTGTGATGGCGACGATGCCCACAGCCATCGTGACCTATGTCTTTGCCCAGAGGTACCGTCCTGACCCGGGCAAAATTGCCGGCGCTGTCGTGGCCTCGACGTTGCTCACTTTTCTCTGTTTGCCCGTACTGCTCTGGGGGGCGGGCCAGCTGGCAATTCTGTGAGAACAGCTTGTTTTAATTCAAAAATAAGCTAGCCTTTGCCGCAAATGATACATCTGATACCCCCAATAAGGCGACATCCTACAGTATGAAGAATGTTAAGATTCAACATTTGCGCTTCTTTGTCGCTGTTTATGAAGAGCATTCCATCACCGCAGCGGCCAACCGGGTGAACGCGACTCAGTCGGGCGTCAGCATGCAAATCCGCGACCTGGAAGCGACTTTGGGGCTGAAACTGTTTGAGCGGGCCTCCACCGGGGTGTCCCCGACCAAAGCCGGGGACCGGATTTACTGGCGAGCGACGCGTATTCTCCTGGAAGTTGATCAGTTGCAAAAGGATGTGGAAACACATTCCGGAGAACTCTATGGCAGCGTGCGCGCCGGTATCATGCCCACTTTTGCCAGATCGGTGCTCGCTCCGGCCCTGATGCGCTTTTCCGATCAAAATCCCTTTGTTGATGTCAGGATTGTCGAAGGCTACAGCATGGCGCTTACGGAAATGGTGGCGAATGGCGAACTTGATTTTGCCGTGGTCCCGGGTGGCGATCTTCCTGCCGGGGTGCGTTCTTCACATGTTGAGACAGATATTGAAGTGCTGATAAGGCGGCTTGGAAAGGGCCAGGCCTCCGCCGCTCAGTTTAGTCTGGCCACCGCGCCGCCACTCAAGATTATGCTCCCCGGACCGGGCAATGCCCGCCGGGCCAGGATTGATCAGTATCTTAGTAATTTTTGCGCGTCTGCCCATTCGGTTATGGAGCTGGACAGTATGATGACGACTTTGGATATGCTTGACCGCGGCGAGTGGTGTTCGGTGCTGCCAGGTTGCCTGTGCCTGTCGAAACTGGACGATCCAAAGATGAGCCTGTCGCCGATTCTCGATCCGCTTCTGACAGTAGATTATCTGTTGATTGAGCCGGCGACAAAAGCGCCGCCAAAAGTTGCTCAGATTTTTGCCGACGAGCTGTGTGACGAAATCCGTCGCAGTTGCCAGCAGTGCAGGGACCATTTTTTCCGGTAAAATCACGGATTATCGGGGCTGTTAAATTGGTCAACCAATTCGACGGCACTCGACCGGTCGATAATTCCTAGTCCCCCAGTTTTAATAGTTGTATACAAAGTCAGTTCTTTTGCTTAACATTTTTATTGGATATTGGTTTAGATCCAGTCAAATTGGTCAACCAATGAACTGAGGGATGTCGGAATGAAGCATTTGACTGCGGCGCGGGCCGGGACAGAGGTGCGCCCACAGCGTCTCTTGGCATCTCGGTGGCAGAGGCAATGAACACAAGGGTGTTGGCGGTTCCGGAATAAAACACGTTGCTGTGAAACAAGGGCTGATCTGCCGGCAAATTTACGCGGGACCCGGGCTGTCATGCCTGTGTGATGCGTCAGAGTGAAGTTGTGGCAGCTAAGGTCAATCTCCATCATCTTTCCTGAACGCAGACATAAGAACTCATAATTTGTTCTCGCAGCGATAAAGCGTAACCTTAAAAAAACGATATTTACCAGGGGTGAGATGTGAAACAGGGGAAATACAGTCCGGTTTGTCCGGCCGGCGGCCAGTTGGCCACTGAAGCGAGCGTTTGGAATGGCGCGGGATTACCAGGTCTGCTTCGCCCGTCTCTGGAGCGGACACAATGAGCATCATTCTTAAGTTCGGCGGTTATCAGGGCGCCCAATCAGTTCACAGCCGCGGTGTGAACGCTTTTTGCAGTGCCTTGAAACGGTCCGTCGGCGATGCGGTCACGGTGCAATTCACGCAGGACATTGTGGCCGATGGCCACAAGGCGTCTGATCTGCTGTCACTGACCGAAAGCGGTGAGCTGGACGCCTGTTATTTTTCCTCCAGCTATCTGGTGAAGCGGGTGCCGGATCTGGGCCTGTTTGATCAGCATTTTGTCGTCCCTGACCGCCAGCAGGCCTATGCGGTTCTGGACGGGGCGCTTGGAAAACGCCTTGCACAGAAGGTTGCGGAGGACACCGGCTTTGCTGTGCTGGGATACTGGGACAACGGTTTGCGCCATATATCTTCTGCGCGCGGAAGGATCCGGACGCCGGAAGATTGCCAGGGGCTGAAAATCCGCACGCTGGCTAATGAGGATCACAAGCGCATCTTCCGCACGCTGGGTTTTGAGCCGATGGCCATCGATGTGCGCGATCTGCCCGCTGCGGTGGAAAACCTGCAGGTGGATGCCCAGGAAAACCCGCTGACCAATATCTTCAATTTCGAACTGCACAAGACCCATCGGCACATCACCCTGACCCGGCATCTTCTGGGCGTCGCACTTGTGCTGTTCAACAAAGCAGCCTTCAACTCCTGGCCGGCGTTTGTGCAGAGGGCAGTTCTGGACGCCGTCGCTGAAGCCACTGAAATGCAACGTGGATTTGCCGCGGAAGACGACGTGAAGTGCATGGATGCCATGCGCAGTGAAGGGGTCGAGATCACTGAGCTCTCGGCGGCGGAGCGCGCCATGTTTGTCGCCGCGACCGCGGGCGAAGTCGCGGTGACGCGGCGCGGTTTTGACGCCGGATTGCTCGATCTGTTTGAACAAGACCTGGCCGGTGCCCCGGCGCAGGCGCAACAGAGCGCAACACACCGGGCCGGGGCACCTCAATGATTGCCGAAGGAAAACACGATGAATTCGAGACGCCAATGAAAACCGGAAAACTGAAATTCACCGCTGAACTGGCCGTAATCGGCACGTTGCTGGTGCTCGCTGTTCTGAGTGTTGCTTTTATCGGCGCACTGGTGGCACCGCCCAAGGTTTTGTTTGGCCGATCACTGACGGCTATTCCACCCAGCCTGTTCCCACTGATCGCTTTGTCGTTGCTGGCGCTGCTTTGTGGGACCTTCATTTTCTGGCGCTCCCGGAATGCTGACCCGGATGATGCGGCCAGCTTCTCCATTGAGGGCTGGAAACGAGGCATATTGCTCTTTGGTCTGATGACCTTCTACGCGCTGACGATGCAGCCGTTCGGCTTTCTGATTTCCTCGGCGATTGCGATGGTCCTGATCTCGTGGCTGGCTGGAAACCGGTCCGTCTGGCAAATCGTGCTCCTGTCTGTGGTGGGTCCCATTCTCTTGTATCTGACGGCGACACGCCTGTTGGCGGTGTCTTTGCCTGAACTAAGCGTCATTGAATTCTTTTACGCCCGCATGTTGGGAGGCTGAGACTTCAATGAACGTCAGAACTAAAACTAAAAGGAAATCTCATGTTTGAACAGTTCATCACCGGGTTCGGTATGGCGATGCGACTGGATACATTTCTCCTGATGGGCGCTGGCCTGTTTGGCGGCATGTTGGTCGGGGCTCTGCCTGGATTTACTACTCTCATGGCAATGGCCATCCTGCTTCCGATCTCGTTTTTCCTTGATCCTGTGGTCGGCATTCCGTTTCTGCTTGGCGTGTACAAGGGCGGAATTTTTGGCGGCAGCATTCCAGCCATCCTGATTTCTATGCCAGGCACGGGTGCGGCGGTCGCAACCTCGCGTGACGGCTATCAGCTGACCAAACAGGGCAAGTCGCGCAAAGCGCTCGACATGGCTTTGTTCTCCTCAGTGTTTGGCGACACCGCCAGTGATATATTCACAATCTTCATGATTTTCCCGATCGCCTTCCTGGTGATGCAGTTCGGCCCGCCGGAATTGTTTGCTGTGCTTCTGCTCAGCCTTGTCATCATCGCGGCAACGTCGGGCAGCAGCCCGGTCAAAAGTCTGATCATGATGGCTGTCGGTCTGTGGCTGTCCTTTATCGGTACCGATCCCATGGGGGGCGTTGAGCGCTTTACCTTTGGGTTGTTCGATCTGAAATCAGGCATTCCGCTGCTGCCGATGCTGATTGGTGTGTTCGCGATCCCCGAGATTGCCGGCGTCGTAATCCGCAATGAAAAAGCGCAGAAACTGGCGTCGCTGATGGGGGAACGTCTGACCCGGCTGGAGTTTTTTGGCTCCTTCCGCACGATTTGTCGTTCGACCGTTATTGGTACCGGCATCGGTATTGTTCCGGGTCTTGGCCAGGTGGTTGCCGCCATGATGGGATATGCGGCCGCCAAGAACGCCTCAGATCATCCCGAGACCTTTGGCGAAGGCGACCTCGAGGGGGTTGCCGCCGCTGAGGCTGCCAACAACGCGGTGAACGGTCCGACCATGGTGCCGCTGCTGACGCTGGGCATCCCGGGGGACAATGTGACCGCGATTCTGCTGGGCGCCTTTGTGGCGCAGGGGCTGCGTCCTGGACCACAATTGTTTGAAGAGCAGGGCGCAACCGTCTTCGCCATTCTGATTGCGATGGTCTTTGCAAACCTGATGTTCCTGGTGATCGGATACCTGTCGATCCCGTTCTTCTCGCGCCTCGTCATGATCAAGACTTCGGTCCTGATCCCGGTGGTGATTATGTTCGCTTTTGCAGGGGCTTATGTCTTCCGCTCCGATACGTTTGACCTGCTGATGCTGGTCGGGTTCGGGATTTTCGGCCTGCTCGCCAAGGCTGGCAAGTTTGATGTCATGCCGATGGTGATGGGCTTCATCCTTGGGCCACCGATGGAATACGCCTTTGGCCAGACCATCGCGATGGGCAACGGCGATTCAATCGGATTTCTGTTCAACGAGCGGCTCTTCGCGCTCGGTTTGCTGGCCGCAACACCGGTCATAGGTTTCATACTTTGGCGGCGGATGCAGACTGTTCCGTCCGACTGATATCTGCACGGGGGGCATCACCCGTCTGGTTTTAAATAACTTTACGATGCAAAGGGAGGAAACAAATGTTCATCAATACTTTCAAACGGGCCGCGACAACGGCAGCCGCTGCTGGTGTAGCCGTCGCGCTTTCGCTGGGAATGGCCAATGCTGAAGGCGGCGAAAACTACCCGGAAAAACCGATCACGATGGTTATTCCGCTGGGCGCCGGTGGCTCTCATGACCTGAACGCCCGCGTGATCACATCGATCATTCCAACGTATCTGAACCAGGCGATGATTGTGCGCCTGACCCCAGGTGCCGGCGGGCAAAAGGGAACCCAGGAAGTCGCCAATTCACCTGCGGATGGCTACACCCTGTTGTTCACCCACAACTACATCGACATGCTGCAACAGCACGTTGAAAACCTGCCCTATGATCCGAATGAAGACTTTATTCCAATCGCCCGGATCAACTATGCGCAGATCGGTGTTGTTGTGCCGGCTGACAGCCCCTACCAGACTTTTGAAGACCTGGTCGCGGCTGCCAAGGCAGATCCAAACAGCATCCGTATGTCCCACTCCGGCAACTGGGGTGCGTTGTTTGTGCCTGCGGCTCAGATCATGAAAGCGCGCGATATCAGCCTGAACCTGGTGCCTTACAAAGGTGGCGGACCGGCTCTGCAGGCGCTGCTCAATGGCGATGCTGACGTGACAATGGGTTTCCCGTCCACGCTTGGCCCACTGATCGACTCGGGCAAAGTACGTGTTCTGGCAACTGCCGGGGCAGAGCGTATGTTTGACGACGTTCCCACATTCGCCGAAGTTGGCGTTGAGGGCGATGTAGGCTTTATGCACCGCATCGTACTGGCACCTGCCGGCACACCGGATGACGTGGTTGCCAAGCTGACCGAAGCTTTCGCAAACCTGGTAGAGGACAAAACCTTCACACGCATGATGGGCCGTCTGAATGAAACCATCGACCTGATGGACGGGCCTGAGTACCAGAAGCTGCGCGAACAGCAGAACGTCGCGTATAAAGAACTGGTCAAACAGCTGACCTCACAATAAGGCGGGGCGGCGGGGGGCGCGGCGCGATTTCGCGCCGCG
>MAAC01006626.1_pt1 | contig 19897 bp, 22 predicted proteins | sample 1115981 | NCBI WGS metagenome assembly MAAC01 (sample SAMN04961126, study PRJNA320927) | seawater metagenome | isolation source: sample BD02T64 sea water enriched with oil for 64 days | place: USA:Gulf of Mexico | collected 2013-07-27
TCGTTCAGATATATTTGATTACATTGAACGGTTTTATAACCAAAGGAAGAAACGTAAACTGAAGAACAATCACCAAGCCGCCCTTAACTGAGAGTCCGCTGGATCGGGGTAAAACCACAGGGTATTATGAGCGGAGTGAAATAAACTTTGAAAATGGAAGCTCCCCCAGTCATCGATGAATAATACAATACGAAAAACCTCTGTTCTTTCGGCCCTGTTTTTATTAACGCTACTCACCGCCTGCGGCGACAACAGCACTCAACCTGCATTAAATACTGCGGTAGAAAAAGTTTCAAACGATGCATCGATACAAGAGGCTTATGCCGGTTGCACCCGAACGATGGCGCAGGGTTTGGTGGATGATAATCCCGGCTTAGAGCAAGATATTTTAAACATGATGCTACAGCCAGTGCCAGAAATGTGCCTTGGCTACGTCGTAAAGCCTTGTGAAAAAGATCGCAATGGTTTCTTGTGCAAAACCATGCTTGATGAATACAGTGGGACATAAGTAAAAAAATTGGGCGGTCTTCCCCTGCCGTATACACTCTATAAGTACACCACAAGCTTTTCAGCCGCGACGCTTAACATCACGATAAAAATTCTCATGAGTGGCCAGAGCCATCAGCTCTAGCGTCAGCGCGCCATCATCATAGCTATCGCCTAATAACGTGAGCTGCTTGCTCATCTTAAATTTGTAGACACGTAAAAAAGCCAGGACACCCTTTTTTAAATCAGCCAGTGTTGGCTTGGCCATCAATCGCTTAATAGCGGCACCCAGTTGTTTTTTCTGGTTTGGCTTTAACTTCTTCACTGTTTTTTACATACGGGGCTGTGAAAACACAGTGGTGACTTTAGCCAACGTCGTAAGCCGCTAACTTACCGGCGTCGCGTTCCGCTTTGGCAATAATGGCTTGCCGCACAAACTCGTAGGGCAAGTCGGGGTTGTCTTCCATCAACTCGCCAACTTTGGCCCAATACTCAATTTGCCTGGACGGCGTTCGATTCAGTGCTTTTGCCCTAAGCGTCGCCCTATCCACCAGCGCTTTGTCTAATCGTAAGCTTGTCGTTGCCATCTCTACCTCCTTACAGCACGCCCTTCATTTGTGGCCATAGACCAGAATTATCGCAGACAGCCACAAGTTCTACGACAAGGGTAAAGATAATGCCGATTGCTGGCCGAATGGCCAAGTATATTTATTCACGTGGACATTAAGATTGATTAATGCCTGACAGACGCCCTGATTTACAGTAAATTTGCAACCGATTCTATTTACCCTCAGGGACGAAGAGTTATGAGTAATACCGACGAAGATCAGCATTTTGTTAAAAATGCCGTTGATGCGGCCATCAACATTGGCGTTCTCTTTGGACTTGTCATGTGGTGCTTCAACATCGCAGCCCCCTTTATTCAAGTCATTCTCTGGGGCATCATTATTGCCATTGGCGCCTCACCTATCTATCGCTGGATAAACCATAAACTTGGCGGTCGCAAGGGCCTGACTGCCAGCGTTTTTATTGTCTTGATGTCCGCTGTTTTAATCACGCCAAGCGTTTATTTTTCGGAATCTTTACTGGCCAGTGTCCAGGCTTTATCCGCCGATATTGAAAACAATACACTATCGATACCGGCGCCCCCTGCGGCGATTTCCGACTTGCCACTGATTGGTGAAAAAACCTATGAAGTCTGGCATTTCGCCCATCAGCAGCCGCAACAATTTCTTGGTCAATATGAAACTCAGGCCATGGCCGGCGCGAAATTCTTTGTGCAAAGTTTCGCCAATATCGGCCTGAGCATTTTGATGTTTCTCTTCGCCATTATCCTGGCGGGTTTATTTCTCGCCAATGCCAAGGGGGGGCGGGCTGCGGCCATAAAAATCATGTCGCGCTTTTTTGGTGAGCGAGGAGAGCCGCTCACCAATCTCGCCCAGCAAACCGTACAAAGTGTGGTCACCGGCATTCTCGGCATTGCGGTGCTGCAGTCTATATTGGCTGGCGCCGGCTTCCTGGCGATGGACATTCCCGGTGCGGCGATACTCACCATCATTTGTTTGATTCTTGCCGTCGTGCAAATTGATATTCTGATTATTTTAATCCCCCTATCCATCTTTGCCTTTTCACACGCGGGCACGGCAGCGGCTATTGCATTCTTAATCTGGAATATTATTGTCGGGCTAATGAATAATGTGCTGAAACCAATTTTACTCGGGCGCGGCGTTAAAGCCCCCATGGCCGTGGTCTTTATCGGCGCCATTGGTGGCATGCTGGCCCACGGTATTATTGGTTTGTTTGTCGGTGCCGTTGTCTTTGTACTGGGCTACACCTTATTTGCCGACTGGGTCAGGCAGCAGGATGCAGAAACTGCCAATAAAGTGGAATAAGTTAGGCCGTGTTCAAGCCCGGCTAATTATAAAAATAGCTCTGCCCGTCAATGACAGGCAGAGCTATTGACGCGACTCAGACCTTGGTAAAGCCCGCGTAGCCGCTCTCTTGTACTTCCTCACACTTGCGGTGGTATTCATTAACGCCGCCGATGTAGGAGATCAAACGACTCGGCTTGCCTTCGATATTGGCACCGGTGTACCAGGACTGGGTCGCGACCAATAAGGTGCTATTGGCGACCTCGTCGTGATGGGCGACCCACTCATCCTGCTTCGCCAGTGTCGGCTCGATAGATTTGAGCTGTTCTTTTTCCAGATGGCCAATACAGTCCGTCACCCAGTCGACTTGCTGCTGCAGGCAGGTGGTCATATTACAGAACGCAGCCGAGGGCGCGAGCGGCCCAGCCACGGTAAACAGGTTGGGAAAGCCGTGCACCTGCAGGCCCAGGGTGGTGCGAATATCTTTATTCCACTCATCCGCCAGCGACAAACCATCGCGGCCGTGAATATTCATCTTCGCGAGAGAGCCGGTGCCAGCATTAAAGCCCGTGGCCATAATGATAACGTCCAGCGGGTATTCACCCTCAGTGGTTTTCAGGCCGGTCTCTGTAATGCATTCGATGGGCGCACTTTTAACATCGACCAGTTCGACATTGTCGCGGTTATAGGCATCGTAGTAACCGTTCTCGAGGGGCACGCGGTAGGTGCCAAAGCCGTGAGTTTTCGGGATCACCAGGTCGGCGACGGCGGGGTCCTTAATGCGCGCACGAATTTTCTCGCGCACGAACTCAGAGATTTCGTCATTCACGGCCTGATCGGTAAACAGCTCGGGGTAAGTCCCGACCCACATGCTCAATGAGCCCTCTTGCCACTTTTCCTCTAGCACTTGCAGGCGCTGCTCTGGCGTACTGTCGTACCAGGAACCGTGTTCGAAGTCGTAGTCAAAACCGACGAAGCTGTTGTAGACCTTGTCTTGTAACTCGGCGGCCTTCGAGCGCCAGTGATCGCGGTCGGCATCGTCAAACTGATCGTTGCGCATCGCCACACCGTAGGAGGCGGTGCGCTGAAAGACGCTGAGGTGTTCCACTTCGCTGGCAATGGTTTGAACCAGCTGAATACCGGTGGCGCCACAACCGATAACACCCACACGCTTGCCCTTGAGATCGAGCCCCTTGGGGTAGCGTGCGGTATGGGCGATGGTGCCCTTAAAGCTTTCTTTGCCGGGGAAGTTCGGCGACTGGGGCTCGGACAACATACCGGCACAGCTAATGAAATAACGCGCCTTCAGTGTCTCGCCCTGATCGGTGCCGACACTCCAGCTCTGGGCGTCGTTGTCCCAGTCGGCGGAGGTAACGCGGGTTTCGAAGGTGTAGTCTTTGCGCAGCTCAAACTTATCGGCGACGAAGTTCAGATAGCGCTCAACTTCGGCCTGGGGCGGAAAGCGCTCCGCCCAGTTCCACTCCTGAATCAGCTCGTCGGAGAACCAGTATTGATAGATATAGGATTGCGAATCGACACGCGCACCGGGGTAGCAGTTCCAGTACCAGGTGCCACCCACTGCCGGGGCCGCTTCAATGCCCCGCACCCGCAGGCCCATTTCGCGCAACTTATAGATTGCGTACAAACCGGCAATACCGGCACCGACAACAACCGCATCATATTCCTGCTCTGAACTTTGACTCGCTACTACTTCTGTCATTTCACCTAATCCTACTACTGCTGAAAAGGCGTCGATTCTAGCAGCTTTTCAGCCTGGCTCTACCCCCGCTCGTGTGACTATTGGGTCATCCGCCGTCAAGGCTTATTTTGGCTCGGCGGCCCGCCCAATAGAGCACCTGAATAGCCCTTGCCCGAGCACGAATCCAAGCTAAATAGCCAGTCGCAGATTGCCCTGCACTTCTTCCTGCAAGGCGCTAAAGACACCGGCCTGCCTGGCGTAATACGGCCACTGGCTGACCACCGCTAGCACCTGCTCAATAATTTTCGGCGCCTCGCGCGTAAAGTTGCCGATTAAGGTCGCCACCGCCAATAAATCATTGCGCTGAAAATACTCTCTTTTGCCATTCAGCGAGAGCTGGTGGGCATCGACCCAGGGCGAGCCCGGTTTATAGCTGTAGGCAATATCGAAGGCGGGGGATAAACGCCACGCTGGCCTGCCTGCCGCCGCCCCTTGCTGCCGAACACAATGATCAAAGCCGTCCAGTAGAAAACCAAAGTTCTTACTGTGGTCGTCGTGATTGCGCGCCACCACGTTAAACACCATGCGGCGGAAGATTTCGATGGCATCAGTCCGTGACAGTTTTAACTGGCGGGCCACGGCGAGTAGCTGCTCGTAACTGTAAGTGCCGGGCTTTTTATAATCGGCATGATCCATCGCGCACAGGGAGACATAGTGTAATTTGCGATTGCCGACCCGCTCAAAGCGTTGGGTCATGAAGTGGGCGCGACCGTTTTCCAGCAACAATTCGGAAGGAGAAATATCGATGCCCGCATCTTTCGCCATCAAATAATAGGCGTATTCCATGCGGCCAAAACCGAGGGGATCGCCAAAGGTTTCGCTGTCTATCTTGTGCTCCGCCACACCGTCGAATTTCAACAAATAGTGCTCGAAACCCACGGGGGCATCGACCTGACCGGAGCGAATCTGCGTGCGCTCGGCATTCACAGCCACCAGAGCCTTCGCTCGCGCACCCCCGGCTGAAGTGCCGACCTGTAAGATGGCCTGCATCGCGGCATCGCTATCTGCGGCCAGGTCGCTATTTTCGTGCTGTGAATTCACCGGCTGCTGTAAGCCGAGCCGCGCATCGAGCACCGTTTGCGCCATCGCCACCAAGGAGTCGAGCGCCAGTTCGTCACCCTCCTTGCCAGCCTGCTGCCCCCGGTCGATGGCCGGCGAAAACTCCAGCGCTCCCATGCCCCGACTGCCGCTGTACAACAGGCGCTCCACCGCCGTAAAGGTGTGCGCATCGCGACCGGTGCGCGCCAGCCAGGCATTGATCACCGCATTGCCGAAGTCGTCGGGCAGGGTGTCGGCAAAGATGGCGGGCAGGCCGCGATAGGTTGCCGGGCTTAAACCGGGAAAGCGGTATTTGCTGGCCGCGAGCGGCATGCGCAGAGGGGCGATTTCAATGCCGGATTCACGCCACTGGGGTGAGTATTCGAAGGTGCTAACACCCGTCGCCGGGTCATAGGCCAGTGCACCGACCTGTTTACCCCAGAGGCGAACTTCTGCCAAATGTTCCATTACCAATCCAGCCCCTCGGGCTTACTGGCATCAGCCCCATCATCTGGCTCAGTGCTGGCGCCACGGCTGCCACTGGCGCGCTGGCGTTGCTTACCTTTCATCTTTAATTGCTCTAAAGGGCTAAACACCGCCTCTGGTACAAAGCTTTCTAGCAAGGCCAGCTGATCGAGAGCCCGCAGCACCGCAATCACATTGGCGAACTTGGCCTGCCCGGCGACCAGCTTGGCGTAGCTCACCCGCGACAAACCCACCGCATCGGCGATTTGCTGCTGGGTCATATTCCGCTCCAGGCGCATTTGATCTATGCGCTGGCCAATTTCAGCGGCCACCGCCTGATCTGTCATCCTATCGAAACTCACAATGTATAGATTCCTATACTTAAACAGCTATAATTACTGTAATGATCTATTTTATGACTATTATTGAGTACTTAAAGCACTATTGACAGAATAGGCCTCAGCTACAAATAATGTCAAGTTTTCTAAACTCAAAGTATAAAATAGCCAGTATTGATAAGATATCTTTGCACCGTGGTATTCAGAAAGCCTCGCCCTAAACAAATAAGACCCGCTTCACTTTACACGGCATATACGCCTTTTAAGCCCGGGTAATTAACCCCGCTCAACTTGGCAGCCCTGATTTTTCACGTACACTGGACGGACAATAACCAGAGGACGAGTCATGCCTTACAACACCCAGATTGGCGACGAAATCAACATCCTTGCCCGCTACAACCTTAAGACCACTCAGGAAGGCCTGAAAATTCACTCTTCCGCCGAATCGAATGTTATTGCCGCCGCACAGCGTTTATTCGATAAAAACCTGATCACCCAGGCCGATGGCGGCTACTTAACCCCCCTCGGCAGAACAGCGGCAGAACATGCCCAGGATTTACTACTCATCATTAAGAGCTGACAGCAGCGCCAGCTAGACAGGGAAGCAGCGCCAAGAAGCGCCTAGGCCACAGCTGGCGATTGCCCCGCATCGTCGTCGGCCACTTTTTCCAGGCTTCTGAAAACCATATCCACCGTCAGGCTCACATCGCTCAGCCTGGCGGCGGCCTCGCGCCCCACCTGGCTGGCCCTGAAAAAGTGCGGCGTCATCAGCAATAAATCCTGTAGCACTGCATTCGACAAAGCCAGCGTATTAAAACGCAGCACTTGCTCATCCACCTGCTTAAAGCCGGCGGCAAAGGCATCATCAAGCCGGGGCAATTCTGTTTTTTTAATTTCAGAATAGGTGACTTGCCGAAGCTCTTGCAGATGATCGGGGCCGGGTTCAACTAAGACCAGCTTGCCACCCACGGGCAAAATTTTATTAAAACCCGGAAAACTGTGGAAACCGAACACACACACAATAATATCGACACTGGCGGGTAATAGCGGCGGCTGCCGATTGGTACCCACCACCCAGCTAATGTGTTTATTCCTTTTGGCCGCAGCGACAATCGCCTCTTTGGAAATATCCAGACCGACACAGCGCAGATCGCTGGCGCTATTGTTCGCCTGCAGTGCAGCGAGGGCATAGTCCAGATAATAGCCCTCGCCACAACCGGCATCAAGATAGGTGGGTTGCTCAATATCGGCAATCGATGTGCGCAAAATATCGGCCAACAGCGCCGCCACCGGCCCGTAAACACCGCTGTCTAAAAAACGCTGGCGCGCCGCCACCATGGCCTTGCTGTCACCCGGATGCTTGGAGCGCTTGTGCTGTACCGGCAATAAATTCACATAGCCCTGGCGGGCCAGATCAAAACTGTGGCCATTGGCACAGCGCAGCTGCCTGTCATCGCGAATCAGGCATTCACCGTCAATGGGGCAGGCTAGATTTTCAGCTTTCATAGGCATTGGCACTGGCGAAGGAATGGAGAGCATGGGCAGAACATGGGTAAAGTACGGACAGGTAAAAATACTGACACGGCGTGTCTAAACTGCGCCGGGGAGCTATGATTATAACCCGCCGCAGCCAAGCCATTACAGTGCGAATGCTAGCCCCGGCAATACCCAGCAAAGCCCATTGAGCATCAGATAAATGACCACAACAGCGAAGCAAAGCCTCTGCCCCCTCTGTGCCGACGCCAATCACTGCGCCCAGGCGCAGGGCCAGAGCCACTGCTGGTGCATGGATGCCGAGCTGCAATTGCCACCCGCCCTGCTCGAACTGGCCCGTGAAGTCGATCCCCGGCGCTGTATCTGCGAGTCCTGCGCGCGCCGCTACGCGAACCCGGCACCTTGAGCCCCGCCAGCCATTACCATAGATCCCCGTAGCGCTCGCGCTGGCAAAGATAGATGCGCAGGTCCAGCTCCAGGCGATGGTAGTCCGGTTCCATATATTCACAGAGTTTGTAAAAGGCCTTGTTGTGGGATTTTTCCCGCAGGTGGGCCAGCTCGTGAACCACGATCATGCGCAAAAAGGACTCCGGGACATGGCGAAATAGACTGGCGATGCGCATCTCTTTCTTGGCCTTCAATTTATTGCCCTGCACCCGACTGACAAAGCTGTGCATGCCCAGGGCCTGTTCGACCACTTGTAGCTTATCGTCATAGACCACCTTGCTCAGCGGTGGCGAGGAGCGTAAATACTGGCTCTTCAAATCCTGTGTGTAGGCGTAGAGAGCCCCCGACGCCGCGTGGGCATGGGCATCGGGGTAGCGCTGCAGCAGCATGGCCCCGAGTTTATTCTGCGCCAACAAGTCGGCCACCCGAGCCTGTATCTCGGCGGGGTAGGCGGCAATGGCGCGCAGGGACGGGGCCGGCATGGCGAATTCCACGGTGAGAAAAGAGGCATTATAGTGCCGCCATGCCCCGACTAGCACCACGCCCCCGACAAAGACCCCGCTGCACCAACAGGGCTCTCAATACCTGCTAAACTTTTCCAGCCAGACACGACCTAAACAACAATAAAAGGACTTAGACCATGGACGCAGAAAACAACACCATACCCCAGGCCAGCAACGGCGAGCCCCTTTTCCAGAGGGAGTACGGCCACCTAATAGGCGGCGAGTGGGTCGGCGGTAGCAGCCCCGAAACCATCGCCCTGCTCAACCCCTACAACGGCCAAACCCTGGCCTATATTCCCGCCGGCAAGGCCGAGGATGCCCGCCGCGCCGTCGAGGCCGCCGCAGCGGCACAAGGCAGCTGGGGACAAAGTAGTCCGGCCCAGCGCAAGACCCTGCTCGATGAAATCGCCCGTCGCCTGCAGGCGCGCGCGGCCGATTACGCCCTGCTCGAAAGCCTCAACAATGGCAAGACCCTGAATGAATCGCTGATGATGGAGCTGCCCGCCTGCATCGAACAGCTGGCGATGTACGCCGGGGCGACCTATGCCCTGGAGGGCAAGACCCGCGACTACCCCGATGCCATCGGCATCGTCCACCGCGAACCCATCGGCGTGGTGGCGCAAATTATCCCCTGGAATATCCCGCTGTTAATGGTGGTCACCAAAATTGCCCCGGCCCTGGCCGCCGGTTGTACGGTGGTGCTAAAACCTGCCGAGAGCGTCTGTCTGTCGGTGATGGAGTTCTTCCGCGAGATGAACGACATCATCCCCCCCGGTGTGGTCAATGTGCTCTGTGGTTACGGCGCCGATGTCGGCGAGGCCCTGGTCACCCACCCCAAGGTCAACAAGGTGGCCTTCACCGGTTCCCGCCCCACCGCGCAGGCCATTGTGCGCTACGCCTCAACCAATCTTATCCCGCAAACCCTGGAGCTGGGTGGCAAGTCGGCGAATATCGTCTGCCCCTCGGCTGACGTCGATGCCGCCGTCGAGGGCGCGGTGATGTCGACCATCTACAATAAGGGCGAGGTTTGCCTGGCCGGCTCGCGACTGTTTCTACACCAGAGCATCACCGAGGAATTTCTCGATAAATTCAAGACCGCTCTCGGCCATGTCCAGCTCGGCGACCCCGCTGCGCCCACCACCCACATGGGGCCGCAGGCCTCCGTGGTGCAGCGCGATAAAATTCTGCGCTATCTCGAGCTGGGCCAGGAAGAAGGGGCCACCCTACTCTGCGGTGGCCAGCGCGCCAGCGGCCCGGAGCTGGATGCCGGCAACTTTATTCAGCCGACCATCTTTACCAATGTGCGCAACGACATGCGCATCGCCCAGGAGGAGATCTTCGGCCCGGTCACCTGCGTGCTCACCTGGGACGATGAAGCCAGCCTGCTGGCCCAGGCCAACGACTCGGTCTACGGCCTGGCCGGCGGCGTGTGGACCGGCGAACTGAATCAGGCCCACCGCCTGTCACGCGGCTTAAACACCGGTACGGTATGGGTCAACCGCTACTTCAACATCAAAACCGGCATGCCCCTGGGCGGCTATAAGCAAAGTGGCTTTGGCCGCGAGTTCTGCCACGAAACCCTCGAGCACTACACCCAGAGCAAGTCGGTGGTGATCAACTTACAAGAGGGCAAGATCGGCCTTTTTGACCCTCAGCCCTAAGCACGGCTTAATAGCCCCCGCCCAGAAGGGTGGCGGGCTATGGCAGACAACCGAAACAAGGCAGCAACGATGGACGCAGATTTTTGGCACAAGAAATGGGCAAGCGGGCAAATTGGTTTTCACCTGCCCAGTGTAAACCCGCTGTTAGAGCGTCACTTTAGTGCCCTGGCGCTACCCGCAGGTGGGCGCATCTTCCTGCCCCTGTGTGGTAAAACTCGCGATATCGCCTGGCTACTGAGCCGAGGTTATCGCCTTGCCGGTGCCGAATTGAGCGCCACGGCGGTGACTGAACTCTTTGCCGAACTCGGCATCGCGCCACAGATAAGCCCCGTCGGCGCAGGCCAGCGCTACAGTGGCGAGGGCATCGATATTTTTGTCGGCGATATTTTCAGCCTGAATAGCGAGACACTCGGCCAGGTCGATGCCATTTACGACCGCGCCGCCCTGGTCGCTCTGCCCGAGGCCATGCGCCAGCGCTACGCCGCCCATCTTATCGCTCTCACCGCAGCGGCACCGATCTTAGTGCTGCGTTATGAATACGATCAAAGCCTGGCCGCAGGGCCGCCCTTTTCGGTCAGCGAGGCGGAATTACAAAAACTCTATGGCAGCACTTACCAACTCAGCACCCTCGAAAGCCTCGATGTTGAGGGCGGCCTAAAGGGCAAGTGCCCGGCACGGGAAAGTGTTTGTCTGGCCAAATAACAGGGCTAAACCAAAACCGCCCTGTCTTTACGGTAAAGCCGAAGTACTAAGAGAAAACAACTAACGAACCCTACCAATAGGCTCGCCGGCCAGCGATTGTTAATACTGCTCCAGGGGCGTATTGACCTCGGCGAACACCGCCGCGCTGCCATCGCGCTTCAACAGCAGCACCTGATAGGGCGTAAAGCGATCACCCATCTCCATGCCCGGACTACCCGCAGGCATGGCGGGTACCGCCAGACCAATGGCATCGGCCGGCGGTGCCGCGAGAAACTGCTGAATAAAGCGCGCCGGAATATGCCCCTCAAAAACGAAGCCCTCGGCGGAGACAGCCGTGTGGCACGACTGATACGAGGCAGCCACGCCTCGCTCGAGTTTCACTTTGTTTAAGTCTGCGGGGTGGTGAGTCGTGAGTGAAAAGCCTCGGTCTTCGGCATGCTCGGCCCACTTGCCACAACAGCCACAGGTGGGGCTTTTATAAAGGTCCATGGCAATGGTGGCAGCGGATGCTTGCTCGCGATTTTGCTCGGTAGTTTTTTCGCTACTGTTCTCGGGACTTCTCTCGGGATTTTGTTCCGCAGCCCCATCGGCACTGCCGACATGAGACGTTTCCACAAGGGTGGGTTCGCGACTCTGTTCGGAACAAGCCGCTAAACTCAGCGCTAACAAAGCGCCAACCACATAATGTTTATAATTCATTGCTCCCCCAATAGATCAAAGATAAAAACGCAAAATCAATGCCGACAACAGCACTGACAACGACAGAATAAACTTGCCGGCAAGTCTATCATTAGCAAGAGTGGATGCCTTCGGGCAAAGCCAGAAAACAACCAAAGGAAGCGCAACAAAAATGACCACACTAAAAGCACTCGGCCCATGGATTTTATTGCTGGTCATATCTAGCGAAGGCTTGGCACTCGACGTGAACAACCCGCAGCAAAACCGTCAAGCCTTGGCCTTCGCCGACTCGGCACTGGAATGTGGCATTTACTATGAATATACCGCCGGTGGGCTGGGGATGAACCCGAATGTCGACAGTGCAGTGGTCCGCACCATCACCCAGAATTCAGCGACCCTGTTACACACCGCCGCTTTACTGTATGACGCAGCGGGAGTTTCTATCGCCGACAGGCGTGAAGCATTTATGCAGCGGGCAAAAATAACGATCAAAGAAAAGCAGGAGAGTCCGGGCAGTATGGACGAATTGATTTACGCGTTTGGCGAGAAGTGCAAACTATTGATGAACAGCTATTCTTACAGAATAAAGAATATAGCGAGTGAACCGAACTCAATCTAAACAGCTCTCTAAACAGTTCTAGAATTGCAACGGAGCCATCTGAATAAACTAACGGGAGGTGCGAGACCACGGGCCTCGCACCTCCGGCACTTCAATTAAGCCTTAGCGTCAAACACATAGGGCGCAAGACTTTCCTGCCCTTTGATTCGATATTTGTGCCAGCGACCACCACCGTAGTAAACCAGCTGACCCGGCTTGGCAGTACCTTCATGATCGTAGTAAGAAATACAATCACGCAATGGCGCAGAGGCTACATCAACCTCGGCACAATGCTCGGCATATTCAACCTGTGACTCTTCAGTAATATCAACAACATCAGCGCCTTTTTCTGCCATGGTATCGAGCATCCACTGCACATAGTTACCATGATCTTCGATGGTATCGGTAAAGTTAAAGCTACCGCCGCCGCCCTGAGGACCAGTGATAACAAACATGTTGGGGAAACCTTTGGTTTGCATGCCCAGCCAGGTTTTAGTGCCATCCTCATCCCAGGTTTGCTTCAGGGTTCGTCCATCGCGGCCCTTGATCATGTCAAATGTTGCGGTCGCCATCCACTGGAATCCAGTCGCGTAAATCAAGACATCAACGGGGTATTCAACGCCGTCATGGACAATCCCGGTCTCAGTGATTTCGCTAACACCACGAGGGGCAGTGTCCACCAAATGAACATTCGGTTTGTTAAACGTGGGTAAATATTCGTCATGGAAGGTTGGCCGTTTACAGCCATAAGCATAATAAGGTTTAAGTGCCGCTGCGGTTTTAGGGTCTTCTACGATAGCATCAACACGTTCGCGAATTTGCTCCATGATGCGGAAGTTAGTATCCAGCATTTTCTGCATATGCTCTTCGGGTGACAATTGCGTCTTATGCTTTTTCTTCGGAGCCGCGGTCTCAATTTTACCCGATAGATAATCATCATTGGCTGACAAAGCTGTACGGCCCGATGAAATTTTGGCAAATCTCGCCCGTCGCTTTTTCGCCCAATCGTCTTCGGTCTTCCAGGTTTCGAGTTCTTCGCCAGTGGTCGCGCGCTGATCCCGTACATCAACCGATGAAGGCGTACGCTGAAACACAAACAGCTCCTTAACGGTCTTGGCTATTTCTGGAATAATCTGCACTGCCGTGGCGCCGGTACCGATAATACCTACACGCTTGTTTGTGATGTCGACGTTGTAATCCCAACGTGAAGTATGGAAGGCGTCACCTTTAAAGGTTTCCATACCCTTGATTTTTGCCAGCTTAGGCGTGGTTAAAATGCCGTTGGCAACAACCAGATACTTAGCCTTCATCTTGTCGCCACGATCAGTACTGACCTGCCAACGGCCAATTGAATCGTCCCACACAGTTTCTTCAACCGTGGTATGGAACAGGCATTTATCGTAGAAACCGGTCTTTTTCGCAATATTCTGGCAGTGTTCCATAATCTCAAAACCACTGGAGAATTTCATGGACGGGATATAACCCATCTCTTCCAGCAAAGGCAGATAGCAGTAAGACTCAACATCGCAAGCGATGCCCGGATAGCGATTCCAGTACCAGGTACCGCCCACATCACCGCCTTTTTCACAAAAACGTACATTTTTGTAACCAGCCTGACTCAGCTTGTACCACAGTAAGAGACCGGCAAAACCCGCACCAATGATAAGAATGTCACACTCATCATCCAAAGCTTCTCTTGGAATTGGCGGCTGAGAATGGACATCTTCAAGGTACTTACTGAATTCACCATCCATTTCGATATAATCAGCAACGCCAGTTCTGGATGCCTTCATCTCAAGGTATTTTGCTTGCTCTTCTGCATTAAACACCGCACCGGCTTTGGATTCGGGGAGCGCCGTAAGCGCCTCGTCAGTGACTACTGAGTAGCCCTTGCCCGTAATCTTGTCATTGGCCTTTTCGGCACGGGTATTAAAAATCTTTAAACCTGTCTCTGGATCTATCTTTATGGGCATGGTTATTTCTCTGTCATTAATAATTGGTAACCCGGAATTATCGCCGCCCTTTGCCCCGGGGTCTAGTCGAATATGGAATAAGGCCTTTCGGCACCCCGGAGCGCTAAAAAACGGGCTATATAGCCAAGGGCTGTGCGTGTTAAGGTGCCGGCCGCTCAACTTTTACTGCCCACTTTTGACACACGTCACCAAGGACGATGACGCGCGATGCAAACATTTATCTTCAAAACCCGGCGCGGCCAAGGCCTGGCGCTCTGCGATGCCACCCGCCCACCGCGCGGAGGCTCCTGGCAGCGCCAGCACTTCACCCGTGGACAGGCCAGTTTATTTGTACAAGGCATACCCGCCCATGAACTGCGCAGCCTTAAATACCCACTCGGTAGTCGCTACCGCATTGGTGCGCTCAACCCCGCCGCCGGCCTGGCGCAACTGCTCGAAAGCCAGCGCTTAAGTCTCTATCGCCAGCGCCCCCGCGCCTTTGCAACACGCGCAAAACCACAGACAGGCCAAAACCCCCACGAGCTGCGCCGGGCCATCAGTGCCAGTTTGAAGCTCATTATCGGCCGCGAGCGAGCCGTAGCACTGGCCATCGCCAAGGGCCACCAACAGAAAGGCCGCGCCGGCAAGGTCGCCGCCCACACCACCGCCCTGGGCCAGGGGCTACTGGCCAGCGGCGCAGACTTGCTGAGCTGGCTCGCCAATATCAACGACGTCGTCAATCCGCTGTGGCAACTGAAGCGCCGCATCGACGCAGCACTCATCACCTACGAAGAGTGCACCGATGCCAGCAATAGCTGCCTCGATGTTGCCACCCGGGCCAACTATCTACAACGCGTCGAGCTCGCCGACCACAGAGAGCTCGTCGAAGCACTGGGCTTCGACCCCCAAAAAATCGACCTCGACGCCTTCAGTAAGGCCTGGCACAGCGCCTGGGTACTGGCGGGCGATGAACAGGTCGTGGCGATGATGAGTGGCTTCGCCAGGGACTATATCGACGCTCAGCACGCGCTGGAATACAGCCGAGCAGCGGGTGGTGCCGTGTTTGAAGTGTTATTGACCTTGTTGCTAGCAGCAACGACTGCCGGCGCGGGAGTAGCTGTGGGAGTAGCCAGCAAGGGGCGGCATGCCGGGGAGCTTGGGCGTATTGGTAAAAAACTCATGCTATTGGCGGGAGCGTTGGAGGACTTGCCAAGAGAAGTAATAAGGAAGCGACCGGCTACAGTTAAAATGGGAACGACTATTAAAAGCACAGAAATAAGCAATCCGAAAAAGTTTAGTAGAGTTCCTGAAGAAGGTAGGAGTAGCACATCTCAAAGTCTTCCAGAAAACGAGAATCTCACTCCAAGAAAAGGGCCTGATACACTGTATCGGCGAGACAACCGAGACCCCCAACAAATTTTTGAGGAAGGGTTTCAGCCTCGTCAACCTGACGCGAATATCCCACTAGAGGACTATGTTGATCTTAATGTTCCCAGCCAGTACGTTGGAACTTCAAAAATCCCTGCCGGGGCGGCCGAAGTAAACACTCAAACAGGGAGGCCTGGTTATCTATATGAATTAGATAATCCTGGCAACGGCGTAGATGTGAATGAAGCCTATCCCGAAAACCCGTTTTCCCATGAACAAGAAATTGCCATACCAGGCGGAGTTGATAGCTGCCATATTAAAGGGTGCACACCTCTTGACAGGAACAACAATCAAGCTGACGAATTCATCCCTAACCTAAATTATTTAAAAGGAGACTAGTTATGGAGTTTTCTAGAAATATCGAATTAGCAAGGCAGGATGAAGTTATCGGGATTGTCCACTTGAACTGCCAGGTTAACAAGGCAGCGGCCAGAATAGATTATAAAGATTCCATAGGAAACAGCGGATCTTTTTTTGGAAGTGATTTTTTTTACATTATGGCGGATTTAAGACAAACCTACATGAGTAAAGATATTTACTTATTATGCACAGCCGGCCTTATAAATGTATTCCCTGGTGGCTTAACATCCGAAAGTTCATTTGGAGAAATAGCCTACAAATTTAACGAAATAACTGGCGAAAAAATCACAGTGAATATATTTGATCCTATAAAGATAGAAAATCTTGGCTTACTATCCAACCTGCCTGATCAAAAAAAACACAGAAGATCAATGATCGCCAAGCTTGGGAAAAGATAACATTTATGTCGAGAAATGAACTGAATTCAGATGAATTACAAGGAACGATTGTAGAAAAACTAGCTAATGGAGAGCAGGTTTTTTATTACACTTTCATACCATCAGAAATTGTAGAGAATTCGGGACTGCCATCGTCCCTTATTGTCGGTGTGATTGACGAGCAAAACCCAACCTCATTACCAACGTCAGATATCATTCACAACTCACTAAAGGTGAACTCTGAATTTACAAAAATGCTCCATAGTTTCTGCGCAGAAATAATCCCCAAACAAGCAGACTTTATAGAAAAAGGTAAAAATCAAGGGGAAGGATGGCTATATATAATTGACCAAAGAACACTGGACCCACACGGACAAGTTCCAGCCCATGATATTCTAGGTGCTCTAAAAATTAAAAATGGGAATGTTGGGGATTATAAAGACAACCCTAATTACAGAGTTTATTCAGCAGATGGCTTTACCAACCTTGGCCCCGACCTCAACAGAAAGTTCAATCAATACATGCAAAATATTTTGCGCAAAGAACCACGTTAAAAAGGCTCTGACTCCTTAAGCTGCTTGATGATAGCTGAAATACCCCCAACGAATGATATTAAATTCCGTCTGGAAACGAAGATGGGGCTAATGCATTGTGGGAGCCTGGTGGTTTCACTTCTGGAGGAGTCCCCGAAGCTGTAGTAGATTTACCTGCTATCAGCAATCTTACATTTAAACCATTAATTTGAGGACAGACGATGACAGTATTACCTGCGCACATTAAACAAAACGGTTACATTGCCAAGCGAAATGATGAGCGTTACATTGTTGAATACATGTCTGGCGGCCATATTCCGCTTGAAGAAAGTGTTGAGCTGACTATTAAGGAAATGGAAACAATTTACATTGATTATTCCAAGTGGGATGAAGTAATTGTACAGGCAAAAATTGCTCAGCAATCAAATTAAGGGAGGCCGCTCATAATTCCGTGCTAGGCTAATCGAGACTGTAGTGTAATTGTCAATCATTAACTCCTAATGGGAAGCAGAAAAATGGGGTAAGGCTTTTCGGTGCAACGCCGTCATTCCGGCCACTCAAGAAGTCTAACTGGGACACCCACCTCAGACCTTACGCCAGATGCAAACAGTTTTCTTCAAAAGCCCTCGCGGGCAAAACCTGCAGCTGTGCGATGCCGCACGCCCTCATCGCGGCGAACTCTGGCAGCGCCAACACTTCGCGCGCGGCCAAGCCAGCTTGTTTGCACAAGGCATGCCATCTCATGAGCTACGCAGTGTCAAGCGCAGACTGGGCAGCCGCTACCGCATTGCCGCACTCAACCCAGCTGCCGCCCTAGCACGTTTGCTCGAAAGCCATCGACGGGGTACAGATGAATGTCCTTTTTAATTTAGCACCTGGAGTTAGCTCCACTTAAATTACTGACTAATTTCTGAAAGCAGCTCAAGGTTAGTAACAAGGTTGCGTACACCGTGGGCATGATCTTCATTAAAAACGTTGTTCTTACACCACTCACCAACTGATGCGATATTAACCTTTGCTACTTTGGGGCGAACACTCCACGTAACTTGAAAGGGAGAGCCCTTCTCGTTGTAACCGGGCCCCGTCGTCGACCCTGCGTACTGGACAGGAGTGCCGGTGTTACTCGGAAGATTAACGGCCTGCTGTAAGCCCTTAACTTCGCCATGCTTCGTTAAGTCCTTAAAGTCGAGGGCATTTTTATCGTTAACAAGAACATACACCTGGGTTTCTACACGTAACTGAGGGTTCTTAATGGCATCGTTGAAACAGGAACCCAGCGTTGGGCCCGGCTTTATCTTTGCACTTGAGTGAACGTAATGCACCTCCACCGTGTCCCCCGGGACAAGCCCTCCGTGCTTGCTCGGGCAAGCATCTTGCGCGACGGGATTAAGCTCTGCATTACTGAGTTTACCGCTATATTTATAGCCACTCTGGTAGCCGTAGCCATCGCCGTTGCCCGCATATTCGGTAAATTCACCACCCCTGTGTTCGGCGTTTTTATGAAAATGAATATTGCATAAGTTCATTGCTACAGAAGCAGGCGCGGAATTGAATGCAAGCTCGTTTTTGCCGCTACCTGCATCAATATCGCGCGGTGACTGAGGGCCAAATCCAGCGCCCATCGTGTTTTGTGCCAGCGAGGCCCTTTGCGCAGCAATCACCTTATCAGCAACGGCGGCATGCATCTCATGACTATCTTCTTGTGCGCAAATACCCACTGGCATTAGCGCGACTGCTGCGAGCGCGATCAAAATATTCTTATTTCGTTTCACTTTTTAACTCCAATAATTTTTAATAATTGCCAACCGAGTGATACCACCTTTCTTTAGAAGGCGCCAAGCATCGCCCCCAACCAATGCCAAAAGTAGAGCAACAGCAGGAGTGAGGCTTTTGCAGGCCAACGACATTGACCCGCTATGCCATTGCTTGCCGCCTACTATTGTTGCAACAACTGCTGCAATTTTTCTTGCGTTATAAAAAATTCAAAGTGCATTGGCTCTTTAGCACCGATAACAAAATACCTTAAACCTGCAGAAAACTCTTTTTGATCTGTTGTTTCAGAATATACGGCTAGCTTATTTCCAAATTGATGAGTCTACTCCTGGAAAAATCGTTTTTAGAGGCCTGACCATTGCTTTGATTATCTGCATGAGCTGTCACCCAATCGTAAAGCGCGCTTCGTTCTTGCACGATACTGAGATCAGGTTTACCTGAAATCCAGGAAGGTAGTTCATCGGCCCAGCAAATACCGGCAGTAAACAAAATAGCCAGCAAGACCAGAAGGTAGTTTTTTCTGAATCCGTACATGTTTAACCACTCCTTGTTAACACCACCAGACAACAGTTAATCTTAAGCACCGCATTAGCCGACAATGGACTCAGCCTTATAGTCCGGAATTACGGGATCAAAAACCCAAGCACATGCTACCGATAATGAAATATGGCATCACAAGACCTGACACTAGCTTTCAAGTACAACGTCAGCGGCTAATGGCAGCGAAAGGGTCTAAGCCGAACACCCTTCATTACTGAAGAGCGAGATTCCTGCTATTTTAATTATTCAAAAGCCAGGTTACCACTGATTTTAAAAGGAATGTTTTGATGCAGCTCAGAGTTAGTTTATAAATGATGCTCTGGCGCTAAAATTCCAACGTAAAAACCAGCGGAACTTTGTTTTAATTTATGACTTAAGCAGCGGTGACTTTTTGAATTAATTCACGACTTGTTGCGATACTTTTATCAAGTACTGCTGGGTCGGAAGTTGCCCCTTCAGTATTGATATACGTCACGTCAATCATACCTAAAAATCCTAACACTGTGCTCATGTAAGGGACGAGTTGGTCATAAGCGGCGAGCGGACCTTCGGAATAGACTGAACCACGCGCGGTCAAAATAAATACTTTTTTGCTCCCTATCAATCCTTTTGGGCCGTTTTCATCCATAGAAAAAGTACGGCCGATGCGAACAATTTGATCAATATAGGCTTTCAAAGAAGAGGGTATGCCAAAGTTATACATGGGGGCTGAAATTACGACAATGTCGGCAGCTTCCAGCTCATCAATCAGCTCATCAGAAAGTGCTATTGCCGTTTTCATTTCAGGGATGTGTTGATCTTCTGGTGTGTAAAATGCGCCGATGGTCATTTCAGTGATATGCGGAGGAGGAGTTTTTACCAAGTCACGAATGGTCACAACATCTGAGGGGTGAT
>MAAC01011228.1_pt1 | contig 19883 bp, 16 predicted proteins | sample 1115981 | NCBI WGS metagenome assembly MAAC01 (sample SAMN04961126, study PRJNA320927) | seawater metagenome | isolation source: sample BD02T64 sea water enriched with oil for 64 days | place: USA:Gulf of Mexico | collected 2013-07-27
ATAGAAGATGCCTTGATAATAGCTCCTTCCATTCATATAGCTTCTGATTTCTCAGGGGCTGTCCAACTTTTTGCGGAGGATAGGATTATAATAGATGAAAATGCCAAACTAGACTACCCTTCCTCTATCGTATTAGCTGCTAGATCGGACAGTTCTAGACTTATCCTTGAAGAAGGTACACATATTCAAGGAGTTTGCATTGCAAATTCAAAAACCCAAAAACGGCTTTTATACCCGCAGGTAATCCTAAAAAATAAATCCAAAATAGAAGGTCAACTTATCTGTTATAATTTAAATCTTCAGGCTCAAGGAGAAGTAATCGGGTCTACCTTCACCAATAAATTGATACTAAAAACGAGTAGCTCAATTTATGAAAACCATTTAATGGACGCCGAATTTGACATAAACCCTCTCCCATATAACTATGCTGGAATAGCCATTGATACGTTAACAGGCCCAAAAAGAATTGTTAAATGGATATACTAAAACTTAAAGCCACTACTCTTGTAGAAACACTGGTAGCCATGATTCTAGTGACAATCTCTATCCTTTTAGTTTGGCAGGTTTTTCTATTTGCAGATATAGGTAATAGCACGGTATTAAAAACCAAATCTGAAATATTAGCCAATAATATCCATTCACAGACATGCATTAATCAGGATTTCCAGAATAAGACCATTGATACAAAGAATTTCATAATAGAATTCAATTATACTACCCTACATGAATCTTCCTATTTCTATTCAGAGGAAATAGTATTCCTTCATCGAGTTACCAATAAAACATTATTTACCTATAATTACTATCTCCGAAAAAGACAATAGCTTCCTCCTTGAATTATGGTATTTTGAAAAATACCCATTTATGGGGATTGACTGGCATCGAAAACAAATCTATTTTTGATCTGTAGTTCCCCTTGGTTGGAAGCTTTAGGAAAAGCTACTTAATTTAAATTGAACTGTAAATTTCTAATTGAATTTACAGTTCAATTTTTCTTTAGTAATAGGATTATATCCAGTGATGTATTTTTTTGAAGATTATACCTAAATGAAGGCTCCTTCATAAATCATCCATATGCAAAACAAGGAGCAAAAACCTATTCTTACTCCACTATCAATTTCACAGTCTGTACTGGAATCCCACCATCAAACAACTGCACAAAGTAGAGTCCAGAAACAAGTTCAGAAATATCTACCAACTGCATTTCTGCTCCATCTGAACACTTAATTTCCTTAATTGATCTACCATAAAAATCATGGATAACTACAGTACTTTCCGATGTAAAATTAGATGCTAGATTAATATATTTACTGGCTGGATTTGGAGACAAATGTAATTCGGAATCTGTAGTAATCCCCGAAAGGTGTTCTTCTAAATCTAACGGATCAACAACAACTCCATCGACACAAAATGGATCATATTCATTTGTATCCACTAGAGGATACGTTACCAATTGCATCGTTTCAGCGTTAACTTTATAAATGCTACGGTTAAGGTAACTGTAAATGTTGGTATCAGTAGCACTTATAGCCATTATATTATCTTGTCCCAACTGTAAACCTCTTGGTAAATGGGCATAAAGTCCAGAATACAATTCGGTATCCAGAACAGCGCCGGAAGTATCAGCCTGAAGAAAGAATATTCTACTATAAGCCCCATTAGCAGGGTATTCACTATAACTTCCTACTATAAAAATAGTACTGTCATTTAGTAGGTTTAAACTCAATTTATCATACATCCCCGTAGTATCAATAAAGGATTGATTGCTCCAAAGCAAATCGCCTTCTGGGGATAGCTTATTCATTATCAAGGAAGAAGTTGAACTAATTTCTGGTGTACAAATAATATAAGAACTATCCATCAATTGAACCCAGCTAGCTAATCTAGAAGCATTGTATCCCCCAAGGCTATCTGATTCCCAATTCGCTATATAATCCCATTCTTTTTCCCCTAGACTATCCACTTTAATTGAATAGGAACGAGATTTTAAAGGGTAAGCTACAGTATCCAAATAAGGGCCTACAAACATTTCACCCGTTAATAAATACCCACCATCCATACAGGCTATAAACCTTACATCATGACCTCCATCTGAATATTCATCTGAATATTCATTATAGAATTTTTTCCAATTTTCAGTCCCTGACAAACTTATCTCACTAAGTATCAACTCTGGAGTATACCCAGGAGTTGAAAGTACATTTTGAAGAATCATCAGGCGATCTTCTTTCAACTCCATATCGTGAATCCTATGATGATGATAATCTTCATATTCTAATTCAGTGTACCACAACATATCACCACAAGCGTCAATCTTCATTATGGCCCCTATATTGTCGCCAGAGCCTAGAGGATACCTTGCAGCTCCGCCAAGATATAGCTCACCAGAAAGGCTGTCTTCAATAATAATTTCTGCATAAAATTGTAAGGTTGTATCTATTTCCAAAGTCCAAAGGGTGTCGCCCATTCTATCAACCTTATACAAGGAATCAAAGTACATATTATTTTCAACATTTGAACTTATAACGACCCCCTCATCCATCGTTACGCAAGTAACTCCTTTACCATTATTTTTCCATACAGCTTGAGCATTCAGACACAGTAATGGCGCCAAGATCAAGGCGAATAAAAATGTTCTAATTAATTTCAATTTCATAAATTTTAAATTTTAAATTTTAACCGAAAATACATTTATCAAATTAATTTTCAACATAATTAAGCCTTCAAAATAATATAATAGTTAACTTTTTTCACTTTCCCCCTGTAAGATGAATAGGGTCCATTTTTAAACTATTACACACTCCTGAAGACCTTCTATTAGTAGAAAAATCCAATATTTCACATTTTCATGCATGAATATTGGTATCCAAAAAATACTATCTTTCATTATAATAGCCGATTGGAATTGAAGGTAGTTTAATTCTGATAGCGTGGATTCTTTTATACTATCCACATATAGTCCCTTCCAATTTAATCAAAAAAAAAGCACCAGTTTCCTGGTGCTTTCCACTTTTGAGCAGATAGGTTTTATAATTTCAAAACTTTAAGAACCTGTTCGTGGTTCACGTCTTGAATCTGAATAAAGTAAATACCCATATTTAAACTATTCATATCTACCTCAATTAGTTTTTCCACATCCTGAAATTCTAGAATTACCTTTCCTGTAATATCCACAACGGTAACACTAGATCGATCAAAATGGTTTGCCAATTCAATTGTAACCTTATCGATAATTGGATTTGGCGTTACAACAGACAAAGCAGCACTCCCTACTTCACCCAACCCAATTCCAAATACAGCATAACATGAAGAAGTATCAATACAATTCCCATCGGTAATTTCAACCGCATAATTTCCATCTTGACTTGGAACGAAAACGGAGTTAATTTCTCCAGATATCTCCGCATAATTACTATCACAATTCAACCATTGATAATTTGCACCTAGATAGGTTACAGAAAGTGCCGATCCAGACACGATAAGACTAGTATCAATAGTACTCACGATAGTTAAGCTAGTTTCAATGATGGAATCACATCCATTGCTTGCTCCTCCTTCTATTATATCTGTATAATCTCCCGTTTCTGTATAAACATTTCCATCCACCGTTACGGAGAACCCTATACAACCAGAAAGTACCTGAAAATTCTCTTGAGCACTGTTCACAGCAACCGTACTAGTAAATACCGTATCGCAACCATTCAAGTTCGATAGCGTATCCGTGAAAACGCCATTTGAAGTGTAGGTATTTTCGCCTACCGTAACTGACTCTCCATCACAGATAAATAAATCTTGTGCTATTTCTGTAAATTCATTGATCGTAAGATTGGTTGTCATTATCATATCACAACCATTTGCATCTCCACCAAATGCCGTATCAATATAAACCCCCGTTGTTGTGTAGGTATTGTTCCCAATGGTCAATGCATATCCTTCACATTCCACAATTGTTTGAGAACCTACCGATGGAGTATTTATTACCAGAGAAGTGACCATTATAGAATCACAGCCTCCCGTAGTCACAATAGTATCTGTATAAACCCCTGTTGAGTTATATGTATTGTTTCCAACAGTGATAGAATAACCGGTACATTCATTTATGGACTGGTTTATTGTTACAGTAGAAAGGGTTAAACTTTGTCCTGTCACCCAATTGGAGGATGATCCTGAAAGACTAAAATTCAACAAACTACCATCATTACTACTTCCCGAATCATCGTTTGAAGTAGTTACCGTAGTATTCGTTCCTGATGCTGTTCCACTATTTAGTTTATGATACGCTACCAATCCTGTAGTCGCACCACAAAACTCACTGTTCATATTCGTTGATATTTCCGACAATGAACGGGCATAATTCCAAACACGGACTTCATCAATGGTTCCCATAAAAGGCTTAACACCATCAATTCGAATACCTATTCTCATATCTACAGCTGAACCTGTGTTTACAGAAGTAGCCAAATCGAAACTTTGCTCTAATAAGCCATCCACATACATGGAGTATTTATTTGTCGTTAGAGAATTGTCATAGGTTACAGCAACATGGTGCCAAGTAGTATCACTTAAAACCGTAGCCCCTGTATAGCCCGAACCAGAAACTTCCGTTCTTAATTTACCATCTATCAAAGCCACAGTAAACCTGGCTCCTGTAGCAAAAGTTCCCCAATCAGTTATAACGGTTTGTCCGGCAACATCATCGGACTTTATCCAAGCTTCGATGGTTCTAGCATTACTCCCGCTAATTCCCGAATAGTCCGTCTGAACATAATCATCGACGCCATCGAAATCTAAACCATTTTGGGCAGATACAGCCAAAGGAACTAACAGACATAAAAAGTTGAAAATTGAATTCTTGATCTTATTCATACATCAAATAAATTAAAGACCTACCACCAGAATAGATCCATTAAAAAAATAAGAGAATGTTTAAAATACGTTTTATTCAACTTCCATTTAAGAATGCTGTATTAATAAACGATATATCATGAATATGTGAAAATATATAACTTTGGACCTAATCGATTATCAGGTTTTTATTTTTTGGAAATTTAACCCCATACTTCAATTCCAATTCACGGGCAGCACTCGGCTTAAGATTTAACTCCCACTTTACCTCGCCAATTTTAGAGTCTAATTTCCCTCCTGATAATTTTTGAATATCCACTTCAATTTCGTCGTTTGTAGATACCGGTACCTGGTCCAAGATTAGGATATTGATTTCGGCTGTTTTATTATTTCTTATAGAAATGGTCCAAGCCCTGATTTCCTCCCTTTTACTTCCGAACATCTTTTTAGTGGAATATTCTTTGGCAAGTTTTCGATCTACTTGAATCTTTTTATCTCTACCCAGGGAAAGCTCTAATGTATCTGAAGCATAGTTCAAATCCAACATACTGTTTCCAATATAGGTGTCTTCAAAGAAAATATTGGCCTCACCGGTAAGCAGATTATATTTTTCCCAGTCTACAATATGTGCTAATAAAAAGGCATCCTTATCTATTTTCGGCACACAGTAATACTGGTAAGAAGCTGGTATTTCATAGTGTATCATATCTACTATAAAAGGCTTGATATCTGATTTTATGCTATAAGGTCTATCTATTTCAAAATCAACAGTCGTTTGGTTCTCAACTTGAAGCATGGGTAAGGGAAGGCTGGTTTCTCTTTCTTTAGGTGTTTTGGGTTTGTTATGCTTACTAATCAATTTTTTTTCATCCGTCAACATTATTGTTCCCATCAGCTCACTTGACTCTTGCATGCTAATATTTATTACTCTACTATTAAGTGATCTTTCCAGTGTAGCATACCCGATATATGAGAATTCAAGCTGACTTGCATAATTTGGCAAAGTAAGTGAATAATTACCGTCTAAATCTGTTGTAGTGCCTGATACAGTAGTCCCTTTTGATTTGGCTACAACATTGACAAAAGGAAGCGGATCTCCCAAATCATCAGTCACCATACCTCTTACATGACTAATCTTTTTACCATAATGAGCAGGCAATCTGTTATACCTTAAATAATAAGTGTCCAATTTTGGAGCATCGCTAGATACAGAAGGATTGGCAGATGAAAACTTCAGTTTCACATCTGTCCAGTCGACTTTGGTATCTTGGCGTACATTTGCCTTATAATTCAATTGAATAGGAGATGTAATATCCTTAGCACGGATATCATAAGAAGGATACCATCCTGCATTCCCAACCATATAGCTTAATTCAAATGAATAAGTCTTCATTTGTTTAGCATCTACTTTAACAACAATTTCACCCGTTGCATGGTCCTTTTTGTTGCTAATGCTTTGTATTTGCTTTTGGAGATCAGCTCTTTTTTTATTTAAACTTTTTACTTTTTTATTCCGCTCTATCTCTTTCAATTTCAAAGCAGTTAGTCGTTTCCCATAATAGTCTGCTGTCTGTTGAAGGTTCAATACACTGGTTTGTTCATTTTTTCCTCCAATGGCTCTATTCTCTTTTAAAAAGAATAATTCCTCCTTCAGAATGGTCAAATAGGTGTTTTCCAACTGAATATTCTCTTGAACCTCTTCTAGCATTTTATCCAATGCCTTTAGCTCATCCGACCTTTCTGATTTGTCTAGATAGTTTTTTTGGTGATTAACAGATAATACCGTCAACTCTCCATTGACTTTTACCCGAACACTTTTAGCATTTATAAATGGAGATAAGTTCGTGAAAACAACTTCAGTTTTACCCTTAGCAAGGCTAACCTTCTGTTTTCTTAGGATCTGAGCTCCTTCCATAAAAACCGTTGCTTCACTAACTGATGAAAGCACTTGCTTCTCTTGAAAATCTTGCGCATTAAGTGTATTGAAGAATAAGCCAAATAGTAAAATGTAGATGAATCTCATAGGGACAATGTTCTATTATTAAGTATAACTTAAATTCAATTCTAAAATACTTAAATTTCTTTAAACAGAAATGAGTTATCAGGGTTCAATAATTATTAAATTAATTTTCGGCCTTTATCTTTTATTCTTCGCTTTTATGAAATTCACTACTCTCTATTTCTTCAGTTTCTATTAAGTTGATAAAATCCTTTGCCTCATGAGTTATACTATTTAGTTTAAATTGTTTCCAATATTCATTATCATTTTCTATCGTATATAAATCAGAAATTTTATTTAGTTCAAACCGATTTTCTCTAATCGAAACATACATCTTATTATTTTCAAAATATGCAATTGTATCAGCCGTAGTAGAGTTTTCCACATAATGAATTAGAAAACGCCCATCTGCTTTTACAGGGGCCTCATACATCAGCATACCATCTCGTCCTGATCCCCAAATACTCAAAAAAGAATCTTTAACATGAAATTCGTGGTAGTCATTTGCTAAATAATAAAATTGACCTTCAAAGGAATATCTACCATCTATTTTATTCTCATTAGAACAACTAGTGAATTGAAAAAGAATAAACAACCCAATTACAAAATACGATAAATTCAATTTCATTCTTTTTACTTAGTTATTAGTGACATTCTAAAGGTATTATTTTTACAGCTTCACGTCCTGCTACATTGTTTTCTTTCCAGTTGTAGAATTAGTATTTGTATCAATCAATTTCAATTATAACATCGGTTTTACCACTCTCCTTTTTGGTCACTCGTTTTGTATCTGATTGAACATTACCTTTTACAATTTCCAAAACATCCAGTTTTAGTTTTTCAAAATCAATATCCTCTTGGTAGGTATATGCGTACATCGTCCCACTAGTTTCGGAAGTAGCAGTATTCAATTTCTTGTCCAATACATAATCAAAGGCTTTACCATCTCCATGGAACATTAATACATGAAGCCTATACAATTGATCTTTATCTGAACCATCAGGATTAGTACTGTATACATAGTACACGACTTTAGTAAAACTGCTCCCATACCTATTTTTTGGCATCTCAGCAAACCATTCATACCCCCAAATATTCTTGTCTTCAAACGTGAAAAAGTCGTAGTTGAAATAGTTTTCTAAACTTTTGGGTAATTCTTCCCGTTTATGTGCAGCATACATTTTAGCCTTTAACTTTTTACCTTTCTTATAATTTCCAAGGCCGTATTGAGAAACCATAATATTTTTAAGCATAAAATATTCTCGCTCTGCAAACTCTCCATCGAAAATCTTTTTGCCCTTTTCAATTCCCTTCAATGCCTCTAGTCCATAGGCTAAAGATTGGTCAAAATTTTCAGCAGATCTATTTTTCGATTCTAACTGAGAGGTAGACATTATATAATACCATAAAGCATACTCATAAAGTGTATCCGATTCATCTATAGAAGATTCCAAACCCTTAAAAAACACATAGGAAGAATCAAATTCACTATTGGTAAAAAAATCTAACCCCATTTCATACTTGGTAGTCTGATTGCTTTGTCCAAAACAAATAAATGGAAGACAGGTAATAATAAGGTATACTAATTTATTCATAAGGTTAATTTTTAATCTATATCCTCTTTAACATACTTCGAAAACACGTTTGCATAGTGATCATCAAAACTCAATTTGGTGATATTCTTAAATTTGTTTTTAATACTTTTTTCATCAAAAATACCCAGGGCATTAAAGTATTTGATAGCTATTGATTTTTTATTCACCTTCTCTATAGGTCCAATACAAAAAGATTGAATTTCGGGATCTTCACATTCAGAAACTACACTTAACCCAGTATTTTTCAGATCAGTCGCTATTGAGCTCCAATCAGTCAAGTCTACCGTATACTTTATCCTGACGGAATCCAATAACTTTTCCTCTTTCAATATTCTTTCATAGGTCTTATCCACCTCATTATACCGAACATGGATTATTGTATCAATTGGGAATATATGAAAACCCAATATTCGAAAATCATCTGTTTCTTGGAGAAGGATAAAATCATCAGATTTGGCTAAAACGAAACCAGTTGATATTCCATCAAAGTCACCTTTCTTTCTTGTCAAACGGACATAACGTTTTTCAGATAAGTGCTTTTCTAATTTAGCTATTACTTTTTCCTTTTTCAACTTGTTGTATTTATAGGTATATATATTTAGATGATAGCTGTTTTTTTTTCGAAAGTATAAATAGATTCCTTCATCTATTTATCTCCCTACTAGTCAATCAAATAGGGCTTGTAGGACAAGCGTGTACCAAAACCATTTACATCTATGATTTTTCTTAAAGGAACAATATAACACTTTCCAGAAGCAAAATCCCATTCCCTTGCTAGTCACTCAAAAAAATCGTGGAGTCCTGACTTGATTTGCTGCGCTGCCCCCTGAGTGGATACCGTCATCAAACTGAAAACCCTTCGCTGCGCTCTACGGTCTTTCCCCCTGTTAGTCACTCGAAGAGGACTAGGAGGCGTTCGGGATTAGCTGCGCTGATCCCTGAGTGGATACCGTCACCAATCTGAAAGCCCTTCGCTGCGCTCTACGGTCTTTTTTTATGTCCTCAATCCTTCAAGCTTTGCTTGGGATTGGGGCATAAAAAAAGCCCTATACTTTCGTATAGGGCTTTCGTTTGCGGAGAGAGAGGGATTCGAACCCCCGGTACTTGCGTACAATGGTTTTCAAGACCACCGCATTAAACCGCTCTGCCATCGGCGCAAATGTATAGTATTTTTTTAACCCCCACAATACTTTTTAGTCTATTGTCAGTGAAAAAAATAAGGGAAGCACCCATTCAGAATCTAAGGGCATCATTTAGTTTTGATTTACAATTAATTGCAAATGCTTTACAACACAATTAAATAAAATAATTTTTTTCGAACAAAGAGCATATTTAAGAATTTTGCGGACAATAGCCCCCATTTGAGTGCAATTTTACATCCCAAAAGCCCGAATATTTCTTACATTTACATTTCATTAAAAAAAACTCTTAACTATGAGACAGGTATTTTTCTATTTTTCTCTTTGCTTTTTACTATTAACGAGTCCTTCTCTTTTTTCGCAATCTTTAAACTGGACAACTTTCGATACAGGAAGTAATATGTCCATCCTGCTAAATTTAAATAGCTTTCCTACTATCCTAGGGAACAATCTTGCTACTGGAGATAATATCGGTGTATTCTATACAGATGATAGTGGAGACCTTCAATGTGGTGGTTTTACAACCTGGAACGGAGACACCTCTCAGGCCATTTCCTTTGCCGCTTATGCCGATGATACAAATACACCTGCAACGGATGGATTTGACGATGGCGACTCGCTGATATGGAGAGTTAGAACATTGATAGATAATGTAGATTACGAAGCGGAAGCAACGTATACTACCACAACTCCTTTTACAGACGCTTATGATGAGGACGGTTTCGGGCAAGTTACCAACCTTTCAATAATTGCTACAGCTATCAACGGATGTACAGACCCTGACTATTTGGAATACAACGCTACAGCCAATGTAGACGATGGTTCATGCCTGACATTAATTGTTGAAGGTTGTACCAATTCTAATTTCTTGGAATACAATCCAAATGCAAATGTTGATGACGGATCTTGTCAAACGTGGATTATAGAAGGATGTACAGATGCTGATTACCTTGAATACAACGCTTTTGCAAATGTTGATAACGGATCTTGCCTTACACTTGTTGTATTAGGTTGTACGGATACCAATTATTTGGAATTCAACCCTAACGCAAATACGGACGATGGATCTTGTCAAACTTTACTCATTGAAGGGTGTATAGATGCAGAAGCGCAAAACTACAATCCAAATGCTAATGTAGACAATGGGTCTTGCGACTATTCTTGTGATCCAGGATTTGTAACTATCTCTGTAGCCTACACTACTACTGATGATATAGAAGACTTTAGTTGGTATATTACAGAAAACTTCGTGATTTTTGATGAAGAGAATAGTTTCAATGTGGAACCAAATCAAAACTACATTCACCACTACTGTGTGACCGAAGGAGCTGCTATCAATTTTATTGGTGATGACTTGGAAGGATTACAGATTATTAATTGTGATGAGGAAATTCCTGGAATCACTTTAGAAGCACAATTTATAGCTGGTTGTAATGTAGGATTAGAAGAATTGAATCCTACAGCTATCACACTTTCTCCAAATCCTGCAACCAACACTATTGAGATAAGTTGGGAAACAACACAGCAGGAACTTAGCATAGTAGATGCGCTAGGTAGAATGGTGATGACTGTCAATGTATCAAATACTCAAAGTAGTTTAATTGATATAGCATCTTTGGAACCGGGTATGTATTTTATACAACTGACTGGACAGCAAAAATCAACTACTACACAATTTATCAAAAAATAATTTTCATTAAAAAGGCCGCTAATAGCGGCCTTTTTAATTTAAGCTAGCCTATCGCTCTTTCCATTTTTTCTTTTATCTCCGATAGGTTTAGGTTACCTATACTCCCTTCATGGCTATGATTGATAGTACCTGAATACCTAAAAGTTCCTGAGACTATTTCCTCACCTACTATTCTATAGGCATCTCTAAAGGCAATTCCTTGCAATACCAATTCATTCGTTCTTTCCACCGTGAATAAATACTTGTATTTCTCATCCTCCAGAATAGATTGCTTCACTTCAATTTGCTTTAAGGAAAAAATCAGCATTTCCAGACAAGACTTTAAACTCTGAATAGCTGGAAACAAGCCTTCTTTTATTAATTGCATTTCCCTGTGATAACCACTCGGTAAATTATTGGTCAACAAAATCAATTCATTCGGTAAGGCCTGAATCCTATTGCACTTCCCTCTAATCAATTCAAATACATCTGGATTCTTCTTATGGGGCATAATACTAGACCCTGTAGTCAACGCATCTGGAAAGCTGATAAAATCAAAATTTTGATTCAAGTATAAACAGATATCCATCGAAAATTTAGACAATGTACCAGACAAACTAGCCATTGCAAAGGCTAAATTCTTTTCCATTTTCCCTCTTCCCATCTGCGCAGCCACACTGTTGTACTTTAAGGTTTCAAAACCCAAAAGTTGTGTAGTAAGGGTTCTATCTATTGGAAATGAACTACCATAACCAGCACCGGAACCCAAAGGATTTTGATCGATAATTTTCTGTGCTGCATTCAACATATACTGATCGTCTATCAAGCTTTCACCGTAAGCTGAAAACCACATCCCAAAAGAAGATGGCATAGCGACCTGAAGATGCGTATAACCCGGTAAAAGGTCTTCCTTATACCTTTCAGCCAACTCCATTAATAAATCGAATAGTTCCTTGGTAAGTACAGTCAAATCAGCACACTCATCCTTCAAATACAAATGCATGTCTACCAAAACCTGATCATTTCTAGATCTAGCAGTATGAATTTTCTTACCCACCTCACCTAACTGATCAATCAACAAGGATTCAATTTTAGAATGTACATCTTCAAAATCATCAGATATAACAAAATCGCCATTTTGAATCGTAACCATAATGCTATTTAATGCATTACTGAGTGCTTGAAATTCGTCCTTAGTCAGTAATCCTATTTCGCTTAACATTTCGGCATGAGCCAATGATCCTTTAATATCATACTTTGCCAATACTAAATCAAAGACTCTATCTTCACCAACCGTGAATTGATCCACTTTTTTATCGGTGATCATTCCCTTATCCCACAATTTCATAATCTTCTTTTTTACTTTCGTTAATCCCTTTTTGGAATAAAACATCTTTCAGCATCTCCACATAGATATCCATAGCCTCTTCAATTTCTGTCATATAGATATATTCATCAGCTGTATGTGACCGCTTGGTATCACCGGGGCCTATTTTCAAGGAAGGGCAATCCATTAAAGCTTGATCAGACAAAGTATGAGAGCCATAAATAGACTTTCCCATCCTTTTACCTGCCAATACCATTGGATGATTGTATGCTATAGCCGATGCATTTAAATGAACTGATCTCGGTTGAATTTTCGAATCCGTATTTTGCTGAATTACCTTCAAAATTTCTTGATTCGAATAACAATCAGTTACTCGCACATCGACCACGAAACTGCAAGTTACAGGCATAGCATTATGTTGTTTTCCCGCAGTAATTTGAGTTACCTGCATATGGACATCCCCAAGTAAATCTGACTGTTTAGGAAAACGATAGTCTTCAAACCATTTGATATCCTTCATAGCCTTATAAATACTGTTTTCACCACCATGAGCCGCATGACCACTGACTCCCGTACTGACAGCATCCAATACCAACAATCCCTTTTCAGCAATAGCCATTTCCATTTGAGTAGGTTCCCCTACTATTGCAAAAGCTATGGGAGGTAACTGGTCGAATAACATACGCATGCCTTTGGGACCAGAATTTTCTTCTTCTGCACTTGCTGCAAAAATTAAGTTATAGGCCAGATCCTTCTCTCTATAATAGAACAGAAAGCTTGTCAATAAACTAACTAAGCTTCCACCTGCATCATTGGAGCCTAATCCAAATAACTTTCCTTTTTCAAGATTAGCCACAAATGGATCCCTACTATAGGCGGCATTTGGTCTAACGGTATCATGGTGTGAATTCAATAACAAACTCGGTTTATCGGGATCGAAATAAAGATTCTTTGCCCAAATATTATTTCCTAATCGCTCAAATTGAATTCCATTTTCCGCTAAAAAATTCACTAAAATCTTGGCTGTACCTTCCTCCTCTCCAGAAAATGATGGACAAGAAATCAAAGATTTCAATAATTGAATTCCTTCCAATTTTAATTGCTGACTTACCTTCATCATAACAGTAATTTTGTACAGTTTTCATTATTACTTCCCAGCATGGATATTTGCCCTAAATTCACTGTCTTAACACCCCCTTCTAATGCACTATATCCATTCTTTAACTTTGGAAGCATTCCGCTATGAATCAAACTATTCTCCATTAACTCTTGATACTTATTTTTTGACAATACAGGTATGATGCTATTGGCATCGTTTACATCCATCAATACGCCCAATTTATCAAAACAGTAGAACAAAGAACTTTCATATTCTTCCGAAAAAGCAATGGCCAATTCAGCCGCTATGGTATCTCCATTCGTATTGAGTAATGTGCCAGAAGCATCATGAGAAATCGCGCAAAATACGGGATACATCCCAGCCTTTAATAAGGAATTTATCGTTCCCGTATTTATATTGGAAACATCCCCTACAAAGCCAAAATCAACAGTGCCATTGACTCGTTTCGTAGCCTGAATACAGTTACCATCTGCACCAGAAAGACCAATGGCATTACAATCCAAACCTTGAAGTTTCGCCACGATTTGAGTATTAATCAAACCAGCATATACCATCAAAACTAATTCTAGACTCTTCGCATCGGTGACTCTCCTCCCTTCAACCATGGTACTTTCTATTCCCAATTTATCGCCAATTTCAGTCGCCTCTGCTCCTCCGCCATGCACCAGGATTTTATCGCCTGGCAACTTAGAAAAGAGGGCTAAAGATTCCATTAAGACAATTGGATTTGAAAGAATATAGCTCCCCAATTTCACAATCGTAAGTTGTTTCTTTTTAAGCATTGCTCAACATTTTATAGAGCACCCACTTTGCAGATAAAACCCTGTTTTTCACTTGCTCCATTACAATACTGTCTGTAGAGTCCAAAACCTCATCTGTAACAACCACATTTCTTCTTACCGGCAAACAATGCATAAACTTAGCCTTATTGGTAATAGACATCTTGAGCTCATCAATCATCCAATTCTCCTCAACATCCAAAATCTCACCATAGTTTTGAACGGAACTCCAATTTTTAGCGTACACAAAATCTGCATCTTCAAAGGCCACTTTCTGATCATATTCCACAGCCACTCCATCCGAAACACAAGCGTCCAATTCATAACCTTTTGGATGCGTAATAATCAGTTCAACGTCTGCCTTCTTCATCAAGGAAACAAAAGAATTGGGAACAGCTTGCGGCAGCGCTTTAGGATGTGGAGCCCAACTAAGTACTACTTTTGGTTTAGGTTTAGATGAATGTGCTGAAATGGTATACAAATCAGCCAAGGCCTGTAATGGATGGGCTGTTGCACTTTCTAGATTGATAACAGGAACAGACGCATACTTTACAAATGAATTTAATATCCTTTCTTGATAATCCTCCTCCTTGTTTTTCAATTTAGGAAAGGCTCTTACCGCAATTAAATCACAATAAACAGACATTACTTCAGCTGCTTCCTTCACATGCTCCGCACTAGAACCATTCATTTGAGTACCGTCTTCAAATTCCAAATTCCAGCCCTCAGCAGAAAAATTCATGATAAGCGTATTTAAACCCAATTCCTGAGCTGCCTTCTGCGTACTTAGCCTTGTTCTTAGGGAAGGATTAAAGAAAAACATACCCAGTGTTTTACCATTTCCAATAGTAGAGGTTTTAGTTCCCAAGGATTTTATTTCCTGAAGGCAATTTTTGATATCCTCGATATCATCCGTATGTATGAAATTATCCATGATTCAAATTCTTTAATGCCGCTTTCAAAGCCTGTACAAAGACATCTACTTCAGCGGTAGTTATGGTTAAGGGAGGTAAGATTCTTAGCAGATTTTTATTGGAGGATGCCCCAGTAAAAACCTTTTGTTCCAAAAGCAATTTTTCACGTAACTCAGCTATAGCAAAGTCGAATTCAAGACCTAACATCAACCCTCTACCCTTTATCTTTTGTAGCCCATTCAAACCTTTCAATTCCTCCAATAAATAGTTGGATACCCTATCAACATTATGAAGAACATTTTCAGTATCTAATATGTCCAAGACAGCAATTCCGGCTGAACAAGCTAAATGGTTGCCCCCAAAAGTGGTTCCCAACATTCCTTTTTTTATTTCCCAGCCCTTTTTCAATAATAAGCCAGCAATGGGGAAACCATTTCCCATTCCTTTAGCCATCGTTATAATATCTGGTTCGATACCATGTCTTTGATGTGCAAAGAAATCTCCTGATCTTCCATAACCAGATTGAATTTCATCCACTATCAATACCACTTCATATTGAGTACACTTTGACTGCAAAAACTTAAAAAAGGCTGTAGAAGGCTCATCCAATCCACCCACTCCTTGAATTCCTTCAATTATCACCGCACATAAGTCTCCTTTTTCAATAGTAGCACCTACAAATTCGAAATCCTCCATCTTTGCAAAAACCACCTCATGCCCTTTATTTATAGGAGCATTAATGGATGGAATATCTGTTACAGCAACAGCTGCTGAAGTCCTACCATGAAAGCTATTTCTGAAAGCCAACACCTTGGATTTCCCTGTTTTAAAGGAGGCCAATTTCAGCGCATTCTCATTCGACTCAGCGCCCGAATTACATAAGAATAGATCATATAAAGGACATCCACTAATTGTCCCGAGTTTGCCCGCCAATTCAGATTGTAGTGGGTTCAATACAGCATTTGAGTAAAAAACAAGACTATCTAATTGCGCTTTTAGTTTATCAATAAAAATAGGATGACCATGGCCAACAGATATTACACCATGTCCCCCATAAAAATCCAATAGGTTATCTCCATTATCCAACATAATAGTGGATCCTTTTGCAGCAATAGGACTAATCTCATATTGGCTATATACATTTACTAAATCCATTTCTCCGGTTTTAAAAGTAGCTTGCCTTAAAATTCAGACCCATTTTTTCGTCCAAACCAAGCATAAGGTTCATATTCTGCACGGCCTGACCAGCTGCACCTTTCAATAAATTGTCCAATATGGAAGTAATCAATAGACGACCATCCTTTACCATTAAATGGATATAACAGAAATTCGTATTTACCACCTGCTTCAAATGCAACTCATCCTCTGAAATCACAGTAAAGACAGAACTAGTATAAAATTTCTTGAATAATGCGATTGCATCAGCAGTACTACCAGCGAATGAAGTATACATGGTTGCAAAAATCCCCCTTGTAAAGTTCCCCCTTATGGGAAGAAACAATAGCTCTGGAAGCTTATCCTCCTGCATAAGATTCAGACTTTGCTTAATTTCAATTAGATGCTGATGATCAAAAGCTTTGTACCAACTGATATTATTGCATCGATGACTAAAATGTCCATTGGAATTAGGTTTGACGCCAGCACCTGTACTACCCGTTAATGCATGTATATGAGCAGTATCCGTTAATAGACCTGCAGTCGACAAAGGCGACAAACCCAATTGAATGGCAGTAGCAAAACAACCAGGATTCGCGACATTATCGGCGGCTGAAATGGACTTTTTATTCAATTCTGGTAGCCCATAAATAAATGTTCTATCTAGGTATACACTATTTTCATGTGCTCTAAAATCTGTACTCAGATCAATTATTTTCGTACTTTTTGAAACCTCATTATTTTTCAAAAACTCAGTTGAGTTTCCATGACCAAGGCATAAAAACAAAATATCAATTTCATTACTTAGCTCAGAAGTAAAACATTGTTCTGTTGAGCCTAGGAGATCTCCATGAACGGATGAAATTTTCTTTCCAGCATTGGTTGAACTTAAAACCGATTTAATTTCAACCTTTGGATGGTGGATCAGAATTCTGATAAGTTCACCCGCTGTATAGCCACTACCTCCAACAATTCCGATTTTATACATCCTCGCTACCATTTACTTGTTGATAAATTTTAGATTGATTGGACAATAATTTTATAAAGCCTTTAGCCTCATCAGAAGTCCATCCTTTATTCACTTCACCATAACTACCAAAATTTGACTGCATCAAATCATTTTCCGAACTGATTCCAATAATCTCAAACCTATATGCATGTAGTGTTACAAAAACATCACCCGAAACATTCTCCTGGCTATCTGTTAAAAAGGCTTCAATATTCTTCATAACGGGATCGTAATAATGGCCATCATGTAATAACATACCATACCAGTCGCCCAATTGCTTTTTCCAATGTAATTGCCATTTAGACAAAACATGTTTTTCTAGTTGATGATGTGCTTTTAGAATCACCAATGGTCCTCCAGCCTCAAAAGCTACTCTACCTTTAATACCAATTATGGTATCTCCCACATGGATATCTCTACCAATAGCATATTGACTAGCCAGCTTATTTAAAACCTGAATATTACTAACAGGGTCATTCACACAATCATCTAAGGCAATCAACTCTCCTTTTTTAAAGCTCAGCTTAACATTAATAGAACCGTTCTTTTCTAACTGACTGGGAAAAGCATCAGAAGGCAAACCTAAATCAGAAGTCAAGGTTTCTTCACCACCTACACTTGTGCCCCAGATCCCTTTATTAATGGAATACTTAGCCTTTTCCCAAGTCAAGTTTACACCATGCTCCTTCAAGAATGCAATAGAATCTTGTCTAGAAAGTCCCTTTTCTCTAATTGGAGTGATAATTTTTATTTCAGGAGCTACAATTTGAAAAGTCATATCAAACCTTACTTGATCATTCCCGGCACCAGTACTCCCATGTGCAATATATCCTGCATCCATTCTTTTTGCATATTGAACAATTTCAATCGCCTGCACAATTCTTTCAGCACTTACGGAAAGTGGATAACAATCGTTTTTTAGCACATTCCCAAAAATCAAATACTTGATAATTTGAGTATAGAATATTTCGGTAGCTTCGATACATTTAAAACTTTTTGCTCCCAATTGGAAGGCTCTATTTTCAACCGTTATAATATCCTCGGATGAATAACCACCAGTATTAATCAAAACAGCATGAACCTCATAGTGCTCAATGGCGGATAAAAATTTTACACAATAGGAAGTATCCAATCCTCCACTATATGCTAATACTAACTTTTTCATTTTTTTTCTTTTGAGCTGTGCTTTATGAATACTTTCTTTTTGATAGCCTGAAGTCTCATCCAAACGGCTGTCTTTAGTGTATAAAGCTTATTATTTTTGATATCTGATGGATCGTACAACATTCCAGTACAAAGGCACATCGATCTATCATTACTTTGTAGAATAGCATAGTTTTTACAACTACTACAACCATCCCAAAATTCTGAATCAGTTGTTAAACTAGAGAAGGTAACAGGCTGGTAGCCCAAAGAAGAATTAATCTTCATAACAGCTAAACCAGTCGTAATTCCAAAGATCTTAGCTTTGGGATATTTCTGCCTAGAATGCATAAAAATGGATTGTTTTAAACGTAAGGCCAGACCTTGATATCGATAAATTGGATGGACTATTAAACCAGAGTGAACAACATATTCACCATGATCCCAAGTTTCTATATAACAGAATCCTGCAAATTGGCCATCATCAATTGCGATGACAGCATTTCCTGAAATAATCTTTGTAAGGATATATTCGGGAGTTCTTATGGCAATACCTGTACCTCTTACAAGGGCAGACTGCTGAATAGTCTCACAGATAACATTGGCATATACAGTATGCTCAGTGCCAGCAATGGATACTAACATTATTTTTGATTTGATTTAAAAAAGGGTGATTTAGAGCGGAATGGTTAGGAAGACGAACGCATCATCTTCAGAAGTTAAATATCGTCCAACTACGGACGACGGAAAAAATTGCGGCGTACAGCAGAAACTGTCCAAACTTGCTTGTTTGGATTTAAAGTAAAATATGTATGGATGATTGGGTATAGCATACTGCTATGGTGTGAAAATAAAGTAAAAAACTAAGCTCTAGTCAAGGAATTATTTGCGGCGAAAGCGCAGAGCAAAGCGACAGCGGTCATTTGACGGCTGCGAGAAAGTAGAAATAATATGTAAGTCTTGTGTTTTCACTGATGCAATATTACAACAAATTTATAATGTATAACCCATTTTTGTTGAATTTTCATTTAATAAATTATAGTAAGGATCTAGTAAAGAAGAGATTGAAAAAAATTAGGCACAAAAAAAAGGTCCTGATTCGTTAGAATCAGGACCTTTATAAGAATGGCGGCGACATACTCTCCCACATAAATGCAGTACCATCTGCGCTGGTAGGCTTAACTTCTCT
>MAAC01013212.1_pt1 | contig 19883 bp, 19 predicted proteins | sample 1115981 | NCBI WGS metagenome assembly MAAC01 (sample SAMN04961126, study PRJNA320927) | seawater metagenome | isolation source: sample BD02T64 sea water enriched with oil for 64 days | place: USA:Gulf of Mexico | collected 2013-07-27
CGCACGACGCGCTTGCCCAAAACGAAACCAAAGAATATGAAATCCAAATGATGTGATCCCTGAAAGTATCCTCGTTTATTGTTAGAGTTTTCCGCTAGATTTTCCTTGGCTGGGAAGAGGAGCGGAAACTCATGAAAGCATCGAAATTTACGGACGCACAGAAGGCGTTCATCATCAAGCAAGGCGAGGAAGGCAAGACGGTTGCTGAGATCTGTCGGAAGGCTGGGATTAGCCAGGCGACGTATTTCAACTGGAAGAAAAAGTACGCCGGGATGCTGCCAACAGACATGAAACGGTTGCGCGAGCTTGAAGACGAGAATTCCCGGTTGAAGAAGATCGTGGCTGACTTGGCACTCGACAAGGAAATGCTTCAGGATGTTTTGAAGCGAAAGCTCTGAGGCCTGCTCGAAGAAGAACGCTGGTTGACGAGATCAGAACTGATTGGCGCGTGTCGATCCGGAGAGCCTGCGCGCTGATCCGGTTCGACCCACGAACATATCGGTACAAGTCTCGTCGGCTTGACCAGGCCGGGATAGAACAGCGGATCAAAGAGATTTGTCAGACACGTGTGAGATTTGGATATCGTCGCGTGCATGTCCTACTGCGACGTGAAGGCTGGGGCATCAATGCCAAGAAGACTTATAGGATTTACAAGGAGTTGGGCATGCAGCTGCGCAACAAGACACCCAAACGGAGAGTAAAGGCCAAGCTGCGGGAAGATCGCCGGGAAGCTGTTGGCCCGAACGACGTATGGGCAATGGATTTTGTGCATGATCAACTTGCGACAGGCCGCAAAATCCGGGCTCTGACGGTCGTCGATACCTTTTCGCGTTATGTGCCAGTGTTGGATGCACGGTTCAGCTACAAAGGTGAGAACGTTGTCGCAACGCTGGATCGTGTCTGCCGTCAGATTGGCTATCCAAAGACGATCAGGGTTGATAATGGCAGCGAATTTGTCTCCCGTGACATGGACTTATGGGCGTATCAGAGGAACGTCACACTGGACTTCTCACGGCCCGGAAAGCCAACTGACAACGCCTATATCGAGGCCTTCAACGGCAGGTTCCGCGCAGAGTGTTTGAACGCGCATTGGTTCATGGGGCTTGAAGATACCGCCGAAAAGTTGGAGGCTTGGCGTAGAGACTACAACGAAGAACGACCGCATAGCGCAATCGGCAATAAAGTTCCGGCTGCGCTGATGAAATTACCAGACGCATCCAGCCCGTCTGTGTGATCAAAATGCGGAAAATCTAGCCCTGACCGGGGACACTTTGGGTAGCGCATCACAAACCCGCAGACTCTCGTTATGAACGAGGGAGCCTTGGGGGGCAGGTCACATCGCGCCAGGAAAACCCCAGCAAAACGGCTTCATTGAAAGATTCAACGGAAAACTACGGGATGAATGCCTCAATGAGACGCTGTTTGGCACATTGCGCGATGCACGTGGAGCTCTTGAAGAATGGCAGCAGGATTACAGCTGGCGTAGACCACATTCAACATTAGGGAACCTCACACCGATGGAGTTCTTACAGAGAAAGGCGATGGACAAAATGGCCGCATAAGGTCACAGATTTAACCCCAAGGACTCCGCGCAAAGCTGGCGGGAACTTGGGGCACAGGTCAGAGGACTTGCATAACATTAGAGGTGATTAATGCCATACGATACCATGCGGATTGAAAGTATAATCAAAAAAGTGGCAACGGCTGAAAAATTACATATCGATCCAATCTTCCAGCGCCTGAAATGTTTTATAGATCCTACTAATGCGTTTGCTACCAAGTTTGACTTCTTGCGAGATGCAGTTTCGCCCAACACGCCCAAATTGTTGGATTTTGGCTGTGGGCGTATGGCGCATCGTTCTCGGATTGAGGGCATGGGCTATTTTTGGACTGGAGTTGATCTTGAGGTCCCAAGTGATTTTCGGGGCGAGATCAAAAAGTCAGATGAATACTGGACCTATGACGGACGCGACCTCCCGTTTGCCGATCAAAGCTATGACCTCGTTTTTTCTAGTCAGTCATTTGAGCATGTAGAGGACCCGTTTTATTCAATGAGTGAAATCACACGGGTTTTGAAACCTGGAGGTAAGTTGGTTGGCTCAGTTTCATTTTTGGAGCCGTACCACGCTTACCAAACGTTTTCTTACACTCCGTATGGGTTTGCTTTGCTGGCTGACCGGTGCGGGCTGTCACTGAAACAGATCTCCCCTGTGTGCGATGGGCTGCAAATGTTGTTTAGAAAGCTGGAACTAATTACCGGTTCCAGTGACGTACAAGAAGCGGCTGCTTATCCGTCGTTGAGTTTTTTGTTAGGAGAAAAGTACAGCAAGTTGTCAGACCAGCATAAAGCTGGGCTTATTCTACAGTTCTGTGGACAGTTCAATTTTCACTTTGAAAGAGCAGTGACTTGACGACGTATTATCTACGCAGCGCGAACCTAAAAGGGGGGATTAGCGGAACGAAATTGCGCTTGTCTGTTGACAACCTCTCCGATAGGACAACGCAGATGGGTTGTGTCCGTAGTATTTGGAGGCAGGCTTGCGCAAGACTAAGAAAATTTCTACTTTCAATAGTGAGTATGACATTTGTTTGGAAAGCGAGCGAGAGCAAGATTGAGCGCTTTATCGGGAATGTTGGTAACCAGTCCGCTTTTTGATGCAGATTGGTACCTACAGAAGTACCCGGATGTCGCCAAGAGTGGTGCTTCTCCTGAACGTCATTTTTATAATATCGGTTGGAGAGAAGATCGGAATCCCAACCCGTACTTTGATGTTTCTTGGTATCGCAAAAAATACCCACAAGTCTGCCCTCCCCATGTCAACCCGTTGCAGGAATATGAGAAAACCGGCTGGAAAAAAGGCCGCTGCCCATCACCGAGGTTTGATGCGGTGCGGTACATCAAGCAAAATCATGATGTACAGGAAGCTGGCGTGGAGCCCTTGCAGCATTTCTTGCTTCATGGTCGGGATGAGGGGCGTCAGGCTTTCCCGCTTGGCGGCGAGCCTAGGCAATCAGATCAGGATAGAGCTGCCTTGCAGGCTATAGATCCCATGCAGATGTTCGATGTCGACTATTACCGGATGGTCAATCCCGAAATTTTCCATTATTCGGATAACAAGGCCAAACAGCATTTCCGTAAAACCGGCCGCAATGCAGGCTTGCTCTATGCACCGCCAAGCAAAGCAAAAGTGCAGTGGACAGTGAAAGCCAAACCCCGGAAGATTGGTCGGCCCAAGCCCTTGGGCGGCACTCCACTGTATAGTTCTCCGCTGGTCATTTCGGGTTTTCACCGGAGCGGAACATCACTGACGTCTAATTTATTTTCGAATGCCGGCCTGCATATTGGTAAAGAGCTTTTGGGGGCCGCGCCTTCCAATCCATATGGGCATTTTGAAGATGTCGAAGTGGTTGCCTTCCATGACCGGATTTTGAAAAAGTCCGGAAGTTACTGGCAAGATAGCTTTGATTTTGTTCCGATTTTCGAGAAAGATGACTGGACTTGGTTGCTGAATTACGGATGCCGGAAAACTGTCTATCCTGTTTGGGGCTTCAAGGACCCGCGAATCTGTCTGTTCCTTCCCCATTGGAACCAAGTTTTTCAAGATATGCGGGTACTGTATGTGTACCGCTCTTGCATAGAATGCGTACACTCCATTAAGCGCCGTGCAGCAAAGGATTTGAGGGAAAACCGTGTAGTAAATATTAACCGCCGCTTTTGGCTTTCCGATGATCTTGCCGTGAAGATGTATCTTCTGTATGCTAGTTCGGCGCTGCGTTTTTTGGAAAATTTTCCAGGTGAAGCATGTGTGATAGAACTGGATGATGTCCTGCAGGGTCGTGATGTCGTGAAAGAAGTGCGGGAAAACTGGGGATATGCTTTGGCTGATGCCAATATCCGCGACATCTACGATTCAAGCGTCATGTCCCGGTCCGGCCCCAACGAGCTAATCGTAGATCCCCACCTGTTTGAGCAAGTGGAGGAGGTTGAAAGTAAACTTATCTCTTTCGCACGTATGGGGTTCACGAAAGCGGGCGTACCATACACTAAGGGAGAAGTTTCAATATGATCACTCAACAGTTTGAGCAGATTTCTGATCGCAGCCAACTGTCTCTGGTTGTTGATATGTTGCGATACGAGAACGCGGCACAATCGCACGCGATTCAGAGTTTGGAAGATGAGATTGCATTGCTAACCAAAAAGCTTGCAGAGCAGCAGGCTGAGAAAGACATCCTGCAGTCCGTAATCGATTTCCAGAGCGCAGAATTGTACATTCGTGGCGAAGAAAACTGATAGTGCAGCCTTCCCATCATAGTATTCTAATATTTGCCCAGTCTGGGGTTTTTGAGCTTGCCCATGCCTCAAAGGTGCTTGTCAGAACCGAACTAGAGTTGTTTAAGGCTCTCAAAGTCTCAAATACGATGGTTTTCCTGACTAACCCGGGGCAGATGAATTTGCCTCCAGCCTTTGAAATCAGTTTGTCGGCAGCTCTGAGGCATATCCCTTTCTATTGTGCTTTGCCTGACGATAAAGATACGCATTTTACAGATTGGATTACGGCTCACCTGTCCCTGTTTGACCGGGTTATTTCTCCGATCCGACCCGGTTGGGTGCCGGAAGTTTGTCACATTCAGAATACTGGGATATCTTTGGAAACGGCATTGGAAGTGATTGATACCCATCGTTTTACGTCTCCATTGCCTGAGACCTGTGCTCCAGCAGCATCCGTGGGTTTGGATAATCCGCTTCTTTATTACTTGTACACGCCGGGGATCGATCTCGTGTACCGGAAGGCTGCTTTTGCCGATATAGGCAAACCGTTTCAGCGAGCGCTCAATCGTGCTGCAAGACACACGGGTTCCACCTTTGCTTCCCCCCGGGCCATTGAGTTGGGATGTGCCGTCGGGTTCCTGCCCTTCGGGTGTGTCGAAATGGTCGACTATTGTGGTTTGTGCGGCACGGAAGCACTGTTGAATTGTGCCTATGATCTCCAGCCTGACCGCAAGTTTGTATATGCAACGGATATGAGCGCAGTGGATCTCCGCACTGTTCGGTGCTTACTTATTCCCGATTTGCAATCCGCTGCAGAGACGCTTGCAGGTCTGAACCTTCCATTAGAGGCAATGCTTAGATTGGTAATCGTTACGGGCATTAACGCATTAGGTCAGTCTGGTTACCGGACTCCGTTATCTGCGGTCCAGGAGCACCTGTCTGGGGTTTTGCCCGGCGCGACTTTTAGCCTGCGGAACATGCAACTAATCGGCCTCAAACCGGATGATTATATTAAATCCACCGTTCTACTCGAACTGGACGCTTTCTTATGACTACTAGAGTTGGGATTCTTTGTAATGGCGTCATTCCAGGCGCCGGCCTTCCCAGCGGAGCTCAAGGCCTGCGTGCACTGGGATTGTATCGAGGCTTTCAAGCATTGGGAATACAGGCGGACATTATCAGCAAAGTAAGTTTGGTTCATAACCAGATTGCGAAATGGGATGCCACTTGCGCGCGCATTCCCCGTTACTGGCGGCTTGTCCAAGAGAGTCGGCTGCATTCGGTACTGAACCAGGATTACTCTACGGTCATCATACTGAATTGGGCGGCTTTGCCGGATTTCCGCCCGATAGGTGGTACAAAGCTGATCTATGACTTTTTTAGCGCCACCATGGTTGAGCATTCTTTTATTTCTGAGACTGAGGCGCTGAAGCAGAATAAGGCTAGGAAAGTTGATCTGCTGTCATGTGCCGCTGCTTTTATCGCGAATGGTGTTGGCCGCGCTGAATATGGCAAAATGTTCCTGCAGCAAAATGGATTGGGAGATCATGAGGTTGTTTCAGTACCAATTGCCATGGAGCCATTGTCTCTGGAGACGCAATCGGCGTCTACTTTCCGCGTCTTCGCAGGAGGCTTTGATCAGGCTTGGACCAAAGGATTGTCTGTCGAGGATATGGTAGGTCTCGCTGTTGATCAGGATATGGAGATCCACATTATTGGGATTGGGCAGAACACCAACAGGCCTAGAAATGACAACCGGATCCGGGCGGCTAAGGACGCGACCTCCACAGCGCATGTGATTGCACATCCAACATCTACAACTGACAACTATAACCGAATCAATGCTTGCTGTCATGTGGCGCTTGATGTTTTTGACCGTAACTCGGAACGAGAAATCTCATATTCCACACGGGCGATTTCATCTCTCAGCAATCGCTGCCCGCTTATCACAATGAGCTTTACAGAAATCGGGAAGCTGGTGTCTGAAACCGGGGCAGGTTGGACATTGGATGAGTTTTCGATTAAGGAGCTTGCGAAGTTGATTTCATATATCAGAAACAATCCGAGGGAACTCGAGCAGAAACGCCAAAACACGGACGTGTTCTGGAGAAAATATGCTTGCCCAGAGACACAGGCCCACAAGCTGGTTGATCTGATTCAATGAGTAAGAACCGCCCTATACTTTCGACAGATGAGCTGTTTCCGACTTTTGTCTTTGTGACGCACGGGGGACCTTTGGAGGCTAAGAGCGCGCTTTTAGCTGCCAGTCTTGGCGAATATTACATACCAAAAAAATTGTTCACTCGCATCATGATGCCCGAGGAGCGCTGGGGGGCTCTCGGAGAAGACACGGTGGCTTTGTTTCACGATATTGGCGTTGAAATGCAGGCTGGAGAAAACGAGATAGATTTGAATTATCCGCATGGTAACAAAATTACATCCATGCGCGGATTGGATGGGCCCTGCATATTCTTGGACAGTGATATGTTGATGATGGCGCCCTTCACATGGCACTATTGCCTGAATGCTGATGCTGCCCTGAAACCCGCAGATCTCGATACATTCAGTGCTGGTGGTGGAAGCTGGGCACGGGTTTGGGATGCGTTTGGCATGGAAATCCCTCCTAAGACCTGGAAGGCCACGTTGTCCCAGGAAAAAATGCGACCCTATTTTAATGCGGGTTTCATATCGGTGAAGAATGGCAATGCCTTTTCCGAAGTCTGGCTGGAGGTGGCTCGGGAAATCGATCAGGAAGTAGGCATTACTAATAAGCGCCCTTGGCTTGATCAAATTGCTTTGCCTGTAGCTTTGAAAAAGTTGGGCTGGCAGCCGCGTGAGTTGGAAATAAGCTTCAACTTTCCCAATCACTTGACAGGTATGGCTGGCGGATTGCCATATATTTCACATTATCATTGGCCCAAAGTTATTGCCAAAGAACCCGCCCTACTGTCGTTGGTCACTAGATTGGTAAAAAAACACCCAACCCTCACGTCAATTATGTCGAGATATGACGAATGGCGTGTCGTAACGGAAAAAATTGATATCTGAGGTCGAGCTGAACTCACGTTAATTGGTGTATTCAAGGATAATACCTGATATGATGCCTGTTCCCCATTGCCAATGACCCCTCGATCTGGGTTGTCTCTCCATCAGCCCAGCGGATTGTCAGCGCGGAAGCAGTGCGGCCTTCACCAAGCCCAAAGCTGGCGCGCGGCGCATCAAAGCTCATGAAGCCACCACCCAGCTGAACCTCGCGGCGCTGCTGGGTGCCCTGATCATCCGTCAACACCACCACCGCGCCGATGCCGTCGCGGTTGCCGATGTGATCTTCCAGCGTCACCACCAGGCGGTTCTGTGCCTGACTATTGTTGCGGAAAAAGACCAGCGGCCCGTTGACCGGATGGGTCAGCACATCCAGATCACCGTCGCCATCTGCGTCAAAGGCCAGCGCGGCGGCGGTCATCAGGTAGTCCTCCAGCCCCATCGGGCCTGAGGCCTCGGTGAAATGACCATGGCCGTCGTTTTCAAAATACAGGTTTGAGGGCGAGACCTCGTTGGGCACCCAGGTGCCATTGACGATATAGACATCCAAATCGCCATCGAGATCGAAATCTTCGATCTTGGTGTCCCAGCTCCAGCCGCCCACACCAAGGCCGCGGGTCTCGGCGCTATCTACGTAAGCGCTGTCCTGCCATTCCAGCAGCACGTTGGAGCGCAGGATCTGCGGGATTGAGGCCTCGGCTTCAGCTGCGGTGATGGGCCGGGCAGGGCGGAAATGCAGTTCGCAATAAGATTTGGCGATGGGCTGATTGGCGGGGATCATGGCGCAGAGCTTGGCATCGCGGCGCTGAATGGCGAGATCCTTGAGCAGCATTGCCTTGCATTCATTTTGGTCGCGGCCCTGCAGCTGCTGGCAGCGGGCGGCATAGCTGGGGTCAAAGTTGTTGCCGGATCTATACCAGGTCTTGATCGCCATGTTTTTTTGGCAGGTGGCCAATGCATCAGGGTCCTGGATGTTGTCACAGTAGTGTTCCAGCGGCTGCATCTTCAGGGTTTTGGACACCCCTGACGAGCGCCCGGCAATCTGCGCCAGATAGACTTCGGGCGTGCCATTGCCGGTGAGGTCCGCCGCTTTCACGGCCATGGTGGTGGTGGTGGTTTGTGGCACCAGCTGATCCTGATAGGTAATCTGGGTAAAGCCGCCGGTGCCATCGCCCAGATATATTGCATCGGGGATCTCAAAGTCATTGCCAGCCCAAAGATCCAGGGTGCCGTTGTCATCAATGTCCGACAGCAGCAGTGACAGGGTTTCGCCGGGGATGGCGGGCAGGTCGAGGTAGTGCTCTCCCGTTAGCGCGCCATCCTCGTTCCACAGAATCCGGTTGCGGCTTTCTTCGCCGGGGACCCGGCGGTACCAGCCAGCCGCCCAGTTGCCTAGGGCGACATCCAGATCGCCGTCCCGGTCGATATCGCCAAAACCCAGCGCCAGTGACAGAACCGCATCCGGGCGATTGGCCACCACCTGCGGATTGGCGGCGTCCAGGCCGTTTGGTCCGCCCATCACCAGGAAGTCGCCCTGCCGGTAGGTGGCCGCAAACAGATCCAACCAGCCGTCGTTGTTGATGTCGACCAGCACTGCGTTGAACACAGGTAGATCCTGCAGCGGACCATCGGGCAGCACTAGCGGCGTGAACAAACCGGTGCCGTCATTTTGATAGGCATAAAGCCCGGCCTCGGTGGAGGCGATGATCAGATCCAGGTCGCCGTCTCGGTCGATGTCACCGGCGCTCAGGCTGCGGCCCTCCCAGAACGGTGGCCACATGTCGGCAAAGGAAAATTCCAGCGGTTTGTCGATGCCGACCTGGCTGGCCTCGATGCGGGTGAAAGGAGCATCCGCGGCAGGGGAGGGGGGGGGCAGTGGGGTGGAGGTGATGGTGATTTGGGCGGCATCACTGCTGGTCACTGCTGTGACAGAAGGCTCTAACGTGGCGGCCTGTGCCGCCCAGAGCCCGGCGGAGGGGGCCGTCTCACCCAGCAGGATCTCCAGGGCGCGCTGGCTTTGCCATTGGTAGTAATACTGCGCGCCTGCTCCGGCTAGGATGCCGAGCACCAGCACCGTTGCGGACAGCAGGCTGGCGGCGCGCAGCGATATCGCCTGGGCGATGATGAAAAAGGAATAGATGCTGAAGGAGCCGAGGGTGAACAACAGCGCCATTACATAGCCCTGTGACAGGCCCAACCCCATCAGCATGCCGCAGACCACCACGTCAAAGGCAATTGGCACCGGCAGGAATAGCCCCACTGCGGCGATCACCACCAGTGCGACCAGGCCAAAGGACAGGTCGGTGATCAGATCCGGTGGCAGCAGCACCGCCGCCAGGGTGCCCAGAAACCCGGCCAGCAGCATCAGCGGCACCGTCATCTTGACGATGTACCACAGATTGGCGGCAAAGCTGCGGCTGACGCCAACCAGAGCCTGCATAAGGGGTTCGCTGACCCCTTGCCCCAGTTCGCCGGCGCTCCAGGGCTGTGGCGCGGCGATGCTGGGGGCGGGGGCCACCTGGTCGGCAGGCAGCAGGCGACAGATCAGCGGCACCCCGATCAGGATCAACAGCAGGCTGAGGCCAATTTTGGCCGCGACCATGTAAAACGGCAGCAGGGAGAACGCCAGAGTCAGCACCACCACGTTGAGGGTGGGCGAGGCCATCATCGCCGCCAGCACGGTTTCGGCCCGCATACCGCCCGAATACATGCCGCGCGCAATCGGGGCGGCACAGTTGACACAGACCCCCAGCGGCGCGCCGATGCCCAGCCCCAACAGCGCATTGGCCCAGCGGTTTTGAAAGCTGCGCTGCTTTAGGCTGCCAAGGGCGGTCAGGATGGCGGCGGCAAACAGGATGCCAAAGATCATGCCCTTCTTGTTGGTATTGATCCAGTTGAGGGTGGACCAGAAAGCCCGCTCGATCAGCCCCATATCGGCGGTGATCGGGAATTTTGCTTCAAAGCTCAGCGCATCCTCGAGCTGGATCGCCCCGGACATCATCGCCTTTTCATCCAGCGCCGGATAACGTGAGCCGCTCCAGAACAGATAGGCTAGTAGGGCGATTAGCAGGGAGGCGAGGAGGAAACGCGTGCGGTGAAGGCCGGGGGCAGTAGCTTTCAATTAGTCACCTATTCATTTGCCTCGGTTGACACAGCCAGGAGAAAGGCTTTCAGGTCTTTTTTGGGGCATGTCTCCGGTGCACTGTTGATCAGATCTATCTGCAGATAGTCGGTAAACTGCTCATGACTATTCACAAAGGATTGGTAGCAATTTCGCAATATGAGGTGGTTACTGTCAAGGTATTTGAACAGAGCTGCCTTCCAAGCATTCCGAGTTTTGTTTTCTGGGACAATGCTGTTGATATGGCGCATGAATGAAATGGCCCAGACTGGGATGCTTTCATTTATGCGCCCCAATTTGAACAAATTGGTATTTTCGATTCCTAGATGCACCAGAAAGCACTCAAAGAAATCCGGTTGATCGAAATCGAGAGAAACTACTCTTGCGGCACCTAGTCCGGCCTGCATGTCCGACTGTAATCGCGGCCTGTCCAGTAAGCGCTTGATGCGATAGTGGACCCGGATCTCTTCCATGTGCTGGGTGGTCCCCCAAAGCTCGCTCGCATTGCTTGCCGGATTGAGGACCGCTTGACGGTAGTATGAGCGCAGCCAGCGATTGCCATCTCGGTGCAACAGTAACAGGACGACATGAAACTCTGCCGTCAGTTCGCGAAATTCGGCTAGGGCATCGGGGTGAAAGTCATGGAAATGATTGGACAGACCTTCATTGGAAAAGAGCAGATCGCCCTCCGGGTGATTTTCCAACACGGTGCGGATGTGGGGAGTTCCACCATTTACTCTCAAATCCGGAACAAGATACCCCTGTTTGTAATTGTCAGAGGGCTGCGGATAGGTCAGCCCAGCCTGCGCTAGGATCTGCCCATTTTTGCAAAACCATTGCTGCAATGATGTGGTTCCGGTTTTTGGTAAGCCACCATGAAGGTACAAGGCTCTCTTGCTCACGCGCTATCTCCTGTCCACTGTTCCCCGGTATGCTGCCGGAGTTGAGCTACTCCTGACTTTTCTATCCATTTCCGTGCGCTCCAGAATGGTACTAAACTTCTAATTGCCGTGTATCCGACCAGAGACAGATGCTTTTCTGGATAATTGAGAATGATCCGAACAGTATTGTTGAATTTGTCGGGCGGGTGGGCTGTGACTGAAACTTAGGAGTGTACCACACGCCTGATGTTTCAAATATGTCGCGCGGCGCCGTCAAGCCACCTCCACGTGGACGAGGGTTGCATCACTGTATTTCCCAACCGCTTCGACCTTTAATACGCCAGGCATTCTTCTGAACGTGTCCATAAGAGGTTCGTGAAAAAATAGAATCCCAGCGTTTTGTGCATGCTCCTTCTTGACATGCCCGGAGACGAGAATTGATTTTCGCGAAACCCGTATTAGCTGCATGATGATATTTTCATAGTCTTGTTTTTTGGGGACGTGAAACAAGACATCCAAACAGATTGCGAGGTCGGCCGATTTGCTGGGCAGATTATCAGCCAGGCCGACACTGAAATTCCAGTCGGGCTTTTTCTGCGAGGCAATCTTTACCGCCTCCCGGGAGGTATCAATTCCGCGGTAGTTTTTGAACGGTAGCCCCCTCGAGGTCTCAAGATCGCCAAAGCCCACTTCAACAATATCTGCATCCTCGAAACTGTCGGCAAAGGGGCGCAACAACTCCTGCTTGTGTTTTAGGAATTCTCCTCGGGACCCTCGCCCGCTTCCAAGCACAGGATCGTGCTGGTAGCGGAAGTTCCAAAAGGCTGCGTTTGAGAACCAGGTTCTGCGCCCGGTGGTAAGGTGTTCGTTTGCCTCGTCAATCTGCTTATTGATCCACGGGATTTCATGTCGAGCGATCCGCCCGTGATTGTCGAGGCAGTGGTGGTAATGAAGCGTTGCCAAAGACTGCTCTGGAGTATTTTTGTATACCGCAGGCGGAAAGTGTAGTGGAAAGTTTTCTCTGGATGTGAGGGGCGAAAACGGCAGGTTGGTTTCCAGCATTGCCAACATGAACCCCAGTTGGTCGGAGTTGTGCCGACGGTCCTGAAGTATTCCTTCCTGCTCTAGGCAAAACCGCGCCCATTTTTTCCAAGGCTCTCCGATGACTTGAAGCGCAGATTTGGGTAGAATGTATAGGCCGCTGTTACAATTGAATTTGTGCGTGGCATGAGCGGGCTTGAAATCTGGTGGAGTGTCTATAGCGGCGTTCTTGAAACCAGCTTGTTGCAGTAAGGTGCGCAATTTAGCTTCGTCAGGATTGTCAACATCGACGACTTTGGCGCGAACATGCTCGCCCATAACCAGATTTTCCGGTGTTTCTGCGAACACGATATCCGTATCCGACAAAATGACGTATTCAGCCTGTTGCAGTGTTGGTGACTCGAGCTGCTGCAGTTTATTGCAAAAAGCGGCTGCCCGCGTGCCGGAGTAAAAGCCCTTGATCTTGCAGAGCTCAGCCCCTGCGCTTTGTAAAATGCCAAGGAACTCTTGGGGGGGGGTGCCGAGGAAGTGGATGACGGGTTTGACTCGCCCGATGGCACCGCATGAATGGAGCGATAACAGCCAGTTCCAGGTCTGCATATGGAACTCTGGTCGATCATCCATGACGCATGAAACGGCGATCTTGGCAGGAATGTGTTCGTCGAGGTAATTCAATGAAACGCTACTCAATTCAATAGGTCTAATCCGCCGCATAAAGAGCGAGGTTCCCAGTCAGGCTAAAAGGCGACTGCTAGAGGTTACTTAGCGAGTCGCCTTTTATGTCATTCGCTCGGTTATAGGCAAGATAAGTTGCCACTGGCATCGGTCTTAATGCCAGTGGTGCAGTTTACGAGGTTCGGGATTTGCACAACGCCTGCTGTTGTGATCAAGAAGCGTAGGCCGGCTCCACCGAGGTTAATGCCGAGGTTACCGGCCCCTTCTGCTGCACCTGTTTCGTAGTTGTTTATATCCCACTTGGTTGCAGCAGTCGTCTGCTCCAGCCGAATGCCCCGTCTCTGTGAGCCATCGCCGGAAATATGAAGCGGTTGTGTTGGCGAAGCTGTCCCAAAACCAATATTACCATCGGTGTTGACATAAATCGAGTTCGTGGGCGCACTGGGCCTGATCTTGAACGGCAGCTTGCTGCCATTGGTGGCGTCGCGCACAAAGAAGTTGGTTTCGTTGCCGGCCACATCCCAGGTCTGTGGGGTAAAGCCGGAAGAGCCGTTTTGCTCCAGTCGCAGGGTTGGGGTGTCGCCATCGGGGATGTGCAGCTCGACCACCGGGTTGTTGGTGCCCAGACCAACGCGGCCGGCATCATCCACATACAGCGAATGGCTGGGGGCGCCAGCTTCGAGGGTAAAGGGGGTGCGGCCGCCATCGATATCATCGATCGAGAACTTGTTGGCGCCACCATTGGCACTGTCGTTAAAGGTGATCTGCCAGTCGCGGCTTGGGAATGAGGCGCTGTTGGAGGTATCTACCGCCCGGATCCGCAGGTTGTTTTCCTTGAGACGGATGGTGTCAAAGCCAAAGCTTTCGCCGTTGACGCAGTCCTGACCAACACAGAGGCTAAGGCTGACAATCACGTCATCCAGATGGACAATATCGGCCGTCGCCAGACTTGAGACCAGACAGAGCGCAGAGCTGGTGAGGGCCAGTGATTTTAGGCTGTGAGTATAAGGCATTTTGTAAATCTCCCTGTTCGCTTGGATGGTGTTGGCCTGGCCAACTACCTGGCTATTCAGTTGTCTTCGGTAATCTCTTCGGGGGTGATGATCACCCCGCGTGAGACGGTGAAATGGCCGTTCATATGGAACGGTTTGGCCTTTGAGTCGGTTTGCGCTTCGCCGCGGCCATTGTTCTGCGGGTTGATAATTCTGACCTGTTCCTCGGTGGCGGCGTTTAATTCATAGCGATAGATGCCGTCCAGAATTGTGGCGCCGCTGAGCTGAAACACCGGGGTTCCGGTGATGGCCTCAATTGTGGTCAGGGTGCCATCGGGGGCGGCAACCACCAGTGAGGCATTGCGCAATCCGGTCCAATTTTCGAACCAGACAGCGTTTGAATTGTGCTGTTCAACAGGGCTGGCGGCCAGCGCGGCAGCGGGGCCAAGAAAAAGCGTGCCCAGCAGGCAGGCTGGCAAGATCAGGTTCCGGCGAAGAGAACTGTACATTTTGAGCCTCACAACTCGATAATTCATTGCATCAATACCCAGTTCGGGAAGGAATCCCCACAACAGGTGGATTTTCCGATCATACATCAATGTTGGTACAAGTTTAAGGAATATTAACCCTACGTGAGGGGGAATGCACCGGGGCTTTGGCCAAATAAGAGAAAATCTCAACCTTAAGTTGACGTGAGGTCAGCCTGTTGGCTCAGTGGTTGTGAATTTCTTGCCAGATGGCCGCGGCCCGCTGTTGCGCCTCGTTGATTTGTGCTGGGGTCATTTTCTGACGCAAGGCGGCACTGTTCTCCAGCGCCAGCGGTTGGCCCACCGACTGCGCCAGAGTCAGCCACATATAGCCCAGCATATAATCCTGCGGCACACCCCGTCCCTGCAGATAAAGCCAGCCGAGGTTTATCATCGACGGGCCGTGCCCCGCTGTTGCGGCCGCTTTGAACCAGCCCACCGCCTGGCGCAGATCCGTGGCGCTGGCCTCTGGGTAGCTGCAGAGCTGCCAGCCGAGCAGAAATTGTGCAACCGGGTCGCCCCCTTTGGCTGCCCGCTGCTGCTGGGCGGCTGCGGCAGGGTCATCCGGGGGCGGGCTCAGGCGCGGATCAAACTGACAGAGCGCCGCATCCGGCGAAGCCGCAGCAAAGCCCTGGGCCTGACGTTGCTGGCTGGCAAGGCGTTCCCACTCGGCGGCCAACTCGTCGCTTTGCGCGACCCCAAAGCCATTGCCATACATCACGCTGAGGTTGGTCATGGCGGTGGCCAGCCCCTGCTCGGCGGCGGCAGCAAATAACGTGGCGGCGCGCTCATAGTCCTGTGCCGCGCCGGTGCCGCGGACATAGAGCAGACCAAGGTTGTTCTGTGCCCGGGCGTGGCCCTCACCCGCCGGCCCCCGGTACAGGTCATGGGCGCGGGTGAAATCCTGATCGACCCCGGTGCCGTTCTGGTACAGCACCCCAAGGCTGACGGCCGCATCGGCGTGGCCTTTGGTTGCGGCCTGTTGGTAATGCTCGGCGGCACGGGTTGGATCGCTGCTGCCATTCGCCCCCTGTTCCAGGGCTGAGGCCAGGTCAAAGATATACTGGGGATCCCCCTGGTCCGCGGCCGCCATCAGCCAGTGCAGCGCCGTTTGCTGGTTTTGCGCCACGCCCAATCCGCTGTGGTAATACTGGCCCAGCCGGTTTTGCGCTCCTGCATGGCCCAGATCGGCCGCCTGTTCATAAAGCCCGGCCGCAGTTGCAAAGTTTTGTAAGACCCCATCGCCATCGTGATGACGATTGGCGCGGGAAAAGACCGCTTCGGCGCTACTGTCATCCTGACTGACAGTTGGGCTACCTGCATCACTGGTTTGGCCAAACAGGGGAGAGGCCGCAGTCAGCAGTCCGGCCAGAATAAACTTTCGGATCATTGGCTGTCCTGCGGCGGCTGTCTGCTATCTGCGTCAAAGAATTTGCGGGCGACGGTCTGCGCCTCAGCGATCTGCTCAGGCGTCATCAACTGGGCCACCACATCGCGCTGATCGGCGGCCTCGGTGACACCGCCGGCGGCGGCGATGTTCAGCCAGCTATGGGCCTGGACATAGTCCAGAGCCACCCCGGTGCCGGTGGTGAACAGTTGACCCAGGCGCAGCTGTGCCTGCGGGTCCCCGGCTGTAGCGGCCTGATCCAAAAGTTCTACCGCGGCCTCGATATCATTACCCAGTTGCAGTTGCAGCAGCGCCAGCGCGGTTTGCGCCGGGCGGACCTCTTCTGCGGCGCGGGCCTGCAGCCAGGTGGTGGCCTCGGCACCGTTTTCAGCGTCTTCCTCACGGGCGGCGCGGGCCATCCAGGGCACCATCTGATGTGGCGCCAGCAGGTCCTGCAATGCGCCGCTAAGGGTCATCTCGACCAGCCGCAAAGTGGCGCCGGGGCGGCCCTGCGCAGCCGCTTGTTGGTACAGATCCAGCGCCTTGGCGGTATCTTGCGGCACCCCGTTGCCCGTTTCATAAAACCGCCCCAGCGCCAGCATCGCACCGCCAACCCCGGCGTCTGCGGCGCGGGCGTACCAGGCGGCAGCAATTGTATTATCAACCGGCACCCCGCGGCCAGCGGCATAGAAATAGCCCAGGTTGGACATGGCGCCGGGCTCCCCTGCCTCGGCCGCAGAGGTCAGCCAGCGTAGCGCCTCATCGAAATTTTGCTCAACCCCATCGCCCTGCATATATCTGGTGCCCAGAATTCGCTGTGCCAGGATAAACCCGCTTTCGGCACTGGCGCGGTACCAACGCAGAGCGTTGGCAGAATTTTGCGCCACCCCCTGACCACGCTCGTAAGCCAGCGCCAGATAAAACTGCGCCTCGCCATGGCCTGCCTCGGCGGCACGGGTCATCCAGTGTAGCGCCTTGGCGGGATCCTCAGGCGTGCCTGCACCGCGGGCATAGGCCCGGCTAAGGGAATATTGGGCCTCGACATGCTCCTGTTCGGCGGCGGCCAGCAGCCAGTTCACCGCTGCGGTCTCGTCTTTGGGGATGCCGTCCCCGGCGCTGGTCAGCAAGCCCAGGACATATTGCGCTTCGCGATCTCCGCGGGCGGCAGACCGGGCCAGCAGCGTTACAGCGGCGGCGGGATCGCGTTGCTCTTCGGGAGCACTGAGATAGACCCGGGCCAGCAGGGTGGTGGCCTGCAGATGATCCTGCGCGGCGGCTTTTTGCAGCCAATGTACGGCGCCTTGCGGATCGCGCGGCCCACCACGCCCCTCAAGCAGGACCTGAGCGTAGCGGTATTGTGCCAGAGCGGTGCCTGTTTCTTTGGCCAGTCGCCCCAGATCTGTGCGTACGGTGACAAAATCACCGCGCTGCCAAGCCTGTTCCACTGCGGCCATATCGGGCAGCGGTGCGGACTCAGAAGTTGTGGCGGGATCTGTCGCCGAGGCTGATGTTGGGCTTTGCGCCAGCAGCGGTGCGGCTGCGGTTAGGCTCAGCAATGAGGTAAGGGCAAGTCTGGAAAATGCGGGCATGAAAACATCTTTTGTAACAGCTGGGTTGCGGCGCAGCTTAGTAGGCTGGGGCCGAAGCATCAATGCGGCAGTCGGGCGAGCAGCCAAATTAGCGCTGCGGCGGTGCAAAGCGCGGTGCCAAAGGGCAGGGCGCGGCTGGCTTTGAGGGCGCGGGAGCCGCGCAGCGCGCCGATCACCGCGCCTGCCAGGGCCATCAGCGCCGCCAGCAACAGCAGATGGGGCAGCAACCAGGGTCCGCAGAGCGCCCCCAATCCGGCCATCAGTTTGACATCCCCCAGCCCTAGCCCGGCGCGGCCACGCAGCTGGTGATAGCAGATCCGGATCAGCCAGAAGATCGCAACGCCGATCAGGGCCCCGGTCAGCGCCTCAGCCAGACTGTGGGGCAGCAGTGGATGCGGCGGTGGTGGGATCTGTCCGCCCTGGGTCAGTCCAGCCCAGGCCAGTGCTGCCAGCTCCAGTGTGGCGCTTAGTATATTGGGCAGGCGGAACCACAGCAGATCACAGATGGCCAGCGCCAACAGCAGCCACAGGATAAGCGCGCCTAGCGCAATACTGGGGACAGAACCGCCAAGGGCGAAGGCCAGCAGAGCCAGCCCCAGCGCCGCCAGCTCCATATAAAGGTGCCAGGGCGGGATTGCAGCGCCGCAATGGCGGCAGCGTCCACGGCTGAGCGCAAAGGACAGGATCGGCAGCAGATCGCGTGACCGCAGGCGAATGTCACAGCTGCGACAGTGTGAGCCGGGCCAAATTATGCTTTCGCCCCGGGGCAGCCGTTCGACCACAACGGCCAGAAACGAGCCCACCGCCGGGCTGATCAGCAATAGCAGCAGCGCCAGGGCAGTGGGTGTGGGCTGAAGAAGGTTGGACAAAGGCGGCTCCGGATCTGGGGCGTGGCAACCTCGATGATTGCCTCTGGGCGTCTGGGCTTCTATCATCCTGCCAACACAGGATTTTGCAATGTCTCAAATGTCTCAAATGTCTTTTCAGCCCTCGGTCGGGGGCACTGCCGCAGAGCAAGCGGAAACGGATGATTCCGGGTTTTCCCTGCTGGAGCTGATGGTTGTGGTGGTGATCCTGTCGGTGCTGGCGCTGGTGATCGTGCCACGGGTGATTGATCGCCCCGATCAGGCCCGCATGGTGCGCGCACGCACCGATCTTGGCGCCATTTCAAGCGCGGTGAAGTTCTACCGATTGGACAATTTCCGCTATCCCACCACAGACCAGGGGCTGGCGGCGCTGGTCAGCCCACCCACCAGCGCACCGCTGGCAGCCAACTGGGCCGAGGGTGGTTATATCGATCAGCTGCCCAAAGATCCCTGGGGCCGGTTGTACAATTACCTGTCACCCGGCGTGCATGGGGATTTTGACATCTTCAGCTACGGCGCCGATGGCGTGCCGGGTGGTGAAGGCGCGGATGCGGATATCGGGTCATGGAGCATGCAGTAAATCCATTGCCAGAGTTGCCCACAGATGCTGGGGTCACCCTGATCGAACTGGTTGTGGTGGTGGCGGTGATGGCCAGCCTGGTGCTGGGGGTGACGCTGACACGGGGGCAGGGGGGCAGCCGTGCTGACAGTGACCTGATGGCCTTTCAAACCGCCTATGATCAGACGCGCAGTCTGGCGGTACATGGGCAGGTACGGCGCGGGTTGCTGCTGGCGGCCAAGGGACGCCGCCTTGCCAGCTGGCATGCCGATGGCTGGCAGTTGTCCGAACAGCTGCAACCCTGGCGGGGCCGGGTGTCGTATCTGGTCGAGGGGCCGCGGGCGCTGCGCGATGCCCCCAATATTATCTTTTTACCCAATGGTCAGACCAGTGCGTTTTCCATTCAGTTTGATCGAATTGGCTGTCGCAGTGATGGCTGGACGGGGTTGATATGCGACGCCGGCTGACGCGCGCAGGTCGCATCATGCGCGGTTTCACTTTGCTGGAGCTGGTGGTGGCGGTGCTGGTGCTGGCGATTGGCAGTCTGGCGGCGTTGCAGGCGGTGGATCAATCACGCCGCGTCCTTGGTGGTGCCCTGCCGCGGGTGCTGGCGCAGCTGGTGGCGCAAAACCGGGCCGAGGAACTGCGGTTGGCTGGGCTCCCCAGCGGGCTGAGCCTGCCATCTCAGGTGCAGATGGGTCCCTATAGTTATCAGCTGACGGTGACCACAAAAGCCACCGCCGGCGGTATTATCCAGGCCGAAATCCGCGCCGTCAGCAGCGAAGGGCCGGGGGCCGTTCTGGTGACCTTTCTGATGCCACCGGGGGCGGGCTGATGGGACGAATACAGGCACAAAGAGGGTCACACACCCGTGGTCTGACCCTGATCGAGTTGGTGGCGGCGATGGCGCTGTTTGCACTGGTGGCGGTGATG
>MAAC01017578.1_pt1 | contig 19874 bp, 17 predicted proteins | sample 1115981 | NCBI WGS metagenome assembly MAAC01 (sample SAMN04961126, study PRJNA320927) | seawater metagenome | isolation source: sample BD02T64 sea water enriched with oil for 64 days | place: USA:Gulf of Mexico | collected 2013-07-27
TCAGGGAATACCTGATGAGACACTTGGAGAATTGGCAGAGTGGTCGAATGCGGCAGTCTTGAAAACTGTTGTCTGTCACAGGACCGGGGGTTCGAATCCCTCATTCTCCGCAAAACGAAACCCGTAACGAAAGTTACGGGTTTTTTATTTGCAAAGTGTTTGGGTTTCTACGCTTACTTAGGGTTTCATTCAGGGATGCACAAGCGAAGTGAGTGAGTCCTTCATTCTTCAAAAAAATCAAACAATCACAGGTCTATATCATCGAAATCAATCTATGCTTTTTAGGTCATTATAGTGGTCGATAAAATAAAAGTGTAAGAATGTGTAATAATTTTCTACATGAACCACTAATTAATAAAAAAAAAGAGAGTTTCGCGTTATAAAAATTAAACAATATTTAAATATGAAAAAAGAAAACAGCATGATCATCGGCATTTCTGTCGGACTTGCACTTGGAATTTCACTGGGGTCGTCAATAGGGACTGTAATTGGTTCAATTCAGAATAATGTGGGTGTAGGAATTTCTATGGGGATAGGTTTTGGCTCGACCATTGGACTCGCATTGGGTGTTATAATCGGACTGTTACTTAAAACAAATGGTTTCAAAGAGCTAGAAGTATAGTGGTATATTAGTATTAATACTTTTTCTTAAACCCTAAAGGTGTAATTTTGGTTTTCGATTTAAAAACTTTAGAGAAATAGGCGTAATCTTCGAATCCCAACATTTCTGCAATAGATGATAAAGAGTTCTCTGAGTGTACAATGAGCCTTTTCGCTTCTAATATTACACGTTCTGAAATTAATTCTGAAGTGGTTTTACCTACTGTTGTCTTAACAATTCTATTGAGATGTTTAGCAGAGATATTTAAGTTGTTCGCATAAAATTTAGCTGATTTTTCTTGTAGATATGAATGCTCAATTTCTTTTTCTAAAGATCTTAAGGTTTCAATATACCGCAAAGAAGATGCTACTTGTGTTGGTTTTAAATCAATGTAACATCTAGCTAAATCTATATAAATGGTGTTTATTAGACTGGTTATTTTAATCTCTTGATAAAGGCGTTTTTGATAATATTCATTATTTAACTCCTTAAATTTGTCATGTAACCCAGTAGTTTGAGTTTTTGTTAAGACCAATGAAGGGGTGTTTTTTTGAGAAAAATAAAAAGGAAATTGATGTAACAAACGATTTGAAAAACTAAGCTCATAAAAATCTTGTGTGTGAAAAAAGAGATAGCCCTTGGGGGCACTCTTAAATTTCCAAGAATGAGTTTGTCCAGGTTTTAAGAAAAATACACTACCAGGTTGTACTGTGTATGCATTAAAATCTATTTCATGAGTTCCAGTCCCTTCTGTAAATAAAATACACAAATAGAAATTGTGTTTATGTGGTTTGTAAACAAGATCTTTATTTTTATGCAAATGACTTTTTAAATCATTCGAATAAAAGTCATCCAAGGGATGAATCTCCTCAAATTGTTGAATGTTTAAAACTGGAATTGTTTTCATGAGTTATATATATGTCCTAAAAGTACAAAAAATAGCTATTTAAAGCCGAGCATACTCGAATCTATTTATGCGTTCTTTGTAAGAGAATATTAATAGGTTTTGTAATGTCTATAGTGTCAGTGTTTACCGGGAAATGTCCGAAATGTAAAAGTGAGAAAATTTTTAATAAACAAGGAAGTTTGCTGTTGTTTAAGATTCCTAAAATGAATTCGAAATGCGATAAATGCGGATATTTGTTTCTGAAAGAAGCTGGTTTTTTCTTTGGAGCAATGTTTGTAAGTTATGCTTTGATAGTTGGACAGGCAGTAGGTCTTTTCGTGGTACTGCGTGTTATTCTTGAGTTAACTTATGTAGTAACATTCAGCGCAATTATTGTGTTAATTACAAGCATCGGTAAAATAAACTATAGACTCTCTAGAATTATTTGGATCTACCTCTTTTATACTGATGATGCTTGATTAATCTATGAAAAAAAACAGGTGTTTTTACTTGTTGTGTCTCATTCTTATTAAAGTAATTTTGTTTTTAGAGATTACTAATAATAATAGACAAAGCCGATGGAACCTAGTGAAACACTGATTGATTTAAAAAACTTATCAATAGATTTGATTAATTCAGATGCTGATTCTGATACTATAAAAAATAGCATTGATGAAGTCCATAATTATTTTAGGGAAGTAACAGAGATTTCTGGTTATTGTTCTGATGTGAAAAATATGATAACCTTGCCAGCTACAAGTGGCATGGCGTTATCTATAAACCATGCTGCACAGTGTTTACTAGATTATAAACGAACCTATAAATTCTTAAAGGGGTTTGTAAAAGCGATTGAAGATAAACAAAAGCAACACCCCAATGAGACGATTCAAGTTTTTTATGCTGGATGTGGGCCATATGCACCATTTGTAACACTTGTAGCACCGCTATTTACTCCAGAAGAAATTCAATTTTCATTATTAGAAATAAACAAAGATTCGTTAGGAAAAGCTGAAAAATTAATTGAAAACTTAAAGTTAACAGATTATATAAGCGCTTGCTATTTATCAGATGCAACGACATTTAAAATCGATCAATCAAAATCATATCACATTTTATTTAGTGAAACTTTAGATGCTTTACTCTATAGAGAGTGTTATGTACCAATATTATGGAACTTAATGCCTCAATTCCCCGCTGAAATTACCATAATTCCACAAAATGTAAAAGTTGATTTATTCTTTAAAGAAAAATCGAAGGAAACCTTCGAGGCAACGCTATTTGATGTGAAAAAGGAGGTAGAAATTTCGAATTCAAAGTTGGATTTACCAGAGCAATTCAATTCCGTTAGAATTGATCTATCACAGGCAGATACCTATGATAGAATTGTATTGGTAACCGAAGTACAAGTGTATAAGGAGTTGTTGTTGGAACGAAATGAATCGTCATTAACATTGACGTTAGAAATGGAAATAGAAAAACCAATTGTAAATAAAGCGGTGTTATTTACCTATCATACCAAACCAAATATGGAATTGAAATTTACATTAGAAAAGTAGTCGTTATTGAGTTAGCAGCGATAGGATTGCAGCAAAAGATTCCCTGTGTCCAATCCAAAAATGAACTTTTTTAAAAGGGAGTTGTTTTAGGTTTTCATTGGGATGTATCTTATCGAATATGACTAAGGCTGCAAGAAAACTCCCTGCTTCTGAAGGATGGAATTGATCCTGACCATATAAAGAGATCTTATTATTTAGTTGGTTGTATTGCTTCCAATACTTACCAACGGGTAATAACAAAGCTTCGTTAAATTTTGCAGCTTCCGTGTGATTTGCAATAACCTTGTCGAAAGTAAAGTAATATTGTTTAGAAGGCCACACCATATAGTAGGCTAACTTTGTGTTGTATTGTTTACAAAGCGCACTTAAAACCGCTCCAGATTTAAGTAGCATTTTTCTACCATTTTCTTGTGATGAAGGGCCTTGTTGAATAATAACATAATCATAGTTTTCTGTCGCTATTTTTTTTTGAACATTCCCTTCTTTTAAATGATCAACAATGGCATAGTTAGGGAAGCATATCATCTCGGTAGTAATGTTTTTTTTATAAGTGCGCCCTATTTCTTCTAAGATCAATGGCAGACCATTTGCATAGGTTAAGCTATTGCCTATGAATAATATTTTTTGTGCTTGAAGTTGAAAACCTAGCAAAAGGATTAATAGAAATACTGTTTGTTTTTTCATAAAGCTTGCGGTTTAAAAAGAAAAGATAGTGTATTTTAAAAAAGCAACACAATTTTTTATCAGTATGTTAACAAAACTAAATGGAATATATTTACTACTTTTGTAGCAATGATTAAAGGAGTATTAAAAAATATCACAGCCATTTGTTTGGCATTTTTTGTAATGGCATCTACCATGTCTTTTACGATAAATGAGCATTATTGTGGTGGTAGTTTGGTAGATACTTCTTTATTTGTAAAAGCAGATACCTGTATGATGGAAGACATGTTAATGTCTAATTCTGATACTGCAAGCATAAAAGATAACTGTTGTAATGATGTAATTACTATTGTTGATGGACAAGATGAAGTGCATCAAAATGGGAAACAAATTTCATTTCAACACCAACTTTTTATAACTACTTTTTTATATACCTACAGTGCGTTATTTTCGAATAATGAAAGTACCGTAGTAGCATTTAAAGAGTATATCCCACCCATTCTCGTTAAAGACATACAAGTCTTAGACGAAGCTTTTTTAATTTGATTTATAAACGATAGACTGTCAATCCTATAACTGAATGTTAGTAGGGTGATTTTTTGTATTCGGTATTTTCTTAAATACTAATGTCTAATTGTTTAATTATCAAAATTATGCTAAATAAAAGCATCAAATTTCTAATAGAAAATAAACTCGTTGCGGTATTATTACTTATTCTTTTTGTGGGATGGGGAACTGTAAACGCACCCTTTAATTGGGATACGGGTTTTTTACCAAGTAACCCTGTAGCTGTTGATGCTATTCCTAATATTGGAGAAAATCAACAAATTGTTTTTACCAAATGGGATGGAAGATCCCCACAAGACATAGAAGATCAAGTCACGTATCCGTTAACCACTTCCTTGTTAGGAATACCTGGGGTTAAAACCATTCGAAGTTCATCGATGTTTGGTTTTTCGAGTATTTATATCATTTTTGAAGAAGACATTGAGTTTTATTGGAGTCGAAGTCGCATTCTTGAAAAACTTAATTCTTTACCAAGTGGTTTGCTGCCAGAAGGCGTAAATCCTGCCTTAGGTCCTGATGCCACAGGCTTAGGTCAAATATATTGGTATACACTCGAAGGGAGTGATGAAAAGGGGAATGTAACTGGGGGCTGGGACCTACACGAATTACGAAGTATTCAAGACTATTATGTGAAATATGCCCTATCCTCTGCAGGCGGTGTTTCAGAAGTGGCGTCTATAGGTGGCTACGTTCAAGAGTATCAAATTGATGTGCACCCAGAATTAATGCGTCAATATAATATTGGCTTGGATCGTATTGTAACAGCAGTTAAAGAAAGCAATACAGATATTGGTGCACAGACCTTAGAAATAAATAAAGCAGAGTATTTAGTGCGCGGTTTGGGCTATGTGAAATCTATAGAAGATCTAGAAAATGCCGTAGTAATATCAGAAGATTTTAAGGCTATAACAATTAAAGACGTCGCTAAAGTGTCTTTAGGTCCAGCTGCTCGTAGAGGAATTTTGGATAAGGAAGGAGCTGAAGTTGTTGGAGGTGTTGTGGTGGCCAGATATGGAGCAAATCCTATGGAAGTCATTACTAATGTGAAAAAACAGATAACAGAATTAAGTGCAGGTTTGCCATCTAAAGTGTTAGCAGATGGTCGGACGTCGCAGCTTACAATTGTGCCTTTTTACGACCGAACAGAACTAATTCACGAAACCTTAGATACCCTTAGTGAAGCACTGACTTTAGAGATTTTAATTACTATTTTAGTCATTATTGTTATGGTATTTAACCTGAAGGCTTCCGTGTTAATTTCGGGCTTATTACCTGTGGCAGTATTGATGGTTTTTGTGGCCATGAAGATTTTTAATGTAGATGCAAATATTGTAGCCTTATCAGGTATTGCCATTGCCATTGGTACCATGGTAGATGTTGGTGTCATCCTTTCTGAAAATGTCATACGACATGTAGATGAAGACACAGAAAATCTGCCTATTGATACCATTGTTTATAATGCAACCTCTGAGGTTTCTGGAGCTATTTTAACCGCAGTAATGACAACAATTATAAGTTTTGTGCCTGTATTTACAATGATTGGTGCCGAAGGAAAGTTATTTAGACCCTTAGCTTTTACTAAAACCTTTGCATTAACAGCAGCCCTGATAATTGCGTTGTTTTTAATTCCTCCTTTTGCGGCCTTTATTTTTAAAAAAAGAAGTACACGACGAATATCAAAATACATAATTTGTGGGGTTTTATCAATCGCTGGTATTGCCGTAATATTATACGGAAATTGGCTTGGTTTGGTACTAATAGGATTCGGAATTACAGCCGCAATAAAACAAGTGTCTTTTCAAGTTGAAATATCTTCTTTAAAATTTTCAATCTCAAAAAACGTACTAAATATTATTATTTCGGTTGCAACTATTGTGTTTCTATTGGCTACTTATTGGAGGCCGTTAGGTGTTGATAAAAGCGTTTTTATCAACCTCGTTTTTGTATCAGTTATTTGTTTTGGATTATTAGGGGTTTTTACCATATTCCAGAAGTATTACACAAGTATTCTAAATTGGGCATTGCAAAACAAATTGTTGTTTTTAAGCATTCCAGTAGCAATTGTGATTTTCGGGTTTTATATATTGAAAAACACCGGGAAAGAGTTTATGCCGTCTTTAAATGAAGGATCTTTCTTGTTAATGCCTACATCAATGCCCCATTCAGGAGTCGAAGAGAATAAACGTGTATTGCAGCAACTAGATATGGCTGTGGCGAGTATTCCTGAAATTAAAACGGTAGTTGGTAAAGCAGGAAGAACAGAATCGGCCTTAGATCCGGCACCTTTGTCGATGTATGAAAATCTGATTCAGTACAAACCTGAATATATGTTGAATGCCGATGGAAAACGGCAACGCTATAAAGTAAATAATGATGGGCTATTTGAATTAAAAGATGGCAGATTTATTGAAAACCCAAATCATACAGATAAAAATGCAACACTAAATCCTCAAATACATGAACAGCAATTAATTGAAGACAGCGAGGGATCGTTTTATCGTAACTGGCGTCCAAGAATACAAAGCCCTGATGATATTTGGAACGAAATTGTAAGGGCAACTAAGTTACCAGGAGTTACTTCTGCACCAAAACTACAGCCAATTGAAACACGTTTGGTAATGTTGCAAACTGGGATGCGTGCACCGATGGGTATTAAGGTAAAAGGACAAGATTTAAAACAGATAGAAGCGTTTGGTGTACAATTAGAAGGGATTCTAAAAGAAGTAGAAGGGGTGAAAATTGAAGCGGTTTTTGCAGATCGAATTGTTGGAAAACCATATCTATTAATTGATATTGATAGGACGGCAATTGCACGCTATGGTATTTCAGTTTCAGAGGTGCAAAATGTTTTAAAAGTCGCTGTTGGAGGGATGCAAATTACCCAAACTGTTGAAGGGCGTGAGCGATATGGTATACGCGTACGTTACCCAAGAGCGTTAAGAGGGAATCCAACCGATTTAAAAAACATATATATTCCTGTTGAAAACGGAGACCCAGTGCCTTTAAGTGAATTGGCAACAATTCGTTACGAACAAGGACCACAAGTTATCAAAAGTGAAGATACCTTTTTGGTAGGTTATGTACTGTTTGATAAGTTAGATGGTTTCGCAGAAGTAACTGTTGTGGAGAATGCACAAGCCTTAATTCAGAATAAAATAGATAATGGAACGTTGGTGGTGCCAAAAGGGATTAATTACCAATTCACCGGAACATATGAAAATCAACTAAGAGCAGAAAAAACATTGGCCATTGTAGTGCCATTGGCCTTGTTTATTATTTTTATGATTCTTTATTTTGAGTTCCGATCAGTGGCTACATCATTAATGATATTCTCTGGAATTACCGTAGCTTTTGCAGGTGGGTTTATTATGATATGGTTATATGGGCAGGACTGGTTTTTAAATTTCAGCGTATTTGGAGAGAACTTAAGAACGCTTTTTAACATGAAGACCATTAATTTAAGTGTTGCCGTTTGGGTCGGTTTTATTGCTTTATTTGGAATTGCTACTGATGATGGAGTGGTAATGGCTACCTACCTTAAACAAGTTTTTGATAAAAAGAAACCAGCGGATAAAAACAATATTCGAAAAGCAACTCTTGAAGCAGCAAGCAAACGTATTAGACCATGTTTAATGACCACTGTTACTACAATTTTGGCCTTGTTACCTGTGTTAACATCCACAGGAAGAGGAAGTGATATTATGATACCAATGGCAATTCCGATTTTTGGTGGAATGATTATAGACATAACCTCTTATTTTATTGTGCCTGTCTTGTATAGCTGGAAGCATGAAATGTCATTAAAGTCAATACAAAAAAAAATACAGAATTCATCTAAAATTGAAGCCTAATGGAAGTACAAAACACATGTAGAAAAAAGAACATAATGTTTATTGTTTGCTCTTTGATTTTTGTTTTATCTGCCCAGAGTCAACAATTAAAAACTTTTGTTATCCAAGCATTGGCGAATAATCCGGCAATTCAGAAGTATGAACTAAAGTACAAGATTGCATCCGAAAAAGTGAATGGAATGAACGCACTTCCTAACACAGAATTTGGACTTGGGTATTTTGTGAGTGAACCAGAAACGAGAACAGGAGCTCAACGTTTTAAAGTGTCGGCAAAACAAATGATTCCTTGGTTTGGAACGATAACTGCGCGTGAAAACTATGTGAGTTCTTTAGCAGATGGAAAGTATGAAGATATTGTGATTGCTAAAAGAAAGTTGGTTGTATCCATATCGCAATCGTATTACAATTTATATAGCAACACAGCAAAACAACAAGTTTTAGTTGAGAATATAGCCTTGCTTAAAACCTATGAAACGTTAGCATTAACGGCAGTTGAGGTAGGTAAGGCATCGGCTGTAGATGTTTTGAGATTACAAATGCGTCAAAATGAATTAGAGCAATTAAGGCAAGTGTTAATGCAACAATATTTGGCAGAACAAAGCGTATTTAACAAACTTTTAAATAGGGATAAATCGATTGAAATTATGGTCGTTGATACATTGACAATGCCTAAAGAAAACGATTTAATCTCTATGGAGAATTTAGCCATACACCCAGAATTAACTAAGTATGATAAGCTATATGTATCTATTCAAAAATCTGAGTTGTTAAATCAGAAAGAAAGCAACCCAATGCTTGGTGTTGGATTGGACTATATAGCTGTTTCTGAACGACCGAATATGAATTTTAGAGATAATGGTAAAGATATTGTAATGCCAATGGTTTCTTTCTCTATTCCAATTTTTAATAAGCGGTTTAAATCAAAAACGAAACAAAATAAATTAAAACAACAAGAGATTGTTTTTCAAAAACAAGATCGGTTTAATAGGTTATATGCGCTATTAGATAAAGCTATTTATAGTCGTGAATCTTCAAGAATTAGTTACAATACACAAACTAAGAATTTGCAGCAAGCTAAGGATGCAGAAGAGATTTTGATAAAAAGTTATGAGACAGGTACCATTGATTTCAAGGATGTATTGGATATTCAAGAACTACAATTAAAGTTTCAAATCAATCAAATAGAAGCTATTAAAACCTATTATAAACAACGTACAATTATTAATTATTTAAGCAAATAAGTACATATAATTTAAGAGAAAATCTTTAAATGATGAAACAGCATAGCATTGAAATAGCAGTAAAAAACATGGTTTGTAATCGCTGTATTAAGGTGGTTAGAGAAGAACTGTTAAAAAACAAGATTGATTTTGTTGCTGTAGAATTGGGGAAAATATTTCGAAGTAAAGCCCTTTCAAAAAAAGAGAAAGAACTGTTGATAAAAATATTGAACACAGAAGGTTTTGAATTGGTAGAAGATAAAGATGCGCAGGTAGTTAATCAGGTAAAAGCATTAATAATTACCGAAATTCATTATAAAAAAGCAGAAAAATCTATTCAAAATCTTTCAGACTTTTTGGCTTCCGAGTTAGGAATGGAATATTCAAGTTTGAGTAAGTTGTTTTCGGAAATTGTAGGAAATACTATTGAGCATTATGCCATAGAACAACGTATTGAGCGCGCAAAAGAACTCTTGGTTTATAACGAGTTAACACTGAGCCAAATTTCGTACGAGCTAAACTATAGTAGTCCTCAACATCTTTCTAGACAATTTAAACAAATAACAGGAATGACACCAACCCTTTTTAAAAAAGAGGGAAATCGAAAAAAATTAGATACTATTTAATCAAAATTATGCACAGGCTTTTTCTTAAATAGAGAGACTTTTGATTTTCAAACAAAAGAGATGAAACATAGATATAAAATTATCGGAATGACATGTATTGGTTGTAAAACCAATGTAGAAAAAACATTAGGAAATTTTAATGGAATTATTGACGTTGCGGTGAATTTGGAAATGGGAGAAGTGGTTCTTGAAATGGAATCGCATATTTCTACTGAGAAATTACAAGAAGCCTTGTTAGGGGGAGGATTACAGTATAAAATTGAATCGGTAAAAAATGATAGTCAAAAAGAAAAACCTTCATGTTGTACTGCTAAAAAGGCAGCGGTAAAACCGGATTGTTGTGGGGCTGAAGTAAAAGAAACCATAGGGCAGGTAAATGATGCACATGCTTTAAAAAAAGGAAACGGGGTGTTTTATTGCCCTATGCATTGTGAAGGAGAAAAAACCTATAATGCTCAAGTTGGATGTAAGGTTTGTGGAATGGATCTGGTTGAAGAATTAAGTTTGGTTATTAAAGACACACAATACACCTGTCCGATGCATCCAGAAGTTTTGAAAGAAGAAATGGGTTCATGTCCAATTTGTGGAATGGAGTTGGTAGCTCTAGAAGCAGGCGATTCAGCAGAAGAAAAAACCTATAAAAAGTTATTAAAGAAGTTTTGGGTCGCTGTTGGTTTTACGGTGCCTATCTTTTTATTGGCAATGTCAGAAATGTTAGAAAACAATCCGTTGTATGCTGTTTTAGAACAGCAACATTGGAATTGGATCCAATTTATATTGTCAATTCCAGTGGTGTTTTATGCCACATGGATGTTTTTTGAACGTGCATGGAAATCGATAAAGACAATGAACTTAAATATGTTTACCCTTATAGGTATTGGAGCAGGAATTGCTTGGTTATTTAGCGTTTTTGCGATGCTGTTTCCAGAAGTGTTTCCACAAGATTTTAAAACCCATGAAGGCAATGTCTTTGTCTATTTTGAAGCGACTACAGTTATTTTAACCTTAGTGTTGTTAGGTCAATTATTAGAGGCGAAGGCACATAGCCAAACGAGTGGAGCCATAAAAGAGTTGTTAAAATTAGTTCCATCGATAGCCACGTTGGTAGTAGATGGGAATGATGAAGTAATTGCAATTGACAAAATTCAACGGGGCAATTTGTTACGGGTGAAGCCGGGAGAAAAAATACCCGTTGACGGGATACTTATTGATGGGAATAGTAGTATTGATGAATCTATGATTACAGGAGAACCTATTCCGGTTGATAAACATAGGGGGGATACTGTAAGTTCTGGAACCATAAATGGTACAAAATCATTTGTGATGAAAGCCGAAAAGGTAGGTGCAGAGACCTTGCTCTCTCAAATTATTCACATGGTAAATAAGGCAAGCCGTTCTAAGGCTCCAATTCAAAAATTAGCAGATAGAATTTCTAAGTACTTTGTGCCAATTGTGTTTTTTGTTTCGGTATTGACATTTATAGTCTGGGCAGTTTTTGGACCAGAACCAGCTTATGTTTTTGCCTTTGTAAATGCCATAGCTGTTTTAATTATCGCCTGTCCTTGCGCCTTAGGGTTGGCTACTCCGATGTCTGTGATGGTTGGTGTTGGTAGAGGTGCTCAATCTGGAGTATTGATAAAAAATGCGGAAGCTTTAGAGAAAATGAACAAAGTAGATACATTGATTGTTGATAAAACTGGGACTATTACCGAAGGGAAACCTTCAGTAGAAAAAATAGTCTCAGTAAGTACCATAAATGAAGATAAATTAGTTGCGGCTATAAGTTCTTTAAATCAATACAGTGAGCATCCTTTGGCAGAAGCGATTGTGAAATATGGAAAATCAAAAAAGAGTGTATTTTCTAACGTGGATAATTTTGAAGCAATTGCAGGAAAAGGTGTGATAGGATCCGTAAATAACTCAAATGTTGCTTTGGGGAATGAAAAGCTATTAGAGCAATTCTCTGTAGAAATATCAGAAGTATTGAAGATGAACGTGCTTAAAGAACAAGAGCAAGGTAAAACGGCATCCTATATTGCTATTGAACATCAAGCAGTGGGGTATGTTATAATTTTTGATGCTATAAAAACAACCAGTGAAAAAGCAATTAAAGAGCTGCAAGGAAAAGGTATTGAGGTAATTATGTTGACTGGTGATAATAAAAACACAGCAAAATCTGTTGCAGATCAATTAAATCTGAAGCATTTTAAAGCTGAATGTCTTCCAGAAGATAAATTAAATGAAATTAAAGCATTACAACAGCAAGGTAAAGTTGTTGCTATGGCTGGCGATGGCATTAACGATGCACCTGCTTTAGCACAAGCAGATGTTGGTATAGCTATGGGAACAGGTACCGATGTTGCCATTGAAAGTGCTTCTATTACATTGGTTAAAGGTGATTTACAAGGAATTGTTAAAGCGAAAACATTAAGTCATAAAGTGGTGGCTAACATTCAGCAAAATTTATTTTTTGCGTTTATCTATAATGTGTTAGGAGTGCCAATTGCTGCGGGTGTTCTATATCCAATATTCGGATTGTTATTATCGCCTATGATTGCAGCGCTAGCTATGAGTTTTAGCTCAGTATCTGTCATAGCAAATGCTTTAAGGTTAAGAAAAATTAAAATTTAAAAAAAATGAGAAATTTAGTCACAGTATTTTTTATTGCAATCGTAATTGTTGGATGTAAAACGGATACAAAAAAGAAGAAAGATGAGATGCATCAAAACCATCAAATCGATAAAAATGAAGCTTCAAATAAGAAAGTGTTAAGTCCACATACCTATGCAATGAGTATGATTGGAAATGCACATATTCATGTAGATTACTCTTCTCCAGGAGTAAGAAACCGTATGATTTTTGGAGGATTGTTGGCCTATGATGTGATTTGGCAAGCGGGAGCACATAAAGCCACTTGGTTAGAAACAAATAAAGACTTACTAATTGCTGGGAAAGTACTTCCTGCTGGGAAATATGGTTTTTTTGTGATTCCATCGAAAGAAGAATGGACCCTTGTTTTTAATAGTCGTTGGGAGCAACATGGAAAAGATGAGTATGATGCCAAAGAGGATGTTCTTCGATTTAAAGTAGTGCCAGAAGTTTTAGATGAAGTGGTAGAGCATTTAAAGTATCAAGTAACTAAAACAAGTGCTACTACAGGTGTCTTTTCTTTAACATGGGAAAAGGTATTCGTAAAATTTCCTTTTAAAGTAAAAATATAAAATTATAAAAATGAAAAAATATACAAGCTATATCGGAATATTAGTTGTTGGCCTGTTCTTGGGTTGGTTCCTTTTTGGAGGTTCAACCGCTGATGAGGCGACTCATGAACATCACGAAACAACTACGAAAAGTCAACGATGGACCTGTTCAATGCATCCGCAAATTATGCAGCCAGAAGCTGGTGATTGTCCAATTTGTGGTATGGATTTGATACCTGCAAATACGACAGCTGATGGATTGGATGCGAATCAGTTTAAAATGTCAAAAAATGCGTTGGCATTGGCAAACATTCAAACGTTAAAAATCGGAGAAGCTACGCTGTATGAAAATCAACTTTTTTTATCTGGCAAGGTTGTCGAGAATGAGAATTATAATGCAGTTCAAGCCGCTCATTTTGGAGGGAGAGTAGAGAAATTATACATAAAATCATTGGGAGAAAATATAAAAGAAGGGCAATTGATTGCCTTGGTGTATTCTCCTGAGTTGGTGACGGCACAAAATGAATTACTCGTAGCTTCATCATTAAAAACGAAACAGCCAAGTTTATACAAGGCTGTACGTAACAAACTAAAATTATGGAAACTTTCCAATACGCAGATTGAAACAATTGAGAAATCAAGAAAAACAATTGTAAATTTTCCAATGTATGCTAATGTAGCTGGTGTTGCAACAAGAATGATGGTTCAAGAAGGAAGTTATGTGAAGGAAGGGGAAGGACTGTTTAAAGTTGCGAATTTGCAAACTGTTTGGGCTGAGTTTGATGTCTTTGAAAAACAAATACCAATGGTCAAAAAAGGAAGTGAAATCAGCGTTACAACAAACACAGGTTCGAATAAAACAATAACGGCGAACATTTCATTTGTCGACCCAATCTTGAATGCTAAAACCAGAACTGTAGTTGCTAGAACTGTATTAAACAATACCCATAGAAATTTAAAACCAGGCATGTTTGTCAATGGTGTATTGCGTGTAGGTAAATCGAAGAGTAAGGGCCAATTAGCCGTTCCGAAAACAGCTGTTTTGTGGACAGGAAAACGCTCTTTGGTCTATGTGAAATCAAGTCAGGATCCGGTTTTTGAAATGCGTGAAGTTACTTTAGGGAAATCAATTGGTAAAAACGTTGAAATTATTTCTGGATTAAAATTGGGCGAAGAAATTGTTGTGAATGGGACTTTTACGGTAGATGCAGCTGCACAATTGCAAGGAAAAAAATCGATGATGAATAAAAGTGGAGGTGTCACAACAACCGGACATGAAGGGCATGCCGGAATGAATACAGCAGTGGTAGGTAATCTGATAAAATCTAAAATGAAGCAGGAAAGAATTACTGTTTCTAAGCCTTTTCAAAAGCAATTGCATCAAGTTGTTGAAGCCTATATAAAACTAAAAGATGCATTGGTAGCATCTGACGCTAAACGATCCAAAAAGTATGCGTTACTTTTAGAGAACGAATTGGCAAAAGTAGATATGAAATTATTACAAGGTAGGACTGCTCATGAAAAGTGGATGCCGCTTCAAAAATCCATAAAAAAGACAACGAATAGTATGCTAAAGTCAGTTGGTATAAAAACGCAAAGAATCGAATTTATTAGTGTGTCCTCGAACCTGATTAAAGCAGTGCAAATATTCGGAATTAATAAAGAAATATACCATCAGTATTGTCCAATGGCAAATAACGACAAAGGCGCAAATTGGTTAAGTTTTCAAGAAGACATTAAAAATCCTTATTTTGGGGATGCCATGTTAACATGTGGAAACGTAGAAGAAATTATAAATTAATAACTAAATACAATCAAAATGAAAAAAGTAATTTTTAGTGTAGCTGTAGTGGTTGCCATGGTTTTTACAGGGTGTAAATCAGAAAAAAAAGAAACGACCAATACCGAACAAACAGAGTCAAAAATAGCTGTAACAGAAGCTAGTTTTGGTGTGCGTGGAAATTGCGGAATGTGTAAAAAAACAATTGAAACAGCTGCAAATAGTGTAGATGGAGTTACTGCTGCAACTTGGGATAAAGCAAAGAAGAAAATGAATGTTTCTTTTGATGCTTCTAAAACAAATGCGTTGGCTGTGCAAACCGCAGTTGCAAAATCAGGATATGACACAGAAAATGTGACGGGGAATCTAGCATCTTATAACGGTTTGCCTGGATGCTGTAAATATGACCATGCCATGGAGATGAATCAGACAGGTGAAAAAAAATCTAAGGATACCCATTAAGGTCTACCTGAGTTTTAAAAAAAAAAGCGCTGTTTTTAACAGCGCTTTTTTTATCTTTATTTATGGATTTATTTAACCAAGAAAGAATTGCTAATATTTTACCCTATGATGGCATTGCTGATTATCATGGTAAAGTGTTGTCAGACGAATTATGCCTGTATTATTATGAAGCTTTATTGAATGAAATCGCATGGAAAAATGATGAAGCAGTTATTTTTGGTAAACGAATAATTACGAAACGTAAAGTTGCTTGGTATGGTGATACAAATTATGATTATAATTACTCAAATGTTACGAAGCAGGCCTTACTATGGACAGAAGAGTTATTGGAGTTAAAAGCGATTGTAGAAAAGGAGAGTAATGCTCGTTATAATGCTTGTTTATTAAATTTATACCATTCAGGAGAAGAAGGGATGGCGTGGCATTCTGATGGAGAAAAAATGTTGAAGAAAAATGGAGAGATCGCTTCATTAACGTTAGGAGCTGAACGTAAGTTTTCTTTTAAACATAAAGAGTCTAAGCAAAAAATAGATATTATTTTGGAAAGAGGAAGTTTGTTAGTGATGAAAGACAAAACGCAAACCAATTGGTTGCATCGGTTACCACCAACAAAATTGATAAAAACAGCTAGAATAAATTTAACGTTTAGAACAATTAATGTGTAAAGATTGTCGTTTCTTTGCAAGATTAAAATCACGTATTTATTTTGGAATCTAAACCGTCAACAAATCTTAATAAATTTATTAGTAGCACAGGTATTTGCTCACGTAGAGATGCTGAAAAACTTATTACTGCAGGTCGGGTTACTATTAATGGTGAGCTAACAAAATTAGGAAATCGTGTTTTTGAAGGCGATGTAGTGAAGGTAGACGGCAGGCCGTTGCAGGTAAAGCCAAAAACCTTGTATATTGCTTTTAATAAACCAATTGGAATTGTTTGTACTACAGACTCTAGAGAGAAAAAAAATATTGTTCGTGAGATCAATCATCCAGAAAGATTGTTCCCTATTGGACGTTTAGATAAACCGTCTGAAGGATTAATATTCTTAACTAATGATGGAGATATTGTAAATAAAATTCTTAGGGCTGGTAACAATCACGAAAAGAACTATTTGGTTACAGTTGATAGGCCAATTACTGATGATTTTATCGAAGAAATGGGAGCAGGAATTCCAATCTTAGGGACTGTCACTCAAAAATGTAAGGTCACTAAAATTTCTGGCAAAACATTTCAGATTGTTTTGACACAAGGTTTAAATCGTCAAATTCGTAGAATGTGTGAGTACTTAGGATATGAGGTGCTGAAACTGCAACGTACTCGAATTATGAATGTTAGTTTGGGAAACTTAGCAATTGGTCAATGGCGTGAATTGACAGAAAAAGAACTTTCTGAGATTAATGAAATGGTGGCAACTTCTTCTAAAACAGAAGAAGCATCTGTTGACGAAAAGAAAATAAAAAGGCAACCGTCAAAAAAACCAACAAGAAAACCCAACGATTTTAATAAAAAAAGTGCGTCGTTTAGAAAAAATTCACCAAAATCTAAAAGAAACGCAAATAATTCACCAAGAAAAAAGAGACGGTAAACGTTTCATTTTTTTTAACTTTTCAATTCTTAAATAACTGTATCTTTGCAAGCAATGAAATTTGACTTAAAAATTACCGACCCAAAAAGTAAAGCCAGAGCTGGTGTAATCACCACAGATCATGGTCCTATAGAAACGCCAATTTTTATGCCTGTAGGCACAGTTGGAACTGTAAAAGGAGTACACCAATCTGAATTGAAAAATGAAATCAACCCTGATATTATTTTAGGGAATACCTATCATTTATATTTAAGACCTAAAACTGATATTATTGAGCGGGCAGGAGGGTTGCATAAGTTTATGAATTGGGATCGAAATATCTTAACTGATTCAGGAGGTTATCAGGTGTATTCTCTTTCAGGAAGAAGAAAAATTAAAGAAGAAGGTGTTAAGTTTAAAAGTCATATTGATGGCTCATATCATTTCTTTACTCCAGAAAATGTGATGGAAATTCAGCGTTCTATTGGAGCAGATATTATCATGGCGTTTGATGAATGTACACCTTATCCATGTGATTTTAATTATGCTAGAAGATCTATGCATATGACGCATCGTTGGTTAAAACGATGTATTAATCACCTAGAGAAAACACCTCTTAAATATGATTATAACCAAACCTTTTTCCCGATTGTTCAAGGAAGCACCTATAAAGATTTACGTAAGCAATCTGCAGAATTTATAGCCTCTGTTGGAGCAGAAGGAAATGCTATTGGAGGGTTGTCTGTTGGTGAGCCCGCTGAAGAGTTATACGCAATGACCGAAATTGTTTGTGAGATTTTACCCGAAGATAAACCAAGGTATTTAATGGGGGTAGGAACCCCGATAAATATTCTTGAGAATATTGCTTTAGGAGTTGATATGTTCGACTGTGTAATGCCAACTAGGAATGCTAGAAACGGGATGTTATTTACAGCACATGGAACCATAAATATTAAAAATAAAAAATGGGAAAATGATTTCTCTGCCATTGATGAAATGGATATAACTTTTGTAGATACCATGTATTCAAAAGCCTACTTACGTCATTTGTTTGCCGCAAAAGAATTACTGGGAAAACAAATTGCAACCATACATAATTTAGGTTTTTACCTGTGGTTGACTAGAGAGGCAAGAAAACATATCTTAGCTGGAGATTTTACTGAATGGAAAGACAAAATGGTAAACCAAATGAACAAAAGATTGTAATTTGAAAATAATTGATAGTTACATATTAAAAAGGTATTTAATAACTTTTATTTTTACGTTATTAATTTTAATTCCAATTGCTGTTGCTATTGATATTGCTGAAAAAGTGGATAAGTTCTTAGCAGCAGAAACCTTATCAACTTTCGAAATAATAAATGATTATTATAAAAATTTCATCATTTATTATGCAAATACTTTTATGCCGTTGGCACTATTTGTAGCTGTAATTGTTTTTACTTCTAAACTTTCTAATAATACGGAAATTGTTGCCATTAATAATGCTAAAGTCTCGTTTACACGTTTTTTATATCCGTATTTTATTGGGGCAACCTTAGTTACAATATTGGCTTTAGTAATGAATCATTTTGTGGTGCCAAGTAGCAGCAAGGTTAGAAAGAAATTTGAAAACACCTATTTGAACACGAGAAAGAAATATGGAGATAATCAAATTAAAAACTTTAGCCTACAGCTTAGCGATAGTACATATATTTATATTAAGAGTTTTGATTTAAAGAGAAATGTTGGGTATTCATTTTCTGAAGAGCTTTATGACGGGAACTTATTAAAAAGAAAGTTTACTGCCGAGTATATTAATTGGGTAGTAAAAGACAGCTCGTTTAAATTAAGTAAATATAGAATTAGAAGAATTTACAAAGACAGAGATAGTATTTTTTCGGGAACTACTATTGATACAACCTTTGCTTTTACGCCTAAAGATTTAGTGTATAAAGCGGCTTTAGCCCAAGAAATGCCATCTGGTGAGTTAATTAAATTTATTAATATCTCTAAAAAAAGAGGTATTAAAAACTTGAATGCATATCTGGTAGAATTACACAAAAGAACCAGTTTACCGATTTCTTCATATATACTTACCATAATAGCTGTGGCATTGGCATTTAAAAAACAAAGAGGTGGTATTGGCGTTAATTTGGCCATAGGCTTTGGTTTAATGTTCGTCTATGTGTTCTTTTTAAAAGTATCTGAAGTCTTAGGGGCTGTTGCTGGAGCGAATTCGTTGTTGGCTGTTTGGATTCCTAATGTTGTTTTTGGAGCTTTAGCAATCTATTTATATAACAATGCCAGAAAGTAAAATAAAACAGTATTTACAGCTTCATTTAATTGTTTTTATATGGGGATTTACTGCCATACTTGGAGCCTTAATAAGTATAGATGCAGTGCCGTTGGTGTGGTACAGAATGCTGTTGGCGGTCATTTTTATTTTTCTATATTTTTTAATTCAAAAGAAAAATTTTGCGATTGATAAAAAATCCATATTAAAATTTTTGTTTACTGGTGTTGTGATCGCCCTACACTGGATCACCTTTTTTAAAGCAATTAAAGTTTCTAATGTTTCTATAGCATTGGTAACTATGAGTACAGGTGCCTTTTTTACTTCGTTAATAGAACCCCTGTTTTTTAAAAGAAAAATTAAATCAATAGAACTCGTATTAGGAGTGATAGTTATTGCTGGATTGTATGTTATTTTTAATTTTGAAACAGCGTACTATTTAGGTATCATATATGCATTAATTTCGGCATTTTTGGCAGCGCTCTTTTCAGTATTAAATGGGATGTTTGTAAAGAAAACGGATGCGGAAATAATTTCATTTTACCAACTCCTTTTTGGGGTCGTCTTTGTAACTATATATATGGTTTTTACCGGTTCATTTACAGCAGATTTCTTTGCGTTAA
>MAAC01017579.1_pt1 | contig 19866 bp, 8 predicted proteins | sample 1115981 | NCBI WGS metagenome assembly MAAC01 (sample SAMN04961126, study PRJNA320927) | seawater metagenome | isolation source: sample BD02T64 sea water enriched with oil for 64 days | place: USA:Gulf of Mexico | collected 2013-07-27
AAAAATCAAATAATGGCGTTTACCAATAGTAGTAGTAGTAGTTCTAAGCACTTATATCTTAATGAATCTAGTCAAAAAAAATTTGGTTATTACATTCCCTCTGGTAGCACTAAAAGTACTGTATCATTTGAAGATTCATGGTATCTCTATGATGGATATTATATTTTCTTAAATGCGAGTATCGTTTCTAGCGATATAGCCAGTTTCACATCAAAACTTACCGCAGCCCATCCTGCAAATCAAGATGAACGACTGATATTATGGTTAGACTGGTCTCATGGAATGCTTACAACGGTAGCACAAATTGCTTTTAAAATAAACCAGTTTACCAATTTTGCGAACATAATTGCAGTTTCAAATTTTGGTATTGGCAATTATACCATGCAGGTAGATAGCTCTATGATGCTGTATCCGTCAATGCAAACAGGCTTGTTAGAAAAAAGTGATTTTGACACAGCTACTATGTTTTCATTTCTTCATCCTGAATCAATTTATGTAAACAGTAGTACCGTTCAAGTTCTTTTTGGAGATAGTTCTAGCATCCCTGGTGCAATTACGGGAATGTGTATGATCTCAGACTTTTCGGACAATAAGGCTTCTGGTTGGGATGTAGGATTCCGCTATTTTGCGAACGATGGAAACAAGGTTGTTTCACAACAGTACCCTATTTTTAACATAAAAATAGGCAATTACGTAGAATTTAAATTGCAATGGGATTTATTTAATCCATTAGTGGAAGCCAATACCTATTTAGAATTTACAGGACAAAACATCAGCCTAAAACAAGTAAATAAAACTGGACCTTTGCTTCCTTCTATTATTGAAAATGGCACCTTAGCTTCCTTTTTTAGAACCCGTTTAGGCCACGCAATACAATTAACTCCAAATCTTACAGCTGTATCTGGACCTCCCAAATTAGTGTTTCAAAAAATGAAATCTATTTTAGGAGAGGAAGAATATTATATAACTCCAAGTGGCGTCTTTACAATGGCTATAGAACCTTCATCGGTTACAGCCTTGCCAACCTCATTCGACATAATTTGTGGACTATCTGGTACAGAGTACATCAATTTCTCTATAGGAGATCTCATGTCTTTTAAACCAAATAAGCCTGCAATGGGAACAAGCTTTCCTGCTTCAGCATTGACTACTCAAAGCGCTTCTCATGATTGTCTATCTTCTGATTCGGAGAAATACCAAACCGCTTGGGTTCAAATACTTCCGGGAAGTACCACGAGTCCTACCTATTCTTCTCAACCAGAGTCTAGTCCATTGTACGAAAAATGCATTCCAGTTACAGTTGCAGAAACTAAATTTTCAAAACCAATTAAAATTTTCGCGTATCAAAAGCACCTCGAAACTCCTATCTTAAATTTGGGAAAAGAGACAGGAGTAACAAACCCAATAACTGATAAACTCACACACAATAAAAAGTGTTTTCCAATGGTTCCCTATGCAGGAATAGATAAAGAATACACCATTCTTTTTCTTAAAGAAACCTCAAAACATACATTGTCAGATTTCGAGAGTCAAGTTATTGCGCCTATGCGAAAATCTCAACTTGCTACAGGAGCACCTCAATTGGGGCCAACAAATGCAGTAACGGTTACTCCACAGGGATTGCTGGTCAAAATGGATACAGAAACGGGTGCTTGGACAGAGGTTGTTTTAGCAAAAAATTCGATATTACAAAAAGTAAGCAATTCTAGCCCGCCTATATCCACAGCATTCACACTTCAATTTAAAAACCTAAATACAACGTTGACAAACGCGTTTCAAACGAGCCAGCAATTTATGGTTATTAGCACGAGTGAAGCATTGGGTACTTTGGTTTCTAAAAGAGGTAAAAAACTGACAGGTTCCTATCCTCAATACTTTAATAATGAAATGTCTATTGAAGGTTGGCCTTTTATATTCGATTTGCCAAGCGACTTTGCTGGTATTACGCCAGGAGATTACAAAAACATAATGATTGTTAAGAACTGTAAAGGAAGTTTACAGGACATGGTAAAAGCACCTCAAACATGGACGGAAGGTGCTGCCTTGAATTCAGTTACTGAAAGTACCCCATTGGCATTGGGGAATTTATCTGCATGGCTGTCTAATTACATTGCAGAAGGTATTGCAGAATATGAAAATGGTGATGAAGATTTTTATCAGTTCAAAGAAATAGCAACCGATCCAAATTGGAATGGTACTATTGGGCTAAATATAAAGATTGCTCCTGAGAACTTTCCTCCACAGCTAGAAGGCTTGTTGGCGGGAATTGACAAAAATAAATTTGCAGCGCATCATTTTGGAGTACAGGTAAATCAACCTCAGGTTTCGCCCACAACCAACGATTTACAATTAGGAGAGCAAAGTAGTCTTTTTGGTTTGATCAACTATACAAATCCTCCGTTAGTGAATGGAGATGCTTCCTCTCAAGATTTTGATTTTAGAGTGCGCTTGTTAAAAGTAGTTTTTCAAAATTCTAAAATCACCAATTTTAAAGGAAAGATACAGCTATTAGTAAATAAACTGTTTGGTAGTAAAGTTTCACATACAACAAACGATGGTCAGCGAAGTACCACAAATGAACTGTTGTTTCATAGTAGGTTTGAAATGCACAATGGATATCCAGTATATACTTTCACTGATTTAAACGATACCCGTTTTTATTTAGAAAACAATGTACTTGAGTATATAGAAATTTCTAAAGCTAGTTTTAATACGCTACTTCCAACAGACAAAGCGGCACACAGTAAAAATATAAAATCTAGATTTTCAATTTGGGGCTATATGGGTTTCAATACACAAATTAGCATTGCCGCACCACATGACGTTAGAGACCTTTTCTCTTTTGGAGAAGATGTGGGCAATACGGGGTCCAAAGTTGGATTGAGCTTTTCTAATTTTTTGATCGATATGGATTTTAATTTGAATACACCAAGGAATGTTGTTTATACTGTAGAACATACGCATATGGACTTCGACAAAGCACTTACACACACTAGAAAAGACTCTTTAGTAGACAAGTTACCCATGTCGATGAATAAAATTATTAAAGGAGATAATGCCAATCCAATGAGTCAATTTGGTTTTGTGCCAATGGAGTTACTCGTTAATGGACCTCAATGGGAAATGCCTAAGGATGAATGGTACGGAATTGTTTTCGATCTAAACCTAGGAAGTCTTGGCGATTTAGTTGGCAAGTCTTCATTTACCGCAAAGCTTCTTTTAACATGGGGAACCGACAATAGACCAAGTTCTTACCCCGTTGCTGTTGGTATTGCATTGCCGGGGGTGAATAGCAAGGGACAACTCTTTAATTTGGAAGGTGTTTTAAAAGTAACCATGGACGGTATCAAGTTAATTGGCCTCGAAAACACATCTGGTTCAACAACTAGCTATGCATATATCATTCAAATTTCCGACATCGCATTAAAGTTTTTAGGAATTAAATTGCCACCTGGTGCTACAACAGAGTTCTTAATATTTGGAGATCCAAATAGCCATTCTGATAAAATTGGATGGTATGGTGCTTATTCAAACCCTAACAACTAAAAATTAAGGCAGAAGAAAAAATTAGAAGATTGCAAAAATCACCAAAGTTATATGCGATATAATGCTACTACCATCAAGCTAAAATAATTGTAAATATTAAATACAACAAAATGAACACCTTAATAAGCTCTCAAGTATCTTCCACTATTGATATTTTTGAAAAAATACACTCTTGGTTTTCTTCTCCAACAAATGCAAAAAATAGCATTATTAAAGGACTTCAATTGCCTACAGATGCTCTTTATTTTAAGGCAACAAATGTAAAGGGAACTAAAACAACCGATGAAATAATTATAACCTATGGTGAGATTCATTTTATGAATGTAAGCTTGATAATTAGCTTGTTAAAAATTGACCTTACAAGTAAGACATTAACACTAACTGCATCTCCAAGAATTACAGGAGCACCAAACAGTTGGAATATTACTGATAGCTTGCCTAATATTGATAGTTTAGAAGTATTAGATGGTTTAATTAAGAATCCAGAATTCACATTTTCGCTTTCTGTTAATACTCAAAAAACTCCTGTACAGTTACTTTCGTTTAAATGTAATGTTAGTACATCAGGAACTGGATTGACTTCTAACACGAATAAATTTCTTAACTTTTTTGGACAAACAGGAATTGCGCAACAGTTTCTTCATCATTTTAATGGTGGTGTAATTTCTGAGGGGATCCAACTTAGTGGAACGATAGATTTTGCCAATCCAATTGAGACTTCTCGTTCTGGAGATGTTCCAAACATACAATTAAATGCATCCCTAACTAATGCAAATGACCGCTTTACACTATTCAATTTTCTAAGTGTAAAAAACCCAAGGCTTTCCTTTAAAACGATTTCTTCTGGAGCCACTAAAACCAAACCAACACCCTTATCTGCATCCATAGAGCCAAGCTTTGAAATGGATCTCATTATTGGGCATCAAGATCCTCCAATAGCGCTAGCACTTTCTTGTGGAGTACCTCCTTCGCTTAGTTCAGTTACGTTAACTGCTGCAAATACCATTAACCCTAAGACAAAAAAGTTATATGAGGTTGGTCTGATACAGGTTTTTGAATTAATGAACGGCAATAGCTGGGCAGGAATGATTCCTGGGACTTTACAGTCTGCCTTAGACGATATTACCTTTAAAAGTGTTTCGGCTAATATTAATTTTCCAGAAAAAAGAAAGCCAAGTACCGATGATTTTGCATTGAACTGGATTACTGTAGAAATTGATTCTAACCCGAATAAGAAAATAAATGTAGGCCATATTTTAAAAGAATGTCAATTTACCGCAGTTTGGAAAATTTTTAAACCATTAAAAAAAGTAGATATGCATTCGTCAGTAGATTTTAATGCCACTACCACATGTAAAATAGGCACCATTCCTTTTGATATAGATCTATCAATTTCAAAGTAAAGAGATAAGAATGAACTCCAAATTAAAGAAATAAAAAAATGAGCACAGGATTAATTATAAATGGATTGGCAACTGGTACTGTAACACTTACCCTACAGGATATAATAACATTTACAGGCAATGGGCTTTCTATCCCAGCTAGCTGGCTTAGCTTATCTATATCAGATGTAAGTACCACGATTGATACAGGTACCGAGAATTATTCCTTGAAATTTACAACATCTGGAAAGATTGCACTTCCTGGCCTACCTAACATAGCAATGGATTCTGCACAATTTACACTTACAGCCACCAAACCCAGCAGTGGCATTTGGGACTATGGTATTTCTTTCAACGGATTGGTAGAAATAATAGATGGTGAAAACAGCTTTATTGTTTCAATTATCGGAGCTTTTAATAGAACTGGTGACACTGATAAAACGGATACATGGACCTTATCAGCTACAAGCGAAAAAAATATATCTCTTGATTCAATATTTAAATTGATGCCGAAAACTGGTGGAAAAACGCCTTCCTTGGGGAGTTTTGCAAGCACTACAGGAACCATTCAAAAATTACAACTGACAGCAAAACATGTTACTACCAACGCTACTAAAGCAGTTGCTAAACATAGTACTACTTATTCTGTAGAAATTGACTTTAACTGGAACTTTACACTTTTTAACGACATTACTTTAGCTGTTGATAATGCAAAAATTAAAATAACAAAAGACGCTTCTGGAGTTAAAGCTTCTGCCAGCGGAAACACTATTATTCATGAGTTAAATGCCCACGTTGGAGTTGTATTTGATATGACCACAAGCGGAGGAAAAGATGTTTCTATTATTTGGGAAGGCATAACTGCAACGTATACAAATCCTAAAGATACGGTAACTCTTACGGTCAAAGATTGGAACATCGGGAAGTCAATTGTAGCATTGGCCAAATTGATTGGAATGGAAAACTTTCAATTAGATTCACCTTGGAGTTTACTGAACGACATCGTACTAAAAGAATTAGATATTGTATTCGATTTCAGTAACAAAGATGTAAGTCTATCTGTTGATTTTGAGTCGGGGATTGACTTGATATTTATGAGTATCAATGGCTTTACATTAAGTAGAGTGAATACGGCTATTTCTGGTTCTTCAACAAATGAAGTACTTATGCGACTTAATGCCAATGTAATTGACGGCATTGATACGAGTGCCTCTGAATGGCAAAATATATTAGGAAAGAGTACGAGCACCGGAAATGCAAAAAAAGGACAGTCTATTCAGAATATGCCTAAAGTCCCTGGAAAAGGGAACAAGTATTTAGATGTTAAATACTTAGGACTGGGACAAAAAGTAACTTTACAAAACACTGCTGGTTTAAATACAGTAGAAAATGCACTAACCGCACTTTCTGAGCCATTTAATGCTAGTCCTCAAGATGGAGAACCTTTTCCTTCTGATAAATTGGAGTTTAATGGCAAGAATAGCTGGCTTGTTGGTACCCATATTACCATTGTTGAAGCCATTGAATTGGGATTCGTTTTTGACGATCCAGATCTATACGGTTTGTTAATTAAGATAAACAGTAAAAAGAAGAGTTTAAAAGCATTTACAGGATTAAAATTTGAGATTTTATACAAAAAAATTAGTAGTACCATTGGGATGTATTACATTGAATTGAAATTGCCAACCGAAATGAGGCATCTTCAATTTGGAGAGGTAGCAGTTACCTTACCTGTCTTATCTCTTAATATTTACACCAACGGAAACTTTAAAATTGACTTAGGATATCCTAAAAGTTTAACCAATTTTTCTGATAGTTTAACCATTCAAGCCCTTCCTTTTACAGGTTCGGGAGGATTCTATTTCGCTGTTCAAGATGAAGCAACTGCCAAAGGTTTGCCACAAACCAATACCGGGACTTTTCACCCAGTTATAGAATTTGGTTTTGCTGCTAATTTTGGATTGGGAAAAACAATTCATAAAGGAATTCTAAAGGCAGGAATAAGCATTGTGGCGGTAGGAGCGATGCAAGGAACTCTGGCTTGGTTTCATCCAACCACTACAGACCCTAGCAAATCTGACTTGTATTACAAATTAATGGGTTCAGTGGGAGTTGTTGGAAAAGTTTATGGAGTTATCAACTTTGTGATAGTTCAAGCCAGTGTAAGTTTAGTTGTTTCAGCGATCGCTACCACAGTACTAGAAAGTTACTGTGCTATTCCCTTAAAACTTACCGCAAAAGTAACCGCACACGCAGAAATAAGTATTGATTGTTGTTTTTTTACCATTCATATTGGTTTCAGTTTCAATACACATATTACAGAAAATTTAACCATAGGAACCTCTCATTTAGATAAAGCACCATGGCATAATTCAGTAAGCAGCACTAGAGATATACTTGAAGATATAGAACAAGAAGTTGTTCATTCCTCTTACTTTAAAAATTTAATGAGCTTAAATCCTTTTGCAGCCAAGCCTAATAACATGGCAAACTGGACAGCATTTGCAGCTCCTGTAATTGGTGTAAAAGAAAAATTACAATTTTATTTTGTACCACAGCTAACACTTACAGGTGTAAATGTAGAAAACCCTACTGGTACTCCTGAGTATGTTGCAATGGTTTATATTGATAGTCCATCTATGGATAAAACAACAAAAGAACACAAAACAACGGGAACCACATCTTTTGAAAAATTAGCGCAAGGCATTTTTACTTGGGTACTAAATTCTTTGGATGGAACAACAGGTAAAACACTAGGACAAACACTAGACACCAATACTTCTATAAAGCATTTAAAAAAATACTTAGAATTTCTTGAAGACACTTCTACCTTGTTTACAACCGCCGATATCATGAATTTTCTAGAAAAAGAATTTGATTTGTACTTGGCATCACCTGAACAAGCTAAAAGTTCATTTATTACATCGGATTTAAATGCTGCACTATTTCCAATGTTTCCTGAATTAAAAATGATGTACAGCAATGAAGATGCAGATTCTCCTAATCCTAATCCTAATCCGATAGCAGTTAATTTCAATCAGTTTGCAATGGCAACACCTGCGTATTTGACCTTTATGCAAACCTATTTTTCTGAATTAGCGACGGCATATGAAAAGAAAAATGGAGGAAACTCAAATGGTCAAAATAATCCGACAGCTACATCAACTAGTTCTATTGCAGATTATGTTTTTCAAGACTACTTCCTTATGGTTGCCAAAGCCTTGCTTCAAAACGGTATAGATTACATTCAAACTCATAAAGTTGTTTTGAGTAGCTCAGGTGTTAAACCCAATACAATTTCAGATACTTCAAGCCTAAATGATATTGTAAATACATACACAGCCATAAGTTCTGAAAACAAAGTTACGGTAACACAACTTGCACAACAAAATGGAACGGCTAAAATTGGAGATTCTAAAGAACTTATTATTAACGGGTATACAATTGAAGCAGCGCAAACACTGAGTCCTTCTAAACTTTGTGAAAAATTTGAGATTTCATTAAATAATTTTGCTGAAGCCAATTACTATGTGCCCAACATTTTTTCAATAGGCACTACTATTGTTTATACGGATTATTCTAAGGAATATAAGTACATAACTGTAGCCACAGATTCATTGAGCACTATTGTATCCGCTCTTCAAGCTTTGGTTATTGTAGACTTTCCTGTTAAATCTTTGACAATTGGACATACTATTTCGGCAAGTGCAGTGCTTAGTCAAAATGCATTGCCCTTAAATATTGGAGTTTCTTTTAATATTCCAAATGTATTGTATTCTATAATAGCAACAGATACTCTTTTAGCCATTTCAAAAACATTCTTGAAAACAAAGGCAAAGGCTATAGGCCAAGGAATAGCAAAATATGCACAAGCAACAGGAACTTCGACTCCAAATATAAATGCCACAACACTTTTAAACACAAACAGTTTAACGCCAGGAATACTTAAAACGGGAACAGTTTTAAACCTAGCTGCAAAGACCTATACCGTAGTAAAAAGTGATACTCTTTTAAATATTATTAAAAAGTTAATTTGTACGATGTCTGAACTTGCTGCATTTTTAATCGTGCCAGAAAATGCCTCGTGCTTAAATCCAAATACGTCCATTATTATTCCTACTATTGGATATACAACGCCAGCCATTTGCACTGGACAAACAGACCTTACAACTGTTTCACATGCATACAATGTTAGCTTGCAAGATTTGGCTTTTTCCAACGAAACATTATCCGGTATTTTCAAAACTGGGCAATCTATCAATATACCCAACCTTACCGATCTTAGAATTGGGGCTATTGCTAGGGGTATTTTGGACAATCAAGATATTGCCAATCAAGCAAATTTGGGTTCAAGAGTTTTTCTACACGGGCTACAGTTACCAATAAAGGAAGGTTTAACTTATGGAAACAACAATACCCCAACTATTGATTCAATAGAAAGTCTATATACGTTAACAGGACAACAAATTCCTATTGAAACTAGAGATATTATCAATAATAGCATATTTAGGATTACACTTTCTAACTACGGACCTATTAATGCAGGTTTAATCACTGCTGTTGGAAAAGATATAGCATTTAGCCCCAATACAAGTCAACTTGATTTTATTGCTAACATGAAAACTGCCGCCAATAGCTTAGATTTTGGAGCTACATACCAAGAATTAAAAGCATACAAAGAGCTCGTTGTTCACTTTCCACTTGGTAAAACTACTACTTGGAAATACCCTGAAAACTTGTTCTCTTCAGTTACTACTGGTTCCGAACAATTAAACATCTGTCATTTGCCAGATACATTTATTCAGTTTGCTAAAAATAACACAACCAATCCAGATAAGCTCACTTTAAATAAAGTTACGCAAGACAATCCAACATATGATCCCATAAAAAATAAAATTATGGAGTTAAAATGGGCTACTTCTGTAAAAATAGAAATTAAAGAATTGCCGAATAATGGACCAGAAGGTTCTCAATATTATGAATTAATAGGTGTAAATCATACTGATATAGTACTGCTAGATGCTCTTTTGACTGCAATGGAAAGTACTTCTGGCTTAATCAATGGAATTCATTTATTATACCGCCCGGAAACTCAAAGTAAAAAACCAGAAGGTTATCAATCAGCAGCCATTACAAAACAACAAACAATCATTACCCAAGCAGATCTATCAGGATTTTCAAGTATGATTACCTCTGGTAAATATAAGACAGCAAAGTCGCATCAAGGATCGTTGGGTACTTTGAATACAAATAAGGAATTTGTCCGATTGCTACTACAAGCGAGTATTGCTAGTAATGGAGGTTATTATCTTTATTACAATGATGAAACTACAGGTAAAGGAATTCCTTCCAATATATTCAATCAAAAAGAGATTGGAGAAATCAATTTGGTTATAACGTATAATACCCTTGCTTCACTTCCAGAATATGTAAATTCTATAGTTGCAGACGTACCAAGTCTTACTAAAAATTCGGGGCTTTATATAGAATCCAAAGATCATGTAAAACCTGTATCTATCTTACCTGTTGGTAATTATGGATTTGAAATAACCAGACCTAATACAATAGTAGAATCTAATAATACAGTGACAAGCAAAGAATTCTTACTACAAAACTTTAGTCTTTTGGGCTATAATATAACTGCTGTAGGTACTGGTTTTAACGGTAGTAATCGGGGGCTTCCAATCAGTCCTAAAGTTAAAAGTGTTTTAAAATCTACAAAATCAATTTATGAACATGTGCTGCCGCTCTATAAATTTGCAAAAAATATTGGAACAGGAATTGACAGCAAAATTATTGTAGGTGTAGATATGAATGACAATCCGTACAATGGTATTGGGAGTATAGCAACAATTGATTTTAATTGGGTTGATTTATTTGGGAATGACTTCCTTCATCAGGGAGCGTACGCGAAAACTTTACCATTAAAAATGACTTATAGAGATGAAATAATAGGATTGCATCAACTTCCTGGCCTTAGTATTCATTATGAAATAATGTCTGGTATATTGAATTTAAATTTATCCTTTTCGACTACCAGATATAATACTTCACCGTCAAAAACCGGTAAAACAGAAAAACAAATTAATGCAGAACAAGCAGCAGGAAAAAAATTGGCAGAACAAGATCTGTATACATATACCAGTTCTTACTATCAGATGCAAGCCTTATTTACTAATAATGGTGCAACCAAGCCTTTGGTGTTGACTAATACCTTGAACAAGACCAATTTTGATATTACAGCAGCTGATGTATATAACTTGTACAATGGCATTATTTTGTACTTGCAAAGTGTCAATTCAACTGTACTACCACCCCCTCAGATAACTACTTGGGTCTGTAATACAATTTCAATAACCACATCAAAGCCAATATTTGAACTGGATGTAAAGCTCGTAATTAAAAGAGACGCTACATTGATAGACCCAAATTTTAAGTATGTGAAACATGTAAACAGCGTTACTGCATCCATTAAGCCAGACACTGGAGAAGCTTCTGATGGTTCAACAGGTTCTCTTAAAGGCTTTGTTCGTAAATTTGAAACTTCCTTTAATACAACGACTACCAATTGGTATAAAGTGGCTATTGGTGATGACAAAACAGCTGTTTCTGCAAATACTCCAGTCAAGAAAATTTGGATTGTTCAGTTTGGTACAGGAATGATTGATTTTCAGATTAACAGTGCAAAACCATTATTTTTTGCACCACCTCCATTAGCAAATTCGGTCGTGAACTTAAATAAAGTACAAATGATGTCCTACACATCAACAACAGGTTTGTCTACTGCTACTCCAGTAGTTTCTAAAAATTTTGCCAGCATAAACTTAGACAAATGGGCAAGCACAGTACTTACGGCTATTGATGACTTTTTATTACCTGAATTTGCAATTCCTGCAAGTATAATAGGAGTTGGGATAATTGAACCTATTCCAAAAAATGGCGTAAATCATTATGAAAAAATATTAAACATAAAAAAACAACTAGCAGATTGTATTTCCCAAAATATCGTTCCTATAGAAGGAACGACTAGTCCTCCGGCTACAGCTACTATAACAAAATTTAAAGAGGAGTTGTTAAAAAAGCTTTCAACAGCTAATGACATAGAGGTCATTGTGCAAAACCCTGTTACAGTGAATGCAACAACTTCAGGAAAAACAAATATTAAATTATTTGGAAAACCCGTAAACATTTCAGGGGAACCAGTTGGTACATCAAAAAAATCAGATCCTAATTATTCGCTATCTACAGCTGAAATTGATATTGATGACACCAAACTGTCCGATCAAAATTTAATCTATCTTCTTACTTTAAAAGGCCCTGTAATTGAAGATTCTGTTAAGCTTAAACTGGAGTTTAATCTGAGTCACGTTCAACATCAACTCGTAAGAGAATCGAACCTTGGATCTACAGAAATTGGCTCCTGGTTGTCGTTTGTTGAGCCGATTACCGGAACTCAACTAAAGGCTTTAAATATGAATGTAGATTTAGGCTTGACGGGTTCAACTAGAATTCCTTTACTAATGAGGTCCTACCCAACGCCTCCTTCAATTTTAGAGCAAACCTACAAAACAGAAATACCTGCTAGTGCCTCTTCTTTAGTTGATCTATTAAAATGGGATTATAAATTTACCTATACTTCAGTTGCTGCAGTGCAAGATGAATCTATTATTCATATCAATTTTGATGTAAAAGACACACATTTAAACGGAAATGAGGTACCTATTCCGGCTACTTCATTGCCAACAAGTTTGGCTAATTTCATTGCGTTATATCCAGAAATTAAAGCCGACTTTGTGTCTGCATTGGCCAAGGTTAATGCAAATACTACGCCAACCGATCTTATATACAAAACAGCCAAAGTAGCCATTAAAGCCTTTGCGAAATTGACAGAAAGCGTAGCAACGGAATGGAGTACTTGGACTGAAAATAAGCAGTCAGAATCAAATATAACAGGAGGGAGCTCTTATCTATTAACAGAAACATCCGTTTCCAAAACGATACCTGTAGAGGTAAATGCATTAAAAATAGCGATTGCCATTGCAAGTGCTACTACAATACCACCTACAGTTTCAATTCCAAACTCGCCTTATCATCCCCAGAAAAAAAATGATGTATTGACGGGTTTCTTTATTGATTCGGAAGGGAAATATTTGACATACTCAGATCGGAATAAATATCCGCAACGTACATTAACTTTTGCAGGCTTGTCTATCTTGAAACAGCAAAATGCATGGGGAGGTGTGTCAATTGTTCGGAATAAGTATTTGCTTAAACCAGCAATTACTGGGGGGACAGAAACAAACACAGGCTTTATTTACCAGACACCTTTGGTACGACAAAAAAATGCACTTACACCCTTTTTAATTCAGAAAAATGGATTTGATATCGCCAAATTGATATTTAAACCTGCTTTACCAGCTCCAGCGAAAATTGGAGATTATTTAAATGCAATTTTAGTGGCTTTATTCCCAGCTGAGACTATGTATGCTCATTTGGCTTTAAAATTCCAATGCAATTATTCCTATGCACAAACAGCGGAAGGAATTGAAAAAATTGTGTTACCAATAGTACTCACAACTCCTTACAAATATTCAAAACCTGGTGCAACTGGAAATATAAATATTAAACAGCTTGGAGCTCATATTGCAACTTGGGTACTAGACAATCACCTTTCGGTAAATACGGCTCCTTATGCGTCGGAAGGACCTTATCATTACAATGGAAAATTGAACTTTAAATTAGAAATGTACTCCAATAAAAATGTACATACGCCAATTGCAGTACTCGATGATTTGTTTTTAAAAGTTGCTTCAGTAGATTGGTCTGAAGCCTAAAATATTTGTGAAATGTCAAAAAAAAATAGCGATGAAGTATACAGTTTGTTTGAATATGATCGTGAAAAATGAACGATTGGTTATTGAGAGGTGTTTGGATTCTTTAAAATCAATTATTGATTATTGGGTTATTGTAGATACTGGGTCTACCGATGGCACCCAAGAGATAATACGTTCTTTTATGGCTGACATTCCTGGAGAATTACACGAACGCCCTTGGGTAGATTTTGGACACAATAGATCTGAGGCATTGAAATTGGCTCGAGATAAAGCCAATTATTGTTTGACAATTGATGCAGATGCTGTTTATGCTTTGTCTAATGATTTTAGTTGGTCATCACTCAACAACAAAGATTGTTTTATGATTCCTTTTGAAGATCAAGGGTATTTTTATCAAAGATGTCAGATTGTAAACAATAAACATTTTTGGGAGTACAAAGGGGTATTACATGAATACATTTTTTCTGAAGGAGTTTATAACGAAGAAGAATATCCAGGGATAAAAACAATTGCATACCATGACGGAGCCCGTTCTGCAAACCCTAATAAATACTTTGATGATGTCGCCTTGTTACAAAAGGCACTACAAAAGGATCCAACAAATTCTAGACATGTTTTTTATCTTGCTCAGAGTTGCAGAGATGCTGGTTTATATGAAAAATCACTTGAATATTACCATCAAAGATCTGAGATGGGAGGTTGGAATGAAGAAGTGTGGTACTCATTCTATCAAGTAGCAGAACTTCTTCGTGTGTTAGAAAGAGAATGGGATCTGATTGAGAAGGCTAATTTAGTAGCGTTTGCATACTTTCCTAATAGAGCTGAGCCTCTTTACGCACTAATGACCTATTATATATATAAAGAAATTGATTTTGAAAAGGCGCACTTTTATGGAAAAAAAGCTATGGACATTCCTTTCGATTCTGAACACCTATTTATAGAAAAGGATATCTACGAATGGCAAATTCCATTAGAATATGCGGTATGTTGTTATGAAATAGGTGATCATAAAACTGCCTTATCTATTTATGCAAATCTTCTTTTGTTAATAAACTTGTCGGATGAGAGGAAAGAAATAATAATTACCAACAGACAGTTTTCTTTAGATTTAGTTTGAAGAAATTTAAATTATTTATATACCATATAATAGGTCATTAGTGCATCAAGAGTGCTTTTTTTTTATTTATAGAACAAAATTTTACTCTGCAATTTTACATCATAGATAATGAAGACTACACTATATTGACACCGTTCTAGAATGTTTCATAAAATAGGACTCAAAACGTTTTAGAGATGGATGCATCTTTTCTGAATACAATACAAACTGACATTTGTTAATACTTTGTGTAATTGACATTAAAGCAGTAAATGAGGCATTTTGAGCTAAAAATTCAGCGTCGTCGATACTAAATATCTTTAATTGAGTTGCATTTAAACCATTTAAATTAAACAACTTCCTAATGGTTTTGGGCGTAGAAATAAGAATATCAGCACCTTCAAAAATTTCTGATTTTAACATATCAATGTGCAGCTTTTCATCACATAAATAAACTCGCAACGAATTATATCTCGTATATTTAAAAAAAGCATCATAGGTTTCCTGTGCTTTTTCTTTATTCTCTACTAAAACGATAGCTCTAGGTGCCTCTCCAACAGCCTCAAATTTCAACTTTTGTAAGGTAGTCAGTACAAGCGTAGTTGTTTTTCCACTATTTTCTGGTGCTGTACAATAGATATTGGCACCACTTTTTATTACAGGAATACTCGCTTTCTGAAAAGGAGTTGGTATTGTTAATTCTTGAGATACAAGCATCTCTTTTATCTCGGAATGTAATTTTTTAAAAGGAATAGGAATTATAGAGCTTACTGTTTATAGAAATATCTAAAATAATAATGTGCAAATATACTACAAATGGGCGTAATTACTTTTTTCTATAGAGCCTTTTGAAAGAGGTAATTTCATCCCACTTTTCAATAGGATAAATTTATGTCTAATTATGGCTAAAACTAGCTAGATGTTAAAACCAAGAAAAGCATAAAATACTCTGAATATATTTTTTTTTAAAAAAAGTTTTATCAATGTTTATTTACATTCCTATTAATTTGAACTTAAAAGCACACCAACAATAAAAGCTATACTATTATTTAGCATATGAATTGCATAGGAATATATAAATCCATAATGTACCCTTGTATATCCATAACACATTGCACTAACTAGCTTATCCATTGTAATTAATGGCATAAGAAGTAAATGCTCTAAAGTAAGTTCGTAATTAAAGATATGCACCCAAGCAAATCCAAAGCAGAAAAAATAAAACACCCATTTAAAATTGTTTTTCCAGAATATTTCTAAGCTTTTTTTTATTTTAGGGATGGAAAATATGAAATAGGTAATAGCAAGTATGAAAAGTACAATAAGAACTCTTTCATCAAAATGATTATAAATGTCACTCAGCTTTGCATAATAAATTGCTTTGCTAGAAATGTAGTAACCTAAAACACTTAAGGTCAACGCTAAAAATATTGGTTTAAATTTTAAGGAAAGTCGAAAGCCAATTTCCTCTAACAAAGGGAGAACAAAAACCATCAGTACTAGTAATATTGGTTTAGAGAATCGTTCAACCATACTAATGCTCGTTTTATTCTCTGCATCGTAAAATATGCCAATTGACACACCAACTAGTATTGCCAATATGAATTTCACCACAAACATAGTCCATGTTCCTTTAATCTTTTGAGCTATTGTTAATGTATTATTTGGTTTGAAAATAGGTGTAATTACAAACATTAATAATTGTTTAAACTCGTTGTAGTAGTGTTTAGGGTTTATTAGTTTTAACTTCATTAGTATTAATTAAGCGTTAGGGTTGTTTTTTATATGATTGTGCTAATATTATACTGACGATTTCAAGTTTAGATTGTTACTCGTAGCGAAACCAAATAATCACAAATGAGATTCACGAGCTCCTATTTATCAATATAGAAGAGCTGCGAGTAAACACTTTTTAGCACAATAAAAATAGAAAAACAGTATAGTGCCTGTTTTTGTTGGAAGATAGGTGTGTGAAATGAAAAATGAAAAGTGAAAAATGAAAAGTGGAAAATGAAAAGTGGAAAGTTAAAGTTTCATTAATTTTTACGAAAAATTGTAAAAGAGTGTGAAAATAAACTACTTTTGTACCGACTGGTCTAATAACTATTTCAAAAAGCAGAAAATAGTACGGATAAAATGACAAAAGATAAAGCATTAACGGCAGGATTGGAACTTTTTTTAAAAAAGGGATATAGCAATGTAGGCTTGGCTGAAATTTTAACAACAGCTGGAATTCCAAAGGGATCATTCTATCATCATTTTAAAAGTAAAGAAGCATTTGCCATTGAAGTTTTAGAAGGGTATTCTAATAATGGCTTAGCAGTTTTTAAAGACATTCTATTGGAGAAATCTTCACGTTCACCAAAAGAACGCATCAAAGCATACTATATGGACAGAGCAAAAGAGTTTGAACATAAACAATTTGTAAAAGGATGTTTATTGGGAGATAGTTGTTCAGAAGGTGGGGTAAGTGATGAGTTTAAAACCTTTGTAGAAGAACAATTGGGAGAATGGGAAATTACTATTGAACGTTGCTTAAATGTAGGTAAAGAAAACAATCAAATCTCTAAAAAATTAAACACTAGAATGATGGCTTCTGTCATATTAAATGGATGGGAAGGAGCTATTTTTAGAATGAAGTCAAGTAAAAGTAGACAACCACTAGACGATTTTATTCTAAGTTTAGAAATATTAATCTAAAAAAATTTCACAAAAAATTAAACCGACTGGTCTAATAATGAATAATTAACACCAAAAAATAAACAGATGAAATCATTAACAGCATACAAATTAGGAAATATATCATTAAACAACAAAATAGTGATGGCTCCAATGACCCGTACAAGAGCAACCAATTATATACCAACAACTTTAATTGCAGAATATTATGCACAACGTGCCTCAGCAGGTTTAATCATTACTGAAGGAACTTCACCATCTGCTAACGGATTAGGATATCCACGCATTCCAGGAGCATATTCAAACGAGCAAATTCAAGGTTGGAAAGGTGTCGCGGAGGCAGTACATGCAAAAGGCGGAAAAATATTTGTGCAAATTATGCATACTGGGCGCGTTTCTGCAAAAATTAATATGCCAAAAGAAGCAACCATTATTGCACCGTCAGCAATACAAGCAGCTGGACAGATTTTTTCTGAAACAGGGATGGAAGATCACGGTATGCCAAAAGAAATGACTACAAAAGATTTGTTACAAACCCAAGAAGAATTTGTAAATGCATCTGATCGTTTAATTAATGAAGCCGGAATTGATGGAGTAGAATTGCACGCTGCAAATGGTTATTTGTTAGATCAATTTATCAACCCGAAGTCTAATCAACGAACAGATGAATATGGTGGTACGGTTCAAAACCGCAATCGTTTTGTGATTGAAACTGCCCAAAAAGTAGCAGATAAGGTTGGCGCAGATAAAGTAGGAATTCGTATTTCTCCTTTTGGTGTGTATAACGATTTGCAAAGCGACTATGATGCCGTTGAAGAAACTTTTATCACGTTGGCAAAAGGATTAAAAGACATCGGATTGGTGTATATGCATATTGTAGTTCAAGAAGATTCTTTTGGAGTTACTAATGCACGTACTGATAGACAATTAAATCTAAGAAAAGCAATTAAAGACACCTTTGAAGGTACTGTAATTACTGGTGGAAATGTATCTACTATAGCCACTGCTGATGCCGTTTTAAACGATGGTTTTGATTTGACCTATGTTGGTAGACCATATATATCCAATCCAGATTTTATTGAACGTTTAAAAAATAATGTGGAATTACAAGCCCCAAACCCAGAGACATTTTTTGGTGTGGGTGAAGTAGGATTTACAGATTATGCTTTTGCTTAAATCAGAGATAAACATGAACACCATAGATCTAGAAAAAAAGTTAAGCCAATGGCAACTAAAATTACCTAAACCTAGTACGCCAGGCGGATCTTATACACCAGTAAATATTCGAGGCAAGGTAGCCTATATTGCGATTCAGTTTCCAATCATTAATGGCGAGTTGCATTATACAGGTAGGTTTGGAGAAAATTTAAGTACCGCAGACGGTTACAAAGCGATGCAACTAGCTGCATTAAATGTACTATCTCAAGTACATGATAAAATAGGATTAGACAAGATAGAAGGTATAAACCATATGGATGCCTATTACCAATCTGGCGAAAATTGGAATGAAGCTCCACGGATTGTAGATGGAGCCTCAGAGTTGTTTTTGCATGTTTTGGGAGCTACACAAGGAACACATTCTAGAGCTATTTTTGGTGTACATAAATTGTATGGCGATTTGTCTGTTGGTATTACCTGTCATTTTACATTGAAATAATGGGAGAGCGAGCACCAAATATAATTGGTGCTCGCTCTTTAATCCATAAAACAACATTAAACTTTTACTTGTTTTAAGTAGTTGTAATAAGCTGTAGAACAGCGCGTTAAGAACCTCTCTTACGAACAAGGTTTCCCTGACTAACTGTATCGAATCGCTATTAAACTTCTAATCGTCGAGAATAGTGTAGTTAAAAAATCCGTAGTTGGTTTTTATTTTCATCCAAGTTTATAGCTACTAATTCTTGACTATATGGAAACTTGAAATTCTTGTAATCTGCACCATCAAGCCATTTATTCTCATCCGCTAGATCAAGAATTATGGGCATTCTCTTTTTGGTATTGTGGATCTCACTCATAAGCGCATTGGCTTCTGTAGTAATCATGGAATAGCTATTAAAATGATTTCCTTCAATATCTGTCCAAGATGTATAAATTCCTGCAAAAGCAAAGAGATCTTCATTGGGAATGGTAATGAGGTGCTTCTCTTTTTTAGAGCCACTTTTATGTAGCCATTTCCACTCATAAAAACCATCAGCAATAATTAAACACCTATTCTGTATCACATCTTTAAAGGATTTCTTTTCATTCAAAGTTTCAATGCGTGCATTTAAAGTGTAATGTCTGTGTGAAGTGTCTGTAGACCAAGAAGGAACTAAGCCCCAATTGAAAT
>MAAC01008001.1_pt1 | contig 19865 bp, 19 predicted proteins | sample 1115981 | NCBI WGS metagenome assembly MAAC01 (sample SAMN04961126, study PRJNA320927) | seawater metagenome | isolation source: sample BD02T64 sea water enriched with oil for 64 days | place: USA:Gulf of Mexico | collected 2013-07-27
AATTCGTGAATTTTGAGCAAAAAAAAAGCCTCTTATTAGAGACTTTTTTTTATGATATTTATTATTTAATATTCATCTTCATTCCACAAATAATCTTCATCTGTGGGATAGTCAGGCCATATTTCTTCGATAGAATCATACGAATCCCCTTCATCTTCTATAGCTTGAAGGTTTTCTACTACTTCTAAAGGTGCTCCAGTTCTAATAGAATAATCTATTAACTCATCTTTCGTTGCCGGCCAGGGTGCATCACTTAAAAAGGATGCTAATTCTAAAGTCCAGTACATAGTACTTAATGTTTTTAATTTTCTGCAAAAATAATTTTTTTGATCACAAAGTCAAGGAAAATCGTAATTATTTATGCACTATTTTCAAGAACGTTTGTAAGTAACTACAAAACAGATACTTACAATTTATTTTTTTAAAGAAATTAGATTCTTTTAGGAACCCATTTAATTTCTTCAGCTTGTAGGTCTTTAGTCAACTTTCGTGCCAGTACAAATAGATAATCCGATAATCGATTTAAATACATTAAAACAAGTTCATCGATAGGCTCTTGCTCGTTTAACATGGTGGTTAATCGTTCAGCACGACGACAGATACAACGGGTAATGTGACAATATGACACTGTAGGGTGACCCCCGGGAAGCACAAAATGCGTCATTGCAGGAAGTGTTTCGTTCATATTGTCCATTTCAGTTTCTAAAAGACTAATATTCTCCTCCGTGATTCTTGGGATATTAAGTCTTTGTTTTCCACTTTTTAGGGTTTCCTTTTCAGGAGCAGTAGCTAAAATAGCACCTAAGGTAAATAACCGATCTTGTATTTGAATTAATATTTCTTTGGAATGGCTATCTATTTCCTGATCCCGAATTAAACCTATATTAGAGTTCAATTCATCTACAGTACCATAGGCTTCAATTCTAATATGGTGTTTAGGAACTCGAGTGCCCCCAAATAGGGCTGTGGTTCCTTTGTCACCAGTTTTTGTATATATTTTCATGTTTTTTACCGTTAATTCTTGGGATCTTTCTTTTTATCGAAATAACTTTTTCTGAAACTTTTACGGTTTCTTTTACGTCTGTTATTGGTATTGTGTTTATTCCAAAAATATAGTAGGGCAAGCAATATAATTCCTCCAACAAAAAGTACAATAGGGTTAGATAAATTTAAAGAATCCATTTTTGAAATTTAATTGAAACAAAGGTATCGAATTTTTAATGCTAAAGCATCGAAATTCACGGAGAACCTAATTGATTTCTATAGGTTATCGATAAGGTTAGGATTAACTTTATTATGTACACTGAGTATTCCGCCAAAGCGGAATGTATCGAAGTGTACGATTGTTAATTAATTATTATTACTGAAGACCGGTAGACTATTTCTTTTACTTCGTTCTTTCGTCACTAGAGATCATTCCATCCACCAATCTGATGACGCGATGTGCATGTGCTGCGATGTCTTCTTCGTGAGTTACCACAATTACGGTATTTCCTTGACTATGGATATCTTCAAACAAAGCCATAATCTCGATAGATGTTTTGGAATCTAAATTTCCAGTAGGTTCATCTGCAAGAATGATAGAAGGGTTGTTAACTAAAGCTCTTCCCACGGCAACACGTTGTCTTTGTCCACCAGAAAGTTGACTGGGTGTATGATCCATTCTATCTGCCAATCCAACATCTTCTAGAACTTTTTCTGCTCTTTTTATTCGGTCTTCTTTATTAGCTCCTGCATAAATCATGGGCAAAGCAACATTGTCTAATGCGGTAGTTCTTGGCAATAAATTAAAAGTTTGAAATACAAATCCTATTTCTTTATTTCGAATCTCAGCAAGTTCGTCTTGCGTCATATTACTTACATTCTTACCATTTAATTCGTAAGTGCCAGCAGTAGCTGTATCTAAACATCCTAAGAGGTTCATTAGCGTAGATTTTCCTGAACCTGAAGGCCCCATTAAGGCTACATATTCACCACGTTCAATTACTAAATCTATTCCTTTTAAAACTTTTACAATTTCTTGTCCTAAAGGAAAATTTCTAATTATTCCTTTAATTTTTATTATTGGATTCATTAATCTGTGGTGGTTTCTATCTTCTGCAAGATAATAGTTTTCAACATAAGACGCAGAGTGTTTACGCTTGTTACACTCTTATGGTAAAATGTTGTTTTTCTTGTTCTTTTCTAAAAAATACGAAGCCCCAATAATACGTATCAATACTAACAGTTACTTTAGGATGTTGTATGATGCTATGCCAGGCTTCCGTCATCTCAGCATTCCAATGAATATCATCAAAGATTAATAGAGAATCATTGTTTATTTTATTCAATAGAATATCAAAATAGTGGAGGGTATGTTTTTTGCTATGATTTCCATCGATAAAAACAAAATCATAATTTTCTGAAGAAGAAGTATTGAAAAAATCTTCAAAAGTTGAGTTTTTTAAATGAATGTTGTTCAGTTTAAATTCTTCAAAATTACGTTGTGCTATTGTAGAAGTATTTGGACATCCTTCAATGGTTGTTAATTTAGAAGAAGGATTTGCAACAGACATGGACATTGTGCCTAAGCCAAGAGAAGTTCCTAATTCCAAAATATTTTCAGGTTTAAAGTAACGTGCTATCCTAAAAAGCAATTGTTGTTTTTTGAAAGTAGTTCCTGCATTTTTTGCTATGGCAGAAACTTTTCTTTCATTCGATTTAAATACCCGAGAACCAGCACCAAAATCTGTAATTTTAATTGTTTTATGGTTTTGAAGGAATTTATTCCTAAACGCTTTTAATATTTTATATTCTGATTTTTTTTTGGTTTCGTAAAAGCATTGCGTCACTAAATCAAATACAAATGGGGAATGAACCCCATGTTGGTTTTTAGATTTCAGTAAAAAAATTAGATAAGATTTTATTTGGTACCACAAAATGGTTTCATGTTTTGGGTTTCAAAAGTAAATAAAAAAAGAGCCAACTTTAGGATGACTTTTTATAATAGATAGGTGACTTATGCGAGTGACTTATATATTTTAGAAATAATTCCTTCAGCAACTAAAATAGCTATTACCACAACAATAAAAGCTATAATTCCGTGGTATGGACCTAAAAACAAAACGTGATCTCCGAAAGCATAATTAATGGCCTCGAGGATGATTAATTTGGATACAAACAAGATAGCCCAGGCCGATAAAAAACGCATCACTTTAGGAAGTGTTCCTGTCTTTTTATTAAAATATGCAGCAACTTTATGTTCTAAAACTAGGGTTAATTTAAGTAAAACTTGAAGTAATAATGCCGCTATTAATGCAATACTAAAAGAATCGATGACTACATATTCCCAAAACTCATTAAATAAGCCAAGGACCATTAAATCTACCAAAATTGCTAGTATAAATTTTATAAAAAGATGCTGGTGATTAGATATGGAATCCATTTGTTTTTTTGTAATTATTCGATTTGCCATTTATAAATTCATTACGATTAATAATATCAATTTTTTGAAATATTTTTTCTTATGTCATTTCGGAATGATTTACCCAACCTGTATATAAATTATGCATAATCGCTAGAACAACAGGGCCGATAAAAAGGCCTAAAATCCCTTGAAATATCATACCACCAATAGCTCCTATTAAAATGACAATCATCGGGGTTTGCAATCCTTTAGCTAATAACATAGGTTTTAATACATTATCTAATAACGAAACGATAATCATATATATAGCAAAAATAATTGCGGGTGTGGTTTCCGCAAATGAGAATACATAAATGATAACAGGAATCGCAACCAAGGTTACAGGAATCTGAATAATTGCAGCTAATAAAACAAAAATAGCTAAGATACCAGCCATAGAAGATAATCCTATCATCGCAAATCCTGCATAAGCTAAAATAGATTGGATTACAGCGACTAATAAAATTCCTTTTACAACACTTCTTATCGTATTGGTACACATTTCCATGAGTTCTTTACCTCGTCCTTCCATTAGTCTTCCCATAAACTTAACTCCCGTTTTATACCCTGCCTCTGCTGAAGACATAAATACTCCTGCGATAATAAGGGCTATTAGCGATAGCATAACCGACCCCATTAATCCTTTAAAGGAATCAAAAAGCCATCCCATAGAATTATACACTTCATCGGGATTATTTTTGATAAAGGATTCAATATCTGTTGAAGCGCTATACCAAGCTCCATATAATTTTTCACCTACTAAAGGCCACTCTTTTACAGATTCGTTTGGAGGTGGAATTTTTAAGGTTCCTTGGTCAAAACTTTGATATATTTCTTTGGAAGAATCTACGATAGATTGTGTCACACTTATGGTGGGAAGGATAATTAATGCTAATAATGAAATGATAAAAAGCGAAGTGACCAATCCTTTCTTTTTCCCTTTAAAAACACCAATAATTTTTTGATAAATAGGGTAGAGGGCAACCGCTACAATAATTGCCCAAACCATTAATAAAATAAATGGTTTAATAATATTAAAACTCCAAATTAAAAGAACAGTTAGGACAACTATTTTAATAAAATTATCGATGGTTACATTCTGTTTTAGTGATTTCATAATAAATTTTTTTGTTATTATTCGGTTGTTATGACTTCCCAACCACCTCCTAAGGCAGTGTATAAATTAATTATGGATTGTAATTCTTGTTGTAGGGCAGAAGAAGCCTTTAATTCTGCTGAAAACTGACTGCTCTGTAATGTTAATACTTCTAAATAGCTTGTTAAACCTCCATCATATCGTACCCAAGCTAAATGGGATGCTTTAGTGGCTAATTCCATTTGCTCAGAACGTAAGTCGTGTTCCCTACCATAGGTATGTTGTGCAATCATTGCATCTTCTACTTCTTTGATTGCAGTAAGATACGATAATTGATAATTGTATAGTAAACGCTCGGTACGCTTTTCTTCTACTTCAATTCCCTTTTTAATTTTTCCACCATTAAATATGGGGACAAATAGTTGAGCACCTAAATCTGCAAATAAAGTAACCGGATTTAATAAACTTGCTCCCATATCTAGGCTAATGGTTAAAGAGGGATATTGTAAAGCCTCAGCAGCTCCAATTCTAAGGGTTTGTGCTTCTAACCTCCGTTCTGCTTCTAATACATCAGGCCTTCTTGATATTAATTCTGAAGGGATTCCTGTGGGCACTTCTGGTAGTGTTATTTGTTCATGCAATTCTAAACCACGTGGAATGTCAATAGGAACAGAACCTAATAAAACACTTATCCCATTTTCTAATTGTGCTCTTGAACGCAATAATACTTCAATAGTAGTTTTAGCTTCTATTAGCTGAATTTTAGATTGTGTTAAATCTACATCATTAATAAATCCTCCATCAAACCTCGCTTGCATAACATCTAAATTATCGGTGAAGTTTTTTGCTGTTTTTTCTGAAATTAACAGTCGATTATCTAAATCTCGCAAAGAGATATATGCAGAAGCTACCGAAGAAATGATAGAAATGGTCACCGCTCGATAAGCATATTCTGTTGCAAGATATTCTTGTTTTGAGGCTTCGTTTAACGACTTTATTCTTTGCCATAAATCTAGGGTATACGAAACATTTACCCCAGTAACGATAGTATTTGAAAAATCTGAGGTCTCAGAATTAATTCCACTTGAAGCTCCTCCATAATAGTTGACACTTGGATAAAAATCTGCCTTAGATAAATCGAAATAAATTTGTGATTCTTCCAAATTAGTAACCGCTATTTTTATGTTTTTGTTTTCTTTTAGGGAAGTATTGATCAATTCTACTAAAACGGTGTCTTTAAATAATTCCCACCAATTGATAGTAGCTATAGTGCTTTCGGTTATAGCATCTTGTCGATAGGTTTCAGGAAGGTCTTGTTTTTCTCGTTGATAATCTTTACCAATTTTACATGAAGATAAGTTCAGTAAAACCATAGCGATTAAACTATAAATAAGCCCTTGTGTCATGTTCCTCTTCATACCGTTTTACTTTTTTTATTCTGAAAATGATTCAATATTCCAAAGGCAATTACTACATAAACTACAGCGATAGCAATTTGTATGAGTCTAGACCAAACTGCAGATCCCGCTTCATCATTAGACGCTGTAACCGATCCCAAAATAAGTAGAAAAGTAGAGAATCCTGTTCCAAAGATCGGTGCTAGTTTGGCTTTAGAAAATAATTTACTTCCAAAAACAAAACCTACTAATAAAGTGATGAGAATCATAAAGGGAAGCATAGGAACAAAAACTAATAATTGATAGCCTATAATTGCAAATAATCCTCCTAAGATATTCGCAATGATCATAAACTTACCCACTTTAGCATTAGCTAGTGCTGGGCTCATCGATAAAATTCCGATAAAGATAAGGATCAATAAACCGCCAGATAATTTGAAAATAAAAAATAATAATATAACGGGAAGGAGGATGAATAAGATGTTTCGGGCATATCTGAATCGTTCAATTTCAGGAATTTTGGCTGCTTGTTGTTTGGTTTTTACAAAAGCTTCATCGGTTTTAGACCAAGGAAAAACTTTAAAAACCAATTGTGTGAGAGCAATTGCCATAAAAGCATTAAATACCAAACTAATGGCTACAAATGTACTCACTCCAGTGGGTTCTAATGACATTAATGGGATTACAAATACACTGATAATGGCAAATAATTTAACCATTAAAGGTAATTTATCTGTATAATAGATGCCTAAAACCCCTAAGCATAATAAGGGGATAAAAACTAAAGGATAGTCATTAAAATAGGAGCTAAAAACTAAAGTGATCAAGTTGATAATGATTAATATAAAAATAAAACTCAGCCCTTGTTTTACTGTGAGGGGTTTAGCTCCTGGCGCAATATACCCCAAGGCTAATACTGTGGTGAGGTAAGCAAGGGGGTATCCCATTAATGAAGTCACCAATAAGATAAAACTAATTCCTAAAACATATCGAATTACAGGAATAGAAATCCCCCAATCGTATTTGGATACATTGACTAAAGAAGTATTACCTAACATAGGATAACCAAGAATTTAATCGAATTCTAAAAGAAGCTAAGGCATTGAGTAGCCCGTTATCTCCTGTATAAACTACAATGTCTGCTTGTCCACCAATTCTAATCATCTTTTGAAAGGTGTCCTCAGAACTATTTAAACCAATAATGATTGGAAATCGTTGAGGATCTCGTAACCATCCAGTTTTACTATCGATACTAGGTAAACCACCTTTATTAGACTTGTCTGTTGCAACTCCAAAACCCATACTTCGGACCGTACCTTCATATATTTTACCTGGTTCAATGTCTAAGGTAAATTTAACAGGATCCCCAACATTCATTAAAGAAATGTTGTTTTCTTTTAAATCTGCTTGAATCCAAACATCGGTTTTTGAGATCAATGTAGTTAAAGGTTGTCCTGCAGAGGCAAAATAACCTAGGTCTATACCATAACTTTCAATAACGCCATCGGTAGTAGCGATGATGGTGGTAAACGCTAAATCTAATTGTGCTTTTTCCAAATCTTTTATAGCAGCTCTAATTTTTGGATTGTCGGGGCCAGAATCTCCTAGCGATTGTTTGGCGCGATCTAAATTGGCTTCTGCAGAGGCAACTTGCTCTGTGGCTGTTAACAGCGCAGTTTCAGATTGATCCTTATCATTTTCAGAAAGAGCACCTGCATTTTCTTGCATCACTCTTTGTACCCTATTCCAGTTTCTTTGTGCTCTGTCTAATTGTGCCTTCGCAACCCCTAATCTACCCGCAGCCGATTTTACAGAAGAAGTGCTTGCTGCAACAGATTGCGTGGTATTATCGATATTAGCTTCAGCTTTCAGTACGGCAATTTCAAAAGGAGTAGGATCTATTTGAAACAAGGTGTCTCCGGCTTTAACTCTACTGTGTAATTGAATTCTGATATCGATAATATTTCCTGAAACTCTTGAGGTAATAGGAGTAACCAATCCTTTTATTCTTGCTTGATCGGTATAAGGGGTGTGTCTTTCAGAAAGTACATACCAAACAAAAAATAATACAGAAATCAATAATACTATTCTAGTAATGAGTTTGATTGGGCTCTTTTTTTCTTGAACTGCAGAAGTATCGTTCTTACTAACGTCTATTGACTCTTCATTGTTTGTATTGCTTTCATTATCAGCTTCCATATATAATTTATTCCTTACTTTTTAGGGTTTCTTTCATTACATATTGTAATACAGAAAACATCATTGCCGTAGTCCAACCCAATAATAAAACCCCATTCATAGCCTCAAAACCTGATAAAATTCTATTGGTAGAGCTTATGGTAATTTCCCCATATCCTAAGGTGGTAAAAGTAACTAGTGAAAAATAGATGGCTTTTTCGAGGTTTTCAAATTCTGTAATTCCTGGGAGTAGGTAATAGGTGAACCCCCAGATAATAGCTTCTAGAAAGTTTAAAGACAATAAAAAAATTGCGGTATATACCAATAACCTAACCGTTCTATGGTCAAAACTAACCAAGGGCTTATTAATATATTTGTTTTTTAGATGGTGTATCCAAAATTTTGTTCCGTAACCTTGAATTATTATTGTAATTCCGATAACTACTAAACCAATAAAAATGTTTAAAATCATAGGTAAGGGTATGATATTCAAATATAGTTAATATTTTAAATCCTAATTTTATTATTATTCACAAAGAAGATGCTATTCACAAAAAACAACTTTCCATTTTCCCAAAACGAACGAAACAATACATCGTCTACCATATAAATCATACTTCCACGACCTATTCTCTTTTCAGCAAATACCATGGAGTTTTTTAAACCTTCTTTAGCATCAGCTCCAGAAAATCCCGAAACACTAACAGCATCTCCTTGGATATAACCAATATTATAACCGTTCTCTAAAAATTGAAAAGAATTACTTCCTTGCTTTAAGCTATAATAGGTGTCCTCATAACCAAAAGCCATTGGATGAGTAGTGTCGATACCAACTTTAAAAATACTCCCTGTTATAAAGTTTTTTACACTATTGATTTCTCTTTCTGCATAAGGCAATAATTTTTCATTGACTTCTCCATCTTTACTAGTTTCGTCTTCCTCCTTTTCCTCATTCCTTTTAATGCCAAACCCTTCTTTTTTAGTAAACATTCCTACAGATCTTCCCATTGCAATAACTTTTCCACCCTTTTGAATCCAACTTTTTAAACCTTTAATTTTCTCTCCATTTAAGGCTTCCCAATAATAGGTTTCAGGTAAGATAAGGACATCCATATTATTTAAGGAACTCACATCAAAATCATCGGTATCTATAGAAGTAATTGGATATTTTAATTGGGTTTCGAAAAAGTGCCAAATCGCACCATAACTTAAGGAAGAAACCCCGTCACCTTTTAAAACAGCAATACATTGTTTGTTTACTAATTTAATGTCTGGAGATCCAAAATCGGTTCCTATATCTGAAAAACTTGTGGTAGAAGCATGCAATTCTCTTTGGTGTTTGTTGGCAATGTCAGTTACCATTTGATCAAATTCCTCATTGCTTTTATTGTCACTTCTAGTGATAATTAAACTTCCTCTTCCGAAGGGAATATTGTTGAAACTCAATTCTTTTTCAGAAAAACGAACCTTAATATCGTTTTGCAGCAATTCCGCTAAAAAAGATGCATCCATTATACTGTTCCATTTACTAATATAGCCCGCAGATTTTGGTGATGGATTGTTATGAATCGCAGTCATAATTTTAACCTCATTGGCTTGCACTAAATTGGTACTAGCTACCGTTTCTAAACCATAGGCATAAGGCAAACTCCAAGAAGTAATATCGTAGGTTAGTGGATTACTTAATTTAGCATCTGGCTCAAATAAAGCTTTGACCATTTTTCCTTTGGGTTGATTGGTATTGACCACCAAACCATTTTCTGCATTGATAGTCCCATTTTTTTGTGTCCCATAGTGATATCCAGAAGCACTTTTGTTGTTGGAATAACCCCATTTGATCTCATGTTTGTCTAATAAATCGGTTAATGCTTTTATTTTATCTGCATTACCATTTAGCACATAACTCTTGTATTTTAATTGATCGGTTTCAAAAAATATTTTAAACTCTTTGTTGAGGTTCTTTGCATTTTTTGAAGATATTTCCACCGTAGAAAGTCCTGTAGTGGTATGGTGTTGCATTCGATCTACTAAGGTCAAAACATAGCCCTCATCGGTATTGATTCCCAAGCCTGCTCTTCCGTGACCTGCCTGTTCATAGGTCATTCCGATAGCTCCCATAAAAGTAGGGTAGGTGTCTCCATAACTAGGATACAATAGATCGAAGCGTTCACGTGTAAAGAACAACCAGCCTTTTTGATCAAAATACTTGGCGTGATTTTTACCAATCTGGGTTTGAAAATCCCGTTGCCAAGGAGAAATAATTTCGTGGAAAGGTTCTGCTGCTGGAGCAAAGTAATAAGGTTCATTAATGCCCTGTTCATGAAAATCTACATGCACGTGAGGCATCCATTTATTGTATAATTTTAAGCGTTGGCTGCTTTCCACCTGTGATGCCCATACCCAATCTCTATTTAAATCGAATAAGTAATGGTTTGGTCTTCCTCCGGGCCAAGGTTCGTTGTGTTCGGTAGCTATTTGTCTTACATCGTATGGTGTTGCCTTTACCTGATTGTACCAATTTACATAGCGGTCACGACCATCTGGATTGATACAAGGATCTATAATTACCACCGTGTTTTCTAGCCATAATTGTTTCTCGGTGATTAATTCGTACAGCGTTTGCATAGACGCCTCAGTACCAGAGGCTTCATTTCCATGCACATTATAACTCAACCATACAATAGCGATTTCTGGATTTACTTCACCTCTCAATAAACCAGCATTTTTAAGGTTATTGGTTCGAATGGTTTCCAAATTTTCCATATTGTTTTTCGAAGTGACAATAGCGTAAGTGAGCGGTCTTCGCTCGTTAGTTTTTCCATAAGAATCGAAACTTACTAAATTGCTATTTGCGGCAACATGTTCAAAATAATTGACCACATCCGCGTGTCGTGTAAATTGTGTGCCAATTTCATAGCCTAAAAATTCTGAAGGAGATTGAATTTGAGCAACTATAGAAATTGAAAAGAAAAAGGTAAGAATGGATAAATAACGATGCATAGGTTGGTTTTTTTTTGAATTCGTGAATTTACAGAATTTTAAATCGAAAGTCTTATTTAGCCATAAAAAATTATAATTAACGAAACCTTATAATTCACTTATAAGGAAGTTTGTATTTTTACGTCAGATATTGTAAATTAATTTATGTCAATAACAACCATACCTTACCCAGAAACTGGATATTTTTCGAAATTAGTTTGCGATTATTTAGCCGAAAAGCCCGAATTATTTAGCCGAAAAGCCCGAGTTGCAATCTTTTTACCATCGTTTTCCTAGAATAGAAAATTTTGAAAAACAACTGGAGGAGAAAAGCCGATCACTGAACGGAGTCGAAATGACCAATACCAGAACAACCCTTGTCAATTCCTTAATCAAGCAATACCAAGGAATTTCAGTGTCTAAGGCCACTCAAAAAAATATTGATTCCCTTTCTCAAGAAAATACTTTTACGATAACCACAGGGCATCAACTCAATTTGTTTACTGGGCCTTTATACTTTTTATATAAAATATTTTCGGTGATTAACCTATCTGAAAAATTAAATAAAAAGCACTCTAAGCATCATTTTGTGCCAGTATATTGGATGGCTACAGAAGATCACGATTTTGAAGAAATCAATTACTTTAATCTTTTTGGAGCTAAAGTAGCTTGGGAAAGAGAGAGTGGTGGCGCTGTTGGTGAACTTTCTACCGAAGGATTGGAGGAGTTATTATCTGTTTTACAAACCACTATTGGAGAAAGTACAAATGCAAAAAAACTAAGCACCCTTTTTTCAGATGCTTATCTAAAGCATAACAATCTAGCCGATGCCACCCGTTATTTGGGCAACGAATTATTTGCTGATTACGGACTGGTCATCATCGATGGAAATGATACCGAACTAAAAAAACAATTCATTCCCTTTGCTGAAAAGGAGCTTACCGAAAATCTATCGTTTACAAAAGTAGAAGCCATCTCATTGAACCTTGAAAAGTTAGGCTTTAAAAGACAGGTGAATCCTAGAGAAATCAATCTGTTTTATCTTACAAAAGGCTTGAGAGAAAGGATTGTGGAAGAGAATGGAAGTTTTAAAATTAACAATACTGCAATTTTATTTTCTAAAACTGAAATTTTAGAAGAGTTAAAGAATCATCCAGAACGATTTTCCCCCAATGCATTATTACGTCCTCTTTTTCAAGAAGTAGTATTGCCCAATTTATGTTATGTAGGTGGTGGTGGAGAGTTGGCCTATTGGTTCCAACTAAAAGACTATTTTGAAAGTGTATCAGTAACATTTCCTATTTTATTACTTCGGAATTCGGTGTTATTAGTCCCCGAAAAACTTTCTAAGAAATTAGAAAAATTGAACGAAAGCATCGAGGCTTTATTTTTATCTACCTATGATTTAGAAAAAAAACATACCCATCAACTTTCTGAAGTGGTTATCGATTTTACTCCACAACGAGAACATTTACAGCAACAGTTTAAAGATTTATATAAAGTAGCCTCAAAAACCGATACCTCTTTTGTAGGCGCTGTTGCAGCACAGGAAAAAAAGCAACTCAACGGATTGGACAAATTAGAAAAGCGATTGTTAAAGGCTGAAAAGAGAAAACTTACAGACCAATTACAAAGATTAACTGCTATACAAGAATATCTATTTCCTAAAGAGAGCTTACAAGAACGAACCGTTAATTTCACTGAGTTTTATTTGGAATTTGGAGAAAGCTTAATGAAAGAACTAAAAGAAAACCTCGATCCACTTGGTCATGAGTTTTCCATAATAGAACTCAATAGTTAATAATATTTGTATTTCTATAAAAAAAAGCTCCTTTGTAATTTACAAAGGAGCTTTTTTAAAATGAAAATGAACCTATTTTTTAATTACTCTTTTTACAATGCTTAATTCATCATTAGATAAATGTAACATATATACTCCAGAGGAAAGATCTGATATGTTAATTCTTTGATTATTACTATTTGTAGCTTCTACTTGTTTAATCAATCTTCCATTCATATCGTAAATGGCAATGCCTTTTAAATTTGCATTGGATGTATTATCTATGTTAATAAAATCTCTCGTTGGATTAGGATATAGGCTAATAGCATCTAATAAATCATTATCAGTAATTCCTAAAACTTCTGTTCCAGAGAAAGCCACTTCAGCAAAAGCTACAAGATTACCAGGGTCATCGTAGTTACTGATTACATCAAAGCGGATATAAGAAGCGGTAATAGGGGTAAAGTCAAATGTTTCTGCAGGACTTGTACCTGTCATTACACGAGAAAAAATTGTTGGTGAACCATCAATGGGAGTAAAAGTGATTCCATCTTCAGAAGAAGAAACGATTACCTCTTGTATTCCTGTACCTCCTGGGCCAGGTGCATTTTGATTCCAAAAAGTAAGACCATCCACTAAATAAGAACCTCCTAATTCAAAATCGATGCTCCCTGGTTCGTTGCTTGCTAAGAATGAGTTTCCAGGCGTAGTCATTTCATGTGTTGCTGATAAGCTAGGGAAAGCATCTAGGCCAGCTCCATTAATAGTATTATCTAAACTGGAACCGAATTGAGCAGATAGGGTTGTTGTAGCCGATACTGGGTTAATCATATTTTCTACGTCTTCACAAATTGTTTCCACTTCAACCCTTGTATTACATCCTACGGTATTCATACTAATACCGGCCGGGTTAGATTCTATACTTAAAAAATTACATACCGATTCTACTGCACACTCAGAAAGCATAACATTACCTTGAATGTTGATAATTTCAAAACCTGAAACATTATCAATACCAGATAAACTGGTTAGGGCTTCATTATTAAGAATATCAATACCAGCTCCATTTCCACCCATAGATGTCAAATTACTTAAAGCTGTCAATTCGCTTAGAGAATTGTTTGCAGACAAATATATCCCTCTTCCCCAAAAGCTTAAATTATTCAATCCATTTAAGTTTTCCAATTCACTGTTGTTAGAAATTATACTATTAACACCTCCAGAGATTGTGGTAAGGCTTTCAAGACCTCCCAAACTTTGAAGTGTCGTATTTTGTATATTAATATCCCCACCAATGGTTGCCAGATTGTCTAAACCGTATAGTGCATAAATAAACTGGGTATCTATTATATTAAGAGATCCTTCTATTGCAGTTATTTGTTCTAAGCCTTCTAAAGTGTCAAAATTTCCTGCAGATATAGTAAGATCTCCCAAAATAGTGGTGCACCCTGGATAATCGGCAGCAAAATTTAATGTTTGTTCTTGTGTGGTAATGATAAGTCCATCTGGTAAGCATTGTCCAATTACGGTAGTGGACAATAATAGAATGGTACAAAGTGTAATGATTTTTTTCATAATAAATATATTTTTGGTTAATTGATAAGCATTATTGCTCGATGTAAATGTAATTGGAGTTTGGAACCAATTAATGCTCTATTTATCTAGTGGGAGTACAATTTATCAAATGGTAATAAGGTTGTCCCAATGGTTGATCAAAAGGGAATATTAACTTTAATAAATTAAAAAATGTGGCTTTAGCCACAGTATTACTACATAGAATTTATTGTAAATAAAAAGTGAAGTAGACAACGTTTCGTTTGACTACTTCACCTTATAATAGCGGTTTTAAAATGTAAAAACCGAGAATAGATTGATTTTAGTTGTTTACTTTAATACTACCTGGTTCTGGTACATCGTAAGATGGTCCATAATCTAGAGGGATATCACATAATTCTTGAGGGCTTAAATAAATACCCGCATAAAACTGATCAGCTGGTGCATTGTTCCCTTGTCCATTATCGATTACTTTAAAACTCATATGGAATCCAACGAAAAACGGTGGGCCGCTTGTTTCAGTTACAATTCCATCATAAATAGCTTCATTTCCTTCTATCCTTACACATGCGGTTTCAAGTGTAAACCCCCAAGGACCTAAATTGGCAGTAGCACTTCCATGGACGCCACCATTATTTTCTGTTCCCGAAAATACTACACCTGGAAAGTCCCCATGGGCATGAGTGCTATTGCCATTACCCCTGTTAGTGGTGACATCTGAGTTGCCAAGCAACTCATCGATTACCATAGTTTCCCATGCCTGAGATTTACCGTCAAGGTTAAAAACATAAACCGAATCGGCTGTATGTTCTGTAATTTGATCAGGGCTATCTTCTTTACTACAAGATGTGAAAAAGAAGACTCCTAAGGACATCAAAATGATTAATTTTTTCATAATAAATATATTTATTTAGTTGAAAGCAGAATTGCTTGGTGTAAATATATACTGATAAACAAGCTCCTAAAAGAACTGTTTATCGAAAGGTAGCATAGTTTATCCAATGGTGGAATGGTTGTCCCAACGGTTGAGCAAGAGGAGATATTACCTTTATTTAAAATAAAAAATGCGGCTAGGTACCACAATTGATATTAAAATTAGATAATAATGGATTGTGGGTTTACTATTGGTTCGCCTCAAACCAATCTAAGAAAGATTTCTTTTTTCTTCGCGAAACGGGTACTCGTATGTTTGTAGTAAGTAATGCGGTAAGTCCCTTAGAATCAATAATATGCTCCCTATTCAAAATATGAGATCGATGGCATCTAAAAAAACCTTTGGTATCTAGTAATTCTTCTAAATCACTTAGTGTCTTTGTTACGAGCTTTTTACTGCCATTCTTCAAATAAATATAACTATAGTTTCTATCTCCTTCAATATGTACTATATCTTTTAAAACCAATTTCAAATCGCCATCTTGAGTTTTTAAAATCAACATATGATCCGTAATATTCTTAGTGCTCATATTACGCAATGCCAATGCCAAGTTTTCTTTATGAGGTTTTGTATTCTTATGATTTTTATATCTATTAATTGCTTTCTTTAGTTCTCCTAAATCTAGAGGTTTTAATAAATAATCCAATGCATTAAACCGAATGGCTTTGATGGCATAATGACTATAGGAGGTAATAAATATAGTCTGAAAAGTGATGTCTGAAAGCTGCGCTAGCATTTCAAAACCCGTCATATCGGCCATTTCTACATCAAGGAAAATAAGTTCTGGTCGATATGTTGCAATTTTTTCTAAACCCTCACGACCACTACAAGCCGTTGAGAGTAAATGTACCTCTGGAAAATATTGATTCAATTTATCTTGCAATAATTCCCTTATAAAAGGGTCATCATCTATAATTAGGCATTTTATTTTTTCTGGAGGCATAGGTGATGATTATAATTTTTTAAAAATAAGTTATTTGATTCGTAGTTTCATTTTTCTATACTCAAAAATTAAAGTTCTTCTAACTTATTAATCAGTAAAACTTGAGATTTTTTATGGATTTCATAGGCTTTTTGATAGAGACTTTTTACACTATCATACTTTTCTTCAATTATTAAATGTTCTATCTCTATTAAGAGATGCTTTAAAGATTCAAATCCCATAAATCCCGTTTGTGGCTTTATAAAATGAATGTTTAAGGCTAAATTTGACCAGTTTTCTTGTTCCACATTTTTACCCATGCGCTCATAAATATCTGGCACTGTTGAAAGATACATCGAAATGTATTTTTTTATTTTAAGTACATCGCCTCCAGTTATTTTCTCTAAAAAAGATAAATCAAACATAGTTTATAATAGTTAGATATTAACTTTAATTATTTTTTGAATTTCTTCAAAAGCATTTTGTCCTTTTATTACATAGTGTATAGCTCCAAAGCCTATTGTTTGAGCTGCTACAGTATAACTTTCTTGACTTGACAACATGATTACCTGGATATTTCTATCGTGTTTTTTAATTTCTTTAAGAATGTCCATACCATTAGCAACATTCTTTTCTTTTGAATTTAAATGATAATCTAAAATGACAATTGCAGGCTTTTCATAAATACGTTTCAAACATTCTTCACCAGATAAAAATGATGTTATGTCTAAATTAGGAAAATAATTCAATAAATAATCGTTCAACATTTCTGAAAGTAAAGCTTCATCATCAACGATAAAAATATTTTGTTTATTCATAATAATACGTATTAATGTTTATGTTCTGTTATTTCTTTAAAAATAGGTCCAATTAATTCTTCGGTGCTATAAGGCTTAGGAATATAATTATCCATTCCAGCTTTAAAACAGCTATCCACTTCCGTTTTTAATAAACTAGCAGTCATGGCAATGATTGGAATTACAGTTGACCTTTTTTCTTGTCGTTCAATTTCTCTAATTTTTCTTGTTGCTTCAAAACCATTCATTTCTGGCATTTGTACATCCATTAAAATAAGATCAAAGTTTCCTGTTTTAAACTTTTCGACAGCTAATGCTCCGTTTTCAACGGTATCTAATTGTATGCCTTCAATATGAAAAACCAAATCATCTTGTGCAATCATTTGATTAAATGGATTGTCTTCTGCAATAAGAACACGAATTCCTTTAAGTGAACCTGTCATTGCTTTAAGTTTTTCTTCCGAAATAAGTCCATCTACAGTAGCATTATCTTCAGCAAACGTTAAGGGTAGCGTTATATAAAAAGAACTTCCGGTTCCTTCCTCACTTTCCAACCAAATTTTTCCTTCTTGTAATTCTACCAATTGTTTTGAAATACTAAGTCCAAGACCCGTACCTCCATAGTGACGTGCCGTAGAACCTTTGGCTTGTTCGAAAGCTGCAAAAATATGTTCCTGCTGATTTTTTGAAATTCCAATTCCGGTATCTTTTACCTGAAATTGAAGCTGTTCATCTTTTAGTTCCATCAAAATATTCACCGTACCCTTTTCTGTAAACTTTATAGCATTCCCAGCAAGGTTGATTAAAACTTGATTCAAACGAGTAGGGTCCCCCATAATTAAAGTTGGGACATTATCCTCTACTGTATAGGATAACTTTAATCCTTTTTCTTCTGCCTTGTATTTTAATATTTGAATAACATTTTCTAGCACTAATTTTGGATTCATGGGGATGCTCTCAATTTCTAATTTACCAGCTTCTATTTTAGAAAGATCTAGGACATCATTTAAGATCACCACAAGGTTCTCAGAACTAGTACGCATTGCATTAAGATAGACATCTTGAGTTGGAGGATGTACATTCCGTTTTAATATTTTTATCATTCCAGAAATGGCATGCATAGGGGTACGAATTTCATGACTCATATTGGCAAGAAACTGTTCTTTGTATTTTTCAGATTGCTCTACTTTCTTTTTTTGTACTTCTATAACTTCTTTTTGTTGTCGAGTCACTTTTAAACGGTTGAAAATAACAAATGCCAATAGAGATATTAATAGTAAAACAACACCAATGGCAATGGATATATTACTTTGGGCTTTTGTTTTTTGAGTTTCTATAGCAACTTCTTTTTCATTTTCAAGATCATCGATCGCCTTTTGTTTGTTGTAGTCAGATTGTACTTGCAATTCTATAATAGCTTTTTGATTTTCTAGGCTATTTAAGCTATCTCGCATTTGAAAATGAAGATTATTCATTTCAAACGCTTTTTTATAATTACCGGTTGCTTTATAGCTTTTTATAAGGCTTTTCGAAGTCATACTAATGCCCCTCACATCCTCTGTGGTTTGGTAAAAGGCTAAAGCATCGTTGCCGTATGTGATTGCCTGGGTATATTTCCCTTGGTCCGCAAGAATAATTCCGATTTTCTGCTTTGCAGCTGCAGTAATGTTTACATTTTTAGTTACTTCAGATAATTTTAAACTTTTAGTCGTGTATTCTAATGCGAGCTCTAGGTTGCCTTCTTCATAATAAATTCTCCCCATGTTCTGAGAAATCCTAGCAACGTATGGGATGTTTCCTGTTTCTTCAAAATAATCTAAAGCTTTCTCCAAATATTCCAATCCTTTTTTAGTATTGCCTTGGCTTACATAAATACCGCCCAAATTAGACATACAACCTGCAGCTAATGTTTTGTTTCCTATGTCTTCAAAATAGGCTAGATTTAGGTTAATAAGTTTAAGCGCTTCGTCTGGATTTCCTTGTTGCATATAAATATTAGCCATCAAGGATTGTACTCTTACAGCATCATATTGGCTTTCAAGTTCATCAAAGATTTTTTTAGCGCGACTAAGGTGCTCTAGACCTAATATTAAATCTCCTTTCCTAACATAATTCATCCCAATATTAGATAAGCTTTTTCCAATTCCTGACTGATCATCGATCTCTTCACTTAATTTCAATATCTGCAAATTATAGTCCAGTGCCTTTTCTAAATCACCTTTTGATTCGAAGACTCTTGAGATGTTGCCTAATGTGGTTATTTTGAATTTTTTATCATTAAGCTCTTCAGATAAAATTAATGCACGATTAAGAATTTCGAGCGCTTTGTCTAGGTCCCCTTTTAATAAAAAATAGTCACCTTGTACATTTAAGGCAAGCACTTGAAACTCTTTATTTTTGATTGAACTTGCAAAATCATATTGCAACTGTGCATAATAAAAAGCACTATCTGGACTCTTAAACCGGAAGCCTTCCTTAGCAATCTTGTAAATAGCATTTAAACGAATAGTGTCTTGCAGGGTTGCGTCATTCCAAACGACCAATAAAGAATCTAGTTTGGTTTTTGAAAGTGATTGTGCATTTATGGTTAAGATAAATCCAAAAATTGTTGCTAGTAATAATATATTCTTTTTTCGCATGAGATTGGTTGTTAGAAGTTATCTTTCAATGTTAAATCTACATCTTTAATTGCTAAATTGAGTTTATTTAAAATAGTAGCTACTAAAGTATTTAATTCTACCATGGGTATGGTTTCGTATTCATGTTCTAATCTACGAATGGGA
>MAAC01019352.1_pt1 | contig 19845 bp, 23 predicted proteins | sample 1115981 | NCBI WGS metagenome assembly MAAC01 (sample SAMN04961126, study PRJNA320927) | seawater metagenome | isolation source: sample BD02T64 sea water enriched with oil for 64 days | place: USA:Gulf of Mexico | collected 2013-07-27
ACGCTTTCACGCTTCCCCTTAATAGGTGCGTTTAAGAGATGGCACCGTACTCTACCTTTGATGTTCTCACAACACGGGCCTCGTTGCAAGTGGTCACCCTAAATAATCTCCACATGCTGTGATGCGTTGCTGTCGAAGTTCTGTCCGCCACTGAAGGAGCCTAATGGCAACTGCCAGCAGCATTGAAAATGTCAGTATATGGGTAGTGAAAGATGATCCCGTCAAATATAAAATCGCTGCTAAACCCAAGGAAAAAACTGCGGAAATCACGACAAATTTCCTTGTCCAAAATTGAGGTAGTACCTCGATGTTTTGACTTGGGTTTGGCTTAGGCAATCTCCCGGACATTACCGACCAGTAGATATTTTTCATAACAACCCTATCAGAAAAATAGGATGTGTGTGTTTGTAACGGAAATGGTATGCCTTTAGGCGCCACCTCAATGTTCTGTATAGCGTCACCGCGTTCAGAAATGCTCTTTCTAAGGGATCGAATTGCAGCACTAATGGGGTCAAAGCGGGACCAAAAGTTCACGATAATTGTGGCGCCTTCAATTCCAACATTCCTAAAAGGTGGCAAAGATATTGATAGCCTCTGCTCTTCAAATAGTCGATTATACCTGTGAGAGAATGTTCTATCGGATTGAAAATAAAAGAAAATTCTATCAATCGGAGATCCGAGAGTGAAGACATGTCGTACTTTTTTGAGGTTCTCTATTTTCTTTTGGGAGCTATCACCGCTGGCGCTTGATATTTTGGCAATTCGCCCTTCTCTCAACAAGGCCTCAGTTGCAATGCTGGTCCCGAGACTATGAGCAACGATTACACAGTTTTCACATTTATCGTCTTCGATGGTGCTGCGAATAAGCGATTGAGAAAATGAAACCACTTTTTCTCTTGTGGCGAAACGTTGATCCGATTCCGTTTCCATAGTCCAAGAAATTACATCCCAAATCGGACGTGCCCAGTGACGCCTAAAACCGGTAGCAAGAACAAGAATTACGCTCGAAAAGATCCATAGAATAATTGAAAGATCTCCAAACTCAATCGGTTCTGTTCGTGTGTACAGCGAAAGAGCGGTCGAGATGTACCAGTACAATATAGAAAATAGTGCGCTTGTTGCAATGACTGACACTGACAACAGTTTCATCAAATTCCGCGAGAATTCTCTCTTCCAAATTAGGGCAATATTTTTCAGTTTGCCCTTGGGTGTTTTGGTTCCAGAGGACGCATCCAGGAATTCAAGAAAGTCAGAAAAACGTCCTCGGTCAAATAGTCTTCTGTTTTCCCAGTTTTCGAAGTCTCTATATTTTCGCTCCAACTCCTCAAAGGGCCGTTTGTACTGGGCGTTTTCTGAGAGTTTTTGAAGCGTTGAAAGCCTAAGAGACGGAAAATTTCTCCAACTTGAAAAAAGAACACGCAAAGGGCTTACCATTCTGGTGAAAACCCACAGCGCTACGTAAAGGAAGTTAAATCTATTCCCGGTTTCGGGGACCCAGTAAGCTTCGTACACGCGTATAATTTTTTGAGTTTTTGCCTCGCCCTTGATCTCAACGATTTTCTTAAATTCGATGTAATTTGCGATGCTGCCATCGTCTAGCAGATCCGCGTTGTATTTGAAATTCCTAGGCTTTCCGATGCCAGCCTTCTCTTGGTCTTGCCCGAAGATGTCGAAGTGATCCAAAAAATTGCTGATCGAAATATGTCTCTGTGGCGTTCCAACGCCGTGAAAATAAATTACGGAAGTATATTTTTTCAAGTTGTGTAGGCCCAATGTTGTTTGTGATCTGGTTCGATCCTCGGCCCCAATTGTGTGTTCTGGAGGCCCTCCGGATATGTCATACGTACAATCAGAAGGAGTGGTCAAGCCGGATTGCCACTGCTCGTTACTGGTAGGTAGTACGCTCGATCGTAACAAACATGATCGCCTGAGCGCATCGGAATATTTTCCCACTTTCTCTTTAACGGCTTCAGTCTATTTTCCTTTCCTTATCTCCAAGACAACGAGTTTAGATATCTAATTTGGTGGAAAGATATCTTCCGCGCCAAGAGGGAAACCTTTTTGAGTTGTGAGTTTTCTTTGGACGGTATCCGCATGACTGCTCAAACATGATCGCTTTGTTATTTCCTTGAACTGAACAGAGCTTTTCAGCCATTACTGTCTGATTGGGGCTGTGGTCGACCATCCGACACTGTTTGAGCGAAGGTTCACTTCCAATTGATGACGCGCGCTGACCCGCCCCCGGATTTGATTAAGGACTTAGAACGAGCGATGGATTATCGACATATTTGCACTGCAGCAATGATAGCACGTCACGGCCTGCAGACGGCGCACGACGCCGCAAACCGTCTCCACAACGACAAGGGTGTTGATGACAAGGATGAATTAGAGGCTGCGACCAATCTACTAAGTATGCGGCAAATTTTATTTCGCCATATCATGCTGGAGATAGCCAATATTGCCGATGTGGCCGCCATTTCGCGTGCACTCTACAAAGATCATCCAGAACTCGGAAAAATGAATGCTGAACTATCCAAGGCGTTCGAATTATTCAAATATATTCGCAACAAGTATGTTGGTCATCTCGTTCCAGAACTGACAGCCAAGACGTTTGAATGGCTGCCGCAGGCTTATGGGTCTCTCGGCAAGAGAGATTCTGGCAACCAGCTCATTCTGTCTTGGTATATTCTGGAAACAGTGATCAACACCTACACGGACCCGTCGACTGGACACAAGATATTCGATAGTGAAACGGACCTGAACTATCCGCCTGATCAGACCCGTTTCTTGAATTTCCTCGGCGAGGCCACGATCAATTCGCTCCGCTATTCGGAGCTCTTGATCGAGGTGACGGCAGATTACGTCGATGTCCCCGACATGCAAACGGAATGGATGTCATTGGCGGTCAAAGCCGGGAAAACGGACTTCGAATATCTCAAGAAAAAACGGTGATGACGGTTCGTTCTAGTACTTACCCTGGGCTGGAAATTCCCATTTTCTGCGAATGTGCCCGAGATCCGGTCTGGGCTGAATGCTTCAATTGGGTCAACAACGAGCATTGGGTGTAATGTGACCAATTCATCGTCTCTCCCGGAACCCCTGGCCAGAGCATACTCTCGTGCTTCGCATGAACCCAATTGAAAGGGAGACCGCTGGTTAGTCGGCACAGGTCCAGAGCTTCAGATTCAGAGCCTGCAAGTACATGTCCCCACTTGCTAGGTTGTCTGTCTTCTGTTTTTGATGCTTCAACTTTCCATACACGCATAGCGTGATTTTCAAGATATTTGGTGAACGAATTGTTAAGAGGGTCGTGATGCTAACATTAAATGATGCACTGCAGGGCTTAGAGGGTCAGCATTTAAGCGCCTTGCTTTGGTTCAATGATAACCGCGGTCGCCGTGTTTCTTGGGCCGAGATGAAGGAACGCGCGGACCAGGGTGTACGATTGTCGTCGGCTCCAAAGGGCATATATAAACCAAAATATACTGACCACGCTTTGAGCGTTCGCACCCTGCAGGATGGTCCATATCCGGACAAGGACGTCGAGTATCGCCCGGACGGTAGTTGGACATGCCAATATTTCCAGGAGCGGCACGATCCGGTAGAGCGAGATAAGTCTGCAGGTAACCGTGGGCTGATGCTTTGCATGGAGCAGCGCGTCCCGGTGGGGTTCCTCATTAAGCGGCAGGATAAGCCTAGAGCGGAATATGATGTGCTCGGGCTTGGTTTCGTTACGAATTGGGAACAGGGATATTTCACGATCAGCGGGCTTACCAATAGCGGTGACCTGGATCTGATAGGTATAGAAAAAGACGCAGCGACCGCACGAGCGAAAGTTCTTAGCGAGCCCGAGCTACAGGCGCCTGAAAAGGAAATGTCTGATCAGGACCTGCGAGAGTTCGCGCTATCTTTGGTGGCTAAGCGCCGCGGTCAGGCGGGCTTTCGAAATGCTCTTATCGGAGCTTATGGCGCTCGCTGCTGCATAACCGGTTGCGATGTTCTTGCTGGGCTTGAGGCGGCTCACATCTCCCCATATAGGGGCGAGCATTCAAATGGGATCCCTAACGGGATGTTGTTGCGCGCTGACATCCATTCGCTTTTCGATCAGGGTTTCCTAGCGATCGACGGAGAATACAGGGTGCTACTTGCGCCTAAGATTAGCGGATCCGAGCATTATAGGTCATTGAATGGCAGTTTCATTGCGTTGCCAGAAAAGGAAGGAAATTGCCCGAGTTTGGGGGCTCTAAATGCACACAAGATTTGGGCTGGCCTCTGAGGCAATTAATGCAATCCCGTCATTTTCGGAGCTTTTGGGCTTCCTTGGCTCTTGATACCTGGCGGGCAGACCCAGCGTAGCGCGCGACCATGGCCCGCGTCTGGTGACCGGTCACAGCCATGATCAATTCATCAGAGCAACCGAGCGAAGCAAGTTCCGCGGCGGCAGCGTAACGAAGACCGTGCAGGTCGTAGGTTTCCGCTCCGATCTGTTTTCGAACATTCATGACCAACTCGTGGGCGCTGCGATAGCTGGAAGGCTTTCCACGCCCCCAGGCGCAAATTGTAGGCCCGACTTTAGGTGTCTCGGAAATTAGCGTTCTCAGCGGCGCGGTGAAGGGCACCCATAGCACCGTACCGGTCTTTCCTTGGGTGACGTTAATGCCGTCACTTTCAATATCGCTCCATCGCATTTTGAGCACATCACCGATGCGTTGACCCGTTCCAAGGCACAGTTCGAAAATCAACAGGGCCCGCCCGCAAGCGTGCTTTCTGAAGGCGTCGATCTTTTCGGGTGGCCACGGTTGTCGAGCCGGAGTTTCAGATTTCAGTAGTGATACGCCTTTTGCAGGATTGTCGTCTCGCCAGCCAATATCGATGGAATGCTCCAATAGGATGCGCACCACCTGTACGATGTAGTTGGCAAACCGGACGGCTTCAGCGTTGGCGTCGCGGGCTCTAATCAAATCCTTGCGGCGCATTCTGTCGACTGGCAGCGGTCCGAGTTTCTTTCGCACCCATGCCAGCACTTTGTCGTAGTCTCTTGCAGTTCGAGGGGCCAAGTTCCGGTATCGCTGGCTTCGCTCATAGCTCGTTACTAGCGACGAGAAGGTCTTTCCCGACGGTGGGGTAGGCTGCGCACCATTCAGGAGTGCAGCGTACTCCAAGGCAAACTCTTTGCTGCCGGGTCGTGAGGCAATGCGTGCAGACTTGTAGCCCCTGCGCTGGAAATACAGGATGCCATACTTGTCATAGACGTGTGCTGGAAGGTCTCGCCTCATCGTTTCATATCTACCAGGTCAAAGGGATCTTGTGAGGGCTGCGCCGTAGGTGGAGTGATTAAAACACTTCCGTCAGGTTCTATTCGCACGGAAAATCCTTGTGCGGCCCATTCCGTTACGGCGCGTCTCAGGTCAGCTGGCTTAAATACAGGTCGCTCACCCATCGATCGCTCTCCTTCGTCTGTTGTTGGGGTGTGTTCTTAGGAGCGCGGCTTGTTCACGTGAGTGGCGGCTGAGCCGCGCCCCTGCAGCAGCGGAGTTCATGCTGCTGGTGTCGTTGAAGGTGATATCACTGGGCAGCATCGTGAAAGTCTTCAAGCGGCTGGGGGCAGATTGGATCGTCGGGCTTGAATGAGCTCGCGGGTCTTTTCAGCCACCCGTTGCAAACACTTCTCGACCTCAGTTGGCTCAGAAGCGGGTAGGGGGCGCTCAATCAGGTGGGCTGCACGCAGACGACTGGTGTCGATGCTCTGACCGCGAGCGGCCTTTAGCGCGGCCCAAGCCGTTGTGAACTGACTTGGATCGTCAATGTATTCCTCTGGCTGCAGAGCGATTTTGCGGGCCAAATGAATGTTCTTTGTTTGTTGAGCAGACATCTAATTCTCCATCGGTTGATGGTAGATATCTAGTCCGAAAAAAATGGATCGGCAACAGGAAAGTTCAAAATTATCGGATTATTGAGTTTGCGGCTCTTGCCGTAGGGCACTCAAAGTGAGAACAAAAGCGGAACAGATGAGAATCGAGTAATTATGGTGATAAGGTTGGCAGCCCGTTTGAGGCGGGCTGGTTTTGATTTGAATTGGGTGTTTGACCCGCTTGGGGCTATGCGCTTTGCAGTGCAGAGAAAAGCTTGTCCTGAACATTCTGAGGGAGCTGAGCGAAGTCCCCGTGTAAAATGAAATTGAAGTCGATGCGGTGTTGTCGGTAATAGTACCGCATTGTTTTTATACCTGGCGCCCCACGGCTTTCCTGCGAGTGGAACGTTGTTTTCTTTAACCCTAGCTCTTTTGCGACTTCGAGCTGCTGCATACCAATCGAAACTCTTGCCGCAAGTAGGCGGGTTCGGATGGCTTCTGGGCTTACATCGCCAGTGAGCGCGAGCTGTTCTTTTTCTTCAATGTCCATGAAACCTGCCTAACGCAAATCCGAATAAAGTGAACTTTCTGATTGTTGGATCTTGATAGTTCAAATATTTCGGACTATCGGTTTTGTATGACCACTCGAAATTTGATCCAAACGCTGGGCGGTTACCGTGCCGTAGCCACGCGTCTTAACAAAAAGCCGACCACCGTGCACACGCACATGCAGGAGGGGACTATCCCTGCTTCCTGGTATGATGCGCTGTGCCGGATGGCCCGGGAAAAGGGAATTGAAGAGCCTCCGCGTTGGATGTTCTCTTTTCTCCAAGTAGCGCCAGACGGAGAAAAGGGGAGGGACGCAGCATGAGCCGTCCCCGCCTGACTCTGGTTGTGAACAATGAAAATCCATGTCCGCAGAATACCGCGGGCGCTGGGCAAAGATCTTGGTCAAATCAGTTTGACCCCTATGAGCTGAAAGCAAGCGCACCCGACCTTTGGTCTGCGTATTTCCATGCTCGTTTCCACAGCCCACGCGAAGTGGCGCTGTATTGCGACGTGAGCTTTCAAACAGCGCTGAACTGGTGGGGAGCGGTAACCTCACCAGCCAGCCACATTGCCTTGTTGGTGATCCTCACTGATCCGGATGCACCTGCGTTTTTTGAGCAAGCGAGGGAGAGGGCGGCATGAGCATTGAACTCTACTCGCTGATCAGGCGCCGATCGGTCGGTTCGCCGACGAAAAAGTCGATCCTGTTGTACATGGCAGATGCTGCCAGCGACGACGGGTCAGGCATCTGGGTTAGCAAGGGCAACATGGCCGCCGATCTCGAAATGAAGAGCAAACGCACTGTGCAGACGCATATCTCAGAGCTGGTTTCGGTTGGGATTGTTTTTGAGGTGGGGCAGAGGAAGTGCAGAAATGGCTTCACTGTTGAGTACCGGATCGATCTGGGTGCCGTCTTGTCGCTCCCTTCGACCCGTGCATTTCCTGCACCCGTCCCACAACATCTAGCGGGTGCAGGAAATGCACCCGTGCAGGAGATGCACCCGACAGGTGCAGGAAATGCACCCCTACCGGTGCAGGAGATGCACCCAAACCATCCTTTTAACCATTATAGAACCTTATGCCCGGCTGACGCCGACCACACACAAGACTTGGATTTTGATTTTCAGGATTTCATTTCCAAGTTCTCGAGTGCCTATCCCCGAATGGGCGATGCAGAGAAAACCGAAGATGCGCTGCGTGCAGCGCTAGGCGAGGGGGCTGATCCGCAGGTGATGTTGGCAGGTGCTAAGGCCTATGCGGTTGAGCAGGAAGGCAACAAACCCCGATACATCCTTTATTCCGAGAATTGGCTGAAACAGAAACGCTGGCGCCAGCTTGTCACGAAGCCCAAAGAGCCAGTGGATCCAAAGAAGATCCTCAAGGCGCGGGCCAAGACCATCCTGGAAGGCAAGGCGTTTATCTGCCGTCACATCACCGTCGCTTCTGCGGGCGAATGCATCACAGCCCAGCTGGTGACAGTCGAGCAATGCCGGACAGCAGGGATCAACCTATGACCTCTCCCCACTCAGATCCTGAAAGAAACGGCATCGTGTTTGGTGATGCCGTGGTGACCATCGATCCGATCGTAGGGGACTGCGTTCTACTGGCTCCGGTCAAAGGAAAGATCACCACCTCGATAAGGCGCATCCATTTCCATAGCCTCGACGAAATATGTGGGGCCCACCAGGCACAGGCAACACGCGCCATGACTGACCCAGTTGCCCGAGACATCGCGACTGCCCTGAAATTCGCAGGCAACAAAATCAGAGCGTACGAGCAGAGGAAAAGAAAATGACAGAGCGCATGACAGCTGCTGAGTTCAATCAGGCACAGCAAGGGGTACCCAAAGAGGATCGGCGCAGGGTACGGGGTACCAAGCGCACGGTCGTCGATGGCGTGAGCTTCGACAGCAAGACAGAAGCCCAGCGCTGGCATGAATTGCTGGTGTTGCAGGAGGTGGGTGACATCTGCGGTCTGCGCCGTCAGGTCGATATCGGCCTGATCGGTCGTGACAGTCCAATCATGACCGACGGCGGTCGACAGCAGCGGGTTTACCGGGCTGACTTTGTCTATGTTGATAACGCGCTGGGCACCATGGTCGTAGAGGATCGCAAAGGACATGAAACCGAAAAATTCAAATTGATAAAAGCCATTCTGTCTGCGCAGGGAATTGAGATCCTGATCACTAGAGCCAAAGGTTGACCGATGGGCCAACACCACGATCTCGAGTTGGAAAACCGACAGCTGCGCAAACTTTTGAAAGAGGCGCAGAGCGCTGGGCGATCAAAGCAGCCCAGCGCCGATGTGAAACCTGCACTACAGCTCGAACTGCCAAAGGTTCTTCGCTATCCTCTGGCGGAGTTTGCAGTCGCACGAGGGCGGAATGTGCCCCTACCAGAAACGGTGGCGGAAATCGCCGAGGTGATCGGCCGAGGCAACGCCGTGCGCCTGGTCGAAGGAACGCGCGCAACAGGCAAACGGAAATGGCGGCGCCAGCTCTATGTGCCTGGTGAGATGCACGAGGAACACCGGATCGCCAAGATGATTGGGCTAGAGACAGCTAAACAACTCAGCCACAGCCATACCAATTGCATTATCGAGCTGCCTAGCTGTTTTGCTCTCCGCAAGGCCTACATGGCCGATCACGCTCTTCGTCTGGCCGACGCCGGTGCGGTATTGTCGGAGATCGCGCGTGAAATGGGTGTCGAGCTGAAGACAGCTAAGGGCCTGTTGGCAGATTCTGAATATTGGCGCGTGCGCTTGTGTTGAAAAGAGCGATGTAGAAATGTGGAGGCAAACTCCATGAGGTTTATCAGGTCCTGATGGATCTTAGTTATTAGTGTAGTCGTCGTTGTGAGATGCACCGAAAATGCCATTCGAAGTTGATACGAGAGCGCCCTCAAGCAATGCTAGTCGTGCAGAACGCTTTGAGGTAATTGATCTAGTACAGATTTAAACAACTCAGCGAATCAAGATGCTCGAATTTGACAAAAGATGGAGATTTGATAGTCCCGGCCCCGTTGATCCTGTCATCGTTCAGGGATTTCGTGAGCTAATCGATCGTATCAGTGGCCAAGCGTCCCGAAAAATGGTTCTCGAACATTTCAAATCCTACTTTGCCATCGCTGCGGGTTCTTCTCCTTACACTAGCAGCGATGAGAGCTGGGCGTCGTCCGATCTAGATATGAGAATGGAGGAAGCAAGTGTAAATGCTCCGGTCTTTATAGAAGCGTTCCATGAAGCGTGCGAGGAACTGTGTCATAAGCACCCAAAAATGGCTGTTCCTGACATTGGCCGCATTAATCGAGTTCTAACTGAGGCCGGTGCTGATTATCAGATCGCCCCTCCCAAATTGATCTCAACGCGCGCTCACATCCCCATCAGCGTCCCAGCGGCACCACCGTCGCTCGACGAGCAGGCCCGAACCCTGATCAAACAGGCGCTCGACGCGTCCGATCGAGCGCTCAGCGAAGGGAATGGCCGACAAGCAGTGCAGGAGGTGCTTTGGCTATTAGAAACAATTTCCACTGCCTTCCGCAATTCCGAGATTCTCGATGGAAGCATTCAAGGCCGCTACTTCAATAAAATCATAGGCGAACTGCGCCAGCGGGGTCGAGGCCATCAAGAACAGATTCTAAGTTGGATGATGACGCTTCATGGCTACCTCTCATCGCCAACAGGAGGGGGAGTGCGGCACGGCGTTGATCTCGAAAATGGTCTGGCACTCCAGATTAACGAGTCACGCCTCTACTGCAATCTTATCCGCAGTTATTTGACTTTCCTGATTTCGGAACATGAGCGTATCATCCGGGAGGCAGGGTAGGCGCAGTTCCCCAACATAATATGGGGAGTTACCGTACGTTTGTATTGAAACGAAGAGTGCTAGAGGTGGGGCATTGCGGTATTTTTTGTACGAAAAATGGACGTGAAACGCTCCATAAGAAAACGGGCTCTTTGCTTGCGTTGGTGGAACCGGATTGGACCAATCCAAAATTCACTAGTGTGATCTTGAGACTCATGAGTGTAGCTTACCAACTAGTCGAACCCACTGATGCTTGATGCACGCCGAAGCATGTCAATGAATTATTGAAGTGTGATGTAGCAACAGTGTATGATTGAGAAAAAATAGAGTTGTTCCGATGGCACGCAGCGATCTACTAATTTCACTTGTGAGCGCAGGAGTTTCCGGCGATCAGAAGAAGTTGCGCTCGACAACTGAAGCGTTGATAGCGGAAGAGCGTGCGAAGAATCACAACATCTTAGCTGACCGAATTGAGAAAACCCTTTCGAATATTCCTGTTACCCCTCCAACTCTGTTGACATCCAAAAAACTATCTGGGGAAGAAAAAGAGGCTATTCTGGAAGTCGAGCCACGTGTTCAACTTGACCAGTTAATGTTACCGCTTCCTGTACGCGAGAATGGCCGTCAGCTGATTGAAGAGCATGTCCGTGCTGATGTCCTTCGCGCACATGGCTTTGAGCCGCGCCATAGAGTGCTTTTGTCGGGCCCTCCGGGCAACGGAAAAACTTCATTCGCCGAAGCAATCGCAGAGGCCCTTGGGCTACCTTTTTTTGTCGTCAGATATGACGCTCTTATTGGTAGTTATTTGGGCGAAACCAATACTCGTCTGCGCAAGCTTTTTGACTACGTCCGCACTCGCCCTTGTGTACTTTTCTTTGATGAATTCGATGCCATTGGCAAAGAGCGTGGTGATACTCATGAAACCGGAGAAATAAAGCGAGTTGTTTCTTTTTTGTTAATGCAACTCGACCAATTGCCAAGTTATGTCGTTATTATTGCAGCGACAAACCATGCCGAGCTGCTCGATCGTGCCGTTTGGCGAAGGTTCCAAATTCGCGTTGGATTTCCGGCTCCAACGCAAGCGCAGACAGTATCATTTGTAAAGCAATTGGTTGCAAGTTGGCCCGACCAACCTAAGTTGTCCATCGCCACCATTTCTAAGAAACTTGGAAATTCAAGTTTTTCGGAAGTAATTGATTTCTGTCAAAACGTACGACGTAGACAAATTTTAGGATTGGGAGAAGTCTCAATCGATTTTGCATTGAAAACTGAGTTAGACTTATGGTCTAGCCGAATTAAGCCAGGAATTATTGATGGCAGTGGACCAGAACAACCCCCTCCTAAGGCTACCAGTCGGAGACGCAAGCCTAAGACAACTGGGTAATCCAGGGTTTCCCCCTTCACCGGACCCATTCTCTTCGGAGCGGCAATCTCGGAACATAGCACCAAAATTTGACCGCTTGGCAGAGTTGATGGATCGGCCCGACGGGGGGTTAGAATTACGTTCCGATCCAACTGCCCTCGCACCTGAAAGACTATTGGTTTTTGAGGTCAGAGGCTCAGTATCGAATTTCGTAAATGCAATCCGAAATGTACCTGGCCTTGAACTGATCGATGAGGAAACGCTGCCAAGCGATGACGACGTCAGCCCTGCAGCATATCTAGTTGTTCCAAATGATGCGGCCTTGCGCCAAGTGGCTGGACTTTGGAGCCGCTGGGTATCTGGACGTTCGATGGCAAAGGGTTTTACACCGTGGCACCATGTTTTCGATACACTTCGTGACGTTAGAGCTTGGGGCCCGCAAGACAGAGTGTCCGAAGCAGAGCGCAACATATTGAAAGAGGAAATCTATGGGCGGCATGAAAGTGAACTAGTGCCGTTGGAGATTGAACTCATTTTTCGGCGTGATGGCGACGCAACAGAAGCACAGGTTTCAAGAGCGATTGCTGAATGCGGGGGGAGGATTGTCTCGCGGGCTCGGATCGCTGACATAGCATATCACGCGATTCTTTCTGAGTTGCCAGTTTCAGCCATCCAGGAAATCATTGATCTGGATAATGACGGCATTTCTGGCCTTGAACCAATTCAAAACATTAGGCCCCAGAGCCTGGCCTCACAGGACGCGGCTAGCGATGTTGAGCAGTCGTCAGCTCATGAAGGCAATGGTGTGCCCGGTGAACCCATTCTGGCTTTGATCGACGGTGTGCCGATTCAGCGACATCCATTATTGGCTGAGCATGTAATTGTAGAAGATGTTTTTGAGCTTGAAGGTGCCACTCCTATTGAAAGCCGCGTCCATGGTACGGCCATGGCGTCTCTTATTGTGCACGGTGATCGAAATAACTCAGAATTGCCGCTCCCTCGAAAAATTGTCTCTGTTCCAGTTATGGGCAGGAATGACGAATTCCCTAGCGGCCGCCTTATTGTCGACTTGATATATCAAGCTATAATGTCGCTAAAGGATGGTGAACTGGCATCAGCTCCTCACGTAACAATCGTAAATATCTCGTTGGGCAACAAGCGTAGACCATTTCACGGTACACTTTCCCCGTGGGCTCGACTGTTAGATCGATTGGCATATCGATTTGGCATTCTGTTCTTAGTTAGTGCCGGGAACGTTACGGACAGCTTCCCGGTAGATGGCTTTGAACGAAGGATTGATTTTGAGGATGCAAGTGATGCAGATCGCTCTTTTGCTACAATACGTTCAATTGACAGCTTAAAGACAGAGCGGCGGCTGTTCTCCCCTGCTGAATCAGTTAACGGGATCACAATTGGGGCGGGGAATTTTGACTGGGTTCCTATGCATCTTAGGCGGACCGCTGCCGTAAATATCGATCCGTATGCAGGGCTATCAATTGCTAACCCATCAAGTGCTATGGGGCCAGGATTTGGAAAATCTGTTAAGCCAGAGCTCATTTATCCGGGGGCGCGGGAGCTTCTGAGCGTTTCCAGTGATGGTGACATACTAATCGCCAGGCCGCCTGGCAATGCGTCCAGAGCTGCAGGTCTAAAAGTTGCCGCACCCCCTCGAATAGGTGTAGAAGCCGCCGAAGGTTATTCGAATGGGACTAGCGCTGCTACGGCGTTGGCTTCAAGGACGGCTCACAGGATTCACGATGCACTTGAGGTGGAGTATGGCGCAGAGTTTCTTGGACTTTCTGGCAATCAACGAGCCGCCATACTTAAAGCTCTATTAGTCCATCCCGCGACATGGAACGAGCCAACTGCTGCTCTGATTAAGGAGGTTGTGGGGCCCAGAGATGGGAGGCAACACGTGAAACAAAAAGATAATATCAGACGCTTCCTGGGTTACGGCACTTACAATCCTGACGATGCCGTTGCTTGCGCGGCTGATAGAGCTACATTCTGGGCGACCGGGGAAATTGGTCCCGGCCAAAATATACCAATATCAGTACCAATCCCTTCAGCGTACGGTGGCAAGGCGCAACCTCACTCATTTTCTGCATCTCTCGCCTGGATGACGCCCGTAAACTCTGGCCGTCAAGGCTACCGTGCAGTTCGCCTGAAAATGGTTGAGCCTGGCTGGTTAGGTGAGCTTGCGTTGAAAGGCAACTCTGATCAACCTGACCAAAACCAAATGAGCCGAGGAACTGTGGCTTCACGCACGTGGTCCGGTGATCAAGCAGCCGTAGTTGGGGAAAATGACAGCGTGAATTTTGAAATCGTTCGAATGCCTGACATGGGGGCACAAGCTGAGGGCCAAGTGACATTTGGATTTGCGGCAACAATATTAATGCCTAACGTTAATGAGATCTATGAGCAAGTTCGGGAACGCGTCCGCCCCAGGCTTCTACCGCGGGTGTAAATTGGTGACCCTTCTAATTGCAGATGCATTTATTCGCAAAGTTTTGCTTCAAGATTTGTTCAGTGAAAAATGCTAGGTGTGCCACTTGAGAAGTGCAAATACAGGCTTTTTTGAGCCAAATAAATGTACTCACCTCGCCCTGATCACCGGTTTTTTCGATACTGGGTGCAGCCACTTTGTGCTGAAAACTGAGACCAATTGATAACTAGTTTTGTTAACGACTGGGGCCAGCAGTGAAGCCTCCTAGGTAAAACCGCCAGAGGTGACCTCCTCCCTAACAAGCCACGATAGCCGCAAACATTCGGGCCCGCGCAGAGCGTGCCCGATTTGCAGAAAAAGGGCATCGTTGCATGACGCTTTACGAACGGATCGAGCAGGCGTCTGTGGGCCTAGCGGTTGCGATAGCAGCTGCCGTTGGTTCTGGCAGCATATGGCTGGTGCGCCGAATTTTCACCAATCAGCAGCAGATCGAGCTTTTGCAACGCGAAATCGTGATGCGTGACGAGCGTCGCGACGAAGACCGCGAGGCGATGGCCGAGGTGCGTCAAGACGTGCGCGAGATGCGGGGCGATATCCGCGAAATCCTTCACCGAAAATGATCAATCACACTTGCCACGCAATTGCGTGGCGGGCCTGAACAGGAGATGACGTATGAAACTCATTAATGACTGGAAACAGGTGCTGACGGGGGCCTGGTCTGTGCGCCTGGTAGTGATTGCCGCTGTGGTCTCCGCTTTGGGGGTGTTCCTTGGCATGGTGTCACCAGGTCAGCTGGGCTGGGATCCGATTTGGTTCGCGGCTTTGGCATCGGTGATCAATGTGCTGGCAATCCCGGCTCGGGTGATCATGCAGGGCAGCCTGCAACGGCTGAGTAACTTTCGCAGCGATGAAAGCGGGGCTTTGCGGCGTCGCGGTGCTGTGGCGGGGGCAAGTGCCGCTCTTGTGATCGCCTTGGCCACACCCTTCATCGCCAAATGGGAGGGTGTTCGGCTCGACGCCTACAAGGATATCGTAGGCGTGGAGACGATTTGTTTTGGTGACACGCATTGGGTCCAGTCTGGCGATACCGCCACAATGGATGAATGTGTGGCACGGCTGGGAGACGATGTTGAGGCCTTTTATGCGGATATCGCGGGCTGCATGACAAACCCGGACATCCCGGCGGGGGTGCAAGCCAGTATGTTGGAGCTGGCATACAACGTCGGATCGCCAAAAGTTTGCAGATCTACAATGATGCGAAGGGCCAACGCGGGCGACTACTCCGGTGCCTGTGGTGAACTTCGCAAGTGGGTCATGGCTGGAGGCCGCCGCATCCGAGGGCTGTCCAATCGCCGTGCAGACAGTAAACAATCGCTGTGTTTGCATAATGTGTCTGTACCCAGCTGATGCGCATACTGCCCGGCCTCTCCCTTTGCCTGACCCTGGCTGCCTGTGGCACTCCAGTAGGCAAACTGGCGGGCGCCATAGGTGGTGGGCCAAACGTGGCAGCGAACGTGCAGGCCGGGGAAACCAATGCTCAGACAGTTGGCACGGCTGACTTCACCGATCAGCGGGTCAGTAGATCACAGGCTCGGTCCATCGAGCAGAGCGCAGGGCGCACGGGCGTGCGCAGTGAGAGCGTGCAGACCGTTGTGGTGAATGAAGGCGCTAAGCCATGGCTGTTGCTGCTAGGCCTTTTGGGTTGGCTGCTGCCGACGCCTATGCAGATCGGAAAAGTGGTTGCGTCGGGCATTGGTCGGCTACTTTCGCGGGTCCTTCCCTAGGGGGGACGCTGTGAGGGTGTTCTTATACGCAGAAAATTATGTGTGCGTGGCGCTGGGGCTTGGGGTTGTTGTTTATATAGATCGGGCAAGTGGCTGAAAAAACTTGGAGAATTCGTTTTGAAACACCAAATCGCCCCACCCTTCGAACCAAACGGGCTTGATATTTGTAAGAGGGTCAAGTGGCTGTAAAGAAAAAGAAAACACGGGGTCGGGAAGTAAACCGAACCGAGTTGGCGGAAATCAACGGCGTGTCTCTGCCGACCGTTGAAAGCTGGGTGCGCCGTGGTTGTCCTGTTGTCCAGCGCGGCGGACGTGGTCGAGCTTGGCAATTCAATACCGCTGAGGTTCGCAATTGGCGCGAGGATGATATTCGAGCCGAAGCGAGCCATGCAACACACGCCAACAAAGAAGAGTTGCTATTGCGCAAGCTGGCTGCCGAAACAGAGCAGGCTGAACTTGACCTGTCCAAGGCCAAGGATGAGCTGGTCCCTGTCGAGCAGCTGGAACGGGCAATGGTCAAAGCCTTTGGCGAAGTGCGGGCTGGAATGCGCAATGTCGTGCCAGGTCGTGCTGCGCGTCGTCTTTTAGGCGAGACAGATGAAACCAAATTCAAGGTGGTTTTACTGGAGGAAATTGACCATGCACTCGGTGCGCTGGCGGATGATGATCTGATCAACGAGGCAGACCTCGAGCTTGAAGACGAAGAGGACGACAGCGCCGAGGGCGAAGGGGCGAAAGGTGCGTGAACGCCCGGGCTGATTTTTCCAATGCCCGTGCTGTAATTCGCGCGGTTCGGCGCGCGCGGTCTTTTCTGCGGCCTCCGCCAAACCTGAAGCCATCGGAATGGGCCGAGGCTAATATTCAAATCCCGGTCGGCAATGCTGTACCCGGACCCATGCGGTTTGATAATGCGCCTTATCAGCGCGAAGTGATCGACATGACCGTTGAGCCGAGTTGTAACCGCATCACGCTGATGTGGGGTGCGCAGGTTGGCAAAACGCAGACGGCACTGGCAGCTCAGGCCTATCGGATCGGGTTCAATCCAGTTTCTCAGCTGATGATGCAACCGAGCCAGGGTGACCTGACCACTTGGCTGGAAACCAAATTCAACCCGCTGGTCGATGCCAACGAACGGTTGCAGGAATTGATCGCCAAACCCCGCGGGCGGGACGGGGTGAACAACCAACGCATGAAGAGTTACCCGGGCGGGTTCCTGATGTTCAGTTGGTCGGGATCACCTAAGACCATGCGCGGCCGCTCAGCCCCATTCATCGTTTGCGACGAAACCGATGGTTATGATCGAACCGATGAGGGTCACCCGGTTGGCTTGCTATGGCAGCGGGCTGCGACCTTTGGCGATCAGCGCCTCTTGCTGGAAATCAGCACGCCAACGATCAAGGGAGCCAGCTGGATTGAAAGCGCATTTGAGGAAGGGGATCAGCGGCAGTTTCATGTGGTTTGCCCGCACTGCGAGCACAAGCAAACTTTAAAATGGGGGCAAGTGACTTGGGACAAAAACGACGATGGTTTGCACCTTTCGGAAACAGCCGTCTATCACTGCGAAGGGGATGGCTGCGGCACGGTTTGGAATGACGGCGAGCGTTGTGCTGCCATCAGAAATGCCGAACGCCTGGGTGGTGGCTGGATCGCTAAGAAACCGTTTCGCGGCCATGCTTCCTACCATCTGTCTGAACTTTATAGCTGCTTTCGAAACCTGAAAGACATTGTTCAGAGCTTCCTGGACAAGAAGGCTGCAGGGGATTTGCAAACCTTCGTCAACGTGTCCCTGGCTGAAACATGGGAAGAGGAAGGCGACAAGCTCGAGGCCGACACTCTGATGGCCCGGGCCAAAGAATTTGGGGCGCAGGCGCCGATGGGTGTTGGTGTCGTGACCGCTGGCATCGACATGCAGGGTGACCGGCTAGAACTGGAGGTTGTTGGCTGGGGGCTGGGCGAGGAATCGTGGTCGCTTAGCTATAAAACTCTTTGGGGCGACCCGCTGCGACCTGATGTCTGGAAAGAGCTGGACGAATTTCTCGAGGCAACCTGGACACATGAGACTGGGGTCGAGCTGCGGATCACGGCTGCCTGCCTCGATACTGGGGGCGAGGCTGGATACACGCAGGCCGCCTATGATTATGCCCGAATGCGACTTGGTCGAAAGCTGTTTGCCATCAAGGGTGTTGGCGGGTGGGGCCGCCCCATCGTCACAGCGCCCAGTAAAATAAAACAACGCGGCGTTCGACCGGTTCAGTTGTTCCCGATTGGGGTTGATGAGGCCAAGGTGGTGGTGGCACAGCGGGCGCGGATTTCTGAGCCGGGGCCGGGATATAACCACTTTCCTCTGACCAGAGATCCCAATTGGTACGACATGTTCACGGCCGAGGCCCTGCGCAGCCGGAAAGTGAAAGGGTTTATCGTGCGTGAGTGGCACAATGTGCGGCCCAGAAACGAGGCCTTTGACTGCCGGGTCTACGCCTATGCCGCGCTGCGCATCCTCAACCCGAATATCCCGCGCCTGGTGCGGGCGCTGGAAGAGCAGGGCCGCGACATTGAATTGCCAGAGACGCCACAGGCCGAGGCCGCACCTGCGGAAAAACCGCCAGAGGCAGAGGACGCCCCAAAACCGGAGACTGCGAGAAAGCGCCGGTGGAAGCCTATGAGCAAAAGGCGGCGGCGCGGTATCTGAATAGGGCGTGAATGTGAGCACAATTCCCGGCGAAATCGGGGCAGGGGTGACCTTTACGGTTATTGCTTGCCTGCCTGTATACCCTGCGCCGGACTGGTCGATTGACCTGATCCTGCGCGGTCCCAGCCAGATTGATATCGGCAGCGTCAGCAACGTCGAAAATCATGAGTTGCGCGCCGCCGCCTCTGTCACCAAAGACTGGAAACCGGGACGGTATCGCTATGAGATCCGGGCCAGCAATGGTGACGATGTGGTCACAGTTGAGTCCGGTGAAGTGAAGATCTCGCCAGACCTATCTGCTCAGGTTGCAGGGTTTGACGGGCGCGATCATGTGCGGCGGGTTCTCGATGCCGTTGAGGCCGTGATCGAGAATCGCGCGACCATCGATCAGCAGCACTACCAGATTAACAACCGCTCGCTGACCCGGACGCCGATGGCTGATCTTCTGAAGCTGCGTGCCAAATACCGCGACGAGCTGGCCGGGCAGAAACGTGTGCACCGGGGCGGTGGGCTTGGCCCGCAATACAAGGTACGGTTCTGATGTTCGGCAAGCTGTTCTCCCGTTCCGCTCCAATGGTAGAGGCGCCGCGCCGCAAGGCCCCGCCAATGCTGGCGCGCCAGCGTCGATCTGGGCGCGTCCGCAATTTCGACGCAGGGCAGAATGACCGGCTTACCAGTGGTTGGACAAATACACCGCTGCCTGCGGATCAGATTATTCGTCGGAACTGGCGCACCCTGGTGGCGCGGTCGCGCGAGCAGGCTGCCAATAATCCATATGGCAAAGCCTTCCAGCGCAGTGCGCGCCGCAATATCGTGGGCCAGCAGGGGCTGGTGCTGCAGGCCCGCACTAAGGATGGCACCAAGGGCACACTGGATCAGGGTGCAAACCGCGCTATTGAACGGGCCTGGAAGTCCTGGTGCAAGGCTCAGAATTGCGATGTGACGGGCCGCCGGTCGTTCCGCCAGATCCAAAAAGAGCTGATCAACGGCTGTGTCACTGACGGCGAATTCATGGTGCGTTTTGTCTATGGGCGGGACGCTGGGCCATGGGGCTTTGCTCTGCAGGTGCTGGACCCCATGCGCTGCCCGGTGGATATGGATGAAGAAAAACGCCCCGGTGGTGGGTTCATCCGGGCGGGCATTGAGTACACCAAGCTTGGCCGACCCATTGCCTATTACTTTACCACATTAAGCCTGAATGAAGCCGACTATAACTATGGTGGACGCGGTTTTGTAAAAGTGCCGGCCGATGAGATTGTGCATTGGTTTGAGGCGGATATCGTCGGGCAAAAACGGGGCCTGCCCTGGATGGCCACGGCCCTGTGGCGCATGCACCAATTGGGTGAATTTGAGAAGTCAGC
>MAAC01011224.1_pt1 | contig 19811 bp, 19 predicted proteins | sample 1115981 | NCBI WGS metagenome assembly MAAC01 (sample SAMN04961126, study PRJNA320927) | seawater metagenome | isolation source: sample BD02T64 sea water enriched with oil for 64 days | place: USA:Gulf of Mexico | collected 2013-07-27
AGAGAAGTTAAGCCTACCAGCGCAGATGGTACTGCATTTATGTGGGAGAGTATGTCGCCGCCATTCTTATAAAGGTCCTGATTCTAACGAATCAGGACCTTTTTTTTGTGCCTAATTTTGTACATTCGTACAACCCCAAATAGGGAAGAAATATCTACAGGCTACCATGGAAAAAAGTGAATTAATTGGCTATTTAAAAAAATATTTCCCACTCTTAACAGAGACTGCTTTAATTGATGAAATTCATAAGCATGCTACGTTTAAAAAAATTGAAGAGGCAACTGTATTAATGGATTTTGGGAACTATATTCGAACAATTCCTTTGGTAGTAGAAGGTAGTATTAAAATTGTTCGTGAAAATGAGAATGGTAATGAACTACTAATGTACTATTTAGGACAGGGTGATACTTGTGCTATGTCCTTGACCTGTTGTATGAGCCATTCCAAAAGTGAAATTAGGGCGATTGCAGATTCAGATGTAGAATTGTTTTTGATTCCTGTGGAAAAGGTGGATGAATGGATGATTAAATTTAGGAGCTGGAAGAGCTTTATCATGCAAACCTATAGCAAACGTTTTTCAGAATTATTGACTACAATAGACAGTATTGCATTTTTGAAAATGGATGAGCGTTTGCTTAAATACCTCCATGATAAATTTACTAAATTAGATTCTTCAGAAATTCATATTACCCATCAAGAAATAGCAATTGATTTAAATACTTCAAGAGAAGTTGTTTCAAGGCTTCTAAAGCAATTGGAAAAGAAAGGGGATGTCATATTGGGAAGAAACCGAATTGAAGTGAAATAAGTAAGATATAGAGAATAAAAAAGCCAAGTATAGTTACTTGGCTTTTTTATTAATTGACATTTACTTCAGGATGTCTCTCAAAAGGAACATTCTTATCAACCATGTATCGATAGGTTATTAGTGTTCTATAATGTTTACTACCTAATCGTTCTGTTATTTTTAGCATTTTTGGATTAAAGTCTCCAACCCAATTTTGGACAAAAGAAGTGTATTGCCCTTGAGGAATAATATTATGATGCCCCCAAGTAAACATAACTCCTTCTATACCTTTCTTTTGATATTCTTTAACAACCCCGAATACAATTCCTACCATCGTCTTTGGTGGATTAAAAGTCTTGTGGTACATGAACTTTATTTTTCCCCAAAGGTTAAGGTCTCCATTTACATATTGGAAAAGCTCATTAAGCTCAGGTAAGCTTACAGCAAAACCTACAGGTTTTTCTTTATGATAGGTAAAATAGATTATTTTTTTATCCATTACTGGCTTCATTGAACCAACAAGTTTAAGCCCAGTTTCGTAGGTCATTTCCTTAAAATCGCGGTATGATCCCTTCCAGGCACCGTTGTATACAGTAACAAAATCTTTGGCAATTTGTTCAATACTATGGTCTCTTACATCCTTTACAGTATAATCGGGATCTTTTAGGACGTTATCATAGGCTCTTTGGAATATCGGATTTGGTGTTTGACGCATATCTCTTCTGAAGCAATATTGCTCAAAATAATTTTGAAAGCCATAAGCCTCTAGAAGTTTTTGGTAATATGGGGGGTTATAGGCAATGCCGTAGCTGCTTTTAGCTTCAAAATTTTCAACTAGACAACCCCAAAATTGATCTCTTTCTCCTAGGTTGATAGGTCCATCGACTACTTGGACTCCTTTTCCTTTCAGCCATTCCATAGCTTTGTCAAGGAGAATGTCAGCCGCTTTTTGGTCATCTATACATTCAAAAAAACCTATTCCTCCAGTTTTGAATTCTTCACTATTAGAGGTCTTTGAATTAATAAATGCTGCAATACGGCCTATTGTTTTGGAACCTTCTTGTAGAATGTACCGTATACAACCATCTTTTTCATATGCCTTGTTTTCGGTACTAAAGACCTTTCGGATATCCTTTTTTAAATGTGGAATCCAATTTTTATCGTTTTGATATATGAAGTATGGTAATTGGAGAAATTCAGTCTCCGTATACTTGTCTTTGATTTCGATTAATTTCATTTATCCTTGGCCTTTTTTGAATCCCTCAAATGTAAGAAAATCTACTGAATGTCGTGTGACACAAAATGACACTATATCCAATTAACTTTGAGTATATAAAAAAAAACAAATTGTCATGATGAATATTAAGCAGTCTACAGAAAGTATCTTTTTCCCAATTAAGTTTCAGGAAAATGCATTGGGTATGATGAATAATTGTATGCTTGAATCTATTTTTTCCGCTAACCCAAAAATGGATGCAGTTTTTAACGTTGGTCTATCAAATAAACAAACGCTTTATATCGTGTCAGAATCAACTTTATCTGAAGAACGCTGTAATGCCTTCTTGCAAACTTTCTTTGCTAGTGATAGAAGATTAAGGTCCTTTATTCACGATGCTGTTGTAGGAAATGGGAACTGGGGTGAATTAGTGTTAGCTGGAAATTATTTGGGGCATTTTCCAGATATTTATGGAGTAGTTGTTATTCCTACCGAATAAGGAGAGCTTTACCTTAGGTCCAAATCAATGAATTTAATATCTGTTCTTTTAAGTATTTCGACTAAGCTTTGGTTCTTAGTCTTGGCATATTGTTTAATATTCGAATAATCGATAAAGCTCCAAGCTTCTTTTTCTATTTCAATCTCTCTTGTTAATAATAGTCCGTATTTGGTTTGACCATTTTTTAAAGCAACCATAACATCTCTTTCTTGTATCATTTTTGTTTCAAAGATAACCATGATCTATAAGGTGTAGGTTATATAAATACTATGCTAGTGTTAAGAAATTATGAGGTTAATATTTAAAATTGATACAAAAAAAAAACCACCCGAAGGTGGTTTAGTATTTTACATATTGAATTTATAGGCTAGACCAAACTCTGTCAGATGCCTTAACTCATAGAACGAATCATCTTGTTTTTGAGTTACTTCCCAAGCTCCTATACTGTTTCTTACATGGAAGCTAAGTCGATTACTAAGCTCAGCTGCAGCACCAAGTGTTAAACTTACATTGTATTGTTTAAAAGGCTTGTACTTGTGATAGAAGTGGTAGAAAGATGATTTACCACTTAGGATTGTTTCAATTTTTGGACCTGCCAAAACACTGAAATGATCATTAAACCAAAATTGAAATAATGGGCTCACTGTTATACTCGTGTATTCCATTGTCGTAGGATTTAAAGCTCCTCCAACTTGGTCTATTTCATTTGGGTTGGTTTCGTCTTGTACATAGATAATACCTTTGTTATCCGCCTCTATATATTGTAAACCAACTTCTAGTTCTAGGTTTAAATGATGTTTTATGTCAAGTGTATAATTAACACCCAATTGATACCCTAAAACTGAAACTAATTCTGGGTATTCTAGAATCGTAGGGTTTTCATTATTCTCGTTAACAAAGGTAGCTGTATTTTTACCTATATATACACCAAAATCTTGTTGTGCCTGTACAGTACAAAATCCTGCGATTCCTGCTAGTAGTAGAAAAAATCTTTTTTTCATGTTCCAATTTGGTTTTAGTTGTCTAATGGATCAAAGTCTTTGGTGAACATTTCTCTTAGTTCCTCCAACGAGAGTCTAAAGTCTTCTGTTGAATCCTTTAATCTCTCTCTATATTTATTGATCAATAATTCTAATTTTACTGTATATTTTTGTGGAGGAGGAAAGTTTAAATATTCCTTATACGCTTCTTTAGATTTATGAAGATCTTTATCTTCAGACATCTTATCAAATTCCTCTTGGTTTTGTTTTTCCTTTACTAGTGATTCCTTATTCTTTTTTATGAAATCAATAATTTTGGGATAAGTGTTTTTTCCTGTACTCTGGTAATACTTAATCAAACGAATGGAAGAACTTCTGAAATCACCTTCTTTATTATTGAACTTTGAAACCTTTTTCAGCTTAGTATATTCAATATTCGCATGATGATTCATGTGCTTACGAATTAATAATGCCTGCTCTCCATCTAACTCCTCTAGAGCTAATCTGAAATCTTTATCTATGGACTCCAATTTATGAACACTGATGAAAAGATCTAGAATATAGACATTAACCATCTCAATGAATTCTAGCTTTCTTAGAATTTTATAATGTTTTATTTGTCTAGAGGTATAGGTTTCGAAATCTTCTTCATCTTCAGGGGATAAATTGTATTCTGATTCAAATTTCTTAAACGCTCCTTCAAAAGTAGATCTTGCTTCACTAGCCTTAAATTGTAATTTGGAAAATTCAGAAAAGTATTCTTTTGCCGAAGGCAAAGTATCTAGCTTTAAATCAAATTCTCCAGTAAGGTTTTTTAAGTCTGTTTTGTAAATATTGTCATATTGAGGTCCAGCATTTTCTAATTTTTGTTGTTTGAAAAACTGAATTGTTCCCTTTATATTTTCAACATTAAACGGGTCTGATAGATATATTATAGAAGCCCATACAGAACTCACTATTTGTTTTTGGTAGGTTTGTTCTTTTAATATAAGAGAGGCTTCACTCTCCTTATTCATATAAACTTGAATAATATTATTAATCTCATTTTGATAAATATCTTCGTATTTATCAATCATGATGTTCATGGATCTTTTTATTTGAAACTTTGCATCATAATCACTTCTATTGTTGATATCATGACGCAATTCTTTAAGAGATCGTAATTTATCGATTCTCAAAAGTTCCATTTCTTTAGGGACCTTACTTTTAATCATTTGTTCTAATAAATGAAAGTAATCGCTATAAAGCTTTCCGCTAAATTTATGGACGTATTTATAATATGCCTGTTCGGATTTGAAATTAGGATCAAATCGTTTGTCCATATTCTGATTGTATACTTGAGCCTTCAAATGACTTTGAGAGCTTAAGGTTAGAAAAATGGTACTGAACAACAATGAAATTATACACTTGCGCATCATACTGTAAAAAGGCTTAATCTATATCTTGGCTAATATACTATTTTTTTTAAACCGTTTAAAGTTAGTGTTTGGAAAATTAAGGCTTTAGAGAAATGTTAAGAATTGGAATATAGTACTTGGTGGTATTAGCTTTTGAAAATCGTAATTGTTAGCGAATTTTTTCACAATCCAAGATTATTTTTTCTGCAGCACGATTCTGCGTAAATATCACATAGTCAGTGTTTGAGCCTGTTTTTATTTGGAGTTTTTCTTTTAATTGATTGGTGTTCAATGGATAATTTCTCGTGATCAGTTCACGTTTAATTCCTTTGAAATATTTCTTTAATTTTTTCTGATTTCCCTGTAATTGAGCTTTAACTTCAAAAATTCTACCTGGGAAATCATCAATTATTTCATCTGAACAGTACAAATGACTGTTAGTAGCTAATTTGGAAACTGGGTATCTTTTGCTGATCAATTTAAAGGCTCCTGCCTTCAGTATTGATGCATTTGGGAGGTAGATATACTTTTGTACCTCACCAAATTCAGTAATACAATCTTGTTCTTCTTGTTGGGTAAATTCAAATGACCTTGTCATTTTAGTACCAATGTTCACAGATATTATTTTGGGCGCTGCTATTTGCTTCTTGGATAATATGAATAGTAATTCCTTACATTCATTATTGTGTGAAACAATATATAAACTGTTTATATGCTTTAGTTGTTTCAGTGCAAGATTGATGTCTAGCATTGGGGCACATTTGACCATCACCGTTTGAGATTTTGAAACCAAATCAGTTTCTATTTCAATGATGTTAGGGGTGCAATCCTCTAATTGATAGACTTTCTTATTTAAATTGTCTCTTCGGGCAGGATCAAGGTATATGCAGCTTAACTCCTCTTCTATGTGTTGTAAGTATGCTATGCCGTTTCCAGTATGACAATGAATTTTAGATCCAAGCTGCTTGAGATTGTGTTTGGTAATATTTGCTAGCTCTTCTTGAATTTCACAGTAATATGCCTTCTTGAAATTTTGAGACATATAGTAGACGTCAATTCCCATCCCTCCAGTGATATCTATAAGCGAATTCCCTGAGACTAAATTTGATTTATACCTAGCAGTTTCTATGGAAGAACATTGTTCTAAAGAAATGGATGCAGGATAAATTATTTTTTCATTTGCATACCATTCTGGTAGTTTTCGTTTAGCCTTTTGTTTTCCGAGAATTTGTTGAAGGATTTTATCGAAGCGAAGCGAATTGTATTTGTTTCGTTGCAAGGCAATTTCCGCTAAATTCATAGTTTCATGCTTGGCTATGAAGTTGAGCTCCTCCTCTGTGAATGATATGTTAATTTTCGGATCCACCATTGAAAACATATTCTAGAATGTTGGAGCCCATTTTCAATGCTTTAAGCCTAGTTTCTTTAGAATCTTTATGTACTGAAGGATCTTCCCAGCCATCCCCTAGGTCACATTCGTACGTGTATAAACAAACTATGTTTCCTTCATGGATTAAAGCAAGTGCTTGTGCTGTTTTATTATCGTGTTGATGAATTTTGGGCAGACCATTCTTGAATGTATAGTGCTGATGAAATATGGGATGAGTAGGGGGGAGAGCAACTAATTCTAATGTTGGAAAAATCTTTTTCAACTCAATGCGAATAAATGGATCCATTCCATAATTATCATCAATATGTAAAAATCCACCAGCCAATAGATAAGAACGTAGATTATCGGATTCTTCTTGATTAAAAACAACATTTCCATGTCCTGTCATATGAACAAATGGATAATTGAATAATTCCTTACTCCCGACTTCAACAGTGGCATATTCTTTATGAATGTTTGTTGATAGTTCTCTATTGGTAAATTGGATGAGGTTGGTTAACGAACTTGGATTAGCGTACCAATCGCCACCTCCCCCGTATTTGAGAACTGCAATTTGAAAACTTGCGTCATTTTGAAAACCTGAAAGTAGAATAATCGAAGTGATTATAAATCCAAAGAAGTTCAATTTATTCATCGAATAAAAAATTTATAGAATGACAAGCTACTATTCCAGCTGTTTCTGTTCTTAATCTACTTTTACCAAGACCTATTGCCTTGAAGTTTTTTGATTTAGCTAAATCGATTTCATCATCGGAAAAATCTCCTTCAGGCCCAATTAATAGAACAATGTTTTTGGCCGATTGATCTATTTCCTTAATGTGTTCTTTAGTTTCATCATTTTGGCAATGGGCAATATATCTAGTTTCAGTTTCGTCTTCCTCCTCGATGAATTCAGCAAAGGTAGTTACTGGATTTAGTATGGGTTTGTGAGTTTGCAAAGATTGTTTCATTGCTGAAATCAATATCTTTTCAAGCCTTTCTTCTTTTATTTTCTTTCTTTCGGAGTGAAAACTAACTATAGGTGTGATTTCGTCTAGCCCAATTTCAGTAGCTTTTTCTAAAAACCATTCAAATCGATCCATATTTTTTGTTGGGCAAATTGCCATGTGTAATTTATACGGTCTTGGTTTTTTTGAATTGGTGTGTGAATCAATATCCACATGGGCTAATTTTCCGACTTTCCGAATTTTCCCAGCAAATAGATCTCCCTTTCCATTGGTGATGTGAATTGAATGTCCATCTTGAATACGAAGTACTCTCAGGCAGTGCTTGCTTTCCTCAGGAGAGAGTATAGGATTGTTCTTATCGAAATCTACTGTATAAAATAGTTTCATGATAGATAGATTTTAATATTAATAATACAGTTTCGGGTAATGAAAGGCATCTAAATTCCAATCCCCATTATTGTAACTTACTTTAGCAAAACCACAAGTAGGAAATTTACCTTCTTTAAAGTTACAATTAATAGTTAGAAAATTTTCTATACTAGGGTTATGTGCAACAATAGCTATTGTATTATACTTTTCAAATAAGTTTAGTGCAAATTGTTCTAGTAAGGAAAAAGAACATAGATATAGTTCTTTTTCAATATGATAGGCTTGCTTGTCTAGTTCCCAAGAGGAAATAAAATGATCTGTTGTTAATGCTGCTCTTTTAGCTCCACTTGAGAATATTCTATCGGGACTAGGATAGACTTTGGTCACCTTATCAGCCATTAGTGGCGCGTCATGCAATCCTCTTTTATTAAGAGGCCTTTCATAATCTGAAATATGTGGCTCCTTCCATGAAGATTTAGCATGTCTGATAAGGTATAGGTTTTTCATCAGGTCTTACGTTTTTTCTTTTTAGCTGCTGGGAAAAGTACATTGTTTAAAATTAATCTATAACCTGGTGAATTTGGATGTAATTCTAATTCTGTTTTTGGATCTCCAATTCTGTGTTGGTAATCTTCTGGGTCATGTCCTCCATAGAAGGTCCACATACCTTTCCCTAATTCTCCATGAATGTATTTTGCTTCTCCTGCAGATTTATTTTCCCCCATTATTAAAACATCTGGTTTTAAATAGGTCTTTATAAAGGAAGTAGTTTGTCCCATAAATCCTTTTACTACACGTGTGTGATTTTGGCATAGCATGGTTGGTACAGGGTCCCATTTAGCTGAAAATTCAAATAAAGTAAAGAAATCATTTGGAGCTGGAACTTTCCTAGTCCGTGTTGCATCTATGGTAGAAAATTCATACACATTTGGATTCATCAAAAGCTTGTAATTTTCAAATGCTAAACTTTCTTCATAGTCTAGTACATTTTGAGCATTTGGATTGGCTGGATCTCCATCGAACATTGGTCCACAGATATCGGTATTTTGAGCTGCCAAAGCTATGTCATAACTATCGGTTGCTGAACACATGGCAAATAGAAATCCACCTCCAGCTAGGTATTCTTTAATTTTTAATGCTACTTGAAGTTTTTCTTTTGATACTTTTTCAAAGCCATGGTTGTGTGCTGTTGTTTCGAAGGCCTTTTTTTGATCCTTATACCAAGGAGCGTTTTTATAGGCTGAATAGAATTTCCCATATTGTCCCGTGAAGTCCTCATGATGTAAATGTAGCCAGTCATACATCGGTAATAGATCGGTTAATATTTCATCATCATAAATGATATCATAAGGGATTTCGGCATAGCTTAACGCTAAGGTTACTGCATCATCCCATGGTTGTTTGTTCTTAGGTGAATAAACAGCAATCTTCGGGGCTTTTTCCAGTTTTGCTATATCTGCATTTGTTTCAGGATGAGATATGATTGTTCTAATTTCATTGGCGTGGCCATCTGAAATAATTTCATAGCTAACCCCTCTTATTTTGCATTGATTTTCAATATCAGGGAAGTGCTTAAATAAGAAACTTCCACCTCTATGGTTTAGTAGCCATTCTACTTCAAGGTCATTTTCTAAAAGCCAAAAAGTAATTCCATAGGCTTTTAGGTGATCCTTCTGACTCTCTTCATCCATTGGGATAAGCATATAGGCAGCTTGAACCTGATAGATGAATAGGAATATTAGGAGGCTAAATAGTTGTTTTATTTTTTTTTTAAAAGGGAACATCGTCTGTACTAGTCGGTAAATTAAAATCATTACTGCCTTGACCAAATGCTTTTTCATCAGCATTCATTTTTGAGGAAAATTCTGTTGAAAAGTCATCGTCTTCATCCAAGTTACCGAATTTTGCGAATTGTCCGATAAATTTAAGTCGAATATTATCTAACCCACCATTACGGTGTTTAGCAATAATAAATTCTGCTTGGTTGGTACAAGGACTTTGTTCATCATCATCCCATTCAGTATAACCGTAATATTCTGGTCTGTAGATAAAGGATACAATATCCGCATCCTGCTCAATGGCTCCAGATTCACGAAGATCCGATAGTAAAGGACGTTTTGAACCTCCTCTTGTTTCTACGGCACGACTCAACTGAGAAAGAGCAATTACTGGGACACTTAATTCTTTTGCGATACTTTTTAAAGATCGCGATATAGTAGATATTTCTTGTTCACGGTTACCATTCGAATTTCCACCTGCAGTCATCAACTGCAAATAATCAATAATGATAATTCGAACACCATGTTGTGATACCAGTCTTCTACACTTAGCACGAAGGTCAAATACGGATAAGGCCGGGGTATCATCAATGAATAATGGAGCCTTTTCTAAGTTTTTTACTTTAGTAAGCAGTTGTTGCCATTCGTATTCTTCCAGCTTACCTTTTCTTAGTTTTTCAGAGTTTAATCCTGTTTCCGAAGAGATAAGTCTAGTAATCAACTGAACAGATGACATCTCTAGAGAAAAAACAGCGGCAGGTGCATTGTATTGAACAGCAATGTTTCTTGCCATAGATAATACAAATGCGGTTTTACCCATACCTGGACGGGCTGCAAGAATAATCAAATCGGATGGCTGCCAACCTGAAGTAATTTTGTCCAATTTGGTGAAGCCTGTGGCTATCCCACTTAATCCTTCTTTTTTAGAAATGTCTTCTATATTTCGGATTGCTTGTTGAACAAGTGTTTGTGAGGATTCAAAACTCTTTTTGATATTACCATTGGCAATTTCATAAAGTTTAGATTCTGATTTGTCTAGCAATTCCAATACATCTGTTTTTTCATCAAATGCATCAGAAATAATTTCACTAGATACATGAATCAACTGCCTTTGGATATGCTTTTGAACAATTATTCTTGCATGGAATTCAATATGCGCAGAAGAGGTTACCTTTTGCGTTAAATGGATAAGGTAATTATCACCACCTACTTTTGTCAGATTTCCTTGCTTTTTAAGACCATTACTAACCGTTAGCATGTCTATAGGTTCGGAATTAGCAAAAAGGGCTACAATTGCTTCGAAAATATCTTTATGCTTTTCATGGTAAAAAGACTCTGCTGAAAGTATATCTAATACTTCATTCAGTGCATTTTTATCAATCATAAGTGCACCTAATACTGCTTCCTCCATATCCGTTGCTTGGGGAGGGATTTTTCCTCTCTCCAACGAAATGGATGCGCTTTTTGGTACTTTTGACCCCTTCTTGTCTGTATTCTCCATTAAATCCATAGCTACAAAAATACATTATATTATTGTTACGATATGTAGAAGCATATTAGTTTTCGATAAAAACTTGTTAATTCTTCTATGTTGTGGGTGGGGAACAAATCATATATTTGATTCTTCAATCAATATCTGAATATAAATGCGTTTTAGAATTCTACTTTTTTGTCTATTATTTTGCATGACGTTGGGCTTTGCTCAACGCAATACAAAATATGGGCAATATCCATATAAAATGTTACCAGTTGGACTTTCTTACTATGCCATGGATTCCCATAAGGGATTTCGACTAAGTATTGAAAATGCATTTTATGAACACCAAAGGGAGCGAGTTGAAGGTATACAGCCGAGAAAGTCACTTTGGCAGGTTGTAGGATTATTTAATACATCAGCTCTCTGGTCCTCGGATAATAATGAGACCACTATGTTTGGTGCAGGGATCCAATTAGGTGGAAGGCGGAGTTTTAGTAATACACTAAAAGTGGAGGCTTTTACGGGGTATCAATTTCTTCAGAGAAGGAATGCTGATTCAACCGTTCCAAATACAAATTATCAATTATGGGATATTACTATTGGGGTTGGTCAAGATTTCAAAATGGTAAAAGAATCCTTTTTGACTTGGTATTTAAGACCTGGGCTAAACTTTGAAATACAAAATTCAGGTTTGTCTTTTTTTAGTACTTCTTTACAATTAGGAATCGACTATAGGTTTGAAAACATTCATCTTATACGTTGGAAGAACCCTTGGTTTAAATCAAAAGATAAGGCATTACAAGGTCGAGAATTCGAAAGGCCAAAAATGGAAATTGACGAAAGTCGGGAAGATAAAAAGACAAGACGTAGAAGGCTAAAAATAGAACGAAAGAAGTTGCGTAAAAAACGTAAGGCTAAGTTGAATTACGGGAAGGTGAAATATAAATCAGGACGAAGGTAATAGAGCTAATCCCAGAATCAAAAAAGACGGCTAGGAGCCGTCTTTTTTTTGTAATTCTAATTGGTTTTAGTTCCACTGAAAGGTAATGTTTTGTTTTACGGATTCATGCAGACTTAAAGCTACCGGACAGGTAAGTCCTGCTCTTTCTAATATGATTTTATTTTTGTCTGAAGGATTTCCCAGCATTTTTAAATTTATGTGAATAGTGTCGATCTTTCTTGGCTTATCTGCCATGATTTTCAATATTTCTGCCTTTGAATTGGTAATGTCTATACCTAAATCTCTAGCTTTTATACCTATTATAGTTAAAACACATTGAGCAAGAGCGGTAGCAATCAAATCCGTTGGTGAAAAGCTTTCTCCTTTACCTTGATTGTCTGTTGGGGCATCTGAAAGTAAAGTTACTTGAGATTTCTGATGAACAGCTTCTGTTCTTAATTCTCCTTGATAAAGTACTGTAGAAGTCATTTTGCTATAGATTTGAGACAAAATTACAGTGGAAAATAGGATTTGCCTAAAAAAAAGTGTCAAAATGTCTTGAATTCAAAGTTGGCATTTATCTTGACAAGGACTAATCAAAAAATTGATAGTTTATGTCTACTGGTAAAATAAACGTTACAACAGAGAACCTGTTTCCAATAATAAAGAAGTTTTTATACTCGGATCACGAAATCTTTCTAAGAGAATTGGTTTCAAATGCAGTGGATGCTTGTACAAAATTGGAGCATTTGTCATCTATAGGTGAAGCCAAAGGTGAATTGAGTGAATTGCAGGTTGAAATTATTGCAGATAAAGAGGCAAAAACGCTTACAATTCGTGATAATGGATTGGGAATGACAACTGATGAAGTTGAAAAATACATCAATCAGGTTGCATTTTCTGGTGCAGAAGAATTTGTGAAAAAATACGATGATAAGGAAGGTGCAGGAATTATTGGTCACTTTGGATTAGGATTCTATTCTTCGTTCATGGTATCTGATAAAGTTGAGATCTTTTCAAAATCTTTTAAAGGTGGAGCTGGTGCTCATTGGGAATGTGAAGGTTCTCCAGAATTTGATCTTAACGAAATAGAAAAAGAAACAAGAGGTACGGATATAGTTCTTCATATAGCAGAAGATTCTTTGGACTTTTTGGAAGATGGGAAAATTTCTGAGTTACTAAATAAGTATTGTAAGTTCCTTCCTGTATCCATCAAATTTGGAACTAAAACAGAAAAACCGGCAGCAGCAGAAGGAGAAGAAGCTGTTGAAGTTGTTTCGGATAATATAATCAACAATCCTAGTCCAGCCTGGACGAAAAGTCCTTCTGGATTGGAAGATGAAGATTATAAAAGTTTCTATAGAGAGTTATATCCAATGAATTTTGAGGATCCTTTATTCCATATTCATTTGAATGTTGACTATCCATTTAATCTGACTGGAATTTTGTATTTCCCTAAGTTAAAGAGAAATGTAGAGTTACAGAAGAATAAGATTCAGTTATACTGTAATCAAGTGTACGTTACAGATAGCGTAGAAGGGATTGTACCTGATTTCTTGACTTTACTACATGGTGTAATTGATTCTCCAGACATCCCATTGAATGTGTCTAGATCATATTTACAATCAGATCATAATGTAAAGAAAATTTCATCTCATATTGGAAAGAAAGTTGCCGACAAGCTAGAGGAGTTATTCAAAAAGGATAGAGCTGGCTATGAAGCAAAATGGGAAGATATTAAGGTTATCATCGAATATGGGATGATAACTGACGAGAAGTTTTTCAAACGTTCTGAGAAGTTTGCACTTTTCCAAAATGTGGATGGAGAATGCGCTACATTGAATGAGTATAAGGAGAAGATAAAAGCGCTACAAACGGACAAAGATGGAAAGTTGGTAGTTCTTTATTCAAGTAATAAAGATGCTCAATACGGTTATATCTCAGAGGCTAAAGCTAAAGGTTATGATGTACTTCTTTTGGATAGTCCAATTGTAGGTCATCTATTGCAAAAAATTGAATCAGAAGGTGATAATATTAGCTTTGTAAGAGTTGATTCAGATACGGTAGACAATTTGATCAAGAAGGAGGGGGAATTAACCTCAATTTTGTCAGATGAAGAGGAAACCAAAGTAAAGGAATTTATTGAATCAAAAGTAAATAAAGAAGCTTTCACAGTTCAGTTTGAAGCGAGAGATTCAGACGCAACACCATTTATCATTACGCAAACGGAGTTTATGCGTAGAATGAAAGAGATGAGTGCTACAGGCGGTGGTGGTGGTATGATGTTTGGAGAAATGCCAGACTCATACAATTTAGTGGTTAATAGTAACCATAGTTTGGTTCATAAAATACTGAATGAGGCGGATGAAACGACTCGAGGAGTACTGATTAGTCAGGCTTATGATTTAGCTAGATTATCTCAAAACCTATTAATAGGTGAAGAGTTGACTAACTTTATTAAAAATAGCTACGAAAAAATGGCCTAAGGTGGAGTCATAGTTTAAGGTGAGAAAGGGTAACTATTTATTTAGTTGCCCTTTTTTTTATTCTTCAATTATGGTAAAGACTAATTCTGTAGAGTAGGATTCTGCAGGAATAGTAATGGAAATATTTCTGATTTCAAATTCTAATTGAACATTGGAAACTTTACCTTTTCCACCTAGGAAATCAATGTCATAATTTTTGATTTGTTTGAATTGATTCGCCCCTGAGTCGACTCCTTTTTTCTTTTTTCCTTTTAGCCAAATTTGTAATTCATCATCCCAAAAGGTGTCTTGTTTGGATATGAGGATTTGCCATTTTTGATTTTGATTTTTAGAGGCGTTATTGAAGGTTACGCTCATTTTGGCCTTTACTTTCTTAGTCTTGTAGTTGTTTGGATAACCGTCTCCGGCCTCTTTAATGTTTTTAATTTTAATATTAGAGTTCCCTGTAGGTGAAATTGTTATATACTGAGCAAATGACTTTGTCGGTAACAAGGCAAAAAGAACTAAGAAGAAAGATATCAGAAATTTATTCATATCAATTATCCATTAAGGTGTATGATACTAATAGAATGTTGGAATCTTCCAGTTCATTCATAAGTTCATAATTTACGATGTGTAATGAAAAGGTAAGATTGTGCCCGTTGTTTTTTTTGTTTCCAGTATAGGCTCCTCCGATGTCTGAAATGATGGTTTGAGGAGAGTTTGATAGAATGATGGTACCAACAGAGGTGCCAAACGTTCCTGCTCCTTTACTTCCACTATGGTTTGACGCATTCACCCTTACCTCCATTCCAGAAGGAACTTGGCCTTGGATTATTTCCATGATTACATTTTTAGTTGGGCTAGATAGCGTAGAAGTGGAGGTATAGTTAATCCATTTACTGTTGTCAATACCTTCCCCAGTGTTCAATTCCCCTCCAGGGTTGTTTGGTACATCTGCTTCTAGTTCAATTGTAGCATTGTTGGGCTCTATATCCAAGAGTGCGATTTGGGGTAGTGTAAGATTCACCTCCCAATAGTCGGTTGATTGCCCTGAGATATGGAGGCTCATCATAAAGAATAGTATTGAAATCCAAATTTTCATAGGCTGGTATTAAAGTTTAAATTTCTTTTTACCCAATTTCATTTTTCTCTTTATAGGTTTCATGGTAAAACTAATTTTTTTATTTTCTCCATTACCCAATTGTATAGTTTGGTAATTATTTGAAATGGAATATTTTTTCTTCAATTTATCATCAACAATGTTGATGGTCCATTCTCCAGGTCTAATGTCACCAAAATAAAAGGAACCGTTTTTATCTGTAATTGTATACAAGGTAACATTTTCATTTTTTAGTTCAATTACGACTCTGGTACCATCTGTCTCATTGGCTGTCAAGCCAAATTGTTTTCCTTTATTAAATTTAACTTTACCTTGAATTTTAGCAGCTTTTATAATGGTGAAATCTAGTATGGATGTAGATTTTGGAAGAATATCAATTTCAAAAGGACCAGGATTTTCTGTGATATCATTTTTACCAAAGCTTGACGTTTGCGGCAATAAAAAGTATTTCCCAGGTTTAAGGTTATTGAATTCAAAATAGCCATTTTTATCTGAAATAGCAATTCGTTCATTTAATCCAATTACAATACCTTCAATTTTTTCAGCTCCAATGCCAATTACTTTTCCTTCTAAATGACCAGCATTAAAGGTCTTATACAAAGGCATGTTTACTTGGATGTTGTATTGTGCAGATATGTAAACTTCTTTATCATCACTGTCCTTTAAACCTACATAATTGGCATCAAAGGATAATCTGTGGTAGTCATTTATCTGATAGTTTATTGAACCACCAAAGAAACTTTTTAATTGATATTGCTCATCTGCAACATATTCATTTTTGTATTGAAGAGAAATTGAAAAGGATTTTTTAGTCCTAAAGAATAAATTACAGCCAAAAAATAGATCAGATTCATTTTCGTTATTTTCGGAAAATTTATTATTGTCAATATATTTTACAGATGTACTTAAGGAAGTTCTTTTGTGAATGTTATACCTAAAGGCGGCAGTTGTTTCAAAAGAGTTTTGGTCTGGCTCGTTTGGAAATCTTAGATTTTGGTTTTTACCAAGGCTAGTGGTCAATTGAATATTTGCTTTTCTTTTCCTATAATAATAAGCCATCCTAAAAGCATGCTCCCTAAAATAAAATTTCTGTTGGATGCTTCTATCCTCTTTTTGACTGTAAGCATAATTCAGTTGGATGGACTGGGCAGTTGTAAGTTTGTACCTAAATCCACTTGCAAAGGTTTTGAATATTGGGGCTGTAAAGGATGCAATGGTGTCCATGCTTTCATTGGTAGAATTATAATTACCTAATACATTAAAGCCAATCCTTTTACTTAAGCTATAGATAAAGGATCCATTTAAAAATATTGAGTTATTATAGTATCCTTGGAAATTTTCATCCGCATGGATGAACTCGTGCTGGTACCTTAGTCGCTCATTTTTATAGGCTAGCCTATTGTAGCAGGCAAAACCCATATCTTTCTTGTTTATACTCTCCGAAATTTCCAAGCTTGTTTGGAATCCGACCTTATTGTATTCACTTGATAGACTAAAAAGATTACTAACTCCTAATGAGTCGGAACTATAATTTTTTGAAACCCAGCCACCTTTAACTTTCCAGTAATCGTTGAAGTTGTAGGTAGTAGTAGTACCATATTCCTTTTTAATTTCTGGGAAAAATTTTGGAGTAATGTAGAATATGTCAGCGTGGAGGTATTTGTCTTTTATTTCCAATTTGGCACCAGTACCCCACCTAGATTTCTCCATTAGTGTAGAAGGTGTAGCATAGAAGTCCATAAGCTCCAATTTCACCTTTTCGTTTTCATATCGAATGGTGGTTCGCCTAAAATTACCAATACGGGAAAATTCATCGTTGGTCTCGCTATCCGCAATGATCTCTAGGTGATGTTTCTTTAGTTTGTCAAGAAAACCATCTCCGTGTAACTTGTATTGAAAGGACCCTTTTTGATCACTCCCAATTGCACTGTTGTAGAATATTCCAGCCTCAATGGGGAATCTAAAATAGGGATCACTTTTTCCTGTGCGGGGGTATATTTTTATATCTGTAAACTTTTTAATAATACTGTCCCTTTCGGCTAGGTAGAGACTTAAATCTGGAAAGAAGTCATAAGGGGTAGTTGTATTCCTTGGGAGTGCACTTTGAGTAACGATTAGATTAATACTTGTTTCTGGAGCAAGTGAAAAGGGGGATTCTGGAATTATACCAGTCTTTGAGGATGGAATTAGTTTTTCAACCCCATTCCCTAAGTTTTTTATTAAATATTCTATCTCAAATTCATCATCTCCAATGGCAAAGGTTGGTTTTCTAATAGCACTGATTTCTATCTCATGAACCCTTTTGACTTCAATTTCGAAACTTCGATTTATAATTTTTTTCTTATGGCTATTACGTATGCTTAATTGGATTTTATCCTTTCCTGCAAGCGTGTTTTTTGGAATGCTAATCGTGTAAAAAAAGTTGGAATAACCACCTGCTTTTATACTCCTAAGTTTTTTCTGAGTGACGATACTCCAGGTCTCAGGAAGTTTCAGCCTTGAGAAAAATACCGCAGGTTTATCTCTATTATTTTTCAGTTTGAAAAACAAGGTATATTGGCTTCCTGGGTTTACTTTTTCAGGAAGTTTTAATACTTGAAATTCTATATCTGAAGCTTGAGCTTGAACACAGAGATAGATGAAAAATAAAATGAAGACTAGCTTATTCCGCATCAATGGTCAGTGAGACATTTATTCCATATAGGTCTTTACCATAATCAGCAACAATTACGGCGTCGTATTCCCCTGGCAAAATCTCTTCTAAGGGGATTTCAAATTCTACACAGCTACTTGGGTATAATTTTTTTAGGGGTGATTCTATTCTTTTTACTAATTCTGCGTTTTCATCATAGATGTCGATAATGATAGCAATGTTCATTAAATAAATGTCGTAATTCTCAAGTTTGGTATATATGAATTGAACACCTTCTCTTTTGTCTAATTTTAAGCCTATAAACTCTAACAAGTTTTCTCCTTCCTCTTCGTCTTCATACTCGTCATCCTCATATTCGTCATCGCTTTCTTCGTCACTACCTGATTCAGCAACCTGAGTGGTAGAGTCTGTTTCAGTAACTTCATTTGAGTTGATGACTGCGGAATCAATTGTAGCTATATGTGTTGAGTCATTTAACAGTAAACTATCCGTTTCAACTATGGATGAATCGCTAGATAATAAGCTATCAATTTCAACAATTGCTGAATCAATAAGTATTTCATTTGATGTACTATCTGTTGATTCTACTTCAGCGACATTGTTTGAATCGCTTATACTGTCCATATTACTGACAGCTGTAGAGTCTCCTTCTTGTGTATCTTGAGAAGCTATTATTCCTTTGTTTGTATCAAGATTATTTCCAATATTAGTAATCACTTGAATCCCGTAACGAATCTTTGAATCAATCATAAAGCCATGATCCATTTGATTTCTTTTAATGGGTCTTGATATTTCTACAATTATCATAGTCCAATAGGAACCTTCTAGTGCTTCATTGGCAGGAACTGTAATATCGTAAAGCACACTAAATTCTTCACCTGGTGCAAGCTCCTTTTCTAATACATTTAATTCTACCCAATTGTTTAGAGATCGGTCATGGTTTAGTGGAGCTATGTTGTCTGGGGATTGAGGGTCACAATATTTTAATAAGTCTTGTTTTGAAACAATGATCTTCTCCGGTAACTCCCCAATATTTTTAACTTCAATAGTCCCTCGTATTTTTCGTCCTTGAGCACCTTCATGTATATGTGTTAATCCATTAGATATTACAACTGTGGCGTAGGTCGTAAAGGAAGATAATAGGCTAAATACAATTAGTAGGGTTGAAAAAAGCTTCATTTAATCTTATTTGATATAGGTTATAAAATAAAATACCAAACTACTCCACATTTTACAATGGGAATAGTTTGGCTTGTGTGATCTTTATAAAGTCTAATTTGTAACATTGGAACTTCTAAGTTCCCACAAACATAACTTTGGCAATATAACTAAAATTAATCAGTAATAGTATAAGTCATTTCAATAGTCATATCTGCTTGAGCAAGATTTAAATCAGCGAAATCTCCGTTGAAATCTAAATAGTAAGTCAGGTTGTGACCGTTTGCATTTCCAGTTCCAGTATACGCACTACCAATACCAGTAATGATATTTTGTGAAGTCGTAGATGGAGTAACTACAGCAGTTGGAGAACCAATAGTACCACCACCTGTTCCAGCAACAACCGTAAGCTCAAGTCCTGAAATTACAGGAGCATTGTCAGCTAGGATTGTAATGTTTCTTTGGTTACCTGCAGCAGCAACTACTGAAGTATAGTTGATCCATAGATCAGAGTTTTCTTCATCAATGATGAATTCTGCCCCAGCTTCTAGGTTATCTGCATTCAGTTCGAAAGTTACATCAGCATCACCTGTTGTTTCAATATCAAGAATTGCAATCTCTGGAATACTAAT
>MAAC01018585.1_pt1 | contig 19805 bp, 16 predicted proteins | sample 1115981 | NCBI WGS metagenome assembly MAAC01 (sample SAMN04961126, study PRJNA320927) | seawater metagenome | isolation source: sample BD02T64 sea water enriched with oil for 64 days | place: USA:Gulf of Mexico | collected 2013-07-27
CATGCTAGGCCTTGGTGAGACTGAGGCTGAGGTGATTGAGAGCATGAAGGATTTACGTGCTTCTAAGGTGGATATTTTGACGCTTGGGCAATATTTACAACCGACCAAAGCCCACCTTCCGGTCGAAAGGTTCGTTAGTCCTAATGAATTCGATAATTATAAAAAAGTCGGATTGGAATTAGGGTTTAGATATGTGGAAAGTGGGCCACTTGTGAGGTCTTCTTACCATGCGGAAAAGCACTTATTCTAAACAAATAAATTTTTAGTAGATAAAGCTATTTTTAATTGCCTTTTTATTTTTTGGGAAAGTGTAAAAAAAAGTTAATTTGCCGTTCATAATTTTCAAGAAACGTGCAACTAAAAATAGTTGGAAATCATCTTGGTTACTCACTTGCTTGTCAATGGGTTAGCAAGTAAAGTAAATTGGATTAATAAATTTTTTATGAAAAAAAATACACTTTTTGTTTCTTTATTAGCGGGGTTAGGCTCGCTTGCTGCGGTTTTCACCGTTATAAATAGTGAGGTTGAAGCGGAATACTCTCCAAGAGAGGTGATAGGCGATTCAATGAATGCTTCGAAACGATCAGAATTTTTCTCCTACATGAGAAAAAATGTTAACACTGGACGAATTGAACCGGACGATTATATTAATGCTATTGCCGCAACCAAGAATTCAAAGGTATCTCGTGCAGCCAATTTAAATTGGGAATTTTCTGGGCCAGATAACATTGGAGGAAGAACAAGAGCGGTAATTATTGATAATGTGGATCCAAACAGAATATATGCTGGGTCAATTGGTGGAGGTATGTATGTATCTGAGGATGCTGCAGGTACCTGGACTTACAAAAGTGATACTTGGGAGAATCTTCAAGTATCCACAATTATACAAGACCCAGATGGGAGGCTTTATGTAGGAACCGGAAATACAAATGACGGGGGGCCAGCTACCAATGGTGCATTTCCTGGTACTGGAATTTATACCAGTGATGATAGAGGTGAAACATGGTCCTTACTAGCAAGTACAATGCCCGTTTCTGGTTCATCTGACTGGGTGTATGTAAATAGAATTTCATTATCGCACAATAAAAACAGCCAAGGTAATTATACGGTTTATGCCGCTACCAATACAGGTTTAAGAGTTTCATTGGATAACGGCCTTACCTGGAATAATCCAGTAAGAGTTCCAAATAATTGTTCGGTAGAGTTTAATAATGATGTGGATGAGGTTGTAGTGACCAGTACAGACCGAGTTTTAATTTCATTAAACGGTGTTTTGTATGTTTCTGAAAGTGGTGAAACCGACTGTAGTTATGTGAAAATTGATGCGCAATCAGGTCTTGGATCTTGTACCCGACTTAGTTTGGCGGTTTGTTCATCGGATGAAAATATTGTTTACGCATTTCAGTCTTTTTCAGGAGCAACTCAAGACGATGCTACCTTTAAAATTCTTACCTCCTTTGACGGTGGTTTAACATGGGGGCCGTTGTCACCAGCTCCACCATCTATTATTATTGATCCTAGTTTTGATATGATGGGAGGGAATGGTGCCGGATATAACCAGGCCATTTCTGTGGATCCCAATGATTGTGATCGTATTTATGTGGGAGCGGTTTCCTTATATCGTGTTGATGGTTCTTGGACTAGTGTTGCTACTAATTTTGGTGCACCCGATTTTTACGTGCATTCGGATAAACACTGGTTCCAGTTTAGTCAACATACGCCTAACTTAATGTATGTGGCTTCTGATGGTGGAATTGGTAAAACCGAAAACGCACATAGTTCTAGAGTAACATGGACGGATAATAATCGTCACTATGGAACGGCACAGTATTATGGGATAGCTTTTACAAAAGAAGGTAGAATCATTGGTGGAACTCAAGATAATGGGTCTCATTTAATTGATCCTAGACAACAAGGTCAAGCCGGTATGAATGCCGTTGATATTAATGGTGGTGACGGTTTTGATTGTGAGGCATCTAATTTAGGAGACTTTATTTTTTCCACGATTTATCACGGGGACGTAACTCGAAGAGCAAATTTAAGTGGGGGTATTTTTCAAACAAGAATTCACCCTCGTGGAGATTATCCTACGTCTCCTTTTCATACCGTTATAAGACTATGGGAATCTGAAAATGACTTAACAAGTAAGGAGTTTATTTTATTCTCAAATGTAATTGCACCAGATACAGTTGGTTTAGGTGATGGCGTACGTAAATCGTTTGATGGGACTTTAAACAAACCACAAGAGGTGGCTAATATAGTACCCGGCTCCATCCTTTTTAAAGATATTGCAGGAAACCAGCAAGCTACAGATATAAACTCAAATGGTATATTAATGAGTTTTGGTGATAGTATTGGGGTGATAGATTATAACACAGGAGACTATGAGCTTAGATGGGCTTTTGCTCCACAGGTAGCTGCAACGGTTAATGTAGTCTTTGAAGTGACTTACGATTCAGGAGATATTTTATCCTTGCAATCTAAAAATGCAGGTATTCTTTTTGATTATGAATTACCTAATAATGTTGCCGTAGGGGATACGTTTAGTGTTCAAGATCCGGTACAAACATTAATGGCTGTTTCCATGATGGGCGGGGTTTCTCTTTCACGTGAATCTATGTATGTTCCTTTAGGAGCACCAGCTTTTGAGTTTTTTAGACTTGGTCGTAGATATCCTAATGGCCCCCATACCCCAATAAGTGCGATATCTCCTACCGCTATGGAATATTCGAATGACGGAAATCATTTATTTGTTGCTACTAGAACGGGATCTATTTATAGAATTTCAAACTTGAATGATTGGTATATGAATGAATCCGTAGATTCAGTTCTGATAGACACCTTAATTTTCTCCGGTAGTGGACCTGTTGCAGGGATTAACATGCACCCTACCGACCCTGAAAAACTATTAGTTACATTAGGTGGATTTGGAAATAGAGAAAGGGTGTTTGAAATTACAAATGCCATTTCTTCTTCCGCAATCGCAGCAAGAAGGGATGTAAGTGGTGATTTACCTGATTTTCCAGTGTATGATCCAGAGTATAATATTCACAATACCGATCAAGTGCTTATCGGGACGGAATTTGGTGTATGGTCTACAGAGGATTTATCTTCAGGATCTCCTTCTTGGACCCAACAAAGTAATGGCTTAGGAAATGTGCCTGTTATTGATGTGCGTCAACAACGTTTAAGCTTTCATGAGGCAGCTAACTTTGGCCGTTTTTATATCGGTACATATGGTAGAGGGATTTGGACCACAGGTGACCTTGTTTCAGTGGATGAGCCTTGGGAAGATTTTGTATCTATTAAGAATATCTCTAATGTAAAAACGTATCCAAATCCAGTACGCAGTTTTGCTAAGATTAGTTTCGAAATGCCAATATCTGGAGCTGTAAGGATTACGATTTATGATATCAGCGGTAAATTGATAACGAATGAGGTTAGAAATTTTGCTGCCGGTGAAGTGGAGTATCAGATTAATGGATCTAAGCTACCGGCTGGAACTTATTTTGCTAACCTAGAAATGGGTAGTACAAAAGCACAAACTAAGTTTGTAGTTATTAAATAACACGGGTCAAAAAATTGTAAAAAGGGTGGACTATGTTCACCCTTTTTTTGTGCGCTTTTTTGTACGCATTCCCTGGTAGAAAGGAGCAATGTGGTACACTTAAAGAGATTAGGAGTAGGTGTATTTATTGCTTTTAATTATTTGGGTCTTGCTGTTACGATTGATTCTAAGCGACTTATTTTTGTATTAACCTAACACATCAGGAGAGCCCTTTTTTAGTGTGTATTTTAGGGAAGTACACAAAGCTTAAATGGTCTTAGATTATTGTCGTGGCGAGGTTACAGTGAAAACATAAGTTAGACGAATGGGGTAGGGGACAATTAGAATCAAAAAAAATACCACTCGATTCAAGGCCGAGTGGTATTCATAGATTAAAAGTAATTGAAATCTGCGTGTCTTTTTTTACTTGTCAAATAGTTCGGCTAATTTGTTTGCTAATTGCTCTCCTCTTAAGTTTTTAGCGATAATAGTTCCATTGGGGTCAATTAGAAAAGTAGCAGGAATAGATTGAATTCCATAATCCAATGAACCCTGACCTTGCCAACCTTTTAAATCACTGGTGTGAATCCAGTCAATGTGATCCTCCTTAATTGCTTTTATCCAGTCCTCTTGTTTTTTATCTAAAGAATAGCCATAAATCTCGAAATTGTGATCTTTGTATTGATTATAGAGTTTTAGAACATTTGGGTTTTCTTGTCTACACGGTTTACACCATGAAGCCCAAAAATCAACTAAAACATACTTTCCTTGAAGTGACGAGAGAGAGATTAAATTTCCATTGGGGTCAGGGTAATTGAGCTCCGGAGCTTCGTTTCCGGTATTGGAAAGCTTTAAAAACTTGACATGTTCATTTAGTTTTGGAATGTAATTAAACTTTGGATAGGTCTGTAATAAAGCTTCTCCAACCTTAATATATGCATCTGGGTCTTCGTCAGGTTGTAGTCCAGCCACCACAAAATAGGCTGCAATACTTCCAGGTTGTTGATCAATAAAATCTAGCGCAAATTGGTGGTAATTTGAATAGAGTTCTTTTTGAGTTTCATAGCTCTTAAATAGGCCCTTGCTATCTTTCGCAGGTTTTTGATGGTTTAGCTCTATTTTTATACTATCGAGTTTGGCGGACAGAAGCATAGTTTCATCTACCACCACTTTTATTAGTTCTGATTCTCTAGATCCAGAAACATAATAATTGTCATATACATCAAGCCCATTGGCCTCTAAAACAACATGATCTCCTTTTTTAGCCGCAACAGTTAGATAGGTTTGATAATTTAAAATTACTCGATAAACAGCCATTTCATTCAATTCGGGAGTGAATTCAAAATAGCCATCTTCTTCAATGATTAGAGTATCCATAGGGATAACTCCTTCTGGACTTTGAAGGGCGAGTGTGAGTTGTTTTCCTGCTACATTATCAAAGTAGCCAGAAATAGATGATTCTGATTTTGGGACTTCACGTTTCGGTTCGCATGAGAGAAACGTGAACGATAAAAGGATAGAGAACAATAAGATGGATTGTTTCATGACAATGGTTATGATTTTATTTTTTGCATTAATAATTTATTCGTCATTTTTGGATCTGCTTTACCACCAGAGGCCTTCATGATTTGGCCCATAAAAAAGCCAATAAGTTTCATTTCACCTCCTTTGATTCTTCCGGTTTCACCCGGGAATTTTGTAAATATTTCATCAATCACTCCAGCCAGGTCATCTGAATCGGAATTTTGAATTAAATCGAGAGACTCCGCTAATTGGGTTGCGGTCTTTTCTGGGCTTTTCAATAGTGCCGGGAATAATTTTTTGGAGGCAGACGAATTACTTATTTTATGCGTATCAATAAGCAATAAGATTTCAGCGATATGTTGCGGAGTAACTGAAAATTCTGCGATTGTAATTCCAAATTTATTTAAATGTGATTTGATGGTACCCATGATCCAGTTTGCAGCTCCTTTGTAATTAGACGTAAGCGAAACGATTTGGTTGTAATAAGTCCCTATTTCTTTGATTTCAATAATATTTAAAGCATCGTATTCGCTCAATCCATATTTATTGGTGTATACAGCGAGTAACTCATTTGGAAGCATTGGCATTTCCGCTTTAATGGTTTCAATTTTCGCCTCTGTAACTACATAAGGTAGTAAATCGGGTTCTGGGAAAAACCGATAATCATTCACCCCTTCTTTCCCTCGCATTTGGATAGTTGAGCCATTGGGAGCATCAAACCCTCTGGTTTCAGATAAAATTTCTACATTCTTTTCACAAAGTTCTATTTGACGGTTAATCTCGAATGAAATAGCTCTTTTTACGTTCCTGATGGAGTTCATGTTTTTCACCTCAACCTTTTCACCAAACTCTTTTGCACCGTTTAACATGACACTGATGTTCGCATCGCATCGCATGGAACCTTCTTCCATATTACCATCACAAATGTCTAGGTATCGAACAAGTTTACGCACCTCCGAGAGGTATTCGTAGGCCTCCTCCTCAGATGCAATTTCGGGTTCCGTAACAATTTCTAATAACGGTACTCCAGCTCTATTTAAATCCACCAAAGAGTTGAAGGGGTCAATGTCATGAATACTTTTTCCGGAATCTTCTTCAATATGAATTCGAGTTAACCCAATATTTTTTGTTTCTCCATTTGATAAACGTATGGGAACATGTCCGCCCGTACAAATTGGAGTATCGAATTGGGTAATTTGGTATCCTTTTGGTAAATCAGCATAGAAATAATTCTTTCTGGAAAACTCGTTGTACTCCGTGATATCACTATTACATGCTATTCCTAATTTTATTCCAAACTCAATACTTTTTTCGTTTAATCGAGGCAAGGTACCGGGATGCCCCAATGAAATTGGACTCACATTACTATTTGGAGTGGAACCATATTGGTTAGAATCGGAAGAAAACGCTTTACTATTTGTATTTAATTGAGCATGAATTTCCAATCCAATTACTACGGTGTATTTATCTCTTACTGCCTTATCCATTACCGAAAAATTTTATTTTTTGTGAGTGCAAATTTAGTGTATCGCTTTCACTAATTCTGCAACTAAAAGAACTAGATTTTTTTCGTTTTTCTTCGCATTTTCTATCACTTGTTCATGTGTAATTTCCTCAATGGAACCTGCTATTCCAATATCGGTAATTACCGATATTCCAAAAACGTTCATCGCCATATGTCGTGCAGCTATTACTTCTGGTACGGTGGACATTCCAACTGCGTCAGCTCCAATAATACGGATGTATTTATATTCTGCCGGGGTTTCAAATGTAGGGCCTGTTAATCCTGCATAAACTCCTTGATGTAACTTGATGTGGTGGGTCTTGGCTATTTCAAACGCATTTTTAATATATGTTGGATTGTATACCTCACTCATATCAGGGAAGCGAGGACCCAATTCTGCAATGTTTGGCCCAATCAATGGATTCGTGGGAAATAAATTAATATGGTCATTAATTACCATTAAGTCTCCAATTTCAAAATCGGGGTTTAATCCTCCGGAAGCGTTGGATACAATTAATGTTTCAATACCCAGGTATTTCATTACTCTTACTGGAAAAGCTACTTTGTTCATGTCGTATCCTTCATAGAAATGGAATCTGCCTTGCAGGGCAACAACTGCTACTCCGTTAATTAATCCGATGACAAGCTTCCCTTTATGACCAACTACAGTCGATAAGGGGAAGCCAGGAATCTCACTATAATCAATTTCAATTTCTTTCTTGATGCTATCTGCGATACTCCCTAGTCCTGTTCCTAATATGATTCCAATTTTGGGAGATAAATTGGTTTTATTTAAAATGTACTTTGCTGCGACTTTAATTTCCTTTAACATGGTCTGTAATTATTTGTTTCAATTCATTTTCCTGATCAAATAGGACTGAAATGGTTATAGGTATTTCAAAAATGGGAATGCTGGAGTCTAATTTTTTAACCAGGGGTTGGAGTTTTACCGCATCCTTAGAGGTAGTGATAATGGCTGAATGTTTTGGTAGGGAAAATAGTTTCGATGCCATTTGTTTAACATCATCCAAAGTGTAATCGTAATGATCTTTGAAAGATATTCCTTGGACGGATTTTCCCATCGAAATAATGTGTTTTTCAAGGGGTTTAGGTTGAACAATTCCAGTAACGAGTATGGTGTTTTTTACCTTTTCAAAATCGAACCCGTTAAAGAATGGTTTCGGTTTGTCATATATTACTTCTGAGAAAAATACCCTTTGATTTAAACCCGGTTTGATTTTTTTAATGATCTCTAAGCTTTTGGCTTCGCTAATGTGGCTCGGACATTTTGTGACAATAATGATGTCTGCTCTGTTTTTATTTTTAGAGGTTTCTCTTAAATCACCCGCAGGAAGAACCTTGTCGTCATAGAATGGTTTGGAATATGTAGTCAACAAAATATAAAGAGAGCCCTGGACCTTTCGATGTTGAAAAGCATCATCCAAAATAATGACTTCGGATGATTGAGTGCGCATTAATCGATTAATTCCGGTGATTCGATCCTCGCAAACGGCCACATCAATATTCGAAATATTACGAGAAATTTGTAAGGGCTCGTCTCCTATTTCTTCTGCGATCGAATCTTTGTTTGCAAATACGTAACCCGTAGTTTTTCTACCATAACCTCGACTAAGGACGGCTGTTTTGTTAATGGGACTGATGAGCTTAGCTATAAATTCTGTATGCGGGGTTTTTCCAGTACCTCCAGTGGATAGATTGCCAACAATAATAACTGGAATGTCAAATTTCACGGATGAAAGTATATTCGAGGAATACAAAAAATTTTTAAATCTTGTAATCCCATCGTATACTATGGATAACGGAAAAAGTGCTAATCTAATCTTTGACATGGAAAGGACGAAATTACGCAATATTGGGCAAAGAATATGATAGATTTATTGCCTAATATTATAGTTTTGAGGAAACATTAAATCAAGGACCAAATGACCAAAATAAAAGAGGTGACTTCCTTTTTAGATCGTGTAGCTCCAAGTTCACTTCAAGAAAGTTATGATAATGCGGGTTTGATCGTAGGTGACTATAATGCAACGGTTACTGGTATTGTGGTTTGTTTGGATAGTGTAGAGCAAACGGTAGAGGAAGCTATTCGTGTAGGTGCCAATTTAATTGTCGCACATCACCCTATCGTGTTTAAGGGATTAAAGAGATTCAATGGCTCAGATTATGTTCAGAGAACGGTAATTAAAGCCATTCAAAACAATATTGCCATTTATGCGACACATACCAATTTAGATAGTGTTGAAAATGGGGTGAGTTGGAAAATAGCGAAAAAATTGGGGGTTCGAAATTTAAAAGTGTTGAGTCCTAAAGGTGGAAGACTCATGAAGTTAGAAACTTTTGTTCCTGGGAAAGATGCCGAAACGGTTATGGAGGCCATGTTTAAAGCAGGTGCCGGATCTATAGGTAAGTATTCAGAATGTAGCTTCGTGACTGAAGGAAAGGGAACTTTCCTAGCAAATGCAGGAGCGAACCCGCATGTAGGTGAAATCGGTAAAAGACATCAGGAGCAGGAAATAAAAGTGGAGGTAGTATTTTCAGTGGATGATCAATCAGCGGTGATATCTGTACTATTGGATACGCACCCTTATGAATCGGTAGCTTACTTTCTTTTCAAATTAGAGAATGAACATCCTACTCAGGGTTTAGGCGTGGTTGGTGAAATTGATCAGGAACAAGAAACCCTTGAGTTTTTATCAAAAATAAAGGAGGTCATGAAAGCCGGAGTGGTTCGGTATACAAAGCCTGTAAAATCCATGGTGAAAAGGATTGCAATATGCGGAGGTTCAGGAAGTTTTCTGCTTTCTGCAGCTAAAAAAGCGCATGCAGATATTTTTTTAACCTCGGATTTTAAATACCATGAGTTTTTTGACTCTGAAAATCAGTTGGTTATTGCGGATATTGGGCATTTTGAAAGTGAGCAATACACAAGTGAACTATTATACGAAATACTCTCGCAAAAATTTTCTACCTTTGCAGTCCGAATTTCGGCAATAAATACCAATCCGGTTAATTATTTATAAAATATGGCTAAAGCAGTGAAAGATCCTAAACTTATGTCAGTAGAGGATAAATTAAGATCACTTTACAGATTGCAGTTAATCGATTCTGAAATCGATAAGATACAAACCATTCGAGGAGAGCTTCCTATTCAGATTCAAGATTTAGAAGATGAAATAGCCGGTTTGGAAACTCGTATTGCTAAAATGCAAGAGGAAAGAAGTGAATTAGATCAAAGTATTACGGATAAAGGTATTCAGATTAAGGATTCTGAAGCGGCAATCTTGAAGTATAAAGAACAGCAAAACGATGTTAGAAATAACCGTGAGTTTGATTCTTTAAACAAAGAAATTGAATTTCAGGGATTAGAAATTCAATTGGCTGAAAAAAGAACAAAAGAAGCTCGAGCTCGTATTGCAAGCAAAGAGGAAGTTTTGGAAGTGGCTCAAGCAGAATTGTTGGATAACCAATCGGAATTGAAGCATAAGAAAGACGAACTTAATGGTATTGTTGGTGAAACTGAAAAGGAAGAAGGAAAACTTCAAACTTTATCATTAGAAGCCCAAAGCAATATCGAGGAAAGGTTGTTAAAAGCCTATTTAAGAGTTCGGAACAAAGTACGTAACGGTCTGGCTGTTGTTCCTATTGATAGAGCATCTGCTGGTGGTTCATATATTGAAATTCCACCACAGAGAATTTTGGATGTTGGTGCACGTAAGAAGATTATCGTAGATGAACATTCGGGTAGAATCTTGGTAGATCAAGGTTTGGCGATGGAAGAACAAGATAAATTTAGAGATTCTATTTAAATAGAATTTTCTTTGAAAAATTAAAAGGCCTCTGGATTCCAGAGGCCTTTTTTTGTTAAATCACTAAGAGCTATTAGATAGCTAAAGAATTGTTGCGAAGGGATAATTAGTTGAATAGACGTGTTCTATGGCGAAAGGTTGTTTTTTTGACTGAATTACTTCTCCTATACCCCTTGGCTTGTTTTATTATCCAATAATCGGTTTAAATAATGTATCCATTAAAGGCCTAGTAATACTTACTTTTGTCTACTTCATAAAAGAATTACAATGGCAAAAGATTTTACTTCGAGAGCGAAGGATTATTCAAAATGGTACAATGAATTGGTGGTCAAAGCTGATTTAGCAGAAAACTCTGATGTAAGAGGTAGTATGGTTATCAAACCTTATGGTTATGCCATTTGGGAAAAAATGCAAGCGCAATTAGATAAAATGTTCAAAGAAACGGGACATGAGAATGCCTATTTCCCGTTACTTATCCCTAAATCGTATTTGAGCAAGGAAGCCGCACACGTTGAGGGTTTTGCAAAAGAATGTGCCGTGGTTACCCATTATAGATTAAAATTAGCGGAAGACGGTAAAACTGTGGTGGTAGATCCGGATGCAAAATTGGAGGAAGAATTAATAATTCGCCCAACGTCCGAAACCATTATCTGGAATTCGTATAAAAAATGGATTCAAAGTTACCGAGATCTGCCTATTTTAATCAATCAGTGGGCGAATGTGGTGCGTTGGGAAATGCGTACTCGTTTGTTTTTACGTACTTCAGAGTTTTTATGGCAAGAGGGACATACCGCTCACGCCACTAGCCAGGAGGCTGTAGCTGAAGCAGAACAAATGTTACACGTATATGGTGATTTTGCCGAAAATTTCATGGCTATGCCCGTTTTAAAGGGATTAAAATCACCCAGTGAAAGGTTTGCCGGTGCGTTAGAAACGTATTGTATTGAAGCTATGATGCAGGATGGAAAAGCACTACAAGCAGGTACTTCACATTTCTTAGGTCAGAATTTCGCAAAAGCATTTGATGTGAAATTTGCAACCAAAGAAGGTACCCAAGAATATGTTTGGGCTACTTCTTGGGGGGTTTCTACTCGTTTAATGGGGGCCTTGGTAATGACACACTCGGATGATAACGGATTAGTCCTGCCTCCAAAGTTAGCACCCATTCATGTGGTTATCGTACCTATATATAGAAATGAGGAGCAATTAGCTGCCGTAAGTGAAGTCGCTCTTAAATTAAAGAAAGAATTAGAGGCAAAAGGCTTAACGGTTAAGTTTGATAATAGAGATACCCATAAGCCAGGTTGGAAATTTGCACATTACGAATTCAAGGGAGTTCCTGTGCGATTGGCCATCGGTGCTCGTGATCTTGAAAATGGAACGTTGGAAGTGGCTAGACGGGATACCTTATCCAAGGAAACGGTTAAACAAACGGAAGTTGTTGATTACGTTTCGGAATTAATGGACAAGATCCAAGAAAACTTATTCTTAAGAGCGAATCAGTATAGAATTGAAAATACGCATCAAGTCGATACCTGGGATGAGTTTGTGGAAATCATTAATAGTGAGAAAGGTGGTTTTGTAGAAGCGCATTGGGACGGCACCGCTGAAACGGAAGAAAAAATTAAAAACCTAACGAAGGCCACTATTAGATGTATTCCGTTGGATGCCTTAGAAGAGCAGGGGAAATGTATTTTAACCGGAAATCCATCTTCTAAAAGAGTGGTTTTCGCAAAGGCCTATTAATAGATGAGTATTCGCCAAGATATTTTTGAATCATTAAAGAGTAAGACTTGTTTAAAGCAAGATGTGAATCAAAGGACTATTGAGTCTTTTGCTATTGTTAAAGAGGTATTGCAAGAAATAGCCTCTGAATACAAAACGTTCTTAAATGAGGTGGACGAAAGAGTGGTAGTTAACTATAAGGATCATGGTCCTTATGGTGCTTCTCTGGGGTTTGGTGGAGATATCTTGTTGTTTCAAATGCACTCGAATGTGTTTTCGTTTGAAGACTCCCATCCTATTCATAAACACTCCTATGTTACTCAGAAAAGTACACGAGCGTATTGCGGCATAATAAACGTGTATAATTTTTTATCCGATTCATTCAAGTACAATCGGAAAAATGATATGGGATTTTTAATCTCAAGAATTTTTGTGAACCAAGAGAAGCATTTATTTGTGGAAGGTAAGGATGAGTTGTCCTATAAGTATGCAGACTTTTCGACCCAGATTGTCGGTAAAGATTTGTTAACCAGTATAATTGAATCATCTATTAAGTTTGCTTTGGACTTTGATCTCTATACTCCAGACTTTTTAAAGAGTCAAATTGTTACGGTTGCAGAAATGCAACAATTGTCGAAAGACCAGAAAACAGTGACGTCTAAGCGATTAGGGTTTCGAATGAGCCGGGATTCTAAAGGATTAAAATAAAAATGAATTTTTTTTAATATTTTTCGTGAAAATGCATTGCGTAAACAGATTTTAATTATACCTTTGTCGCCCCGAAAGGGATGCTGAAAACCTCGAAAGAGGAATAGCAAAAATGGTCCGTTCGTCTAGGGGTTAGGACGCCAGGTTTTCATCCTGGTAACAGGGGTTCGATTCCCCTACGGACTACAAAATGAAGAAGACCTCAGGAATGAGGTTTTCTTTTTTAAAAGGGTTTGTATATGGAGTTAATACCTTACATTTGCATCCTTCAAAAAAATTGAAAAGAACTTTATAACACAAGTATAATGGCAAATCACAAGTCATCTTTAAAGAGAATCAGACAGACAGAAGTAAAAACTGCTCGTAACAAGTATTACCATAAGACTACTCGTAATGCGATTAAAGCGTTAAGAGGAACTACTGATAAGAAAGAAGCTCAAACTTCTCTTCCTAAAGTTGTAGCAATGCTTGATAAATTAGTAAAAAGAAACATTATTCATAAAAATAAATCGGCTAACTTGAAATCGTCTTTAACGATTTTAGTAAACAACTTAGCGTAGTATTTTTAGAATAATACAAAATATAGAAGCCTCGACTGTTTAGTCGAGGTTTTTTTATGCCTTTATTTTTTTATTTTTAGGGGGTGAAAACATATCCACCTAAACTAAGTATTAAATCCTGGGCAGAGGAGGACCGTCCTCGTGAAAAGCTTATTAAAAAGGGAAGAAGTGCATTGACGGATGCGGAATTGATTGCTATTCTTATAGGATCAGGAAACCGAGAGTTAAGCGCGGTGGAACTAAGTAAGTTTATTCTTTCAAAATATAAGAATAGCTTGAATGAAATGGGCAAAAAATCAGTGAAAGATTTGGTTCAATTTAAAGGAGTAGGTGAAGCGAAGGCCGTTTCAATTATTGCAGCTCTAGAGTTAGGGCGTAGGCGTAAGTCGGAAGTGTTAGTTAAAAAAATTAAAGTTTCGTGTAGTAGGGATGCATATAACTTCCTGTATCCGGTTATGGCCGACAAATTTGTGGAGGAATTTTGGGTGTTATTGTTAAATCAGAATAATCGAATTGTATCCAAGCATTTAATTAGTTCGGGTGGCGTAAGTGGTACGGTTGCAGATGTGCGTATTATTTTGAAAAAAGCCATAGATGAATTGGCTTCCGGAATAATTCTTTCGCATAATCACCCTTCTGGAAATATTCTACCTAGTCAAGCGGATAAACAGCTAACACATAAGATTATTGAAGCATCCCATTTTATAGATGTAAAAGTATTGGATCATATTATTATTGGTGATGAAGATTACTATAGCTTTGCCGATTCGGACATGTTAAGATAGTAAAATTGAAGATTTATATTTACAGTACCAGTACTTCCAATCGGTTAAAATACATTACGGAATACATATTTGGTGATTTATTAGGATTGGATTCAGAAATCATAACCAATCGGGATGAGGTTTATACCAAAGAATTTATTGTTAATTACAGTAATCAGGATGTTGCCGGAGTTCAGGTAGTGCCAGAAAAACTTTTGTTTTCAAAGGGTATCAGCGAACAAAGTTTGAAAATTAATAAAGAAGGAGATTTTACTACGGTTTTTGAAAATGGAGGAGCAGACATTTCCTTCGATATTTTTGCGGCTTCTTTTTTTCTCATAAGTCGTTACGAAGAATACTTGCCTCATCAACGAGATCAGCATGATCGGTTTAGTCCAGAATTTAGTATAGCTTATAAAAATGATTTTTTAAACCAGCCTATTATTAATATTTGGGTGGATTATTTTCAAGAAGTATTGCAAAAAAAATACTCCCGTTTAGAATTTAAATTGCCAAATTTTAAATTTATTAATACCATTGATGTGGATTATGCGTATGCGTATAAGGAAAAGGGGCCGATAAGGGCTATTGGTGGTTTAGGAAAGGATTTTTTAACTGGAAAATGGCGCGTTTTTTTTGAGAAAATAAAATGTTACGCAGGATTAATTCCTGATCCATTTGATACTTTTGATTTTGTATTGGATTTGCATCGTAAGCATAATTTAACTTCCATATTCTTTTTTCATGTAGGCGATTATGATGTAAACGATAAAAGCATCCCTGTTTCCAGTAATAAATTACAATCCCTGGTGAAGGGGGTCAATGATTATGCCGATGTAGGGTTACACCCCTCTTATGCTTCGCATGCCAAACCAGAAAAATTGAATGTGGAATTTTCTAGACTGGCCAAACTTATCCATCAGCCAGTAACTAAAAGTCGGTATCATTTTATTAAGCTCCGAATGCCTTCATCCTATCGTGAGCTCATTGAAAATGGGGTTTCCGAGGATTATACCATGGGGTATGCGTCCAAAATGGGATTCAGAGCTGGTGTCTGTCACCCTTTTAAGTTTTATGATCTTGATTATGATGCTCCAACACATTTAACGATTTACCCCTTTTATCTGATGGAGGCTACGATTAAGTATTATTTTAAAGAAGATTACGATAATGCTTTTCCGTATTTTAAGGAGTACATTGATAAGGTTAAAAAACATAACGGAACCTTTGTGAGTTTGTGGCATAACGATAGTTTTTCAGAATGGGGACAATGGAAAGGGTGGAAGCCTGTATATGAAAAAATGGTGAAGGAGGCTTTGCCTTTTAGTAATGAAATTTAGAAATGTGCTTGAGTACCGCGTGGTTGACCTTGGTTATTCGGAAGTAAGGAGTCAGCTGTCCTCCAAAAGAAGCAAAATAACGTGCAATATTTTGATGCATACTTCCTTCAAAATTAAAAGTAAGCCGATTTTCTTTGGCTAGTTCAATTCCTTTCCACAAAAGTAAAGACATAACCCCTTTGTTGCGAAATTCAATATCTACAGCACCTAAAACGTAGTGTAGGAAATTGGAATCTTTCACTAGGCAAATAGAGGCAATGGTAACTCCATTTTCATTCTTTGCCTGCAAAATAGTAAGGTCTTCCAATGGACTAAAGGCTTGATGAAGTTGCTCTATTAATCTGGCCTCAAAAAGAATTTTTTCATCTTTTCTTTTGAAATCCTTTTCGTATAAGTCAAATAATTCTTTGGTGGAATGAGCAATGCTTATTGAAAACCCTTTTTCAGCCTTCTTTATTTCTTTTTTTATATTGCTTTTAAAGTTATTGAATAACTCTAAAACCTCGATACTGGTGTCCAGTAAATAAGAATAACGAGTGGTTTGTTGGTAATTATTCCACGCAAATGGAAGCCAATTCGTTAAATTGAAATCACAATGGGTTATAAAACGGTCTGTTTTTGGAATTTGAGAAATTAATTCAGCTAAAGCTTTTTGATTAAAGGAAGACTTGTTCTTTTCTGCCAAATCATTTGGGTAATTGAAAATAGGGCCTAAATAGGGAGTCAGAGCTGGAATAGTTACCTGTTTGATCCCAAATTTCGTGTTGAAAATAATAGGCATTACAGCAGTAATTTGAGCCCCCTTATTTGCAATTAGAGGGATCCAATTGTCTTTGCCTGCAACGATATCTAACCATTTTACACTTTGAAAAATGACAGATCTACCCGATTGGTCTAATCCTTTTTGATATTGTAATTTTAAATCTACCAAAATTTCTGTTCAGCTTTTAGTTTTTCAAATTCCTGTATGTTTCGGGTTTTGAATACTTGAGCAGGATTACCTCCAACGATCGCGTATTTCGGTACGTTTTTTACAACTACAGCCCCCGATTGAACAATACAACCTTCTCCTAAGGTCACGCCTCCTAAGATTGTAACTCTAGTTCCCACCCAAACAAAATCTTCAATAACTACCTCTTTATGGATGTATTCGTTTGAGTCGTATGGAATAGCGTTGGCATGTTCAAACTTATGATTGGAGTTCACTATTAAGATACTCTTACCAGAGTGGAAATAGTTTCCAATGGTTACTTTTCCATGTCCGTGAATATGGAGCCCGTTAAAGTTACAATAATCTCCAATAATTGTTTGGGGAGTCAACTTACAGTAAAAGTTTACCTTAAGGGATTTCCCATAACTTTTTACAGTTCGCTTTACAAGTAAAGTAGAAAAAGAACGGATAATGTTTTTCAATAAGTTACGCATGAATTCGTATCAATTTTTTGTATAAAACGAAGGTAGCCAATAAAAATAGAAGCCAGGTTATTGCCGTTGCATAAGCTACTCCCAAAACCCCATATGGAATAATAAGGGCGTAATTCAATACTAAATTTACGATCGCACCTGAAAAGGTAATGGAGGCAAGTGTTTTTGTTTTTTTATAATAAAAAAGGAAGCCGCTAAACACAAAATAAAAGGCTTGCAATACAAACCCCAGTAAGAGCCATCCAAAATAAAGTTTAGCTTCGTTGAATTCTGGGTCGATCAATACTTGGAATAAAATATCTTTCAAAGAATAGGTAATGGCTCCGGTTAAGGCAAAAGCAGCTAAAAGTATGTTTGATAGTTTTTTTATTTGAGGAAATTTCCCTTCACTCAGCATCTTAAACAGGGTAGGGTTCCATGCTTGATTTACAGAGGTGCTAAAAAGTAACATAAGTGCCGCCACCTGGTAACTGGCCGTATAGATCCCGACCCTTTCATTACCCAGAAAATGGGAAATAAAGAAACGATCAGACATGGCAATTATTGTTCCTCCAATAACATGAGGAATTAGTGGGACCCCAAAACGCAGGACTTGTTTTATTTTGGATAGAGAAATTGAAAATTTAAAATATCCCATTTTTGTAATTATTGCTAACCCAATTAGTGTCGCTGCAAAAAAGGCAAGGTAAGTGCCTTCAAGTCGTCCAATATATCCTCTCAGCCATATCATTATAAATAATGCGGATAACGCAAAATCGATTAGGGTTTGTGCTAAGCTGTAAAATAAATAATGGACTGGCTTTTGTTGTACTTGAAAGATGACCAAAACGAGGGAGGGTATGAGTCGCAGTAATACAAATATTGGAAGCAGTAATATTATCGCTACAGGGATTTCTAGTACCTGATTGATCCAATTCCTGAGAAAAAAAAATAGGACACTTATGAGTAAAAAAGAGCAGAGGGAGAGCAACAAGCCATTTGTTAAATAAGTAGCGAGATTCGATTTACTTAGTTTGAAATATTCCACCCGGACTCCTGCATCAATGTTGAGTAAAATAAAAGGACTTACAAATAAAATTGAAGTTTCAATTATCGAGATTAATCCAAGACCTTCTGCGGATAAATAAGTTGTTAAAACAGGGAGCATGATAAAGGGAACAAGTGATTTAATCCCGTTACTTAATCCGTAAATAATGATGTTTTTTGATAGTTTTTTTTCCGACATGTAAATGGAGAGGATTATTAAAAAATAAAAACCCTAGTAACAAATGTAACAATTAGGTTGGGGTTCTTTCCCTATAAAAAGTTGGTTTTTTTTGAACAAAAGGAATTGTTGATTTTTGTATCAATTATTGTCTCTGGCCATTACTTTTGTAGTCAATTGGATTTATGAAAATAGGTGTTATTATTCAAGCAAGAAAAGGTTCCACTCGGTTACCTGGAAAAGTCGTTATGCCCTTTTTTAATAAGGAGTGTATCCTTGAAATAATTATTAAACGGATTGCCATTAAGTATCCGAATATCCCAATAATATTGGCCACTACCGTGGATGAAAAGGATGATGAGGTTGTATTTATAGGTGAAAGTTTAGGGGTGAATGTTTTCCGTGGAAGTGAGGAAAATGTATTGAGCCGCTTTACCGAAATAATTAAAGCTTTCGAACTGGAGGGTGTTATTCGCGTTTGTGCGGACAACCCTTTTCTGGATGTAGATTCGTTTAATGAGTTTTTGAATTGGCAATCGGAATCGAAAGCCGATTATATTGGTTTTGGAATTTCGGCTACTCACCCCACGATAAAAACGCATTTTGGATTATGGGCGGAATATGTAAGCGCTGCTGCCTTGGTAAAAGCAGAGAAACTTACACAGAAAAAACTGTTTATGGAACATGTTACGAATTTCATATATGGGAATGCAAATCATTTTGAAGTTGAAATACACGAGCTACCTTATGGTTGGGGGAACAAAAAAGATATTAGATTTACATTAGATTCGATGGAGGATTTTAATATTCTTCAATCCATATATTCCAATTTTAAGGATATGGAGTTAGAAATGACTCCCAAAAACCTTATCGAGTACGTGGATGAAAACCCGGGCGTTTCGGAGATGATGAAAAGGGAAATAGCCCGTTGGGAAAAATAGAAGTTATAACGATGAAAGAAATATACGTAATAGGCGAAATTGGCCAAAACCATAATGGTTCAGTCATTATTGCAAAAGAAATTATTGATAGAGCAGCAAAACCTGTACGCGACCCTTTATTTAATAGGGAGCTGAAATCAATGGATGCTGTTAAATTAACAAAGAGAGATTTAAAAGAAGAGTTATCTGCTTCTGCTATGGCCAAACCTTATTCCTCCAAACACTCTTTTGGTCATACTTATGGTGAACATAGAGAAGCCCTGGAGTTAAATGATGAGGAACACTTTGAAATTTATAAATATACGAAAGCAAAGGGATTGGACTTTGTTGAAACCTTATGTGGTGTGGGATGTACGTCTATGTTTCGGCTTTTTGAGCCAGATAGGCTCAAAGTTGCCTCTAGAGATTTAACCAATCTTCCGCTATTGAATGTTTTGGCAGAAACCAAAATTCCAATTATTTTATCTACTGGAATGGGTGGGCCAAAAGAACTGGATGATGCGCTAGAGGTACTCACAAAACACCATAACGATATTTCCATTTTACATTGTTTATCCCAATATCCAAGTGATTATGAAAACATCAACTTACTAACAATTCCCTACCTAAAGAAAAGGTACTCAGATTATACCATTGGATATTCGGATCATTCTATTGGTATTGTAATTCCAGTGGCTGCCGTTACCTTAGGTGCTGAAATTATTGAAAAACACATTACTTTGGATCGGGATATGCG
>MAAC01014819.1_pt1 | contig 19803 bp, 19 predicted proteins | sample 1115981 | NCBI WGS metagenome assembly MAAC01 (sample SAMN04961126, study PRJNA320927) | seawater metagenome | isolation source: sample BD02T64 sea water enriched with oil for 64 days | place: USA:Gulf of Mexico | collected 2013-07-27
ATACTTGAAGAGGAAGGTTTGCCATTGATAGGACGTGTCGCTGCGTGCGAACCGATATTGGCGCAAGAGCATATCGAAGAGCATTATAAAATGGATGGTAACTTATTCCATCCTGCTGCTGATTATCTTTTACGCGTAAATGGCGAAAGCATGAAGGATATCGGCATTTTAGATGGTGATTTACTCGCTGTTCATCAAACAACCGATGTACAAAATGGACAAGTTGTTGTTGCCCGCGTTGAAAGTGACGTCACGGTAAAACGTTTTAAACGTGAAGGTAATGTTGTCTATTTACATGCCGAAAATGAAGAGTTTTCTCCTATTAAAGTCGATTTAGCTAATCAAGAATTTAATATTGAAGGTATTGCCGTTGGTATTATTCGAAGTGGTCGTTGGATGTAATCCTACTATTACGATACCTTATTCGCCATATTACATTGCCGTATATAATACGTAATGAATATGGCGTTTTTATTTTCTGCTGTATATATTTCCTTTCTCAATTTTTAGTCAATTTCTTATTTTTCTAAATCCCGAGGCTAATTTTTATAAAAGCTAGTCACAGCATAGCCCACACTCTCTTTAGAGCTATTACTCCATTGAATTAAATGACTTTTTTATTATTTCAATGAGATAAAAAATTTGACCTAGATCAATTTTTAGCGTAATTCTATATGTAGTAACGCATACAAAACGAACATAATAAGAATAAAAAGACGTCAATGCGCTAATCCTGTCACACTAGTTCACTTACACGTTAATACGGTGACTGATTACTAATTCACGTCGATAATTAACCTGATCTCTGGATAAATACCAAATGGTATCAGTATATTCGTCATGAACCGTTCTACATCGCGAAGCCGTGGCTAAACCGAGCTCTTGTTAGTTGATAAAAATAATAACAACAACAGATATTCAGTTCAGTGAGTTATGAAGTACATTGCTGCACATCTGTTCTCTATCATTAAAAAGAGGAGATGCCGTGTGGGGAAACATAAGCTAACTTGGCTAGTGTTGGTAAGTCTATTTACCAATTCAACCTGGGCAGAGACACAGTTAAATTTGACTAAAGGGGTCACTGCCGTTAGTAGAGAAGTATATGATTTACATATGCTGGTACTCTATATTTGTACTGCTATCGGTGTGTTAGTTTTTGGTGCCATGTTTTGGTCGATTGCATTTCACAGAAGATCTAAGGGTGTAAAACCTGCTGATTTTCATGAAAGCACTAAAGTCGAAATTCTATGGACAGCCATACCCATTGTTATTTTAATCGCCATGGCAATACCTGCTACAAAAACACTCATAGCGATGGAAGACAATGAGAATTCAGATGTTACTATTCAAATAACCGGTTCACAATGGAAATGGCATTACAAATACTTTGACCAAGATATTGAATATTACTCAGTCCTTTCAACTCCCCGCGAACAATACCAAAACCAATTAGAAAATAATGCCATCAAAGGTGAAAATTACCTCCTTGAAGTTGATAAACCACTCGTTATCCCCGCCAATAAAAAAGTAAGGTTTTTAATCACCTCTGATGATGTCATTCATTCTTGGTGGGTACCTGCTTTTGCCGTTAAACAAGACGCTAATCCTGGTTTCATCAATGAAGCATGGACTCGAGTCGAAGAAGCCGGAATCTACCGCGGTCAATGTGCTGAGTTATGTGGAAAAGATCATGGCTTTATGCCCATTGTTGTTGAAGTAAAATCAACCAAAGACTATGACGCTTGGTTGAATAAACAAAAGCAACTTATCGCAGAAGCTGCTAGCGCCGAACAAGCCTCATTAAGTGCTTCCATGTCAAAAGAAGAGCTTATGCAATTAGGCGAAACAACATACACAGCTCATTGTTCAGCTTGTCATCAACCAACAGGCTTAGGCTTACCACCAGCCTTCCCAGCCTTAAAAGGTAGTCCTATAACCACAACTGGCACGATCAAAGATCATATAAAGATTGTTTACAACGGCAAGGCCGGAACAGGTATGCAAGCCTACGGTAAGCAATTGAGTTTGAAAGAAATAGCCGCAGTTGTCACCTATGAACGAAATGCTTGGAGCAATGATACAGGTGATTTGGTGCAAAGCGCTGATGTGAAATCTGCCGTAGAAAGCTCTTCTGCTGAAGGGACAGCACAAGATGCAACGCCGCCCCCTGTAACTGAAGCTAAAGTTGAAGCTGCTGTAGAGACAATTACAGAAAAAGCACTGGTCGAGGATTTAACTAAAGTGTATAGCCAAGAAGAATTAATGACTATGGGCGAAGAAGTCTATATGAAAGCCTGTGTTGCTTGTCATCAACCAACTGGTGCAGGTTTGCCTCCAGCATTTCCTGCTTTAAAGGGCAGTGTAATTGCAAAGGGAGATATTGCAATTCATATAGATATGGTACTTAACGGCAGTAAGAAAAATCCTGCTATGGCTGCTTTTAGTAGTCAATTAACCAAAACTGAAATAGCGGCAGTTGTGACCTACGAGCGTAATGCTTGGGGAAATAATACCGGTGATTTAGTACAACCTGCAGCTGTTGCTGCTAGTGCGAAGTAGGGGGATATAAAATGACTACAGACGTTATAGAACAAGATTCGCACGACGAACATCATGATGACCATAAAATGACTGGCATTAAACGCTGGCTCTATACCACTAACCATAAAGACATCGGCACTCTCTATTTATGGTTTGCTTTTATTATGTTTTTAACAGGTGGCGCTTTAGCTATGGTGATCAGAGCTGAGTTATTTCAGCCCGGTCTGCAAATAGTTGAACCTGACTTTTTTAACCAGTTAACCACAGTCCATGGGTTAGTTATGGTGTTTGGTGCCATTATGCCGGCCTTTACCGGCTTCGCTAACTGGATGCTTCCAATGATGTTAGGTGCACCAGATATGGCATTACCTCGAATGAATAACTGGAGCTTTTGGATCCTTCCTTTTGCTTTTGCTATTTTACTGGGTTCTTTTTTTATGGAAAGTGGTGCGCCTAATTTTGGTTGGACTTTTTATGCACCACTATCAACGACTTATTCTAATGGCAGTACTGCGTTCTTCGTCTTTGCTGTTCATATAATGGGTATTTCTTCAATCATGGGTGCTATTAACATTGTGGTTACCATCATGAATATGCGTGCCCCTGGCATGACTTACATGAAAATGCCTTTGTTTGTTTGGACCTTTTTTATTACAGCTTATTTATTAATTGCCGTAATGCCAGTACTTGCCGGCGTAGTGACCATGTTACTTACCGATACCTATTTTGGCACGAGTTTCTTTGATGCAGCTGGTGGCGGTGATCCCGTGATGTTTCAGCATATCTTTTGGTTCTTCGGACATCCTGAAGTTTATATCATGATTTTGCCTGCCTTTGGCATAATCTCAACCACAATTCCAGCCTTCTCACGCAAGCGATTATTTGGTTATAGCTCAATGGTTTATGCAACATCATCTATTGCCTTATTATCATTTATTGTTTGGGCACATCATATGTTCACTACCGGTATGCCATTATTTGGTGAACTGTTCTTTATGTATTGCACTATGTTAATTGCGGTACCCACTGGGGTGAAAGTATTTAATTGGGTCGCTACTATGTGGCGTGGTTCGTTAACCTTTGAAACACCAATGTTATTTTCGATAGCCTTTGTCATTTTATTCACTATAGGTGGCTTCTCAGGGTTGATGTTGGCAATGACACCGGTCGATTTTCAATACCATGACACCTACTTTGTTGTCGCACATTTTCATTATGTGCTGGTTACGGGCTCATTGTTCTCTCTTTATGCTGGCGCTTATTTCTGGCTACCTAAATGGACCGGTCACATGTACAACGATACCTTGAGTAAGTGGCACTTTTGGTGTTCATTAATCTCTGTAAATTTACTATTTTTCCCTATGCATTTCTTAGGCTTAGCAGGCATGCCTCGCAGAATTCCAGATTACGCACTGCAATTTGCCGATTTTAATAAATGGATCAGCATTGGCGGTTTTGCATTTGGGTTGTCGCAACTCATTTTCTTAGCTGTCGTAATTAAATGTATTCGCGGCGGTGAGAAAGCACCAGCAAAACCTTGGGATGGTGCAATAGGCTTAGAATGGACGGTAGCAAGCCCTGCTCCGTACCATACATTTAGTACTCCACCATCGCAACAAGATATTGATAATGCTGATCAGCACGGGCACTAATTTATATGAGCATAAATAAACACAAAGCCAACATAAATATTAGTACTAATACAACTAGCAGTACTAATATCAATAACAATAATAAAACGGTAAAAAAATTACTGCTTGTCGTTGTTGCTATGTTTGGTTTTGGTTTTGCTCTGGTGCCTTTATACGATGTATTTTGTGATATTACTGGCCTAAATGGTAAAACTAATGATACTGCGGTGGCTTATACGGCAAGTAGCGTCGATAAAACACGCACCGTAAAAGTACAATTTATAACTCGCAATGCTAAAGGTATTCCATGGGAGTTTGAGCCAGTAATTAATGAAATTAATGTCCACCCTGGTGAAATGAAATTAGTATCATTCTATGCAAAAAACAATGCCTCTCATGACATTGTCGGGCAGGCAGTACCCTCAGTATCACCTGGCTTGGCAGCAAACTATTTTCATAAAATTGAATGTTTTTGTTTTACTCAACAACCATTATCAGCGGGCAAAGATATTGAGATGAGTTTGCAGTTTTATGTCGATTTAGAATTGCCCACAGATATAAACACTTTAACTTTATCTTATACCTTGTATGACATAACCGAGAAGTCGTCATAGGGTTCTACTCGAAAAAAAGGGATAGAAAATGACTAACAAAGAATACGAAAGTTATTACGTACCCAGTCAAAGCCACTGGCCAATTGTCGGCGCAATAGCACTATTTATGATTGCCTTTGGTGCAGCTAACTATGTAACCGACTTAGCAAATGAAACAAGTGGTTACGGTGGATATTTGCTGCTGGCTGGTATTGCACTTGTGGTCTATATGCTTGTGGGTTGGTTTAGTGATGTAATTAGTGAGTCGCTAACTGGTAAATACTCGCATCAGATGGATAATTCATTCCGCCAAGGCATGAGTTGGTTTATCTTTTCTGAAGTGATGTTCTTTGCCGCTTTTTTTGGCGCTTTACTCTATTTACGGGTATTTTCTGTGCCTTGGTTAGGCGGTGCAGGTAACAACGTATCAACGGGCGCCGTACTTTGGCCTGACTTTGTTGCCCAATGGCCTTTATTAACAACTCCTGATGGCACTACTACCACAGCCATGGGTTGGTATGGTCTACCCTTAATTAATACCGTTTTATTATTAACGTCTTCAATTACCGCTCACTTTGCTCATAGTGCATTAATTAAAAATAATCGTCGCTTGCTTAAAATATGGCTTGGTCTAACCATAATACTTGGCTTAGCGTTTATGTTCTTTCAAGTACAAGAATACGCTCACGGCTATTCTGAAGAAATGCGTTTATTTTTAGATAGTGGTGTCTACGGGAATACTTTTTATTTATTGACTGGCTTTCACGGCATGCATGTAACTTTAGGTTGCATCATGCTGATAGTCATGTGGTTTAGAGTCTTAAAAGGACATTTTACACCAGAAAATCATTTTGCATTTCAAGCCGCAAGTTGGTATTGGCATTTTGTCGATGTAGTTTGGGTAATGCTTTTTGTTTTTGTCTATATTTTATAAGGTCTTATTTTTTGCAGTATGCCGATAAGCTGAAAAAAACATTACGGAGTACCCTTTGGTTAGGGCTAACGATTATTGTGTTTGCTTGTTTAGTTAAATTGTCTTTCTGGCAGTATAACCGCGGCTTCGAGAAAGAACAGCGCGCTATCCGTATTATGCAACTTAATCAGCAATCACCATTAACCCTGAGCGAAATAGTCAAACTATCAAAGGATAAGCAATTTACCGGTAAAGAAAGTATTAATGATTTTCCGGTCACTATTATCGGTCAATTTAATGGTGATTATGTCTTTTTACTCGATAATCAAGTCGAGAATAACTCTCTTGGTTACCGCGTATTACAAGTTGTAGAAACACCGACTCATTCAGTATTAATCAATTTAGGTTGGGTACAGGGCTCAATTGATCGAAGCATACTTCCTGATGTTACTCCCCTACATGGACAGCATAATTTTCAAGGCCATGTACGTATTGTTGAACAAGGAATAATGCTTGCAGCACAAGACTTTACTCAGCCCAGTTGGCCATTGCGGGTACAGCAAATTGAACTCAATAAATTTTCTGCGCTAATATCGCCATTAATAGATAAACCACTACTACCCTTTGTTATCTATGTAGACCAAGAAGAAAACCTTGGTTATAAAAAAAATTGGCACCCAATGGTGATGCCCGCAGAAAAACATTTCGGTTACGCCTTTCAATGGGCAGCGTTAGCAATCGCTTGGTTAATCTTGATGATTTACTTTCGAATAAAAACACGAAAGCCAGTCCATGTCCTTTCTGAGGGTTTACCTGGTGCTTTACAAAATAGGTAAGCGAATAACATTCACGATGATAAAAAGAAAAATAAGGCGTTAAAATATGGCTAGGTCAATAAATACAGATGATTCAAATAATAGCAGTACTTTAACCAGTAGCAATAAATCAGACCAGACTTCAAACCATGCATCACAAAAGAGAAGTCGTCGTAGTTTGCTCTTGTTAATTACGGTATTTATATTGCCAATATTATTAGCCAAATTAGCCTTAGACAATCAGTGGCTCAACCTAGGTGTAACAAATCAAGGTAAGTTATTAGCACAACCATTAACACTAAAAGAGTTAGGTATAGATGAGTCAGAACTTGCCAAGCAATGGCTTATTATTTATAGACTACCTAACACATGCCCTGACATATGTTTGCACAGTATTGAAACCGTTCACAATAGCTATGTTGTCCTAGGAAAGGACATGCCAAGGGTATCTGCGGTGCTTCTCAAGAAAAATATTTTCTCTGCCCAGCAAAGAAAACAGCTTGCCAAGAGCCAATGGAAAATACTCGCCTTAACGCCTCAAATGAGTAATTTACTGCAAGAGCCACAGGTACTAATCGCCGATCCCTTAGGTAATATTATTTTAAGACATCAACTACCAGAGAAAATGGAACAACAAACGGCTTTTGGTAAAGCCATTGTCGCCGACATGAAAAAACTTTTGAAATATTCTAAGGTTGGTTAACTAAATGGCAGAACACAGTAAAAATACCCAGACACTGCGTCGTTTAGTGCTGACCAGTTTACTATTAGCTATTGTGGTTATTGGCTTAGGCGCTTATACACGTTTAACTCATGCTGGTCTAGGCTGTCCTGACTGGCCAACGTGTTATGGCTTAATTGATGTACCTGAAACTAGCGCACAAATTTCAACTGCCGAAAAAGCTTTTCCACAAAGGCCTGTGGAACCTGCTAAAGCATGGAATGAAATGATTCACCGTTATTTCGCCGGTAGTCTTGGTTTGCTTATCGCTGTTATTGCATTATTTTCGATTAAATTGCGCTTTTCAAAAAGCTCAAAGGTTAGGTATCCAATTTTTCTGCCGTTATGTATTTTATGCGTTGTTATTTTCCAAGCAGCTCTAGGCATGTGGACGGTAACACTTAAATTAATGCCAATAGTGGTCATGGGACATTTACTCGGCGGTTTTACTACGCTTTCCCTACTCTTCTTATTATATTTGCGCATTAAGGGTAAAGGAATAAACGCTCAGGGAGCAAATTTAGTTAATGGGCAACTTAAAAAGTACAGTAACTATGCATTGCTAGGTATTACTATTTTAACCACACAAATTGCCTTAGGAGGCTGGACCTCTTCCAATTATGCAGCAATGAGCTGTGTAGAATTACCTATTTGTCAGGGTGATTGGTTATCCAATTTAAGTTTTGAACAGTCATTTGACTTAATTCCTCCAGCCAAAGAAAGCTATGAATTTGGATACTTAGCGCATAATGAACGAGTGACTATTCATGTCACTCATCGCTTAGGCGCCATCATTACCAGCGTATTTCTCGCTTGGTTAGCCATCATGGTTTTTCTCAAGGCAAGAACTCATTCAATAAAAAATGCTGCCATTGTTTTAATGACTTTATTGGTCATTCAAATAAGTTTAGGGGTTAGTAATATTTGGTTTTCGTTGCCACTTAAAGTGGCTGTAGCACACAACTTAGTTGCCGCCTGTTTAATGCTGAGTTTGATTACCTTAGCTTATAAGTTAAGGAAAAATTCCGAGGAGTCTCTCTATGAGTAAAGCCATGAATAAAACTATAGCACCTATGCCATCGACTATTGATGCTGGTCATCATCACTTTTCCATTAGTCATATTTTTTCTAATTGGCGTGCTTATTATGATATTACCAAACCTAAAGTTGTCGCCTTACTGGTACTTACCGCCTTAGTGGGTATGAGTTTATCCGTTCCAAGGGGCTTGCCATGGCAATTACTCTTACCTGCGATGCTTGGCATTGCTTTATTATCTTCAGCCGCCGCCGCGATTAATCATATTGTCGATGAAAAAATTGATACTGTTATGGGGCGAACCCATAACAGGCCTTTACCTGAAGGTAGAATTAGCGTTACTAATGCCATTATATTTGCCACTAGCATAGCTTTGTTAGGTTTTATTATTCTTTACGCCTTAGTGAATCCACTGACGGCCTTGTTGACATTAGGAGGCCTAGTTGGCTATAGCTTTGTCTATACCATGTATTTAAAGCGTGCCACGCCACAAAATATCACTATCGGCGGTCTAGCCGGCGCAATTCCACCGTTACTAGGTTGGACAGCCCTGACCAATGAAGTAGCGCCTAACGCTTTGTTATTAGTTTTGATTATTTTTACTTGGACACCGCCACACTTTTGGGCATTGGCTATTCATCGTAAAAATGATTATGCCAAAGTTAATATTCCCATGTTACCGGTAACTCACGGGGTGAGCTTCACTAAAACACAAATACTGCTCTATACGGTTTTACTCTTTGTCGTTTGTTTACTACCTTATTTAGTTGGCATGAGTAACTGGTTGTATTTATTAGGAGCATGTAGCTTGAATTTGATCTTTATTGGCTATGCTTGGCAGCTGAAGTTTCATGCAAAAGAAGAGACTGCAATGGCAACATTTAAATTTTCCATCGTACATTTAATGTTACTTTTCATTATTTTATTATTCGACCATTATTGGCTTCCAATGGGCTAGTTTTAAACGTTCCGCAGCAAGGTATTATCACCAACAGCTTGGTTACAATAACTTAGCAATATAACTGACTAATAATAATATTAAACACAGGGTTTCGATGAAAAAAACTATCTATGGCATCATTGCCTTAATCTCAATCAGTGCTGGCGCGGTGGGCTTTCATCTTATTAAGCAAACAAAACAATTGCCACCACCTGAATATGCTTTGCATTATCAGCAAGCACGGCCAATTTCAGCTTTCACCTTAACTGATGAGCTAGGACAGCCTTTTAGTAATGAGCAGTTACGCGACAAATGGTCACTGGTATTTTTCGGTTATACCTCTTGTCCTGATGTCTGTCCAACTACCCTGCAAAACCTCAATTTCATTTATGAGGACCTAACCACCATTGCCAGCAATAGCCAAGTGTTATTAGTGTCTGTTGATCCCAAAAGAGACAGTACTGAAAAGCTCGAACAATACATTGGATATTTTAATCCTAACTTTAAAGCTCTCCGTGCAGAACACGATGTGCTTTTCCCGTTTTCTCGAAATTTAGGATTGATGTACGCCATCACTAGTAAAGAGACCAGTAAAGGAGAGGTTGATGTACCAGCAGGGGATGAAAACTATTGGGTTGATCACAGTGCATCATTGGTATTAATCAATCCTGCAGGGAAGATAACCGCAATATTTAGACCTGAGCAAGTAGTAGGTGAAGTGCCTAGTATTGATAATGAAAAATTATTAAGCGACTATCAAAAGATAGTCGCGCTATATCAATAATTGAGAATAGATTAAAAACAAAGGTAAAGCGTTTACCTTCTTATAAATGGTACCAACTGCCATCATCTTTTAAAATAAACCATGGTTTAGAATACCAATAGTAGCGACCTGGTTTGCTAATACTTGCTGCAGTGCAGTTAGCACGAACTCTGCCAACAGGAAGGTCTTTACTAAAGTTAATGCTAAAACTCTTATCATCATTCCACGTGATTTTTTGCTTTCCTAAACCTGAAATATAGCAATTGAGCGCTGATTTATAGAAGTCTCCCGTCTCAATAACAAAATTGATGCTTTTAGCTTCTTTGTGTTTAAAAATTGTTTCAGCTTGTTCACCTTCTAAACGAATATTAAACGCCAATGAGTTTAATTTATCACGTAAGCCTGAAATCTTGTCATAAGGCTTTGAGGCTGGAAAACGTGGCACGCTGGTTAAATCTGTAGATAAATCAATTGCACCTGATTGCTGAGAAAAAGCAACAAAGTCATTTTCTTTAGCCCATGCTTGAACAGCCATATCATACTCACCATAAGGGTAGGCATAATATCGCCAGCTTTGACCGGTATTTTCTTTAATAATCGCTTCAGCTTTTAATAATAATTCTGTTTGCTTACTCAGCCATTGCGTTTGTGTTAATCCCTCTGTGATTCGCGCCATTGAATCATGTTCATAACCATGGTTAGCAATGATCACCCCTTCATCTGACAGTGCTTTAAGCTGAATCCATGACAAATAATGTGAGGCATCATTTTTTTCATTGCGATTGATAATCCCTGGGTTTACATAAATGGTATAGGGAAAATCGAACTTGTCTAAGATGGGCTTGGCTGTCGTTACTACATCAATATAAGCGTCATCAAAGGTGATAGCGACACTTTTATCGGGTAAAGCTTGTTGGTTTTTAATACCTTCAATTAACTCAGATAAAGGTACCACTTTAAAATTATTATCTTTAAGATATTTTAAGTGCACTTCAAATTGCTTTGGGGAAATACTGGTGCTTGCTGGGGTGCTATCGCTAACATGATGATACTGTAAAATTACTGCTGCATGACTGCTGAGCGCAACGCTCAATAATAATGAAACTGAAACTAGTGTCCGCAACATATACTTCATGGTATAAACCTTTAAAAATCAGAACAGATAAAATAACGCTTTTTGCTTTAAAGCACTAGAACTTTAGGATATTTTTTGGATTAAAACTAGCCGTTTCAATCAACATAAGCGCCTATTTTATCTAGCCTTGCCGCTGATCTTATCAAATATTACCATAGCACTGCACGGCTTAGTTGCTACGGCCGCAATAAGACAGCTTGAACAGACATATTCTTTGAGTGGTAGAACATTGGCGCCATGCTGATTGCTACCAAAGAAAATGCTTGGTATCATTTTTAATCATCGAGTTTTTTCGGTGCTGGCTTTAAGCATGGAATGCTAGTACCTCCCATCGTTTGGCATACCACACCAATAGCAAAACAAATAAAGGTCGTTGCACCAAGCGCAGCTTTAATATCGGCTTCAACATCACCACCATAAATAAGTGTTACGACAACGCCAATACCAGCCAAGCCAAAACTTCCTTTTGCGATGATCGACGATAATTTTTGCCATAATCGCTTGGGTGGGTGTGATACCGGAAGGTGATGCGCAGGGGTTTCTTTCGACATTAGGTCATTGGCTTAGTTGTGTAACAGTAAAAGAATATTAACACGCCAATAGGTATCAAGCTTGATACCGGTCAACTAATAATAAATCACTTGTATGGGTTATGTGATCAAGTGTTATTTTGTGTTACTTACTGAGAAATGTTCAATAATTTTTGCGAGTGTAATACCACAGGCTAAGCCTGTAATATTGGCAGCCATATCAAGCCATTCACCATATCGATTAACATATGGTTGGATTAACTCAATCGCACCACTAAAACAAGCAAAGCCTAAAGCAATCCATAGCCAGTGATTTGGTTTTCGTAATGCTACCGGTAACATTAAAGCGCCATAAGAGATGAAGTGATGCGTTTTATCACTGCCCGGAACTTGAGGTAAATATTCCGCAGGCCATAAAGACAAAGTTGCGATAGCGGTAAGTAAAAAAACAGTAATGATAAACCAATAGTGTTTTATTAAATTAGTAATAAATTTCATTTAGTTTGTGTGTTTTTATGAGTCGATCGTTTGTTAGCAGGTCGAGTGCGATAAAGAATATTCAGCCAACGATTGGCAAAAATCCCCAAATAGCCCCATGCAGCCAATAAGCAAGCAAGAGCCAGTGTTATGATGCCAATAATTTGCCAAAGGTGATGATAAAAATATCCCAAAGCAACAAAAAGCAAACCAATAACAAAAAGGCCTAGCCCACGTAAAAACAGCGTTAAACTGAGTTGTGGATTTTGGCCTAGTTTTTCTAGTAACTTAATCATGTGAAGTTAATCATATAAAGTTAATCATACAATCTATACCCGCTCCACTTGATTATGAATCGCTCAGACTTCCTGAAACGAGCATCTTCAAGTGGAGCGGGTATAAGTTTTAGTAATATGAATGGTCACCGCGTTCATGCTCTGTTGCATCTTTAACGCCTTTAATTTCGCCAGCCATCAATTCAATCAATTGCTTTTCAATGCCATCTTTTACAGTAACATCAATTTGTGCACAGCCATTACAGCCACCGCCAAATTGCAATACTGCATAACCATCTTCAGTGATTTCAACTAAAGTACATTCGCCGCCATGACCTGCTAATTGAGGGTTAACTTCAGCTTGTAAGAAATAATGCACGCGTTCAAATAGTGGTGCATCATCAGCAACTTTACGTAACTTAGCGTTTGGTGCTTTCAAAGTAAGCTGTGAGCCCATTTGATCAGTAGTAAAATCAATTTCAGCTTCTTCTAAAAAGCCTTTACTGTCAGCATCAACCATCGCTGAAAAACCTTCAAAAGGGAGTGTAATATCATCGGCTTCAACAGCGTCAGGTGGACAATATGATACGCCACATTCAGCTTTCGCTGTACCAGGATTTACGACAAAAACACGAATATGGGTACCTTCAGCTTGTTGCGAAAGTAATTTGATAAAATGCTTTTGCGCATTTTCTGAAATAGTGATCATGGTTTTAGCTCTCTTTGCTCTCGGATACTTTTAATACTTTAAAGTATTCAGTTGAAAAAATACCTGACTGTTTTACTCAAGTATGACCATTTTACGCTGCTATTTAATTTTGTGCTAATGATTTTTATGCTTTTGTTTGATACTTTAGACAAGTCAAATACAGAGGCTCCCTAGATGTTACTTTTACGAATTATAATTTTATCCATTACCCTACTATGCTCTAACGGGCTTATTGCCTTGCCCGTACAAGATTACTTGCCCGCAGGTAGCAAATTTAATAGCAAAATTTCCCTACCAAATAGTAACTTAGGATTTGAAATTGGCCAGCGTCATGTTAGACATGATCAACTAAAAAACTACTTTTACCAGTTGGCCAATGATTCTGAGCGCATAAATATTACGTCTATGGGGAAAACATCTCAGCAGCGAGAGCAGCTACTCGTTACCATTTCTAGCCCTAAAAATTTAGCAAATTTGTCCAGTATTCTCAGTGATCGCGATATTCTTTCTCAAAATGTTTCTCAAAAGCCTTCTCAAAAGATAAGTCAACTTGATAAACAAAAGTCCGACAAAGCTCCCTTAGTTATTTGGTTAGGCTATAGCGTGCATGGTGATGAAATAAGTGGCGCTAATGCGGCTATGGTAGTTGCTTATTATTTAGCCGCCAGTACTGATGAAAAAATAGTTGAATTACTTGCCAATACTGTGATCGTAATAGAGCCTAGTATTAACCCTGACGGTATGGATAGATTTGTTAACTGGGTTAGTACTTATCGCAATTCAAGTGACAATAGTGACGCCAATCATATAGAGCACCACCAGAGTTGGGTTACTGGCCGAACCAATCATTTTTGGTTTGACTTGAACCGCGACTGGTTATTGCTCTCTCAACAAGAAAGCCAACATCGATTAAAGTACTTTCATCAATACCAACCCCATGTTGTTGGTGACTTTCATGAAATGGGTCATAACAGCAGTTACTTTTTTCAACCAGGAATCCAAAGTCGTACTCACCCACTGACTCCTAAAAGAAATGTCGAATTAACAACAACCTTGGCAAAATTCCATGCTTCAGCACTGGATAAACAAAAACGTCTTTATTATAGCGAAGAGAATTTCGATGATTTTTACTATGGTAAGGGTTCAACTTACCCTGATATTAATGGCAGCATTGGCATATTATTCGAGCAAGCCAGCGCTAGAGGAATGCAGCAAGAAACCATCAATGGCTTGCTGACTTTAGAGTTTAGTATAGAGAATCATGTAACCACATCACTTTCTACCATTAATGGTGCTTGGGAAAACAGAGAGCAATTGAAGCAATACCGTAGTGACTTTTATCAACAAAGTAATAAACTAGCAAAAAAAGAGGAGTTCTCAGGCTATTTGTTGCACGAAAGTAAGGATAATTTTCGTCTTAATGTTTTGTTGTCAAAACTAGCACAACACAAAATAAAGGCCTATCCGCTGGTCGCTGATTTTGAATTTGAAGATAAAAAATATCAAAAGAATAATAGCTATTATGTCCCTCTTGCGCAGCCTCAATTTAGACTCATTCAAGCGTTGTTTAATCAACAAACTAACTTTAAAGATAATACTTTTTACGATGTCTCCGGTTGGACAATGCCTTTGGCTATGAATATTGAATCTATCCAAGTAAACCGCACTCGCAGACTAAAACTGGCAAAACAAGCTTGGACCATACCTTCAACGACCAAACCAAACAATAAAAGCATATCGGCCTACGGCTACATTTTTGAATGGCATCACTTTTTAGCACCAAAATTACTCAATAGTCTGTTAAACAGTAATATCAAAGCAAAAGTTGCAACTAAACCTTTTACTAGTTTAGTCAATGGTGAAACCAAGCACTTTAAAGCAGGTAGCATAGTGATCCCCGCAGGCATTCAACAAATCAAAAACTGGCAAGAGATATTAATATCTACCAGTAATAGCACGGGTATTAAATTAAGCAGTATTAGTACCGGTTTAACAATGAAAGGGATTGATATTGGTAGCAGTTCATTAAAACTAATCAGCAAGACTAAAACACTTTTATTAGGAGGTGCTGGCATTTCGCAATACGAAGCAGGTGAAGTGCGCTTCTATCTTGATGAAACGCTAAATATTCCACTATCAATTATCGACCATAGCCAATTTAAACAAGTCGATTTATCAAGTTATAGCCATATCATTCTCGTTGATGGTGATTACCAGCATTTTGCTAAGCACATCGCTAAGCAATTAAAAGCATGGGTTAAACAAGGGGGAGTGATAATTAGCCAAAAGCGTGCTTCTCTTTGGTTAGCAGAGCAAGAGATTTTACGCGCCCGGTTTGTCACTAAAGAGCAGATAAACCAATTGTTTGATGATGAAAATCTCAATTATCAAGATAAAGAAAGTCTTGCTAGTCGTAAACGTATTGCGGGCGCAATTTTCCAAGTGGAATTAGATACTAGCCATCCGTTAGCTTATGGCTACCAACAAGGTTTATTGCCTTTGTTTCGTAATAGTAATTTGATAATGGAAAAGCCTCAAAAACCGTTTGTTACATTAGCACAATATACGCCAGCACCTCTGATAAGTGGCTATACTGACAAAAATTTAGTTAACCGATTAGCACGTAATGCCGCTATTGTTGCTCATAACGTGGGCAAGGGCCGAGTAATAGCAACAACAGAAGTACTCGCCTTTAGAGGCTATTGGTATGGAAGTGCAAAATTACTCGCTAACAGTTTATTTTTCAGCAAAGTTTTTTCTGCGCCGTATAAATAGGTTTCCTAACCATTAGCCAAGTACAGCTCCATCCTGCTTCGCGTTAGGTAGTGTTAAACAAACCGTTACTAAGGTAACGGTTTCAACGCCAGCTTGTTTTAATAGTTTACTTATTTCACTAGCTGTAGTGCCCGTTGTAACTACATCATCAACAATCAATACATGTTTGATATGACTCACTAGCTTTCGTTGTAAAGCAAAGGCATTGGCTAAATTTTTTCGTCGTTGACTGCCCGTCTTCCCCATTTGACTATCATTATTTCTTACTCTCACCACTAAATTAGCATCATAAGGTAAAGACAATTCCTCGGCAAAAGACCTTGCAATGAGATGCGCTTGGTTATAACCACGAACCTGCCATTTCTTAACATGCAAGGGTACTGATAGCACTAAATCAATAGGAATAATGGCTTGGTTCATTATCATTGTTTGCCACTGAGCACAGAGTAAAGCACTAAATAAGTTTGCTAATTCGAAACGCCCTAAATATTTCATTTGGGCTAACCATTTATTAAAGGGGTAAATATAGGGTGATAAAGCAAATAATTGTTCAAAATCAATATTTGGCAAAGCACGATGAACCGCAGGCCAACTTAGTAAATTACCAGCTATTAGGCTTTGGTTAAAATAGGGTAAATCATTCACACAAGATTGACAGAGTAATGTTTGTGATAGCGAATAACCGAGTAAATAGCTATTACTGACGTTTGCACCACACAAATCACAGCAACTAATACTCCTGAGGGTATCTGTGTAATACCGCTTAAAGATCTTTAAATCTAGCTTCCATGCCATATTGCTTACCTTTTGCTATCGCCGATATGATATAAAGCAATGCCATAGTTCCATTGATGCATCTAGTAGTGAAACCGCTCTGTGTTCTTGAACTTGCATCTTGAAGTGGAGCGGGTATAAACTAACGCTTTGATATTTATAGTGCAGTAATAAGCATGGCAAAAAATTTAACATTTTCCACATTTCCTCCTAATAACACACTTAATAAAAATGTAATTCCTATTGTTCTTCTTCATGGTTGGGGTTTGAATTCAGGTATTTGGCAACCCTTACTAGAATTATTCCATGCAAATAACGAGAGTAACTACCAACTCATAACCCTAGATTTACCTGGCTTTGGCATCAATAGTGCTGTTGATATAAAACCTTACTCCTTAGCTAATATTTGCCATCATATTGAACAAGTGATTGACCAACCTGCTATTTACCTTGGTTGGTCATTAGGCGGGTTAATCGCAACGGAAATGTCTATTAAGTACCCAGAAAAAGTACTGGCATTAATTACCGTTGCCAGTAGTCCATATTTTGTCGAACAATCAATAAACAACTGGCCGGGTATAAAAGAAAATGTATTAGAGAGCTTTCATAAGCAATTGGCACAAGATACCGCGAAAACAATTAGTGGTTTTTTAAAGATTCAAGCGATGGGCAGCCCTCATATCCGAAAAGATCTAAAGCTGATAACCCAGTTAGTTATGGCGCATACTCTCCCTAGCCAACATACCTTAGCTGATTCACTCGCCTTATTAAGTCACTGCGACCTACGGCAACATTTATCAAGTATCAAGCAACCTTTTTTACGCTTATACGGCCATAACGATAGTTTGGTGCCCAAGGGAGTAATCGAACAAATTAATCATATGGCGCCAAAGAGTGACCAGCACTTATTTGATCATGCTTCCCATGCGCCGTTTATTTCACACCTTGATGATTTTTATCCGGTATTAGTTACTTGGTTAGAGTCAAACTTTAACTAACATCATTAACGAAAGTTGCCTTATATATACCCGTTCCAATTGAAGATGCATGATCCAGCTGGAATTAGAAACGTCTTTACTTTTTCGTTGTTTAGATTAATAATTAATCAATGTAGCTTATTGACAATAGAGGCTTGCCTGTGGAAATACCATCTGCAATGAATTCAGGTTTACAAGGTTTACAAAATGCGAGAGCAACCGCTGATCAAGCTGCTGCGGATATTGTCGCCAGTACTACTTTGAGTAATGAGCCACAAAAGAACCCTGCCAATAATGGTGAGGTTAACACTGAGGTAAGCAATCTAAGTAGCAATATAGAATTGCCTGATTTAAACCAAGCGATAGTAAATTTGAAAGTGGCTGAGTATCAAGCGAAAGCTTCAACAGAAGTGATTAAAAGTGCTGATGATTCACTAGGCACCCTACTTGATGTAACCGCCTAAGCTTACTTAGCAATTAATTTTACTTATGAATATTACCCCGCATACAGCAAACTTACCCCTAGCAACCGTGGTCAATCCGCCTACGGAAGGCTTGCGTCGAGAGAATCATCAACGAGAAATTATCACCCAAGTTGCCGCGACTAATCCATCGGCGGCTGAAAAAGGTGTTGCTTCAGATAAAGATCGAGCCCGTACACCGGCTCAAGCAAACGAGCAAGTCGATTTTGCTAATTTAAGAAAACAAGCAGAGCATGCTGCTAGCTCTATTTCTGAACAAGAAAATCAACAAGGTGATCAACAAGGTAAGTCTCAGCAAGACGGGCAGAGCTCTCAGAAAAATCAAGAAGACCAACACTCGAATACTAACAGCAACACATCAGAGAATGATAAAGCTGACAAAAATAGCAAACAAGTACACGCCGACGAAAAAATCATCACCCAGTTGCAACAAAGAGATAAAGAAGTCAGAACGCATGAGTTAGCTCACGCAACAGCAGGTGGTGCTGCCACAGGCTCACCTTCATATACTTTTGAAATTGGGCCTGATGGAAAAAAATATGCAACAGATGGGGAGGTTGCAGTAGATTTAAGTAACGTAGCGGGTGACCCTCAAGCAACTATAATCAAAATGCAAAAAATACATGCAGCAGCTTTAGCACCAACAAATCCATCATCACAAGATACTCGCGTGGCGGCTAGTGCGGCACAAAATATTCTGGCTGCACAATCGGAGTTATTAGCACTCAAAAGTGATGGAAAAGCTCAATCAGCTCCGGCAGATAATAATCTGAACATCAAAACTAATTCCACTTTAAATGATTATAATCACAATGATCAAAGTAATGAGTTTGATGCTTTAATTAATCAAACATTATCTGCTCAAGAAGCCATTACCTCTGGCTTATCAAAGCAAAAGCTAGCCTCGAATCAAAGCGTAAAAACGGTGCAGTCATATGAAGTACAACAGCGAGCACAACGAATTGAAAGCTTTTACTTCAATGTCAGTCAAGGTTATGAAAAACCTGATAACTTTCAATTTAAAATAACAGCATAACTACGCTAAGCTGTTTCTACCTCTTCACGATATCTTTGCTGGTACACATCACGAGCGTGATTGAGCTCACTAATTGCATGTGCTTTAGTATACGGACGTAAGATAACTAATATTTTAAGTACACCTTGATAGAATACTGAGTCATTGACTTCATTCACTATAGTCTGAGTTTGATGAAAACTGACCCAGAAAGTATTAATAAGACGTAAAATACTGACAATATCAGCCAATTCATCATCACTAAAGTCAATATAATCAGCAGCTCTTAATGAAATAAGAAGTTGACTAACGCGTTCTGAGATAGACTGTTGCACTTCAACATACTTTTCCCGCAAAATCGGATTTTTATCCAAGAGCACTGGAAGGTTACTATAGAAGAAACGAAATTTCATTGTGGTTTGAAAAACTGAGTCCATATACAAAACAAGAGAATCTAACGGTTTTACTTCTGAAGACACCTTTGGCAAGGTCTCTAATAGCAAGCTACGTGCGTACTCTTCGTAAATAGATAAAATAATGTCTTCTTTATTACGGAAATGATAATACAGATTACCAGGGCTAATGGCTAAGTGAGCAGCGATATGATTGGTGGTAACATTACGCTCTCCTTGCTCATTAAATAATTCAATACTGGCTTGGATTATTTTATCGCGGGTTTTCATGCAGCTACTTCTTAATTT
>MAAC01018197.1_pt1 | contig 19784 bp, 16 predicted proteins | sample 1115981 | NCBI WGS metagenome assembly MAAC01 (sample SAMN04961126, study PRJNA320927) | seawater metagenome | isolation source: sample BD02T64 sea water enriched with oil for 64 days | place: USA:Gulf of Mexico | collected 2013-07-27
TCATCCATGTGTTTTCTAAGTTGTGCTTGTGCTATTGACTGGGGAAGTTGCAAATCTCTCCCGAGGCCATTTAGCACATTTCTAGAAAATACGTCTTTGTCGATGGTTTTTTCAGTAAAAATCTTGTCTTCGTCTTGCTGTACACTTCTGGTCATAAAACTAACAATCTATGTTTATGTTTGGATAGGGGTACGGATTGGCATTGTCCAAACGCCAGTACGTATCGTGTATATAAGCTCAGTTTTTTGGTACCACTTAAAATAATCAAGTTAACGCAACCGTTTGCTCGAAATTAGCACTCAATGTTAAAACTACTTATTGAAACTCAAGTCGTTCATAAGTTATTCAGAACGTAAAAACTTCTAATTTTTATCGCAATCACTTGTTGCAATAAATGCTCGGTGTAAATCTCTGCGTGACTTCCGTGTTAGAGGGGAAGAACTCTTTTGCAGTATGAAAAATCGACTTACTACCGACCTAATACTTACTCAATATTATTAGCTGATATCTCTATATATGAACCAGCAATGGATCAATAATATTATGGGATTTGAGAATGGTCAAGTGTTCGAGGTGTAAGAAACTGATGATATGTGGGTATGATCACCAAAATACCACTACCAAGGCGGGTAGTGGTAGTGGCGGAGTGTGGTTATTTTAGCTCTGAAGAGCTCTTGCCTAATAGTCTTCTTGCAACGATAAGTTGTTGAATTTGTTGGGTTCCTTCAAATATGTCAAGGATTTTTGAGTCTCTGGCCCATTTTTCAAGTAACTCATTTTCACTGTAGCCAACACTGGCACAAAGTTCGACACATTTTAATGTGATTTGGTTACAAACTCTTCCCGCTTTGGCCTTGGCAATGGATGCTTCTTTTGAATTGGGCATTGCATTATCTGCCATCCAGGCCGCTTTTAAGGTTAATAAGCGTGATGCCTCCCAGTCCGCTTCCATCCTATATAGCTCAGCTTCAACGGCACTTACATTAGTTATTGGGGTGCTGTAATCTTGTTTTAGGTGGTTTTTTAGCAGGTGGCGAGCTTGGTCTAGAGAGGCTTTTGCCAATCCAACAGCCATAGCGGCAACTAGGGGGCGAGTATTGTCGAAGGTCTCCATGACACCGGCAAAACCTTTTTCGACATTAATTTCTTCATCACCTAGTAAGTTATCTTTGTGGATCCGGCAGTCGGTAAACATAACTGCTGCCGTGTCAGATGCCTTAATGCCAAGCTTGTGCTCTAAGCGAATAAGTTCCATGCCTGGTGTGCCACGCTCTATTGCGAACGATTTAATGGCTGCACGGCCAAGGTCTTTGTCTAAGGTTGCCCAAACAACAATGACATCAGCTCTTGCACCTGATGTGATGAATATTTTTTCACCATTCAGTACATAATGGTCACCATCTTTTTTAGCTGTGGTACGAATAGAGGCTGAGTCAGAGCCGGTATTGGGCTCCGTAATGGCCATGGCGGCCCATTTTCCTTTAAAACGTTTAAGTTGTTCGGGATTTGCCACTGCGGCTATTGCTGCGTTGCCTAACCCTTGGCGAGGTAGGGTGAGCAGCAGTCCAGTATCACCCCAGCAGAATTCTTGAATACCGACAACTGCAGCCATGTTGCTGCCATTGCTAATGCTTCCATCATTACGTTTTTTCTTTTTGCTTGCTTCTCCAGCACCAACACCATTTTCATCACCAGCGTTCATTCCATCTAGAATGGAAGCAACCATATCCAATTCTTTTGGATACTCGTGCTCGGCTAGGTCATATTTGCGTGAGATGGGGCGTAACATTTCATTGGCTACTTGGTAAGCCATACCTTGTAAATTCTGTAGTTTTTTAGGTAATTCTAATAACATTTTGATGTCCTCAAATGCATTTTGTTAACGTGGTAGCGTGTTAAAGGGTTAGGGCTTAGGGCTTAGGGGTTATAGATGTAAGCCACCTTCACAAATAGCGATAGATCGCATATCTCGATACCAACGTTCAACAGGGTGCTCTTTGGTGAAGCCGTGCCCACCTAAAAGTTGCACACCGTTAGTGCCAATTTCCATTGCCTTATCTCCGCAAAGTACATGAGCTAGATAGGCTTCTTGAGTAAAATCTAGACCTTTTTCTGCTCGTGCTACCGCGCGCTGTGTTAGAACTTTCATGCTGTCGAGCTCTATACCTATATTGGCAACCATAAAGGCAACAGATTGCCGATGGCTGATAGGTTCGCCAAAAGCTTCACGTTCATTGCAGTAGGTAATTGTGTAATCCAATATCGCTTTTGCTGTGCCAAGTGCCAATGAGCACCACGCGAGGCGAGAAAAGTTTATAAAGGCTTGATAGTCAAAGTCGGCTTCACCAAGAAGGCAGTCACTTTCAATTTTCACGTTGTTTAAATTAACTTTTCCTAGCTGGGCGGCTTTTAACCCCATGGATGGGTCTGCAGATACGGTAAGGCCTTCTGTACTACTTTCAACAATAAAAATTCTAGGGCCTTTATTTTCTAAGTTCGCTGCTATTAGGAATAGCTCGCAACTCTCGGCTAAAGGAACTAAAGACTTTTCGCCATGTAGGATAAATCCATTACCAACCGATTTTGCCGTAGTTTTTAATTGGTTTGCATCAAATAACGGTTCACTTTCAGCGACGGCTATTGACGCAAGTAGCGGTGACTCGTCAAGAAAAGAGGGTAAGTACTTTGACTGTTGTGATGCAGTGCCCCAGTGGGTTAATGCATTAGCAACACCGATAGGGGCTAATGTCGCAACAGCAATACCCATGTCGCCATAGGCTAATTCTTCAGCAACCACCATGCTGGTTACGGGAGACCTTTCTGTTCCTGCTCCACCTAACTCTTCCGGCACTGCAAAATAAGAAAGCCCCAACTCGGTGGCCTGAGTTAAAATATCTTGAGGAACTTCAGCATTTTTATCTGCATCCAACGCAGCGGGGCGAATAAGGTCTTTCGCAAATCGTTGAATGCTGTCTTGCATCAGCTGTTGTTCTTCGCTGAGATTTAAGTCGAAAAGGTTTTTGGATGTTGTAGACACAGGAGCATTTGGCCGCGCAGGAGTAACCAAGTTAGTGACATTTTTAAATTGTCTGGAGGTGGCTCCTAGCGCTTTAAACCCTGTTTTTGTACCTTGATAAAGGGTTTTTTCGATGGTTTCACGTAAACCTAGCTTATCAATAACCGGTGAGGAGGCAATACTATTAAGGGCAGCTAAAGCGATACCCATTGGATCTCTACTCATTGTGATTCTCTCTGCTTGGTGTTTTTCAAGATAGTTAAACTAATGTTTTTTTCTGATTTGGTGACTTCGAGTCTCTGATGGTGACGTTTAGATTGCATTGGCGCGAGAAAAAGAGGCTGTGGCTAAACGGCCAATTAACAATGAATTGTTGTTCAGTTTATGATTTATGCAAGTCCTGGAAGAACTTAACTACTGTTGTAGGCATGAATGTACAAAAATATCTCTGTATCGTGGCTACATGGCCATAGATGTTTTTTATTATGCTGTTAGAGTTTCTTTAAAAGAAACCCCATGTAGGAAGTATTGATGTCGGAATTAAATGTATTAAATCGCGTTGTTTCAAAGCTAAACGCCTTACCTGACTCTATTCGAGGCAAGGCAATCTCATTGTTGATTGGTCGTACGGTTCGTTATGCAGGTACAAGCAATATCTATATTGAAAAATTAACCACAACCGAATCCATTATGCGGTTGAAAAATAAGAAAAAAGTACAGAACCATATTGGTTCTATTCATGCGGCAGCAATGGCTTTGTTGGCAGAGTCTGCAACGGGATTATTAGTGGGTATGAATGTCCCCGACAGCAGTATCCCTGTCATTAAAACATTGCATGTAGATTACTTAAAGAGATGTCAGGGTGACATTAAAGCCGTTGCTCGTTTAACGAAAGAGCAGATTGAACAGATAACCACGACTGAAAAGGGAGAGGTGGTCGTAGAGATTACTGTTACAGATGAGAAAGGGGTTGAACCGATTCAATGTGAAATGATATGGGCGTGGACATCTAAAATAAGAAAATAATGTGTGAGGGCTTAGTTGGCCTTTAAGGTGGTAACAACTTGAATGTTTTGTTCCGAGAAGTGCGCCCGTGTACGGATGCACTTCTCGGGATTTATCTAAACTGCAACGCTGTTTTCGTTAGGAGTGCTTTCTGTTGACGTTGTATCGTTATTATACCCCAGGCGTACCTCACTCGGTGTTTTCCCTGTCCAGCGCTTAAACGCCTGGCGAAAATTGGCAGCATCACTGAACCCTACCAAGTTGGCAATTTCATCTACGCAAAATTGGGTTCCGGTTAGATAATTGATGGAAAGTTGTTTTCGAACTTCATCAAGGATCCGTTGAAAGCTTGTTCCTGACATTTGTAGCTTTCTTCTTAACGTTCTTGGAGCAACACCCATAATATCGGCAACTTGATCGATCTTCGGAAAGTAACCGGGTCGGGCGAGTAAAATGCTTCGCACCTCATCTTTATGATCTAATGATGCTTTACCTTGTTGTGTTGTTTCTGCGCAGAGTTTTTCTAGTAATTTAGCGGAAAGAGGGTTGGCCTTGGGAAGTGGGCGTTCTACTAAGTTATCTCGTAAGATAATCTGGTTAAATTGGCTGTTAAATACGAGTCGAGTATTAAATAAATCACGATAGTGTTCAGAGTAACTTGGCTCGGGATAAGTAAAATGAATTTCTTCTGCAACGTCACTCATTTCTAACAGTTCTTGTGCCAGAAGAAAGACCGGGCCCACAGACACCTCTACGCAAAAAGATAGCAGGTCTCCTACACCATATTGGTCGGTAACGCGATAAACATTCTTACCGTTAACGTGTAGAAATTGATGGTGTAATTTTGGTCCGGCGACGTCGATATAGCGCATCCCGAGTTCGATAGCGTGTTGTAAAGAGCTACAGCTGAGCATTGCATAGCCCAAAATGCCAAAGGAGGCGATATCTGAACGTTTTGCTGCGAGGATGCCAATCTCTTTTGCTGGTGCGAGTGCGCGAACGTTGCTAAACAGTTTTAATTCTTGCTGGTGAGAGACAAGTGCGCAGGGGTCGCCAAGTTGTCCGTTGTCTATTCCCGTGCCTTCCAGAGCTTGTTCTGGTGAAATATTGAATTCGCTCAATAAGTTAACTAATAAATTAACGTCATTCAAATTGTGCGTGGTTTCGAGTAATTTGTCTGTAAACATAGCGGCGACACCAGTGTTTGTTATTTTTATTTCGTACGTCCGTACCATTAAGTGGTTAATCTACCGTATATTTGGCCATATTGAAACCCTCTTGCCGCATTTAACCTGTGGTTTTGTTAGTATTCACCCAAGTCATATTAGGTGTAATGTTACGTAATGGGTTGAGAGAGAATCGAGGGATAAGCGTGAGTCAGCCAGTAGAGAAAAATGTTTGGGTGTTGGCGATTGTGTTGGCATTTGCTAATTGTGCCGCCCCGATTATTGTATTTGTGGGTAGTATCGTAGGAGGTTTATTAGCTCCGAATGAATCGTTAGCGACGTTACCTGTAGCGCTATTTGTTGTCGGAGCGGCGACTGCGGCTATACCGTCAGCGTTACTTATGAAGCGAATCGGCCGGAAAAAGGTGTTTTTGGGGGCTGGAGCTCTTGCTGTTATTGCCGCAATAGCAGCGGCTGAAAGTGTTGGGTCAGGTGTTTTTGCATGGTATTGCATCGCGGTGTTTGTGTTGGGTATGACCAATGCTGTGGTGCAACAATTTCGTTTTGCTGCGATGGAGAGTGTTGCACCGGATAAAATGACCCAGGCCGCATCACGGGTTCTCCTGGGTGGGGTTGTTGCCGCATTTCTGGGGCCAGAGCTTGCACTGAGTTTCAAGGATCTTGGTGGTAACGAATATGCTGGCTCCTTTTACGCTCTGGCGGGTACTTCATGTGTTGCCTGGGTTCTTTTGTTGCTCGGATACAAAGAAGTCGTGTTGGCAGTACCAGACGTTGAGATAGAAGCTCGTTCCATTGGGCAAATATTTCGTCAACCCGTTATATGGGTAGCGGTGCTAGCAGGTGTGGTTGCATTTGGTGTAATGAGTTTGGTTATGACTGCGACACCGGTAAGTATGCATGTGTTAAATAGTTATAGTTTGGAAGATACTAAATGGGTGATTCAAAGCCATATCGCCGCGATGTTTATTCCTTCTTTATTCACGCCACTGGTTGTACGCTGGGTTGGTCTTGCTGGCATGATGGGGCTAGGGTTGTTTGCTTTTGTGTTAGCCATAGTTATTGGATGTTGGGATCAGCATTTGATGCATTATTGGTTTGCATTGGTGTTACTTGGTATTGGTTGGAACTTTCTATTTATTGGGGGGACAGCCCTATTGCCACAAGGTTATACCGACGGTGAACGTTTTAAGATGCAGGCGACGAATGACGTCTGTGTGTTTGTTGTTCAGGCACTTGTTTCTATGTTGTCGGGTTGGCTTCTGTATAGCGTAGGTTGGGATATGTTGCTATTGATTTGTGTGCCATTGATAGTGATTCAGATTCTCATTATTGCTTACTGGAAAAGAGGTTTATCCGAGCTGCACAAGGCATTATAATCGAGGGATTATTTTCGTTAACTGAATAAAGAATTGATACCAATGCAAGAAGTACCTGTGTCCGAAAAAAAAGCCGCCTCTGGAAAAGCGAAGCAACAGCCGGGCGATACCGATAGGCTGTTAAAACTGACCACATACGCATCTGTCGCCACAGCGGTGATTTTGATTGTTGCTAAGGTGTTTGCATGGGGGGCATCGGGGTCGTTAAGTGTGCTGGCATCCTTAATTGATTCAATAATGGATGCTGCAGCCTCTATTATTAATTTGGTTGCGGTTCGTTATGCATTGATACCTGCGGATGATGACCATAAGTTTGGTCATGGAAAAGCAGAAGCATTGGCTGGACTTGGCCAGGCGATGTTTATTACAGGCTCTGCTATCTTTTTGTTATTTCATAGCGTAGATAGAATGCTCCATCCGCGAGAAATTGAGCAGGTGAGTATCGCCGTGGGGATTATGTGTTTTTCTATTGCTGCGACTGCTATTTTACTGATGTTGCAGCGGTATACGGTTAAGCGCACGCAATCGGTAGCGATTAAAGCAGACTCATTACATTATGCGGCGGATTTGTTTACGAACGTGGGAATTGTTCTTGCTCTGATGCTGGCACAAGCAGGTTGGCCTGGAATAGACCCTATTTTTGCCATTCTTATTGCATTTTATGTATTGTATAGCGCATGGAGCATTGTGGTTGAATCTGTGAATGACCTGCTCGATAAAGAGTTACCCGAAAGCGTTCAGCAAGCGATTGTTGAGGTTGTTGAGTCCCATAAAGACGTTAGGGGGGTGCATGATTTGCGTACGCGTCAATCTGGGCGTAATAAGATTGTACAATTTCATATGGAGATAGATCGCGATCTGCCACTTTGGCAAGCTCATGATGTTGCAGAGAAAATAGAGCAAGAATTATTGCTCGAGTTTCCTGAGGTCGATGTGATTATTCATCAAGATCCGTATCCACCTCAAGTTGTGTAAGCCCATTGGTGTCATAATGTCACGGACAGTATTTTTTGTATTTTCGTTGTATTCATTTAGATGAGTCCTTTTAGAATGTGTTCTAGGTTTATATAGTGATTTTTCTTTTCTCGATGGGTAGAGTTGCTTATCTGTGTATTGCGCACCATGATACAGGTCAACCCCTTGAGGATAGGCAGGTAGCAAGGTTGAAGGGTAGTAATGGGGGTGGAGTACGATCGATATGAGTGGTGATATGCAGAATCAAGGGGTACAAGCCGAGGCACTAAATGCAATGCAGGAACCATCGTTTTTTGGTTCCAGTTGCACCTCAGTCGAGTTAATTGAAACACACATATCCTATGTTTTTTTGGTGGGTAATGTAGTTTATAAAATGAAGAAATCGGTAGATTTTGGTTTTTTGAATTATTCAACGCTGGAAAAAAGAAAATATTATTGTGATATTGAAATTACCTTGAATCGACGTTTGGCCCCAGAGTTATATATCGGTGTTGTTGCAATTTGTAGAGATAGCAAGACGGGCGAAATTCTACTGAATGATGTTGTTAATAATGAAGTTGAAATTATTGAATATGCGGTGAAAATGCATCGTTTTGAGCAAGCATCAATTTTGACACAGTGGATGCAATCCCAATTGCCATTAATACGAGAAACTCAGTTTTCTTTGTTAGGTTCGCGTATTGCGGAGTTTCATTTATTTACCCCTCAATTAGCGACTCAAGGCGATTGTGCGCTAGGTAAAGAGGCAAGCATAAGGTTCGCAGTAGAACAAAATTTTCAACAGATATTTAGTTTTATTTCTGAGGAGTCAGATAAAAAATGCCTGAAGCTCTTGTCTGAGTGGAGTGAAGGTGAGTTGAAACGATATTCGTCGTTGTTTGAACAGCGATTTGTTGATGGTTTTGTTCGAGAGTGCCACGGAGACTTACATACCGGCAATATAGCTATTATCGATGACAAACCCTTGTTGTTTGATTGTATCGAGTTTAATGATCAATTCCGCTGTATTGATGTTATGAGTGAAGTTGCATTTCTGGTAATGGATCTGGAGATGATGGATGCATCAAAAGAAGCCATGGATGTACTTAATACTTATTTATTCAGAACGGGAGATTATGAAGGGTTGACGCTGCTGGTTTTTTATAAAGTCTATCGTGCAATGGTTCGGGCAAAAGTCGCAATTTTACGCTTGGCGCAAGAGGGGCTTTCTGCTGCGGATACATTGGTAGCGCTAGGGAATTATCGTCGCTATATTAAATTGGCGATGTCTTATATTAAGACCTCTACTCCAGGGTTGATAATGACTCATGGTGTTTCTGGGACTGGGAAGACAACTGCAGCGCGGTATCTGTCGCGTCGCTGGCCTGGGGTTCACTTGCGGGCGGATGTTGAGCGAAAGAGGGTGTTTGGGCTTAAGGAGCTTGATTCAAGTAAAGAGCGGGGGCTTGATATTTACACCTCGTTTGCGACAACACAGACATTTGAACGACTGTGGGATATTGTGGATTTATTGTTAGAGACGGGTATTAATGTCGTTCTGGACAGCACCTTTCTAAACATCGGTGCAAGGGAGCGTTTTTTAACGTTAGCAGAAGAGAAAGGCTGTTCTGTTCATATTCTGTCTTGTCAGTTAAGAGGGGAGGTTCTTCGACAGCGGCTAATAGCGCGACAAAATGCTGGAGATGATGCGTCAGAAGCGGATGTCTTTATAATGGAGCAACAGTTAGGAGCTGAAGAGCCATTAACAAAAGGTGAGCTGAGGAAAACCTACCTTGTGGATATGCAGGACGGAGCCGAGGCGTTGGTCGGTGTGTTGAGTAAGTTGTTAGAAGAGGAGTGATGGAGAAGAAATAATAGCAAAAGCTATTATTTCTCTACAGAATCAAGCTGTGCAATTACGTCTGCAATGCGTTTTTCCATCTCGTCAATCATTTCCCATGTCGTGTGAACAGGAAGCGCTGCGATTCGGTTACGACCCATTTTAAACAGGCCTTTTTGAATGTATTCAAGATCTTCTTTGACTGTGGTGCTCATGATGTAGCCTCGGTAATGCCCTGGGTATACTGTGATAATAGTGCGGTGGATAGTACAGAGTTTATATTGGCAATACAAGAGACTGAGGGTGCCTGGTCATAACACATAGAGGCTAGACCTTATGTATTATGGAGACCTTCTGTTGTTGATTTAAGCACCGAGTGTAATTCGTACTGAGTGCCCTCTTTGTTCAGTTCAATGTAGAAAAAGTAATTTCGAGATGCCTTTAAGGTCATGGGGGTGTTTTTCCCTTTAAGTCCGACATTTCGCAAACCTGCATTGACTTCTAGTGTGGTTTTTTCTCCTGGGCCTAATGTGGCAACAACCCAGTCATCGATTGATACCGCGGTTATGATAGGGACACTCCTATCATTTCGATTGCGAACAAAGGTTATGCGGGCTTTTCCAGAGCTCATATGGCTCATCGCAGGCTGAAAATGTGACGTTGAAGGTGATTCGTTAGGGGTTGAGGAGCAAGCGGTTAGGGCTATTCCTAAAAGCATAATAAACAAGCAATTTTTCATTGTTATACACTCTATTTTTGTTGTTTTTGTTAGTGCGCTTGATTCTGACACAGTTCACAGTTTTTTTGCAAAAGAAACTGGTCAAAATGCCGAACAACTTTGACCAAAAATTGAACTTCGTCTACCTTGTAAGGGTATAAGGAAAATACCTTTGTCCCATGGGTAAAGGTAAAAACGTTAACTATCAATCGCTTAAGGTTTAACCTAATAAGGTTTTTCTGATTGCCTGTTTCATTGGTTCAACAATATATTGATCAAAATTAGAGACACTTTAATGTCATACAGAGTACGCGTGGTTATATGCTGGGCTTGGTTGATTGGATTTTGCTTTGTTGGGAGTAATGTGTACGCCGCCGAGGTTCAGTTTGACGTGGTGCTTCAGAATGATACGCGCTCTCTCAGTATTGGTACGTCATTGGAGTATTTTGAGGATGCAACAGGCGGCTACTCTTTAGATGATGTTAGAGAGCCAGGTTTGTCAGACCGTTGGTTGAAAAGTGTAAAAAATGTGCCTAATTTCGGTTTTTCTTCGTCGGCATATTGGTTTCGTTTTAAGTTATCAAACGCGAGTAATGAGCGTTTCTCGGGATTGCTGGAGCTTGGTTACCCGTTATTAGATTTTGTTGATGTATACCTATTATCTGCCGCTAATGAGAAGAAAGCGATGCCAGATTATTTATTAGGTGACTCAAAAACGTTTGACCAAAGAGTGATACCTCATCGTAACTTTTTAATTCCATTGATGATGCCAGCACATGAATCTTCCTATGTTTATATTCGGGTTGAGACCGGAAGTGCAACACAGTTGCCGATTGTTATCTGGGAGGATCAGGCGTTTTATCAAGCGGATGCCGACTGGTTAATGCTACAAGGTGTTTTTTACGGAATTATGCTGATTATGGCGTTGTACAATTTATTCGTATTTGTGGCAATTAGGGATGTAAGTTATTTCTACTACGTATGTTATGTCGTTGGTTTTGCCGGCGTAATGGCATCTATTCAAGGTTTAGGCTTTCAGTATGTTTGGGCTGATAGTTTGTTGCTCCAGGATCGAGCCCCTGTGTATAGCATCTTGTTTGCTGTTCTTGCTGTGGTGGTATTTACCGATAGATTCTTAAGCCTAGAGGCGCGTTCGGAAGGTTTGCATAAAACAGGCACGTTAATTGTGATGTCCATTGTCGCGGCAAGTTTTCTTGCTTTTTTATTGCCATATTCTCTTTCCATTCGTATCGCAGTGATGTTGGTAATAGCCATTGCACTATATTGTATGACTGCAGGTATTATCATCAGCTCTTACGGTCATAAAGAGGCGAAATATTATACGGTGGCGTGGAGTGTACTTATTGCTAGTATTTTAGTGCTTGCACTGAATAAATTGGGTTTTTTGCCAAGAAATATATGGACAGAAAATATGGCACAGGTGGGGGCTGCGATAGAGGTGACTTTATTGTCATTGGCTCTTGCTGATCAAATTAACCGTGAGCGAAATGAAAAACTGACGGCGCAAGATGAAGCAATTCATCAGGAGAGAGAGGCTCGTCTTGCCCACCAGCAGTCTGTTGAGGCTCACAAGAAAGCAGAAGAACAACTAACAGGTAGAGTAAAAGAGCGTACGTTTGAATTAGAGTCAGCTTTGGAAGATCTTTCCATTGCAAATAGAAAGCTGAAAGAAATATCTACGATAGATGGCCTGACAGGTGTGCGAAACCGGCGTTACTTTGATTTAATGATATTAAAAGAATTTCAAAAATGTCGAGAAAGTGATCGCCCTATGACATTAATGATGTTGGATATTGATCATTTTAAAAATTTAAATGATCAACATGGACATTTGTGTGGCGACGAGTGTTTGAGAGCAATAGCATCTGTTATCAACGATACGGTTAAGTGGCCAGCCGATGGTGTGGCTCGGTATGGAGGAGAAGAGTTTGTTGTGGTGTTGCCAAAAACCGCGATGAAAGGAGCAGAGTTATTAGCGGAAAAAATTCGATCACAGGTCGAATCTAGAGTGTGGGATATTGGTGGGGAAGCGCTAAGCGCTACCGTTAGTATCGGTATAGCATCACTGGAAAAGGTTTCTGATAACGACACCCCTGAAAAGCTAATTGCAAAGGCTGACGAGGCTTTGTATCGAGCGAAGGGCAGCGGTAGAAATCAGGTGTGTGTGGCATGAGTTATTTTAAGAGAAGGCCTTATCGGATATTGCTTGTTCTTGTTGTTCTTTGCCTGGTTAGTATGTCAAGCCGGGCTGAATTGGTACTCAGCCGTTTTTCCGGTAATGAGAATTTGTCCCAATACTTATCATTTGTAGAGGACAAGGGATCTGTTTTGTCTGTTGATGATATATATCGATCATTTGATGATTTACGTTGGACAGAAAATCGAGAGACGGAATTGAATTTAGGATTTACCCAGTCCACTTATTGGTTTCGTATGGCAATGAGAAATGACATGGCTACCAAATTTTCCGGTGTATTGGGAATAGAATATCCTTTGTTGGATGATATTCAAATTTACCAGGTTATTGATGGAGGTAGGCCGTGGCCGGTTGCTCATGTAGGAGATTTGCAAGCGTTTTCTAAGCGTCTTATACCTCACCGAAATTTTTTGGTGCCGATTGAACAGGCTGCAGGAACTGATGCGGTTTACTTGATTCGAGTTAAAACCACTAGTGCATTGCAGTTGCCGTTGTATTTGGGTAGTGAACGAGATTATTTGATTAATGATTTTGATTGGATGATAGGGCAAGGTGTGTTTTTTGGCATCATGTTCATTATGGCGGCATATAACCTGTGTGTTTATGTGGGTGTGAGAGATAAAAGCTACTTATATTTTGTCGCTTACATCGTAGCTTTCTCTTGTGCAGTTGCCAGTATTCAGGGTACGGGGTATCAATACCTTTGGCCTGAAAACGTTGCGTTTCAGTCAAAGTGTGTGTCCTGGTTTATATTGATGTCGATTGTGTGTGGAGCGTTATTTGCCGATGGTTTCTTGGATGTGAAAACCAATGATGCATTGCTGTACAGTGTATTGAAAGTTGTTGGTGGGGCTGCTTTGTTTGGTGCCGTGCTGGTGCCCTTTATTGATTATCAATATAGTATCCAGGTTGCAATTGCCATGGCCTTGATAGGTTGTGCATATTTTATGGTGTTAGGTGTTATTCTTTGGATGAAAGGCGTTCGTGAGGCCTCTTATTTCTCTATTGCTTGGGTCGTCGTGTTGTCGGCGATAATTGCGTGGACACTAAATAAATTGGGTTTAGCCCCTAGAAATTTTTTAACGGAATACTTCTCGCAGTTTGCTCTTTCCTTTGAAGTAGCTTTGCTTTCGTTTGGTTTGACGGATCGAATAAATAGAGAGCGAATGGAGCGTATCCAGGCGAAAGAATTGGCGTTGACCTTTCAGCGTCGAGTTGTTGCAGCACAAAAAGACGTGCTTCATGCCCATGAAGCGGCCGAAAAGCAGTTAGGCAAGAAAGTGGATGAGCGCACTAAAGAAATAAATGATGCAATGGCTCAATTATCAAAGGCAAATGCCAAGTTGAAATCTATGTCAATCATTGATGGATTGACCGGGATTCGCAATCGCCGATACTTTAATGAAATGATTGAACGAGAAGTAACAAAGACTCGTGATAATGCCAACCCTATCGCATTGTTAATGATGGATATTGATAATTTTAAATTATTGAATGATCAATATGGGCATCTCGTTGGGGATGAATGTTTACGAGCGGTTGCTGAAGCTGTTCAGGATGTGGTTACTTGGCCAATTGATGCTGTATGTCGTTATGGCGGTGAAGAGTTCGCAGTGTTGTTGCCAAATACCCCAGTGATTGCCGCGCACGCAATGGCGGAGAAAATCCGAAAATGTGTCGAGCATCTTGGTTTTGAAAATGAGTCAGTGAAAGTAACATTAAGTATTGGTGTTGCTGGCTGGGCTGAGATTAGTGACGAGGCCAGCCCGGAAGCATTGATAGAGGAGGCTGATAAGGCGTTGTATAAAGCAAAAGACCAGGGCCGAAACTGTGTGGTTGGGGCTTAAGGTCGCTGTTTAAGCCCCCTACCTTTGGCGCCTGCTTTTGTCGCCTAGAATGCAGCAGCTTGAAAATTTAGGGTGTAGAGCTTAAGGCGTTTTTGTTGCATTTTTAACGCGTATTCCATTTCTTTAAAACGAGTCGTTACTGCGGCGAACTCCCACTTAAATTGAAGTGCATTGTGTAGCGACTGTCGCTTGGTTTGGTACCAATCTGCACGTAACGACGTCCATTCTGATAGAGTGACAAGAAACTCATCGTATTCCTTTTCTAACGATGACTTCCACGTTTCAAGGTTCGCTAAGTGACAGGACTCTAGTTGCTTGCTTGCTTGGTTGAATTGCATTTTTATTTGCGCTTCACGTATTTTAAAGACGGGCACTCGGCGTAGATTACTCGCAAGGCCAACCCATGAAAGCCCACTAATTAACCATTTTGTTGGATCAAATTGCCACCATCGAACACCATTTCGATAATCCGTTTGAAAATGATGATGAAAATTATGGTAACCCTCGCCATAGGTTAGGAGTGCAATAAGAGGACTGTCTTTTGCTGTGTTGGTGTCAGTGTACGGCTGTTTTCCCCACATGTGAGCGAGGCTGTTTATGAAAAATGTGGTGTGATGTGTGATAACGATGCGTAAAACACCAACGAGCAACATTGTACCGATAATATCGCCATGAATGACACCAAGCAATAATGGTACAAGGATGTTGCTAGCAAGCGTGAGTAATAAATAATGCTTGTGTTGGAAAGCAACAATGGGGTCTTTCATTAGATCTTTCACGTTTGAAAAATCATCTTTTCCACTAGGGTAAGCTCGTAGCATCCAGCCGATGTGAGCAAACCAAAAGCCACGCTTTATAGAGTATGGATCTTTATCGTTATTATCTATATGCCGGTGATGACGTCGGTGGCCAGAGGCCCATACAAGTACACTGTTTTGTAGAGCGTGAGTGCCCCAGAAGGCAAAAAATAGACGTATTAGAAAGTGAGCGTTGTAGGCATTATGGGACCAAAGTCGATGGTAGCCAGCAGTGATGGATATTCCGCAAAGTGCTACCGTAGCCAGCATCATTATCCACTGGGAGGGGTCAAAACCATGAGTTATTCCATAAGCAGGCACACCAACGGCCGCAACCAAAAACGTGATGCTGAACATTAACGTCGTGACCCAGAGCAAAGGGGCGTTATGTTTAGGTGTTTCTTTCATGGGTTAATCCTGTTAAATCAACATCTTATAATAATGAACAAGTGTTTTGTTTTTTGATTTTACAGTATTTGATGGGAAACGTACACAATATGGGCGAATTCTATGGAAAGGTGTGGGATAGGGTGGCGTTAAAAATGACAAAGGTGAGTGACAAGAGTTGTTGTAAAGACATAAAAAAAGGAGCCACTGAATCAGCGGCTCCTTTTAAAACGATCTAAATGGCGTTATTTATTCAGCTGCCTCAGCTGTTTCTTCAGGTTGACCTTTTTCAACAAGATCACTGAAAGTTTGTTCGCTAGACTCTTTTGCTTTTGCAATAAATCCTAAAGAAGCGCTACGAATAGAGCTAATAGAACCTTTCACATCGTCAAACTGTCCAGAAACATCTTTTGTTAGCTGTGCTAACAATGACTCTGCACCATCAGCTTCAGCTGCTTTTTGAGCTTCGCCGGCTTCAACAAGTCCATTGAACTGCTTGTTGCCTTCTTCTTTAATCAGTAGATAAAGGCCACGTGATGCATTGATCACTTGGTCAAGTGTAGTGTTAAATTGCTCAAGCTGCTCTTTTACGCGATCTGAAATTTCCGTCATCATAATTCCCTTGATTACTGATCATAAATTGATCATAAAATAAAAAACACTCGGTAAAGACAATCTCACCACTATGGTGTACTGCGGGGGCTCTTCACAGAGATCCCTCCGGCGTGCGTACTTCGTATTACATGAGGCAATCTAACGGAAAAATATGACATTTCCGTGATACAGAGCTACCTTCATACTGCTTACAACGCAGGCTTTATCACCATAACTTCTGGCGGACAACACAGGCTTTACTGGGGGCAATACTACGGATAAAAATTAGAATAAAAACCCTAATTACGTATATAAGCTTGACGTTTTGCGATCAATTTACTTTATTGTAACGCGAAATCATTTCGCCGGCGCCGAGGGAGCACACCGTTAACCATTTTTTTGGCTGCATGATAACCAGATAGTTTTTCTTTGGGGAAAAAAGGGCCAACACCTTTTATTTCTTCTACATCCGCAACACGGTAACGCTGATCTGCGCATTTTAAGATTGCGGATGAAATGTTAACAATTCGTGTATCTCCAAAAGGTGAGCCAACGCCACTGTTGAGAGTTAAACCCACAGAAATATCCCGTATGGGGTCTGCCCAAGCCCCCGATCCACCAAAACCAAAATGACCAAAACATTGCTGTGTGCTAGAACCTAAAGCAAAGACTCGATGATAACCTAGTCGCCAGTGCATCGGTAAAGGGATAACTTTACCCGGGTCTCGATTTTGAATCTGCATCATGTTTTGCACGGCTGCTCGGGAGAGAATACGTGTGCCATCAATCTCACCGCCATTGGCGAGCATAGCGTAAACCTTCGCTAATGAGCGAGATGTGAACATGCCGTTCATTGCTGGCATACAGGCATTTGCGATATCTGCGTGATTCAGGTCTAAGTACAGCATTCCTCGGGGGATTAGTGCTGAGATTGTTTGGTCGAGGTCAACGTTGACTAACTTTAACCCTTGGGTAAGTGCTTTTAGCGCATTTCGTTGAAGGATGCGTTCAACTTGCTTTCCTGTGCGCTCACCCCCAATGCTATTGATGAGGTGCGCTCGACGTTTGTTTTGTTCCGGCGGCATACCGACAAATAACCCATCGAGACCTAAGGGTTTTGACAGTTTCTCTGTTAAGATTTGTTCAAATGACTTGTTGGTGACACGGTGAATTAGTTCACCAATAAGCCAGCCGTAGGTTAGGGCGTGATAACCATTGTGTTGCCCTGGGGTATGTATAGGCCGTGCGCGTTCAATTGCACCCACCATAAAGTCCCAGTCGAGCATCTGTTCTGCATCATCGATCATATCTCTAATGTGGAACAATCCAGCTTCGTGGCAAAGTAGCTGGCGAACCGTGATATCTTTTTTTCCTTTTTGGCCAAACTCGGGCCAATGTTTAGAAACCGGATCGTTGTAATCGAGAAGACCTTGATCAACGAGAATGTGTAGGAGAGTAGAGGCAATTCCTTTGGTGGTCGAAAAAGACATGGCCAGTGTGTCAGATTGCCAAGCGTCACCATCCTTGTTACGAGTACCACCCCATATGTCGACGACACATTGCCCTCTGTGGTAAACGGTTAGTGCTGCACCACCGGGTTTGTTACGGGGGATCTGGTTACGTAATAAATCTGCGACTTTGCCGAAATCTGGATGTACGTAACCTTGCAGCATACTTTTTCCTTATTTTTGTTGTACATACATAGATTTATAGCAGTTATGTGGAGAATTGACATGAAATTGACGCAATAAAATGGGTTGTTTTGGTGCGCTTTTGTGTGATAGAAGCAAGGGGGGTTGCTTGTAGAGCTGGCTTACTTGGCTCTGCTGTCATAGTGCTTAAAGAATTATGGTGGTTAAATAGCCCGCATTAAACGAGATTAGATAGGAGTAATTACATTGACCCACTATACGGCTTTTGCCGCTTCAGAATCACTGCGATGTCTAAATGAATCCTTCGTGGCTGAATTGGCAACGTCACCCTCTCGTTCGTTGGCCCCGGATATTGTTAGGCTGTTAGAGTTGTTTTCTGATGAGTGCATGGATGCATATTTCCTAAGCCCTGTTGAAATGATAGATTTAAATCCGATGGGCAAGAAGATTGTTTTGGGTGGTGTATCCGCGATCAAAAAGACGATTAAACTTGCGCTAAGAAAGGTGTTAGGAAAAGTCCCTAATAGCGAACTAGTACCGCTGGCAGATTATATCGATTCAATGCTGCTAAAGCCGGAAGAGGGCGGTGATTTACCAACCTATATTGCCGTAGCGTTGCCTGATGAGTTGTATCAACGCATTGTGGATGTAGTAAAAAGAGGGCGGGATACGGAGCCGCACTTGGTGGCAAAAGAATTCTCGATTGCATTGTGTGAATTGGTGGATGTTGCTATTGAAAGTTATTTTGAGCGACCGATTGAAATGATGAAATTGGGTTACCTGTCCGAGAAAATTGCTCGCCTGGCAAATGACACTGTGAGCTCTGGAGCAAAAACGGTGATTAAAAAGGTGACTAAAACTATGCGCAATAAAGAGTTGCTGGCTTTCTTTTGGTTTGCTGAATCAATTATTGTTGATGGTCCTGCAAAGAAGTCGGCGAGTGCTGCTTAATATTAAGTCCCCTGCACGTTCTGCCTAGGGAGGGAGGGGGGTGTCTGTTGAAGAGATGGGGTTAATGAGTGGGTTGAAGGGTTTGTTGTATTACTTTTTGTATCACCTGTTGTACAGTATAAATATCAACGACATTCCCTTGCAGCATTCGATCGAGTGGTGATTCATAGCTAAGCTCTGGATGTGGTGCATGTAACATATCGATGGTGTTGTTTGGTATGTTGGAGCGTGTATTTTTAAAAACATCGTCAATGTTGAGCAGGTATGAAATACGCTCTAATGTGTCGCGAGGAAGGGTGCCTGTTCTACCATTTTTCCAGTTTGCATAGGTTGATGTTGCTGTAAGGCCGAGTAGCGTCATTGCATCTTGTCGGCTGAGTTTCCAGCGGTGAGCAATATCAAAAAAACCCTTTAATGCAAGTTCTGCGATACCTCTTCTTGCAACGATGTCGTGCTTGTCCATGTTGTATCTTAACTCTTGCTAGAAATATTCTTACAAAAAAGGCCGATAGAATAATTCTATCGGCCTTGGTTTAAGCAGGTTTCGTATTAGTAACGATACTTGCCTTCATTAATGTTACTTAAGATTTCATCGGTGACTGGTACGTATTCATCAGTGCCTGGTAACCAAGCATAAACGGCTTCACCGCTTGTTTTACTTGGGTCAAATGCTTCATCTTTAAGGTTTGTTTTTTGATACTTAAAGGTACCTGTTGTTTCCATTTGCACTTTTACGCGAAGGAACAATGGTACTGCGTAGATAGGCATTTCACCTTTAGCAAAAGATAATAAATCTTTAAAGTCTAACGCTTCAACGGGAACAGAGGGTGTGATTGACGCCATACCAGCACGGCCGTTGGTGTTTGGTATTTCAACCCCGTAAGCTACTGCCTCAGAAATTTGAGGGTGTCGAGTCATTATGTTTTCCACTTCGGTAGTGGAAACATTCTCTCCCTTCCACCGATAGGTGTCACCTAGGCGATCAACAAACTGAACGTGACCAAAGCCAATGTCCCTTAATAGATCGCCAGTGTTAAAGTAGCGGTCGCCCTTTTCAAATACATCTTGGAAGATGACTTTTTTGGTTTTTTCTGGGTCGGTATAACCATCAAGAGGTGACTTGTCATCAATTTTGGCAAGCAATAAACCTTGGCCGCCTTTTTCTGCCTTTTTCATAAAACCGTCGGTATTATAATATGGCTTATCATTCTCTTTGTCATATTGTACTAATGACCAGGGGAT
>MAAC01015530.1_pt1 | contig 19779 bp, 13 predicted proteins | sample 1115981 | NCBI WGS metagenome assembly MAAC01 (sample SAMN04961126, study PRJNA320927) | seawater metagenome | isolation source: sample BD02T64 sea water enriched with oil for 64 days | place: USA:Gulf of Mexico | collected 2013-07-27
CAAAAATTTGGTTTTTAAGTTAACAATAATAAAATAGTTGATTGATTGATAATCATGAATGAAGAAATTGATTTACATGGCCCTTTAAAGAAGTTTTTTGGATTTAATAAATTCAAAGGATTACAAGAAGAAGTTATTAAAAGTATTCTAAATAGACAGGATACTTTTGTAATTATGCCAACAGGAGGAGGAAAGTCGTTATGCTATCAATTACCAGCATTAATGAATGAAGGAACGGCTATTGTGGTTTCTCCATTAATTGCGTTAATGAAAAACCAAGTAGATGCTATTAGAGGTATTTCTGAGCATAGAGGAATTGCACATGTATTAAATTCTTCCTTAAATAAAACAGATGTTGCTCAAGTTAAAAGTGATATTGAGAGTGGAATAACAAAATTATTATATGTTGCCCCAGAGTCTTTGATAAAAGAAGAATATGTCACTTTTCTAAGAACGCAAAAGATTTCTTTTGTCGCTATTGATGAAGCACATTGTATTTCTGAATGGGGACATGATTTTAGACCAGAATACAGAAACTTAAGAACCATTATTAAAGAGATTGATAATGTTCCTGTAATTGGTTTAACAGCTACAGCAACAGAAAAAGTTCAAGAAGATATTTTAAAAACCTTGGGTATTACTGACGCAAAAACTTTTAAAGCATCATTTAATAGAGAAAACTTATTTTATGAAGTTAGACCAAAGACAAAAGATGTAGATAAAGATATTATACGTTTTGTAAAACAACGAACAGGAAAATCTGGAATTATTTACTGCTTAAGTAGAAAAAAGGTTGAAGAAATAGCTCAAGTTTTACAAGTAAACGGAATCAAAGCAGTTCCGTATCATGCAGGATTAGATGCAAAAACTAGAGTTAGACATCAAGATATGTTTTTGATGGAAGATTGTGATGTTGTTGTTGCAACTATTGCATTTGGAATGGGGATTGACAAACCAGATGTTCGTTTTGTAATACATCATGATATTCCAAAGAGTTTAGAAAGTTACTACCAAGAAACTGGTAGAGCAGGACGAGATGGTGGAGAAGGATATTGTTTGGCTTTTTATGCCTATAAAGATATTGAGAAGTTAGAAAAATTTATGGCTAGTAAGCCCGTTGCTGAGCAAGAAATTGGTCATGCACTGTTACAAGAGGTTGTTGGGTATGCAGAAACCTCAATGAATAGACGTAAGTACTTACTGCATTATTTTGGAGAAGAATTTGATGAAATAAATGGGTTAGGTGCAGAATTAGATGACAATACGAAAAACCCAAAGAAAAAACACGAAGCTAAAGGTGAGGTTGTTAAACTATTATCTATCGTTAGAGATACAAAAGAAAAATACAAATCTAAAGACATAGTAAGTACTATTATTGGTAAAGAAAATGCCATGTTAAATTCTCACAAAACACCAAGCAGACCATTTTTTGGTATAGGTAATGAGAGAAGTTACTTGTATTGGATGGCCTTATTAAGGCAAGTATTGGTTGCAGGGTTTTTGAGAAAAGAAATTGAACAATACGGAGTTATCAAATTAACAACATTGGGATTAAAATATATTGACAATGCTACATCATTTATGATGACAGAAGACCATGTGTATGACCAAGAAAATGATTCTACTATTATAACCAATGCAAAGGGTAGTGCTGGTGGAGTAGATGATAAACTAATGGTTTTATTAAAAGACTTGCGTAAGAGTATTGCTAAGAAATTAGGAGTTCCTCCTTTTGCTGTTTTTCAAGATCCGTCTTTAGATGATATGGCATTAAAATATCCAATTACATTAGAAGATTTATCTAATGTACATGGTGTTGGAGAAGGAAAAGCGCGTAAGTATGGTAAAGGTTTTATTACACTTATAGATGGGTACGTTAAAGAGAACGATATTCTGAGACCTGATGACTTGGTTGTTAAAAGTACAGGAGTAAACTCTGGATTAAAATTATACATCATTCAGAATACAGATAGAAAACTACCATTATTGGATATTGCACAATCTAAAGGATTGGTGATGGAAGAATTGATAAAAGAAATGGAAGCGATCATCTTTTCAGGGACTAAATTAAATATCAATTATTCTTTAGATGATCTATTAGATGAAGACCAACAAGAAGAAATTTTCGATTACTTCATGGAGGCAGAAACAGATAAGATTCAGGAAGCCTTAGATGAATTTGATGGTGATTATGATGAAGAGGAACTTAGACTTATGAGAATTAAGTTTATCAATGAGGTGGCTAATTAATTGTAGTTCACTTGTTTAGAAGTGTGAATATTCTTTTTAACATTCTTTTGACATTCTTTTGTGTTTTTTTAGGTACGGTTATTGTAGTTTACACACAATAACTAAAAAAAGCTAAATGAAAAGAATTACACTACTAATAGCAGTATTGCTATTATCTCAAAACCTGCTGTTTTCTCAAAAAAAAGAAACTAAATTAAACCTATTTATTACCTGTAACTTTTGTGATGTATCCTATGTCAAACAAAATTTGGAATATGCTGAATTTGTTAGAGATCAGAACTTTGCAGATGTACATTTGTTTTTTAGAAACCAACGAAACGGAAGTGGGGGTAGAGCATATGAAATTGAGTTTATTGGACAAAATACATATAAAGAGTTGAATGATAAAATTACTTTTTCTACTACTGCAGATAATACAAGTGATGAAGTTAGAAATTTAATACTTAAAAATATTAGATTTGGATTGATTAGATATTGGATAAAGGCAGGATACAAAGATAAAATCTCACTAAAAATCACCAAACCAAAAGCCAATACAGAGGAAATAACAGAAGAGGTAGATAAATGGAATAAATGGGTATTTAGATTAGGAGCTAGAGGGTTCTTTAATGGACAAGAAACATATAAAAGTAGAAGCCTAAGCTTTAATGTTTCTGCAAGAAGAGTTACAGAGAGAAATAAATTTTCCTTTTGGGTGAATTTTAATGATAATAAATCTGTATTCCAATTTGATGGAGAGGAAGATTTTATTTCTAAAAATAGTTCAAAAAATGCTGGTATCTCTAATGCATTTAGCTTAAATGATCATTGGTCTGCAGGTTTTTTTGCAAGAGCAGGGAGCTCAGATTATAATAATAAAGACCTATTTGTAAGTTTACTTCCAGCAATAGAATACAACTTTTTCACCTATAAAGAATCTACCAAGCAACAGCTAACATTAGGGTATAAAGTTGGAGGTAGTTATACAAATTACACACAAAAAACAGTATTCAACCAGTTTGAAGAATATTTATGGAGCCACGATTTAAGTTTGCAAGGAAGTGTAAATAAAACTTGGGGAAGAGTTAATGGATCTATTAGTTATGAAAGCTATTTACACGATGCATCATTGAACGAATTTTCATTCTATTTGGGAACAAACGTAAGACTGTTTAAAGGCTTTTCTTTCAACCTAAATGGTAATTATAATATCACAAACAATCAAATTAGTTTACCGGCAGGAGACTTATCTGTAGAAGAAATATTACTACGTCAGCAACAAATAAAATCTGGCTATAACTATTACTTTAGTATGGGACTTAATTATACTTTTGGTTCAAGATTTAATTCTGTTGTGAATCCAAGATTTGGATTTTAATAGAATAAATTTTAAAACGAGTAGCTCAGTTTATGTGAGCTGCTCGTTTTGTAGATATCATAGTTTGTGATTTTATCTAGTACCAATACTTAATAGTAATTTCAACTTTATTGAAAACGATTTTCGTCTAAATTATTGGTTTTCATCAGGTTTACTTTCGGTCTTATCTTTTTTGAAGCCAAAAGAATAGGCTACTTTCAGACCAATAAATTGATATAGTTTTGTGTAAAACAACGCATCATCGTTTATATTTATGGCCTTTATAGGTTCTTGTGTTCCAGCAAAAAGCAACGGTATGTTCTTCCCTTTATAGGCATCAATAAAATAATTTCGAGGTTGTCTTAAGGGAGTAAACTCATAGGTTATAAGTGCTAAAAATCCATTAGCCTGGTCTCTCCATCCAAGACCAAAACCAACATTTATTGGAGCGGTAGAATTTACTTGTTCACCACTAAAGGAAAGGTTAAAAATGTTTATTAATAATGCTAGCGAAATACCATTATTTCTCTCTTTATACTGCAATTCTTTCTTTTCCTTATCGTAAAACTCATAAATACTTGTAAAAGGTGTCCAAACTAAACCTGTAGAAATACCAGAATGTAAATTTGGTTTTTCTTGAAACTGTACCGTATTATCAACTGGAGAAATAACAACACCATAGTTACTGCCCATTCTATAGGATACTCCAGCTGAAATAAAAGTATTAATTGGGTTTTTAAAGTTTAAAACTTCAACTTCCTTTTCACCTTTTAGTTCTTCTTTTAGTTTTTTGAAACTAACTCGTTTTTCTTGTCCGTAAGAAAAGTTAAATATTAAAAAAGTAATCATAAGGATTGCTGTAATATTTTTCATAATTAGTGTATTTAAAATTAATATCACTAAAGTATGAAGAGGTTTGCCTCTCAACCATCCCTATAAATAAGGAAATTAAAAAAGGTATTTTTTATCAATAGCATATTTTATCAACTCGTTACCTGTTGCTAGGTTCAGCTTGCGAATCATGTTCTTTCTGTGGGTATCAACCGTAGTTTTTGCAATAAATAATTCGGCAGCAATCTCTTTTGAAGTGTTTCCATTGGCGATTAAATGCAAAATTTCTTTTTCTCTATTAGATAAAATAGCTTTTTCTGAACGACCAATCTTCACATTGTCATCTATATAATCATTCATAAAATTAAAGGCCACATTGGGGTCAAAAAAGGTTTCTCCGTTGGCAACAATGTGAATTGCTTTTGACAGCATTTTAATTCCTGAATTCTTTAAAATATAACCAGTAGCTCCAGCATCTAACATCTGCTTAATCGCTTCTGGTTGATCGAACATGGTAATGGCCAATACATGAATATGAGGAAACTTCTCTTTAATTTTTTTTGTAGCAACAATACCATCCATTCTAGGCATGCGAATGTCGGTAATCACCAATTTGGGTTGTTTTAAAAAAACAAGTTTCACCAAATCCTCACCAGTATTTACAGTACCAATGATATTGATGTCTTCATCGTATTCAAAAAAAGATGTAATGCCATCAATCAACATCTGATGGTCTTCTGCCATGGCAATTGTAATCATAACAATGGGGATTTAAATTATACCTAAAGATAGCACATCTATTGATTTAAATACCGCCTATAAATAGGGATTAAATTATCGGAATATTTAAAATGATTGATGTGCCCTTGTTGACAGTTGAATCAATAGCTAATGTGCCTTTTAAATGTGTAATTCTTGTTTGAATAGAATGTAGGCCCATGCTTTTTGTGAGATCTACTTTCTCAATGTCAAATCCAATACCATTGTCTTCAACAATAATAGTTAAGGTATTGTCATACTGCGAAAGGTTAATAGTGGCATTGGGTGCATTTGCATGCTTTATGGTATTGGTAATCAACTCTTGAATCATTCTAAAAACACCAATCTCCAGGCTATTTTCTAGACGTTTTTCTAAGCCAAAATGTACAACTTCTATAGAAATAGTGTCGGCAGCACTAATCTTTTCTGCCATGATTTGTATAGAAGAAAGTAGTCCTTGACTTGCAATAACTCCTGCGTTTTTTGCATGTGCAATCCTTCTAACTTTTAAATAGGCCTCGTCAATCAGACTCTCCGTTTTATTAAATAAGGCCTCTTGGTCTAATTTCTTTTTGTCCTTATTGAATTTTAAATTTTCAAAATGCAGTTTTAATGTAGCCAAAACAGAACCTAAATTGTCATGTAAGTCTTCTGCAATCCGGGTACGTTCTTTTTCTTGCCCATCTACCATCGCATTAATGGTAGTGATCTCTTGTTCCTTTAATAGTGTTAGGTTTTTTTGAGTTTCTAGCTCTTTTTGTTGCTCTGCCAATAATTTTTTCTTTTTTGAATTTTTCAATGTTAGTAAACTAATAACACATCCAAATATGATAATTATTATAGAAACAATAATCCAGTTTTCTTTTATTGTGTTTTGTTGTTTTAATTCAAGATTTTCTTTTTCTTTTTTTTCTGTTTGGTATTTGGTTTCAATATCTTCAACTTTTCCAATTAGAAATTTATTTTTTATAACATTATTAAGCGAATCATATTTTTCGAAATAGAATAATGATTTTTTATATTTTTTTAAATTTTTAGTGTTCTCAGATAACCTTTTATAAAGTTCTAATTCTAGCTCTAAAAAAGGATCTAATCTGATGTTTTTTAATGCTTTTAATAACTCAGTATTCTCAAGTTTAAAATTTTGTTTTCTTTTTGCTATGGAAGATAAATCCTTGTGTATGAATGCATTAATTCTTTTAGAGGTTGCTTTATTTGTGGCTTTATTGTAAAAATACCTAGCAGAGTCTATATTGTTATAATGATTAAGGTGAATTGCGCCAATATTTTGATAGATAGCATTTCTTGTTTCTATTCTATCCATATTATTTAGAGCTTTCCTGAAATTAATAATTGCTTTTTCAGGTTGCTTTTTTTTGTTATAAAAAACAGCTAAATTATTAAGAGCATATCCAATTCTATTTTTATCAATTCCATTGTAGGATTCCTTTAAATATTCTTGGATATAAAATAGTTCTTTTTTGGGGTTATTAATTTGACTATAGAGAGATGATAACCCTGCGTAAATTGATGTTTTTTGAGAATGTTTTTCTGAAATATTTTCTATTAGAGAAAGTGCTTTAATAAAGTACTCAATACTTATGTCTAATTGATTAATTGTTTTGTTAAAATATGCCATGTTCGTATAATAATTTGTTAAATTGACTATGTTCAACTCTTCTTTATATTTGTCAATTTTGTTTAAAATACTTAAGCAGCTATCATTTTGTTTGAGTATAAAATGATAATAATATTTATTTTTATCTAAGAGATATCTTTCATCAAAGTTTTTGAATTCTTGCAAAGACATTTTAGCTATAAATTCTTTTGCCTTTATTTTATTTCTATACTTTATGTGATATTCTATAGAATCATTTAAGGTGAAAACTGATGGCTTCTTTTGAGAAAAAGAAGCCATCGTATATAAAACTAATAGATGAATGAATATTTTTTTATGTATCATATTAACATCGAATGGATAGTTCTTTAGTTTAAAAATTATTTATTTTTTCAGTAAAAGACACATGGTTTTATGAATACTTGTCTTGAAAAGTATCTCTCTATTAGTGCGAGTTTAATTAAAATTTTTATTTTTTTGCTGGTGGATATGGATCTTGTGGATTAGTTGTTCCTCCAGCAAGATTTTCTCCATCAAAGATTAAACTATTCTCATTGTTAGATTTTTTACCATAAAAAACAGTAACTACATAATCAATATCAATACCATCTTCTATAATATTGGACAAATTTCTAATTTCGGGCTGCTCTCTAATTATAATATCATCTGTATTAAATATTACCTGAGAAAGAGTATAATCAGCTTCATTGGCATTACCTGTGTAGACTTCAATATTAATATATAATTTACCATTTTTAACTTCATTTGAAGTATTAAAAATTTCACTTCCTTTACCAGATAAAAAACAAACTACTAAATAATATTCCCATGGGGTTTTTTCTTCATGGCGTATCATTTTAGTATAGGGAGTATACTTTAAATTAAGTAACTTATCTAAAGGATTTAAAGTTACTCTAGTCGAAATATCTTGTGTACTGGTATTTCTTGAATGAGGTTTTACAATTGTTTTCATAATATAATTTTTTATTGGTTAATAGATTACAAACATCTAATATATCAACACATAAAAACATCCCTACACATAGGGATATTTCACTACCTAAATATAGGTATAAATTATGATAAAGTAAAAACGGTAACCAAAATACCTAAGACAATGGCAATAAACTTCTGAAGGTTAAATTTATGATTCTCAGAACTCTCAAAAAGAATGATGGTAGAGATGTGTAAGAACACCCCAATAATTAAAGCAGATATTTCTGTATTGTATTTTGAAAAGAACTCCGTCTTATCAGTAACAAAGACTCCTAATGGGCTCATGAGCGCAAATACCCCTAAGAAAATGAATACGGTACTTTTTGTAAACTTAGAATGTACTAAGAAGGTTGTTAGAACAATGGCAATCGGAATTTTATGCACTACAATAGCCCATAATAAATTGTCATCATCATGATGAATTGGAATCCCTTCAGAGAATGCATGAATACACAAACTGATAAAGAGCAACAGCGGAAATTTTGATTCGTTTGAATGGATATGAATATGACCATGCTCTGCACCTTTAGAAAAAGATTCTAACACAGACTGAATTAAGACACCTGCTAAAATGAAAATTCCAGTTCTGGTGGTGTTGCTATTTGCATGTTCGTATACTTCTGGTAATAAATGCAAAATAGTAACAGATAATAAATAGGCGCCACTAAAAGATAATAACAAACGTGTTATTTTATTCCCTGGCTTAAATAGTACAACTACTAAAGACCCTATAAGAACCGATAAGATTAAATATATATATGTCATTATGAAACTACAAATATTAAACGTTTAGAGCTATTCTCTTTATAAGCAGACAAGTCATAATCTCCGAAAACGTGCTTTATTTTTAAACCAGATTTTTCAAAATATGTTGTGAATTTATCGAGGTCTATGTATTTTACTCTTTCAACATAGGAATGTTTTTGTCCTTTGTCTTCAAAAGTGATCTCTTTGATGATAAAACCATTTTCAATTTTTTTATGAATATGAAAATCTATTTGGTTCACAGTTTTTAACTCATCAGAAATTAAACCATCAGCAACAATCGCTACATTTAAGAAATCAATAACAGCAATTCCATTTTGATGCAAGCCAGCTTTTATATTTTTAAGCACTTTAATATCAATGGCATCCTCTTCAAAATAACCAAAGCTTGTAAATAAGTTAAATATGGCATCATACTTTTCTACGTAAGAATCGCGCATATCATGCACCTTAAAATTCAAGTGATCATTTGCTTTTAAAGTTGCAGCTGAAATATTGTTTTCAGATAAATCTACCCCCGTAACTTTATAGCCTAAAGAATTTAAGAAAACAGAATGTCTTCCTTTTCCACAAGCTAAATCTAAAATATGTGTTTGATTCGGTAGCTTTAAAAAAGAAGTAATGTTTTGCATAAATATTTGTGCATCCGTATCATCTCTATCCTTATAAAGAATATGATAATAAGAAGTATCAAACCAAGAAACAAACCAATCTTTTTTTGTAGCCATAATATAATAGTTCACAAAAATACAGAATTCTTACAGTATAATTTCACCTATTTTTAAAAGATTAAAAAAATCATTCTAAGCAAAAGAAGAATCCTAAATTAAAACGTATTTTTGCAAAATGGAAAGCAGAAAAGATTTTAAAATGGTGGCCACCACCATGTTTGGTTTAGAGGAGGTTTTGGCAACTGAATTAAAGAATTTAGGAGCACAAGATGTTGTTGTTGGAATTAGAAATGTTTCATTTAAAGGAGATGGAGGTTTTATGTATAAAGCCAATATTGCTTTAAGAACTGCTATCCGAATTTTAAAACCAATCAAATCTTTTAAAGTCTATGATGAAGAAGATTTGTATGATAGTTTACAGAAAATTAAATGGGAAAACTATTTAGATGTAGACGGAACGTTTTCTATTGGTGCCGTTGTAAATTCTAAACACTTTACAACAAACTCACATTACATCACTTTAAAATCTAAAGATGCTGTTGCAGATTACTTTAGACATAAATACAGTAGAAGGCCCAATGTAGATTTAAAATATCCAGATTTAAAAATTCATGTGCATATTCAGAAAGAATGGTGTACGGTTTCTTTAGATAGTTCTGGAGATTCTTTGCATAAAAGAGGCTATAGATCTGCAACAAATATTGCACCTATTAATGAAGTACTAGCAGCAGGTTTAGTAATGCTTTCAGGATATACAGGCGAGGAAAACTTCATTGATCCAATGTGTGGTTCTGGTACTATTTTAATTGAAGCTGCAATGATTGCAAATAACATTCCGGCAAACATAAACCGTAAACATTTTGCTTTTGAAAACTGGAAGGATTATGATGAAGACTTATATTTCTTAATACAAGATGTATTGTTAAAGAAGATACGAAGTTCTCATTATAAAATTATGGGATTTGATAAAGCCCCTTCTGCAGTTAAAAAAGCACAAGACAATGTAGAAAATGCCAATTTAGATGATTTTATTGGGATTCACCATGTCAACTTTTTCAACTCTAAAAAGGAAGTATTTGGGAACACAACAATCTTGTTCAACCCTCCTTATGGAGAGCGTTTAAATATTGATACGGAAGAATTTTACAAAAAAATTGGAGATACCTTGAAACATGGATATCCAGATTCTAAGGTTTGGTTTATTACTTCTGATTTAGAAGCGTTAAAATATGTTGGATTAAGAACATCTAAGCGAATTCCTCTTAAAAATGGAGATTTAGATTGTAGATTAGTACGATATGATATGTATGCTGGAACTCGAAAAATCCGTAAAGACGAACGCGAAATTCCTGAAAGCGAGATTGATTTAGAAGATTAATGTACCAATTCAAAATCTAAATAAGGAAACTCTTGACCATTGATAATAATGGATACTTGATGTTTTCCAAGATGGAATTTACGAGTTGTAATTATTTTAAATGATTGTTTTCTAGTGATTTCTGTTGTCGAATTTTCTGAATACATTTTTTCGCTAATCTTAAAGACTTTCTTCGCTAAAGACGTATTGGCTTTTTGATAGTACACTCCATATTCTAAACGCAATTTTAATGCAGTATTGGCATTGTTTTTTAGCTGAAAACTAAACACTACTGAATCACCTATTTTAACTATAGGAGTATGGATTTTAAAATGCTGCATTGCTATTTTATCAACAGCTCCAAATCCAAATAATTGCATCACTTCAGAACCTCCCTGTTTTAATAAAGTTCTGCATCCATGTTTTACGAGCCAATCTATTTCTTCAGATGCTCCTTTCCATTTTGTAGCCAATGCAAGAACAATTTCAGGATTGTCCTTAGAAATATCATTTAAGTTATTAGCAACACTTCTTCTTACAGATTCAGAGGTGTCATTTTTTAAATGTTCTAGAATAGGTAAGATAGCTGTAGGATCTTTCTTTAAAAAGGGCAAGGCCATTGCCCAAGGCAATCTCGGTCTACATCCTTCTGTAGCAAGTCTACGAACGGATGCATTAGCGTGTTTTGACCACGCATTCATCTGAAAAATCATTTCTGTTGGATATTTCAAAATAAAGGGACGGACTGCAAACTCACAACTTGTAAACTGGGTTATTTTTTCAAATGCCTTAGTAGAAATATCATAATGATCAATGCCATACACCTCAATAAAGTCAGGTAAAAACATGAATTCAATACTCGTTTCTCTTCTTCCAATACGTTGCGTTTCAGTAATGGAATGAAGTAGTATTTTTACTTTTTTATTATAATCACCTTCTAAGTGTGAGTTCAACGCATGGGTAATATGTCGCATTCGCCCTTTTAGCTCTAGTTGCTTCCAATTGCTATTAAAAATGGCTTTTGTAAAAGAGGGTGTATCAAAATTGCTAACGGTTTTGGAGAGTATTGAACTAAACTCGTTTATGAATTTTTCGTTGTAAATATTTTTAAATAATTCGGCCATTGTAGAAGGTTATTCTTGGAATAATTGTGAAACAAATGTATCGAATTCGTTTTTGAAATCAATATATTTTTGCCCAGTTGCTGGGCCATTAAAACCAGTGTGAATTTTCCGAACCCTTCCTTTTTTATCAATAAATAGGGTAGTTGGAAAAGAAATTATGTGATTTAACATCGGTAATTTTTGATGTGCTAATTTTTTGTCTTCAGAACCTATCTGGGCCAATAGTATTGGGTATTTAATTCCGATACGTTTCTGTAATCTATCAATACCTTTAAAGGCAATTTCTTTGGTTTTAGCCACTTCAAAAGCAAGCGCAACTATTGCTAATCCTTTATTTTTATGTTGGTTGTAATAGGCGGATAAGAACTTACTTTCGTCTAAACAATTCGGACACCAAGTTCCCATAATTTGTACAATGGTTACGTTGTTTTTAAATCGATGGTCGGATAATGAAATTATAGTTCCATTTTTATCAGGAAAAGAAAAGGCTAGCTTTTCAAAACCCTCTTTTAAGAAGGTCAGATTTTCTGCACTAGGCAATTCATAATGAGTATTCAATGTTGCACTAAATGGTTCTTTCCAATGATTGCCAGAGTAAAATTCTCCAACCATTGTGGAGTCTGTAATTTTTGCTACAAACAAAAATGCATGTGCACCATCAAATGTAGAGAGCTTTAAAGAATCTCCATCAACAATTCCTTCTAAATATCTATAATCTCCGGTAGTAGTTCTAAACGTTCCTGTTACAATGTTTCCTTTTTGCTTAAAAATACCTTTTGCATTGTTACTAAAAACAGTTTCCCAATTCCCAGTAATATTGTGATTTGCTTTTAATGTATTTTCAAAACGTGTTGTACTTTTTATCGCTTTAAAAGGAACAATTCTATTATAGCTTTCTTTTACAAAATAGCCTATTAACCCGTCATTTGTGAATTTAGCTTTGATATAGCCTTCAAAAACTGGAGTTTGAATAATTACTGAATCGTTTTGATAACGAATCTCATCAATGGTAATTATTTCTTCTGCATTGTACACCTCAATTAAAGAATCATGCACCACTTTAAATAAAAAAGGCAATGCTTGATTGTCTTGAACAGTTAATGTCGCTTTATACATTCCTAATTCTAATTTTTTAGGAGTTGTTTTTTGACAAGAAAGTAAGATTAGAGGTATAAGAAAAAAGAATAAATGACGCATATAGTAAATAGTGTATATCTGAGTTCGAAGTAACAACAAATAATTACAAATAAAAAGCCTCACAAATTTGTGAGGCTTTTTTGTTGCATAAAAAAGAGGTTATTTCTTGATGAATTTTTTCACCATTTTTTCTTCGGATGTTACTATTTCAAGGAAATAGATTCCTTTTTTTAAGCCATCAATTTTAATTTGATTGGTTGTAAGTTTTCCTTTTAAGACTACTTGTCCAATAGTATTGGTAATTTGATAACTGGTATTCGTAGTTCCACTAATTTTAATATTGATAATCGAATTAGAAACAGGATTCGGATAGATCGTGAAATCTTCTAATGCATGTGGTTCATTGCTAACCATTGCTTTTAAAAACTGAACAGAATTTTTAGAAGCTCCTTTTGCTAATAAAGTTCCAGTTTTCCCTGTAATGGTTACTTCGTCAATGTAGATGTGATCTGCATTACCAGAGGCATCATTTTGAAATCTAAATTGTGAGTTATTCGAGAAAGTATAACTGTTTTTATCTAAAGTAACTACAGCAGAGTAGAATCCATTATTTTCAAAATCTGTTCCTCTACTATAAGCTTGAACAGTTGTCCAAGAGCTTCCATCATAATAACGAAGCCAGAAATCTTCACCACTTTCCATGCTGTATGAATAGAAATAGAATTCAACTTCAACGGTATCATAGGTAGAGATATCATAGGCTTCAGAAGTCATTGCAGATGAAGTTCCTGAGTTGTCTCTAATACGGATAGAATTACTCCCTTCATAAGATCTAGAACCAGAATAACGATAACAATCACCACCACCATCTGTCCAGTTATCCCAGCCAGATTCAAAATAAGATTGAGATAGAATTGTAGAGCTGTTTCCTCCAGTAGTAGTAACATTTAATGTATTACTAGCAGGTGAAACATTACCAGCTGCATCTTTCGCTTTCACAGAAAAGGTATATGCAGTAGCTTCGGTTAGACTCGTTACTTGATAATTAGTTGCAGTAACAGTTGCAATTACAGAAGCACCATTGTACACGTCATATCCAGTAACCGCAACATTATCAGTAGCAGCAGTCCAAGTTAAATCAACAGAAGTTTGTGTTGTATTTGAATCCGCCAAATTTGTTGGAGCAGATGGTGCCGTTGTATCTGGTGGTGTTAAAGTTGTTGGATTTACAGTATTACTAGTAGCAGAAACATTTGCAGCAGCATCTGTTGCTTTTACAGAAAAGGTATATGCAGTGGCTGCAGTTAATCCTGTAACTTGATAATTAGTTGCAGTAACAGTAGCAATAACAGCAGCACCATTATAGACATCATATCCAGTTACAGCAGTATCATCTGTAGCAGCTGTCCAACTTAGATCGACAGAAGTTTCTGTAATATTAGAAGCGTTTAAATTGGTTGGTGTCGTTGGAGCGGTAGTATCTGGAGTTGAACCTCCATCAACAGTATGATTTCCTAAGCCGCTAAACGTATCTGAGGCGAATGAATCCCATTCGCTAGTTGTATACATTGTATTTGGACTAGATACTGAAGATTTTCTTTGCAGCGTTACATTTTGTGCAAAGTTAGAAGAACCTCCATCAAATGTTCCTATGATATCAATTAACACATCATTTTTAAACAATCCAACAGCGTCATTTCCATTAAAGGTAACTTCAGCATTACCAGTTGTAATATCTGCAACACTTGTAATTGTTGATGAGGCACTACTATTAGCAACAACATATACAGCACCATTTGTTAGTTGTCCAGTTAAAGTCAATCCGCCAGACCAAGAACCAGCGCCATTGGTTTGTTTCTTAATTTTATAAATTGATAAATCAACAGTAACTCCAGTAAAATTGGCAATTTCTAAGGCCTTATTATATGAAGAACCTTCAATGTATTCAGAAAAAAGTAATTCTGTAGTTGTTCCATTACCGCCACTAGTTGTGGTTGTTACATTTACTGTATTACTAGCAGTAGAAACATTCCCAGCAGCATCTTTCGCTATCACAGAAAAAGTATATGAAGTAGCAGCTGTTAAACCCGTTACTTGATACGAGGTTGTTGCAACAGTTGCAATAATAGCAGCACCATTGTATACATCATATCCAGTAACCGCAACATTATCGGTAGCAGCTGTCCAGTTTAAATCTACGGTAGTTTCTGTAGTATTTGAAGCTGCTAAATTTGTTGGAGCTGTTGGTGCCGTTGTATCTGGTGGTGTTAAAGTGGTTGCATTTACAGTATTGCTAGAAGCAGAGATATTTGCAGCCGCATCTTTTGCCTTAACAGAAAAGGTATATGAAGTTGAAGCGGTTAAGCCTGTTACTTGATACGATGTTGTTGCAACAGTTCCAACAACAGTAGCTCCATTGTAAATATCATACCCTGTAACTGCGGTATCATCTGTAGCTGCTGTCCAAGTTAAATCAACAGAAGTTTCTGTAATATTAGATGAAGTTAAGTTTGTTGGTGCAGTTGGAGCAGTAGTATCTGAACCACCACCATCTACAGAATGACTCCCTAATCCACTAAAAGTATCAGTAGCTAAAGAATCCCATTCACCAGTTGTATACGTGGTATTTGGGCTGGTTACAGAAGATTTTCTTTGTAAGGTTACATTTTGTGCGTAATTACCTGTTCCTCCATCAAAGGTCCCGAGAATATCAATTAATACATCATTTTTAAACAATCCTACTGCATCATTTCCATTGAAAGTAACCTCAGAACTACTAGTAATTAAATTGGCAACATTTGTTATGGTAGAAGTGGCATTGCTATTCGCAACAACAAATACATTTCCATTGGTTAATTGTCCGGTTAAGGTCAATCCGCCAGACCAAGAACCTGCGCCATTTGTTTGTTTCTTTATTTTATAAATAGATAAATCTACAGTAACACCAGTAAAATTGGCAATCTCCAAAGCTTTGTTATTAGAAGAACCTTCAATATATTCTGAAAATAACAAATCGGTTGTAGTGCCAGTACCACCACCAGTTCCAGAAGTTGTTATATTTACCCCGGCACTAGCTGATGAAAGGTTTGCTGCAGCATCTTTTGCTTTTATAGTAAAGGTGTAAGGAGTACCAGATGATAGGCTTGTAACGGTGTAATTTGTATTTGTTGTAGTACTTACAAAAGTAGCACCGTTGTATATTTCATACCCAGTAACTGCTACATTATCTGTAGAAGCAGTCCAAGTTAAATCAACCGAAGTTTGTGTAGTGTTAGAAGCAATTAAACTTGTTGGTATTGTTGGAGCTGTAGTGTCACCAGAACCGCTATTGAATAAATCTTCTGCCTGTGGTCCACCCCAAATTTGAGTTGCAAAAGCAGGATTGTCAATAAAAGGATTTCTATTTCCTTGCACTATTTCTAAGACAGGGTTTCGTTGTTTTTCTAAAATAGAAACAGGGTCTTCTGCATTCCATTGCAATAATAAATTAATCATGTCTGCATCTGTAGAATTTACAGTACCTACAACAACACCAGATGGCAGTGTTTGATTTCCATAATGTAAATACATATACATTAAGATACGAGCAACATCACCTTTCCATTCATCTCCAGGATACCAGTCTCCAGAGGCAGTTGCTCCAGAGTTACCGCTTCCAGTACCGAATTTTCGATTACTTCTAGAAGAATTTCTTTGCGCATCCGCAGGTCTTAAATTATGAGCATCTGCACCTACTCCAGAAGTTCCTAAGTTTGGGTTTCCAAGAGATTTAGCATAGACATGCTCTCGGTTCCATACACCAGAGCCACTTCCATGTAAATCTTTGTCACGTGTTCTATCATTTGTAATATCAGAATCGCTATCATCCCAACCGTATATTAAAACAACTTTGGTATTGTTGGTTGGATCTATGTCCGTTTGTTTTAAAGCATCCCAAACACCAGGTGTGTAGGAGATATAAATGGTATGGGTATTCACAATTTTTGTAGCCAATGCACTTTTTAATGCTGTTCCCGTTTGATTCAGGTTGACATCATTATAATATGAAGGGATTTGCGAAAATACCGATATGGAAAATATCAGTAAAAAAAAGAGGATTAGTTTTTTCATTTGGTTATCGTTTAGTTAATAATAGTTAAACATTTGATTAGGTGTGATTACTGTAAAAAATGCCGATATAATTTAAGAAGAAATATTAGGGTATGCACTCACCATTTATGGGGTATTTTTTCTCACGGTTTTCCGTGATGCCGAAAATAACGAAGTACTGGTTTTGTTAGTGTTTTTGTTTTTTATGATGAAAATATAGTAGAAATATTAATTTCTTGTAAAAAAGGAAAACGTCAGATTTATAAAATAGTTAAAACGAAAAGGCACTGTTTTCTAGAGATGATTTTCTGATGCTTTTTTAATTAAAAAATACAGATAAAATGCTTAAATTTGCACCTGAAATTTGACAAAAGAATCATGAAGATATCATACAATTGGTTAAAACAATTTTTACAAATAGATTGGGATGCTGTAAAAGCAGGTGAATTATTAACCGATCTTGGATTAGAAGTAGAAGGAATTGAAACCAAAGAATCTATAAAAGGAAGCTTACAAGGAATTGTTGTTGGAGAAGTATTGACATGTATACAACACCCAAATGCAGATCGATTAAAAGTAACAACCGTAAACCTTGGTTCTGGAGAACCCGTTCAAATTGTGTGTGGAGCACCAAATGTTGCTGCCGGGCAAAAAGTGCCTGTAGCCACTATCGGCACTGTTTTATATGATGAAAAAGGAGAAGGTTTCAAAATTAAAAAAGGAAAAATCAGAGGAGAAGAAAGCCACGGAATGATTTGTGCCGAAGACGAACTAGGTTTAGGTAAGCGGCATGATGGCATTATGGTACTGGATGCTTCTTTAAAACCTGGAACTCCAGCTTCAGAAGTTTTTAAAATCGAAAAAGACGAAGTTTTTGAAATTGGATTGACACCAAATAGAGCAGATGCAATGAGTCACTTTGGTGTAGCTCGTGATTTGCGAGCTGGTTTAATGCAGCAAGATATCAACTTAGAATTGATTTCGCCTTCTGTAAGTGATTTTCATGTAGATGAGCGTAAATTAAAGATTGATATTGAAGTTGATAATAAAGGGTTGGCTCCAAGATATTCTGGAATATCAATTACGGATATAGAAATTAAAGATGCTCCTGAATGGATTCAGAATCGTTTAAAAGCAATTGGTATAGCACCTAAAAACAATATAGTTGATATTACAAACTATGTATTGCACGAATTAGGACAACCGTTACATGCCTTTGATGCATCAAAAATTAAAGGAAACAAAGTAGTGGTTAAAACGCTTGCAGAAGGAACAAAGTTTACCACATTAGATGCGGTTGAAAGAACCTTATCTGCAGATGATATTATGATTTGTGATGCAGAATCGAATCCGATGTGTATTGCAGGAGTTTTTGGTGGAATTAATTCTGGAGTTACAGAAAACACAACGAGTATCTTTTTAGAAAGTGCTTATTTCAATCCTATTTCTACTCGTAAATCTGCGAAAAGACATGCACTAAATACAGATGCTTCTTTCCGTTTTGAAAGAGGAATTGATATCAACTTAACAAAGTATGCCTTGAAAAGAGCAGCTTTATTAATTGAAGAATATGCTGGTGGAACTTTAGCTTCTGATATCATGGATTTTTATCCAGAGAAGATAGAAGATTTTCAGGTGTTCTTTTCTTACGAAAATGCCTACCGTTTAATTGGACAAGAAATTCCAAAAGAAACCATCAAGAAAATTTTAGCCTCTTTAGAGATAAAAATTAACAGTGAAACTGAAGGAGGATTAGGATTGACAATTCCTTCTTACAGAGTTGATGTACAAAGAGAAGCCGACATTATTGAAGAGGTTTTAAGAGTATATGGATATAACAATATTGAGTTTTCTCACAAGTTAAATACCTCTATTTCTTTTGATTCTAATACGGATACTAAGATTGAGAATATTGTTGCCAATCAATTAACTTCTTTAGGATTTAATGAAACTATGGCAAACTCTTTAACCAAAGAAGAGTATGTTGGTTTTACAGAAAACTTAAATGCAGAGAACAACGTAGAAATATTAAATCCTTTAAGTAATGATTTAAAAGTGATGCGTCAGTCGTTATTGTTTAGTGGATTGGAATCTGTAGCCTATAATATCAACAGAAAAAACAATGCTTTAAAGTTGTATGAGTTTGGTAAAACCTACCATAAATACAACGAGAAATATCAAGAAGATAAACACCTAACGTTGTTTGTTACTGGAAAAAGAACGAAAGAGAGTTGGAAAACATCAGCTCAAAATTCTGATTTCTTTTACGCAAAAGGAATTATTACTTCTTTATTAGAAAGAGTTGGAGTTTCAAATATAAAAACCACACCAACCAAATCTGATGTGTTTACTGAAGGGATTACCTTAAGTTTAGGGAAAATTAAACTAGTAGACTTTGGTGTTGTAAAACCAGCAATTTTAAAAGAATTCGGAATTAAGCAAGAAGTATTGTTTGCAGATTTTAACTGGGAAAACGTGTTGAAAGTATGCGGTAAAAAGAACATTAAAGTTTCAGCATTGCCAAAATATCCTTCAGTAAAAAGAGATTTGGCTTTGTTGATTGATCATAAAGTTACTTTTAAAGAGGTGTATAATTTGGCAAATCAGTCAGAGAAAAACTTATTAAAAGGAGTTGATTTATTTGATGTATATCAAGGTGATAAATTACCAGAAGGTAAAAAATCGTATGCAGTGAGTTTTGTATTACAAGATGATAACAAAACACTAGAAGACAAACAGATTGATAAAATTATGCAAAAATTACAAGCAACTTTTGAGAAAAACTTAGAAGCTGTTTTAAGATAAATATGAAGCTCCTTTTGGGAGCTTTTTTTATAGAATAAGAA
>MAAC01017580.1_pt1 | contig 19752 bp, 13 predicted proteins | sample 1115981 | NCBI WGS metagenome assembly MAAC01 (sample SAMN04961126, study PRJNA320927) | seawater metagenome | isolation source: sample BD02T64 sea water enriched with oil for 64 days | place: USA:Gulf of Mexico | collected 2013-07-27
TTAAGTCAACTAACAGGTGTACAGTCGACTTCGACCAACACAAACAATTTCAAAACTCTTATTCCGGTTAGCGCACCACAATGCCATTAACTTAAGGTTAATTTAATGACATTGTGGTTAAACTGATTCTGTTCAACTTACATATAGACTAATTCAATTGAGCCAAAAAAATAACAAAGTAACTTAGTACGCTCTCTAATAATGTTTAGTACCAATGGATTTTTAGTCTAAATAACAGCCATAAAAATTTGGTCTATACTGTATGTTCGATTGCAGTATTTTATTGAATTAATGGAATTTCTTAATAGGGATATTAAATGATTAAAATTATGGTTATAGATGATCAAAAAACCTTTTTAGATTATATAGCAATAGTTTTAAAAGATGTCTTTGATTCTAAAGTTGATATAAGCACGTATGGTGATAGTGTTTTAGCCATGAATACCTTCGAAGAAATAGACCCTGACATTGTTATCACTGACATATACATGCCTAAAGTTGATGGTTTTGAGTTGATTACACACTTCAAAAGTCACAAGGAAATCCCCATAATTGCACTTTCTTCAGCAACTGTTGGTTCTAATAATACAAACAATACCTTAGCAATGGCAATGGCTGTTGGTTCAGACTATGCAATCAGTAAATCTGATTTGGCCTTTGAGTTACCGGAAGTTGTCTTAGACATAATTCAAAACATAGAATAAATACACTTGGTCTATTCAAAGCAATCAAATCAAAAGAAAAATGGACCAAAATAGAAGAAATTGATCTTGGGACAAAAGGGTATTCAATAGGACACCCCGCATTAAGTTCGGATGAAAAAACATTATATTTCACTTCAGATATCCCAGGAGGCCATGGTAAAACAGATCTTTATAAGGTTGCCATTTTTGATTCCGGAAAATTTGGAGGAATCAAAAATCTAGGGCCCACAATAAACACTCCAGGTAAAGAAATGTTTCCTTTCATTTCCAAATCAGGCGAATTATATTTTTCTTCAGATTACCATAATGGTTTTGGTGGGTTAGACATCTTCAAAGCATCAAAATCTTCTGGCAGCTACACCCACATTTCTAATATAGGCGAACCAATAAATAGTGCTATGGATGATTTTGGATATCTTTTAGATGAATCAGGCCTAAAGGGATTTTTTACCAGCAACAGAATGGGCGGAAAAGGTGATGATGACATTTATGGATTCACTACATTACAAAAAGAAGCAATTCCCGTAACAAAACCATGTACATATACATTAGAAGGAGTTGTTATGGATAAAGAAACAAGAAAAACAATACCCAATGCATTGATATCCATCATCAACGCCAAAGGAAAGGCACTCGAAAAAATCAATGCCAATAAAAAAGGTGTGTTCAATTTTATTGTTCGCTGTAACACCGATTACAAATTAATTGCAAATAAAGAGAAGTACACTGAAGGCGAAAAATTATTCTCTTCACAATTTAAGCACGACCCTTTGCATATATACCTACAAAACAAAGAAATTTCTTCTTCTGAAACGAACACCAATGAAAGAGGAGAAACAATCATTAACATTAACCCAATTTATTTCAACTATAATAAGTTTGACATACGACCTGATGCAAAAATAGAACTTAACAAAGTTGTTGTGATCATGAAAAAATATCCACAAATTAAAATAATAGGAGGTTCACATACAGATAGTAGAGGGAAAGCACTTTACAACAAATTACTCTCCACAAACAGAGCAACATCTGTTGTACAGTACATCGTTAATCAAGGCATCGATCCTAGAAGGATTTCTGCAATAGGGTATGGTGAAAGTAGAATAAAAAACAGGTGTGCTAATTATGTGAAATGCTCTCAAGAAGAACATCAACAAAATAGGAGAACAGAATTTGTAGTTGTAAACATAGACAGTACAACAAAAAAAGAGATTTTATCAAACAATTTACATATAGTTAAGAAGGGAGACACCTTATATTCCATTGCTAAAACAAATAACGTATCCTTAAAACAACTAATGGAATTGAATGAGTTAAAAAACTTAAAAATCTACCCGGGTCAAAGATTAAGACTCAGATAGATTTTATACTTCTAATATCTAAACACTTTTATTAAAAGAGGCGTCCTTCATGTGGTACATTTTAAAAATCATAGCGCACACGCTATTCTACAAACTGAATGCCTTTCGAACACTACTAAAATGAACTGATACATTAGCAAGACTTACATTAGGTTTCAACCAAAAATAAAATCGAATAAAACCTGTTTAGCTACCTAAAATTCTCACGTCTATTTCACAAACTCATCGAATGTTTTCAATGTTAATTTACCCATAAATTTCATTCTTTTTTTAATTTTTGCATAGGCTTTTTTAGCAACTTGAAAACGCTCATTAATGATCTGTAAACTTTCCAATTCTGCGTTAGAAGGCCTATCATATCCTGTGGCAATTTTACTATACAAATCTGACATTATCTCTCTTAACTGCGGCTCTGCTGAACCAACATAATTATCTCCAGTAGTAATTACCAACGATTCTTTTAGTTTTGACAATCTACTAACTATCTTCTTCTTATTCTTTTTAGTCGCTTCCGCCATAGCAGCATCTAACTCATAAACCAAATATGCCAATTCTTGCATCATGTCATACATTTTCATGGTAGTATTGTGCTTAAATACCCTACCCTTTTCAGTTAAAGAAGATTTCGGATCATATATCAAGGCTATTTTCTGGGTAAATGTTTCTCTTCCCTTCTTTAAAACCACATTATAGGTACCTGCCTCTACTAGTGGCGATGTAAACCCACCAAAACTAAACGTTTTTCCTTTCGCCACTTTTGGCTGCTTCATTCTATAGTTCCAATTTACGATATTGATTCCTTTAGATTTCCCTGGGCCAAGTTCACCAATCACTTTTCCATTTTTATCTTGTATCTCCAAACTCATTTTACCAAAAGTATGTCGCTTTTTAAGGTGATATTTTATTTGGGCCGACCTACTAGGGTTCGCGCCTACAAATTGAGTTTCTGCTCCAAAACTTCCAGAAAAACTCCCCTCTTCATAAATAACGGTTGGTTTTGAACTAAAAAAATGTAATTTCTTTTTCAATACATTTTGGTTGATTTCTCTTAATGGCGAAATATCATCAATAATAATAATTCCTCTACCATGCGTCCCCATCACCAAATCATTTGTTTTCTTTTGAAGAGCTATAAAATGAACAGCTACAGATGGCATATTATTTGTGAACTTATTCCAGTTTTTTCCACCATCCATTGTTATATACAATCCAAACTCAGTTCCTAAAAACAATAAATCTGGGTTCTCATAATCTTCTTGAATATTTCTTACAAAACCAACAACATCATTAGAAATAATATTTTTCCATGTCTTTCCAAAATCTGTTGTTTTATATGTGTAAGGATTCATGTCATTCATGGTATGCCCATCAAAAACAGCATACGCAGTTCCTTTGTCAAAAACACTTGCTTCAATATGATACACCCAGGTATTTTTAGGAAGACCCGGTATATTCATAGACGTATTTTCCCAAGTTTTTCCGCCATTTTTAGTTACCTGCACATTACCGTCATCTGTACCAACCCAAATTACATTTTCATCTAAGGTAGATTCAGCGATTGTAAAAATAGTGGTGTGGTTTTCCGCTCCAGAATTGTCTTTAGACAAACCTCCAGAACTATCTTGATCTTGCTTCTTAGGGTCGTTTGTAGTCAAGTCAGGAGAAATAATCTTCCATGTATTTCCCATGTCTTCTGACTTGTGTAAAAATTGACTCCCCATATAAAATCTATTTGGTTGATGTATACTCACAGCCATAGGTGCATTCCAATTATATCGCAGTTTCGGAAATCCTTTTTGAGGCAATGGCTGGATTGTTTTAACCCTCTTATTATCCACATCATATCTCCAAACATTTGCAGCTCCTTGCATTTCAGAATAGATAATGTTCTTAGTTGGGTGTTTTAACACTCTAAAGCCATCTCCACCACCAATAGAATTCCAATCTCTAGCCTGAACACCTCCAGGCGAAGAAGAGGGACCATACCAAGATCCATTATCTTGCAAACCTCCGTAAATATTATATGGCTCAGCATTGTCTACACTTACATGATAAAATTGTGATATGGGTAAATTCTCAACAATTTCCATTGTCGTACCTCCATTTAATGAGCGATACACACCTCCATCAGTACCAGCATACATTCTATCTGAATCGTTGATATCAAAAACAATATCATGAATATCACTATGCATATTCCCTAAATTCTTAAATGTTTTCCCTCCATCTCTAGAAATCGAGCCGTTCAATCCTCCTTTTACAATCACATTTGGATTTTTTGGATCTACCACAATTCTCGAAAAATAAAATGGACGTACGGTAATTCCAAAATCATTATTTAGCTGTGTCCAATTCGCTCCAGCATCATCACTTCTATACAAGCCTTTTTCGGCATCCTTTTCTGCTTCAATTACAGTATACAGCACCTTAGGATCAGATGGGGCAACCGCAATCGCTAAGCGCCCTAATTTCCCTTTAGGAAAACCCTTGTGAATTTTATTCCAAGTAACACCGCCATCAATAGATTTATGCAGCGCACTATTTTCTCCTCCAGATTCAAATGACCAACCTGTACGTCTAAACTCCCACATAGATGCATATAAAATATTTGGATTATTAGGATCCATTGTCAAATCAGCACAACCCGTTTTTTGATTGGTATATAAAATTTTATTCCAAGTTACTCCACCATCAGTAGTTTTATAAACTCCTCGTTCTTCACTATCTCCCCAAAGAGCGCCCAAAACACCTACATAAATTTCTTTAGAGTTTTTAGGGTTCACAATAATATTAGCAATATGCTCAGATTTTTCAAACCCAATATTAACCCAGTTTGCGCCGCCATCAATAGATTTATACATCCCATCGCCAACAGAAATACTATTTCGTGTCCAAGTCTCTCCAGTACCTACATAAATCGTATTATCTGGATCGTTAGGATCTAGCTCTACCGCACCAATAGACTGACAATATTCATCGAAAATGGAATTAAAAGTAACACCTCCATCGTTAGATTTCCACACACCTCCACCGGCAGTACCGGCATAGACAATTCTATTATTTGTAGGATGGTTTTCTAAATCATTAATTCGACCACTCATTAAAGCAGGCCCAATATGTCTTGCTGACATATCGCCAAAAAGTAGTTTTCCATTCTGGTTCTTTTTTTGCTGGGCATTTGTAGTATAAGACAATGTTGCCAGCAACAATGTTGTTAAAAAAAGTTTAGTTTTCATAGGTATAAAAATTAATGAATAAAAAAAATCCTCAAATAGAATTTGAGGATTTCACAAAATATAGCTTATTGTTTTTTTACTGGAGCAACCTCTTCTGGAAACTTAAATGCTCCGTCGGTTACTTTAGGATTTAATTCAATTTTAGTGATTGTAATTGGCTGACTTCCTGGTTGACCTTTTACTCCTTGTGTCATTGAAAAAGGAAAATACAAGCCATCTACTTCCTGGTAATCACTTAAGGTAATTTCAGAAACCTGTCCTTTAGCTGGACCAGCTTTAATTTCTGTTTGAATAGCTATCGGCACAAAATTTTCAGTATCGAAAAAATAGAAAGACACATTGTTTTCTTTTTTCCCATCAACAGTTACTGGTTCTTTTGTTATTTTAATTTTAAATGTTTCTGCGCCATCAATTGTTTCTTTCCCTAACAACTCAACGGTATATCCTTTTTTCTTGTAATCCAAAAAGACATCTGGAAAATCGTTTGCATCTAATTTCATGTTCTCCGTAGTTTCCGCATCGCTTTTCTCTGCTTTCATTGTCGAGAAATTATGGCTCCACAAAGTTTCTCCATCAAAAACTCCCTGTTTTATTTCTTTGCCTTGAAAACTTATAACTGTCATTTGCTTACCGTCAGACATTTGAATTATCTCTAAAGGGATCTCCATCCCCTGCTGACTTACTTTTGCAGTCATTTTAATTCCTTTGATTTTTCTTAAGTTCTCTTCACCTCCTAAATTTTCATAATAATTTGATAGAATTTCATCTACTGATTGCGCATTTAACGTTAAACTCCCAAATACTGCGATGACTAATACTAATAGTTTTTTCATTTTGATTTCTTTTTTATGTAAATATCCATGTATATGTAGGCTAATTTACAAAAATGTTACATTATTTATCGTATTAAATTTCTGTTGATAAATCGGGATAAAATCTCGCTCTACATTTGCGGAGTTTTTCATACTTTTAACCTTCCTAATTCACCACAGAAAAACCCGCATTTATGTATTTAATTTTTGACACTGAAACTACCGGTTTACCTAAGAGTTGGAATGCTCCAATTACTGATACAGACAACTGGCCTAGGTGTATACAAATTGCGTGGCAACTGCATGATGCTTTGGGAAATGTAATTGAACACAATGATTTTTTAATTCAACCTGATGGGTTTAATATTCCCTATGACGCAGAGAGAATTCACGGAATTTCTACGGATTTAGCAGAAGAGCAAGGAATACAACTTAAAGATGGGTTGGCACTCTTTAATGAGGCCTTGGGCAAAGCAACATTTATTGTTGGTCAAAATGTTGGTTTTGACATCAATATTATGGGCTGTGAGTTTCATCGTTTGGGTGTTGAAAATAATTTAACCAAATTACCGCTTTTAGATACTTGTACCGAAAAGACGGCATTGATGTGTCAAATTCCGGGTGGTCGTGGAGGAAAATTCAAACTTCCTACCTTAACCGAATTGCACAACCATTTATTCGGCACAGGATTTGGGGAGGCTCACAATGCAACTGCCGATGTTGAAGCTACAACTCGTTGTTTTTTAGAATTGATTCGTTTACGAGAATTCACCAAAGAACAATTAGATGTTGAGGCAGATTATTTTAAAAATTTCTCTGAAGCAAATCCAAAACCGATTCAGGTAATTGGCTTAAAACACATCAACCTAAAAAGGGAAAGTGAGAAAATCAGAAAACGATTAGATGCACTTAAAAACGTAGATACTTCTTCAGCTTCACAAGAAAACATCGCCGCTTTGCAAGAAGCACGATTTGCACACTTACACAATCATACACAATATTCTGTTTTACAATCAACCATACAAATTGGCAATATTGTTAAAAACGCAGCCAAAGATAAACAGTCGGCAATTGCTCTAACAGACACTGGAAATATGATGGCCGCCTTCCATTTTGTAAGTGCTGTCCTAAATCATAATAAAGGAGCAAAAGCTACCAACGACGATTTAATTGACAATGGGGAAGAACCTACAGAAACCATTTTAAAACCTATTGTCGGGTGTGAATTTAACGTATGTACAGACCACCTTGATAAAACTAAAAAAGACAATGGATATCAGGTTGTAATACTTGCTAAAAACAAAAAAGGGTATCACAACTTGGCCAAAATGTCTTCTATTGCCTTTGTTGATGGGTTCTACTACATTCCTAGAATTGACAGAGAAATTATCAAAAAATACAAAGAAGATTTAATCGTTTTAACAGGAAATTTATACGGAGAAGTACCTAGTAAAATTTTAAACGTTGGAGAAAAGCAAGCTGAAGAAGCATTGCTTTGGTGGAAAGCGCAATTTCAAGACGATTTTTATATCGAATTGATGCGTCACGGACAAGAAGATGAAAAAATTGTAAATGAAACCTTACTTAAATTTGCCAGCAAACATTCAATCAAAACTGTTGCCACAAACAACACCTTTTACCTAAACAAAGAAGACGCCAATGCACATGATATTTTATTGTGTGTAAAAGACGGTGAAAAACAGGCCACCCCAAAAGGAAGAGGTCGCGGTTACCGTTACGGGTTGCCAAATGACGAATATTATTTCAAATCTTCGAACGAAATGAAAGAACTGTTTGTTGATTTGCCAGAAGCAATTACAAACATTCAAGAAGTCGTAGACAAAACAGAACCCTATACCTTAGCTCGTGATGTTTTATTACCTGCATTTGATATTCCAGAAAAATTTCAAGATGTAAAAGACCAAGAAGACAAAGGCAAAAGAGGTGAAAACAACTACCTACGCCATTTAACCTACGAAGGGGCTAAAAAAAGATATGGAGAAATAACTGAACTCATCACTGAGCGACTGGATTTCGAATTAGAAGTTATTGAAAAAACGGGATATCCTGGGTACTTTTTGATTGTTGAAGATTTTATTAGAGAAGCCAGAAACATGGGTGTTTCTGTTGGACCTGGACGTGGATCTGCGGCCGGATCTGTAGTTGCCTACTGTCTATGGATTACCAACTTAGACCCTATTAAATACGATTTACTTTTTGAGCGTTTCTTAAACCCAGAACGTGTATCAATGCCCGATATTGATATTGATTTTGATGATGAAGGACGTGGTAGGGTAATGGATTATGTAATTGACAAATACGGAGCAAATCAAGTAGCTCAAATTATTACGTATGGAACAATGGCTGCAAAATCTTCTATTAGAGATACGGCCAGAGTATTAGATTTACCCTTATTTGAAGCAGATAGAATTGCAAAGTTAATTCCCGGAATGAAGCTAAAGAAAATGTTTTCTTTAGACGAGAAAGGACTAAAAGAAAAACTGCGTTCTGAAGAAATTGAGCTCGTAAATGAACTAAAAAGATTATCAGACGGAAATGACCTAAGTGCTGAAACCATTAACAAAGCACGTGTTTTAGAAGGCTCTGTAAGAAATACAGGGATACACGCCTGTGGAGTAATTATTACACCATCAGACATTACCAACTATGTACCAGTTACAGTAGCCAAAGATTCTGACATGTATGTTACCCAGTTTGACAACTCTGTTGTAGAAAGTGCTGGATTACTAAAAATGGATTTCTTGGGGTTAAAAACGCTAACCCTAATTAAGCACACTGTTAAAATTGTAAAAGCAAGACATGGCGTTGAATTAGACCCTGAAAACTTCCCATTAGATGACGAAAAAACATATGAGCTTTTTCAACGTGGAGAAACGGTAGGGATTTTCCAATACGAATCTCCTGGAATGCAAAAGCACATGCGTTCTTTAAAGCCAACTGTTTTTGCCGATTTAATTGCAATGAACGCCCTGTACAGACCTGGGCCAATGGAATATATCCCGTCGTTTATTAACCGTAAACACGGAACCGAAGATATTGAGTATGATTTACCAGCAATGGAAGAATACCTTGCTGAGACTTATGGAATTACAGTTTATCAAGAGCAGGTAATGTTACTTTCTCAGAAGCTTGCAGATTTCACCAAAGGTGAAGCCGATGTACTGCGTAAAGCAATGGGTAAAAAGCAGATTTCTGTACTTGCTAAAATGAAACCTAAGTTTGTAGACCAAGCAATTAAAAATGGTCATGACGCTAAAAAGTTAGAAAAAATATGGAAAGATTGGGAAGCCTTTGCAAGTTACGCATTTAACAAATCTCACTCTACCTGCTATGCATGGATAGCCTATCAAACTGCCTATTTAAAAGCCCATTACCCATCAGAATATATGGCTTCTGTGTTGTCGAATAACATGAACGACATTAAGGCCGTTTCTTTCTTCATGGAAGAATGTAAGCGTTCTGGAATAACAGTTTTAGGCCCTGATGTGAATGAATCCTATTCGAAATTTTCTGTAAATGACGAAGGGAACATTCGTTTTGGAATGGCCGCAATTAAAGGTGTAGGTAGTTCGGCTGTAAAAGCAATAATCGATGAGCGAAAAGAAAACGGAAAGTTTGCATCAATTTTTGACATTGCCAAACGTGTAGATTTACGTGTTGCTAATAAAAAAGCTTTTGATGGACTGATTTTAGCCGGTGGATTTGATTCTTTTACAGACACCCATAGAGCACAATATTATGTTGCAGATGAAAAAGGTGCTACTTTTTTAGAGAAAGCATTAAAGTATGGGAACAAATACCAAGAAGGAGAAAACTCATCTCAAGTTTCGTTATTTGGTGAAGCATCTGATATTCAACTCCCAGAACCTATTATTCCTGATGCTGAGACATGGGGAACCATGGAACTATTGGGAAAGGAAAAAGAAGTTGTTGGAATTTACATTTCAGCGCACCCTTTAGATGATTTTAAAAATGAATTGAAGTTTTGCAACGCAAACTTATCCTATTTTAAAGAAGACTTGGCAAAAGTTGCAGGTATGAGCTTATCTTTCGCAGGAATTGTTACAGATGTTCAACACCGGGTTTCGAAAGCAGGTAAAGGTTGGGCAACATTTATTATTGAAGATTACAAAGAAAGTAATGAATTTAGAATGTTTGGCGAAGAGTACATGAAATACAGACACTTCTTAGTGCCAACATCTTTCTTATATGTTAAAACCATTATAAAACCAGGCTGGGTAAATAAAGATACCGGAATTGCCGGAGAGCCAAGAATTCAGTTCACCGACTTTAAACTCCTTCACGACATCATGGATGAGATGTGTAAGAAAATCACTTTTAAAATACCACTAGAAGAAGTTACTGAAGATAGGATACGGAATTTACAACATCTGTGTGTTACAAACGCCGGTAAACAAAATGTTCATTTCACTATTTGGGATGCGAAAGAGAAGATTGAACTGAATTTGCCAAGTAGAAATACCAAGGTGAAAATTACCAACGAGTTATTAACTACTTTAGACAAAGAGCATATTCTTTTTAAATTGAATTAGTATCTTTGAAAAAAATGAAAAATGAAAAAAAAATTGCTACTGTACTTTGCTGCAGTTTTTCTACTTGTTAGTTGCGAATATGAATTCGCAGAAGATTACTTCAAAGAGATTGAAGTATTAGAGCCTTCATTTAGTTTTAGCCTTACCAACTTTAATAATGGAGAAACCCTAAGAAAACCTAAAAATGTTAATTTTAAATATCTAGCGTCTGACAGAAATAAATTATATGAAATCAAATTTTATATAGATGGTACTTTTTCTCAAAGCTTCACCAATTCAAGCGGTACATTTTTTCTTGATATAGAACATTTATCGGACAATAATCACATATTAAAAGTTGAATATCTTTTCAAAACCAGCAGCGGTAGCTTAGCAGAAATTAGTGGAACTGAAGCATATCAAAAAATTGAAGAGTTTAATTTCAACGTAGACAAGAAAGCTACACCGCTAACGATTAATAGAATTGAAAACAAAGAAGGATCCATTTTTATTTATTTTAACGAGTACAGTCTAGTAGATGAAATAGATAAATCTATCACTGTTTTTCTTAATACCTCTACACTTAGTCGCAAATATGGAAATGGAAGTTTTTTTGACTTTGGGTATTTAAATCAAATTCAACTTACAGCAGATGATATAAAGAAGGGGTATTATAAAGACATTTCAACTACTGGACTTCTAACTAAATACAATACTAAAATTCAAAACTATTACAACGAAAAAGAGTCAGAAACTAAAGAAATAGATTTACATAGTAAATTTATTGTCTCTGCAGAGCAAGAAAACCTTGAAAAGATAATCTTAACATGGAATCAACACCCATTATACAATAATTTAAATACAATTGTATTTTCTTACCCAACAAAAGGCAGCAATTATAATTTTGCATTACCTTCAGTAAACGGAGGTAGAGTTGAAATTGATAATCAATTATACTTTGGAGGCCTAAGACATCTTAACTTACTTTTTCAAAGTAATAACTCAGGAAACTCTTCTTTTGGACCACCTATTAATTCCTACCTATATTCAATTGGTGATAAAATACCAAGTGTAAACTTTGACAAAATCCTTTATAATAAGCATAACCAAAAGATTTATGCTTTAGAAGTAAAAAAAGAAAACCAATATCCAGTTGATGATAACGTTTATCTACACGTCTTAAACCCAAACACATTAAACATTGAAAACAGCTACTTAATAACTACAACTAAAGGAGATTTTGGACAATTATCAACCGCTATAAACGGTGATATAATTATTGATTTAAATACAAAATCTATAGTCGTAAACTCTAATACCGGCTCTGTAAAAGAAGAATACCTTGGATCCACCTATTCAAATAATGTTTCATACTCTAGTTATGTTTGGCATAGAAATAATTTAGTTTTTATAGACAATGGCTTTAATTCTTCAACAGAAGTATTTAATGCTAGCACAAAAAACAAAATCTATGAGAACGTAAAGTCTTATTTTAATCGACATACAAACAACACCAAATTCATTACAAGTGATGCCAAATTTATAGCTTTTAAAAATACCATTTATACAAAAACTAATAGTTCATATTCAGCATTTAAATCATCAAATAACAATGCAGACATTGTAGACATTCTTTATCTAAAGAATAAAAACAAATTATATTATGTTGCTAATTATGGTTGTTATGAAATAAATCTTATCACCAATGAAGTAAAACGTGTTCAGGTTCATGGACATGTTGTAAGCGTAAAATACAATAGTCAACAAGACAAATTACTTTTTGCCATAAAATATGGATCATTCCTAATCTCTTTGGACCTTCAAACTTTAGCAACAAAAAAAATAAGAGGACTTTATCATAAGGAAATTGACTTTATTAATGATTTTGTAATTATGGAAGGTGGTTATTATCTAAAAAATGTTTTATAAAAATGAAAAAAAATCACACTATTGTTGTTATAAGTATTTTATTATCTATAAATCTATTTTCTCAACAAACAAAAATTTTTGGTGAACTAAATTACAATACTTTTTCACATAGCTCTCTTCAACAATTTCAGAAAGATTTTATAGATGATTTAAACAACATTCCAGCTAAAGTAAATGATAATTTTCCTTCTAATATAGGCTTCACAATCGGAGTTGATTTAGTTGAAAACAACATTGGTCTATTTGGGAGTTACAATTTTACAGGAGGTAAAATTTCGTATTCTGATTACTCTGGAGCAATTAAAATCACACAAGAAATTAGTGCATTTACCATAGGCGGAATTTATTACTTTGATATTTTTAAAGATAAAAGACTCAAACTAGGCTTGAAAGCTTTTGGAACTTTCTCTACTTTAAAACTTGATAGTTATGCGAACATTTCAAATACCATAAATCAAGAATCCTTAGGGTTTAAATCTTTTGATTTTGGGACTGGTGCAATGATAGCTTATGAATACCCTTTATCATTTATAATAATTCGAGCAAGTACAGGTTTCGATCTAGTCTTTGGAGGTAAACTAAAATTCGATAATAATTCAAAATTCCATTTAGAAAACAACTCAGGAACGCCTATCAAAACTGAATGGACAGGATTAAGAACGGGTATTGGAGTAGCATTTCCTTTCTAATCATTTATTATTGTAAACAAACTAAATCATTAATAAGAACAAGTTACTTTTAAATAAACCTGAGTTTTATATAATAACAAGAAGGACTACAATTGCACATAATGTATCCCCCCAGTAAACACTAACATTATAAAGAATTCATGCTAACTATTTAATCCTGCCAACAGAGCCAACCCTCCAAACATAAAGAGAAACAGCATAGCCAAAACAAAATAGATTACCATTAACAGTAAGCTTCCCTTTGCCCAATTCTTTTTCTGAACATCTGTTGTACTGTCGAAGGCCCAAACAAGGACCAATATAAATCCGATGATTGGCAAGGAAGCTAAGAATATTGTCAATGCCCATTCTTTTGGTGACATTATTTTTGAATTGTACTGTGCAGATAGGTTATCCATGTTTTTATTTTTATAGTTACACTCAAATATACCATTTTAAACACTCACTATCAATCTCTTAACTTTTTGTATATTTATTCATGTATAATCATAAACAACGACACCATGAATTCAACATTAAAAAATAGCCTTGCCGTAATTGCAGGATTGGTAATAGGAAGTATTATAAATATGGGGATTATTATGATTAGTAGCGCTATAATCCCACCACCAAATGGTGCCGACATTACAACAATGGAAGGACTCAAAGCAACCATGCATTTATTCGAACCAATGCATTTTTTGTTTCCATTCTTAGCGCATGCAATTGGCACATTAGTGGGCGCCATCATCGCTTGTAAATTTGCAGTCTCTAAGAAAAAATCAATGGCATTAATCGTTGGTGTTGTTTTTTTAATTGGGGGAGCAATAAATGTGTATTTATTACCATCTCCAATCTGGTTTAACTCGGTTGATTTAATTGGAGCCTATATACCAATGGCATTAATAGGATGGAAACTAACTGGAGGTAAAAGCAAATATCAGAACTAATTTGTACTTTCTCTAAACAGGTTTTCTAAATTTTGATTATGGGTATTTAACCCTAAAATTTTGAGTCCGTTTTCTTGAGCAAAATCAAAAACTATCGCCCTCATGTCTTGATCGGAATCAAATGTTAAAAACCAGGTAGCATCGTAGTTATTCTTAAACGATGTTAAATTAGGCAATCGCTGTATAAATTGCTCTTCTATCTTATAATCAAAAGTAACCTCTATTACTTGACTTTGGGTAGTTCTAATATCTTTTAGCAATTTATCAACTACTATTTCGCCTTTTTTAATGATGATTACTCGATCACAAACGGCCTCTACCTCCTGCATAATATGGGTAGAAAACAATACCGTTTTATCCTTACCCAATTCTTTAATCAGCGCTCTAATTTCTATCAATTGATTAGGATCCAACCCCGTGGTAGGCTCATCTAAAATCAACACCGCTGGATCGTGCAACAATGCAGCAGCCAACCCCACTCTCTGCTGATATCCTTTAGATAACTGTCCTATTTTCTTATGTGATTCGGGAACCAACCCCACCTTTTCTAGTACTGTGGTTACTTTCTTTTTATCAACTTTATAAATCGCAGCTTGAAACTGCAAGTACTCTTTTACATACATATCCGAATACAATGGATTATGCTCTGGCAAATATCCTATATTCTTTTGTGCTTCAATTGGGTTTTTAAGCAGGTCAATTCCATTCACAGAAACCACTCCTTCATTCGGGCTAATAAATCCAGTTAAAATCTTCATCATGGTTGATTTTCCTGCTCCATTTGGCCCTAAAAACCCAACAATTGAACCTTTTTTAATCGAAAAACTAATTGCGTTTAAAGCCTTCTGCTCTCCATACAACTTTGACACTAAAGAAACTTCTATAGACATAAATTAATTAGAATAGGTATTACAAGATAACGAGCAAATATATCTTTTAGTTTGCTTAAAAAACAATTTATTCAATTAGGATTTTTTTAGAAACTCTATTCAGTCCATTCGCTACTTTTAAGACATACAATCCTTTTGCAACGTCCTGATAATTTAGTTTTTGCGAAAACTTTGTAGCTGAAACTTCGTATTGATTTTCATGAATCAGTCTTCCTCTAATATCAAATAATTGCAAGACTACCCTATTCTTTAACGATTTCAAATCGAAACTTACCGTAACATCCCCTTTCGAAGGGTTTGGAAATACTTTAAAATTCGTAAACAATTCATCTAATACACTTGTTGTTTTATCAATAGAAAAATTGATAGAATTTACGGCGTAAAAAATATTATTAATTGGCTCAATTTTAATTCTCGCTTGCGTTGTTGTAATGTTTGTAAGTACTACATCTTGTGTTCCATCATTTGAAGTATTTGAGGCCAATACGTTTGGAAAAGTGTTTCCTCCATCGGTTGAAAGTAAAATGTTCACATTTGTTACACCTATTGGTGATGTATTTGTATTGGCTACATCCCAAGTAATTGTTTGGGTTGAATCTCCCTTTAAAGTAGTTGCTGTATTTTGAGAGGTCACCAAAAAAGGACCTGAATTGCCATCTACTGTAATTATTTTATCGTCTCGGTCAGTAGCGGCCCCACTTGAAACATTATCCCTCACCGTAAAGGCAAAACTCATTGTTCTAGAAACAGACGGTAAAACTTCCCAAGTTGTTGAAGTACCCCCTGCTAAAACGGTAGCCAACGCCGGCATATATCTATTCATTGATATTGAAGGTGGCAAAGACCTAAACAACGGCCCCACTGCACTTGTTGCCACGGGCGGTATTGCGACACCAGTTTCATTGTCTATTTGCTCCCAAGTATAGGTTAGTGTGTTTCCTGTATCAACATCTGAAGCGGAGCCTTTTAAGATAAATGGTGTTGACTTTGGCACTGTAAAATCGGTCCCTGCGTTTGCTACTGGAGCAGCGTTTCCAGTGAGTGTTTCGACAGCACATGTAGCTGTCACTGAAACATAATTCCACATTTCTGCTATGCTTACAGCATGGAAATAGGCATCACTATTGTCTTGTACATTTGGGGAACAAAACCCCGCATACCCCATAATTGTAGCGCCACTTCCTGGCTCTACTGCGGTTGCATTGTATCTATTGCAATTTCCATTTTGAGTATGGTTTGCACCGAACTGATGACCAATTTCATGAGCTGCTAAATCGATGTCAAATAAATCTCCTAAAGGGGTCTTTCTCATGGTTGCTCCTTGCGCTTTTTGCCCAGCTTCACACACCACTCCTCCACCAGCTAACCCATTTCCACTTTCGTCATTAACCCATCCAAAAACATGTCCTATATCATAATTTGAAGAACCAATTACTGCATCACATTTTGTCTGAGATTCATCAATCAATGTATTAATATCATTATTTGTCAACCCATCTGTTGCTGGATCTAAAAAGATTAAATCGTCATTATTTGCTACCAATTGCATCGTAACGCCTAAATCTCTTTCAAAAATCCCATTGATTCGCGTCATTGAGGCATTCATGGCAGCTAATACTGCTGCTTTTTTTGTTGCTTCAGACTCTCCTGCGCCTACACCTTGGTTGGTTAGATGGAATTGAGAATATTCTGCAGTACCAATAAGAGCCATCCTATAGGTTCTTAATTTCCCGTCATTTGCATTCGAAGATTTTTGAAATTGCATGTTGGATTTAATTGGTTTTACTTCTTCTACCAAACATTGAAATGTGCCTTTAGTCGATGTGTTTTTAAAGTATGCTATGGCAGTTTTTTTATCTTTTGTATACGGATCAATTAAATACATGGGGTACTTCCCAGAAGAGATCATTGCATGCAATCCGATTTTAGAGTCACTTAGTCTTACTCTAGCGGTCGGATCATCTATCCCAACTCCCACATATGATTTTATGTTTGGAAATTTCTTTGCCAATTCATTTGCAAAAACTGAAGCTTCAACAATGTTAAACCTTTGCACTCCATTTGGAGTTGGCAACTCTATAATCTGAGGTTTTACTGAAGATTGTAAAAGCCTATTTGAAATCACTTCTTTTTTTAATGTGAACAAATTAAAAGAAGAAGGGTTGCTTTCTCTATAATCTAACTCATTTTCAATGACATTCGTTTTCTCATTCAATTTCATCCAAGTTCTTTGAGAGAAAGCTGAAACTGAAATAAACAAAAGCAAAACGAAAGGTATTAATCTGTATTTTTTCATCTCTAAAATTTATCCAAAATTAATAGGGCTTAATTGTAAATAACACTAACAAATGTAATTAAATAATTATCTTTGTAACCTACAATTATGAATAAAAACATACTACTCAAAAACTTAGGCGTTAAAGATTACAAAGAAACGTGGGACTATCAAACGGGTCTATTGCAAGAAATTGTTGATGTAAAAATTAGCAATAGAAAAAATAATGAATCTATTGAAACCAAAAATCATTTCCTTTTTGTAGAGCACCCACATGTGTATACGTTGGGTAAGAGTGGTGATTTAGATAATTTATTACTAAACGAAAAACAACTTAAAGATAATACTCAAGAAGTTTTAAATGCCATGGAGAAAAGTCAAACGGGCATCGACAGTCAAAACACCTTAACAGACAGCGTCACTGTTGCGATGAATGAAATGGCCACTACCATAGATGAAGTTTCCAGGAATGTTAAACTAACTTCTGGTGAAGTGGTTGAATTAGAACAGTTGTCGGTGCAAAGTATGGAATCTGCGTCTGAAAGTAGTAGCCTTATGGATGAACTTATAACTCAACTCGATGACGTTTCAAATTCTCTGGGCCAACTAAATAAAGAAACAGCATCGATAGATACGGTGGTCAATGTTATTGAAGGCATTGCCGAACAAACTAATTTACTTGCGCTTAATGCCGCAATTGAAGCAGCCCGTGCCGGAGAGCAGGGTAGAGGTTTTGCGGTTGTTGCTGATGAGGTGCGTACTCTTGCTTCTCGAACTCAGGAATCCACAGAGGAAATTCAATCTGTTATTGAGCAGCTACAGAAAACGGCGCGAACGATAACGGTGGTGATGGATCAGGGTCAGGTTAAAGCGAAAGAAAGTGTTTCTAAAGCTGCTGAGACGGGAGAGTCGTTGTTAAATATTACCGAGGGTGTTGAAACCATTATGCAAATGAACATGCATATAGCCTCTGCAACGGAGCAACAACAACAAACATCATCGGCTATACAGCACTCGGTTGATGAAATACGAGGCTCGGCTGAAAATACTGCTGAGGGCTTAGCTCACCTTGCCGATGTAACCCAGCAGTTGGTGAGTGTGTCTTCAAGATTGGGATCGATTGCATCGCAATTTAAGGTGTAAATAGCGATAGTTAGATCAGGGTTTTATCTCTATCTTCCCAAAACGCGCTTGCCATTGCTAGCGCTTCGTCCTGTGTCGATGCCTTTTGAGTTAATTTGAGTGCCAATGCTATTGTACCCTTTGCAGCCGCTATGCCGTACTCATGATCTAAAGTGCCATTCCATACGTTTGCTAAATGGCTGACGTCTAGACTGTTTTCCTTTAAATGTCTTTTTTCAAACATCTTTGGCCATGTCTCGTCGACAAAGTCCCCGTTTGAGATGGATAGCGCGTGGCATAAAGTGTCTGGGTTTCGCTCTATCTCTCCAGCCTCTCCTTTTATTACCAAAGCATTTTTGTAACCTAGTTCTAGTGAGGCGGATTGGTGTGAAGGTTGATAAGCGGGGTGAAAAATACCTTGGATGATAAAGGGGGCATCGGTTGGATTGATAAGGCGAGCCAAAGTATGCACTGGAGAGCGTAGCCCAAGGGTGTTTCGTAAATTAATGATGTTGCTTAATTTTGGGCACATGTTTTGAAGTGGGTAATAGGCGAACCCCTGGTTTTCTTTGCTTGTAATGACATCTTGCCAGGTGTCAGATATAGAAAAGCCAAGAGTGCGCAGAACTTCTTCAGTGTAAATTCGGTCAATGGTATGGCCCGCTGCACCGTGCATAAATATATCTATACCTTCTCCCGCTAGCGCAAATATTGCTAGTAGGTACCATGGCAAATGACGACGCTTACCAGCGTACGATGACCAGTCGAGCGTGAAATCAGCGCCTTCTATGTCGGGTGTACAGTATTTTTTTACAGCGTTCACGAAACCAACTAATTCTTCGGGGCTTTCTTCTTTTACGCGAAGCAGCATAAGGAAGGCGCCAAGCTGAACATCTTCAGCTTCACCGTTCATTATCATGCTCATTGCTTGAAATGCTTCGTCTTGCGTAAGAGAGCGGCTTCCCTTTTTTCCTTTGCCAAGTATTCGAACAAATTGGGCGAAGGGATGTTCATGGCTAGGTGGTATACTCGTTTTCATTGTGTTCTCATATTATAAACAGTTGGTAGGTCTTGGTAAGCCTGCTATTTTTGCCGCTCGTTTTGCGGGGCTGTCAGGAAAAAGCTTCAATAGATATATGCTATTGCCTTTTTCTACGCCAAGTTGTTTTTTTACAGCTTTCACTAAAATTCGCATAGCTGGAGCATGTTCGAACTCATCATGGAAATTTCGCAGTAAAAAAATAATTTCCCA
>MAAC01015760.1_pt1 | contig 19731 bp, 19 predicted proteins | sample 1115981 | NCBI WGS metagenome assembly MAAC01 (sample SAMN04961126, study PRJNA320927) | seawater metagenome | isolation source: sample BD02T64 sea water enriched with oil for 64 days | place: USA:Gulf of Mexico | collected 2013-07-27
TTGAAAGATGGCATTATGCTCACTATCAATTGGCAGCAATATAGCACCAGCCTCACGAACAGCATCCATAAACAAGCTGCCCGCCATCACCAATGCTTCCTTGTTTGCCAACAGGAGTTTCTTGCCTGCACGAGCCGCTTCTAACGTTGGCAACAACCCTGCAGCACCAACAATGGCCGCCATCACTGTATCGACATCAGGAGCAGTGGCTATCTGGCACAATCCCTCCACACCATATAAAACACAGATATCGGAATGACCCTCTATCAATAATTCCTGCAACTGCTGAGCACTGCTCTGATCAGCAACCACAGCATAACGTGGCTTAAATTTCTTACACTGTTCGGCAAGCTCTACCACGCGGGAATGTCCGCTGAGAGCATAAATCTGAAAACGGTCTGGGTGACGCGCCACCACATCTAATGTGCTGACACCGATGGACCCGGTAGCGCCAAGTATTGTTAATTTCTGCATAGACTCAGAACTGAATACCACTATAGATAAACATCAATGTGAACACGGGTAGTGCAGCCGTCAGGCTATCCACCCGATCCAGCACGCCGCCATGACCAGGCAAGATGCTACCACTGTCCTTAATACCACGATGGCGTTTAACCATACTCTCTAACAAATCACCGAGCACTGAAGCTAGTACGGTTATCATGATCATCATAGCCAACAGCGCCCAGGTACGACTATCAAGTTTCAATATTGCACCAAGCAGTATGACAACGACTACATTGACAACAACACCGCCCAACAAACCTTCCCAAGTCTTTTTCGGGCTAACACTTGATGCCAGCTTGTGTTTGCCAAAATAGCGGCCTGAGAAGTAAGCCCCAATATCAGCAAGAGCTACAACCATGACCACCAGTAAAATCACCCACTCACCCTGAGCCGAATGAATCAAGATCACTAATGCTGACCAAGTGGGCACCAATACGAAAAAGCCCATGACACCTCGCACCCAGCAGCTCCCCCATAATATGGCACTACTGGGATAACCCTGCACCCAAAGTAATGCGATAGCCCACCAAGGCACCATCGTCATCAATAAACTACGCCCAGGGTCTAACTCGATTGAACCTTCTGTCGACAACCCCAAAACGTAAGCAGCAACTACCAGAAGAACTGCCAATACTGCTGTGTAGACTAGCCTCAACGGAATACCAGAAATACTCGATAAATCTGACCACTCCCAAGCCGCATAGATAACCACCACGGCCACGGCCAATGAAAATAAATAGGGACTCAGTGAGAACAAAGCCAAGAGAAATACCACAGCAATAACAATTGCTGTGGCAATGCGTTGTTTAAGCACTTTCTTTCTCCGCCCCGACTACCTGCGCATCCCGCATGCCAAATCGGCGCTGGCGTCGTTGATACTCACGAATCGCCCCATCAAAAGCTGCACCATCAAAATCGGGCCAGTAACAATCGGCAAAGTAGAATTCAGTGTAAGCCATCTGCCACAACAAAAAGTTGCTAACCCGCTGCTCCCCTGCGGTTCGGATACAAAGATCCGGTGCTGGAAGATCAGACAAACTTATCTGCTGCTGCATCAATTCTTCCGTAATATCCTCTGGGCGTAAACGACCACTCTGAACCTGGCGTGAAAGTTCACGAGCACTTTCAGTAATATCCCAGCGACCACCATAATCAAGGGCAAGCACCAATGTCTGCTCGCCCTTCTCGGTGGCTGCCTCAGTATCAGCGATCAGCTTTTTTAATCGGTTACTAAAATGATCTCTTCGACCAATAACACGAAGCCTGACACCCCGCTCCTTTAACTGTTTAACTTCTTTTTTCAGGTAGCTGGCCAGCAGCGACATCAATGCCCTGACTTCAACCTCAGGGCGCTTCCAGTTTTCACTACTAAAGGCAAACAGTGTGAGTACGTCAATATCGTGCTTCTGACAGGCATCAAGAACATCCCTGACTCGTTCTGCGCCAACTTCATGACCTGCAGCACCAGACAACCCACGCTGGGTAGCCCAACGGTTGTTGCCGTCCATGATAATCGCCACATGACGCAAGGGGTGCGTTTGAGAGGGCCGGATTAGCGGTGTGCTCATTGTCAGGGTAACAGTCCCAAGAGGATCAATCAGATTTCCATAAGGTCGACTTCTTTAGCAGAAAGCGCCTTATCGACCTGTTGAACGTACTTATCAGTAATTTTCTGCACCTCATCCTGAGCGCGATGTTCCTCATCCTCACTAATCTCTTTGTCTTTCTGTAACTCCTTAATATCCGACAACACATCTCGGCGAATATTACGAACAGATACCCGAGCAGATTCAGCCTCTGCTCGCGCTTTTTTGATAAAACCTTTGCGAGTTTCCTCAGTCAACTGAGGCATAGGGATGCGAATCAGTTCTCCCGTCGTAGAAGGGTTAAGCCCTAGATCCGACTTGAGAATCGCTTTCTCAACTTCAGGTACCAAACTTTTTTCCCAGACGGAGATGGATAGAGTTCGCGCATCCAGAACAGATACATTACCTACTTGACCTAACGGTGTATCAACGCCGTAATAAGAAACCATCAGTCCATCCAGCAGGCTAGGGTGAGCCCGGCCAGTCCGAATTTTATTAAATGCATTTCCCAGCGCCTCGACACTCTTGGTCATCCGCACTTCAGCATCTTTCTTCAGCTCATTAATCATTGCGACTTTCCTCGATCAACGTTCCCTCATCACCACCGACAACAATATTCAACAGTGCACCTGGTTTGGACATACGGAACACCCTCAGCGGCATCTCTTGCTCACGGCAGAGACAAATGGCTGTTAAATCCATGACACCGAGTTTTTTCTCTAACGCCTCGTCGTAGGTTAGATGAGAGTACATAGTAGCATTTGGATCTATCAGGGGGTCGGCAGAGTATACACCGTCCACTTTTGTGGCTTTCAATACAATCTCGGCATCGATTTCAATGCCTCGCAGGCAAGCCGCAGAATCGGTAGTAAAGAAAGGGTTGCCCGTTCCTGCCGCAAAAATGACCACATCCCCACTATCGAGATAGCGCATCGCGGTACGGCGATCATAATGCTCAACGACACCACTCATGGGAATCGCTGACATAACACGGGCAGAAATATTGTTACGGTCCAGAGCATCACGCATGGCCAGACCATTCATCATCGTTGCCAGCATACCCATGTGGTCGCCAGTCACTCGCTCCATACCTACAGCGTGAAGTGCTGCACCACGAAACAGGTTGCCACCACCAATCACCAACCCAACCTGGACACCGATACCTATCAGCTGCCCGATTTCAAGCGCCATGCGATCTAAAACCTTTGGGTCTATCCCAAATCCCTCTTTCCCCATCAACTCTTCACCACTCAGTTTGAGCAGTATACGCTTGTACTTCTTATCTCTGGCAGCAGGCATACTCTTCCTCCAGGATGGCAGGTTATCTCGGCATATATAATGGTATATAGAGAACAACGAGGGCCGAGGCCCCTGTCTTCAAATCAGCTGGCTGCGCCAACCTGGGCTGCTACTTCCGCGGCAAAATCAACTTCCTCTTTCTCAATCCCTTCACCCACTTCAAAGCGAGCAAAAGATTGAACTTCGGCACCGGCATCTTTAACTAGCTTGCCAATTTTGGTATCAGGGTCTTTAACAAAAGGCTGATTAACCAGGCTGGACTCAGACAAAAATTTGTTGATACGACCGGAAATCATCTTCTCGATAATTTCTTCCGGCTTACCACTTTCACGGGCCTGGGCAACAAAAATTTCTTTCTCTCTCGCGACAACTTCTTCCGGCATGTCTTCAGGTTTAACTACTTGCGGGTTCACTGCAGCCACATGCATAGCAACATCCTTCGCAACTTCACCCTCAGCACCGCTCAGTGCAACCAACACGCTAATACGGCTGTTGCTGTGGACATAGGCACCAACGACTGGTGCTTCAACCAACGCCACACGACGAACATTAACGTTCTCACCAACCTTCTGTACCAGTGCTTGACGGGTTTCTTCCACATCAGCAGCCAGTGCCGCAGCATCTGTTTGTTTTTCTGCAAATGCTTTTTCCAATACAGCGTTAACAAAGGTCAGAAAGCCTTCATCACGGGTCACAAAATCAGTCTCACTATTGACTTCAATCATCACGCCATAGCTATTGTCGTCAGCTACTTTAGCGGCAACAACACCTTCAGCAGCAGTACGCCCGGCTTTCTTAGCCGCTTTCATACCACTTGACTTACGCAGCTCATCAATTGCCTTTTCAATATCACCACCGGCCGCAGCCAGCGCTTTCTTACATTCCATCATGCCCAAGCCTGTACGCTCGCGCAGCTCCTTCACCATAGATGCAGTAATTGCTGCCATCTGTCGATTCCTCTCAGTCTTTCTTTTGAGTTGATAAAAAGGGGGCATAGCCCCCTTTTGTATTACAGCAGCACTAGCAAAAAAATTGCCGGTGCTTATTCAGCTGCAGCTTCTGCTTCAGGCTTGCCGCCTTCTTTAGTCGTCTTGTCAGTACTACTCTCTTCAGTAGCTGTCACTTCAACAAATTCGTCTTTGTTGGTGACATTGTTTGCCTCTGCCTTTCCTTCAAGAAGCGCATCGGCGATAGCCGTGGTATACAGCTTGATGGCACGAATGGCGTCATCGTTACCCGGGATCACATAGTCAATACCATCAGGGTTGCTATTGGTATCCACAACACCGATGACGGGGATACCCAGCTTGTTAGCTTCTTGAATAGCGATACGCTCATGATCCACATCGATCACAAACAAAATATCTGGCAGGCCGCCCATATCCTTAATGCCACCGATGGAGCGCTCAAGCTTTTCCATCAAACGGGTTCTCATCAAGGCTTCTTTTTTAGTCAGCTTATCGAAAGTTCCGTCTTGGCTCTGCGTTTGCAGCTCACGATAACGACGGATAGACGCTCGAATTGTTTTGTAGTTTGTCAGCATGCCGCCCAACCAGCGGTGACTAACATAAGGCATACCTGCACGCTCTGCCTGCTCAGCAATCACTTGCTGGGCGGCACGCTTAGTACCAACCATAAGTACCTTGTTGCCATTGACGGCAACTTGACGAACAATTTCGAGTGCTTCATTGAACGCAGGAACAGTGTTTTCCAGGTTCAGGATGTGAATTTTGTTTCGTGCCCCGAAAATGAATTTTTCCATTTTGGGGTTCCAGAAGCGGGTCTGATGGCCGAAGTGGACACCAGCCTGCAACATGTCACGCATGCTTACAGATGTCATAATGATTCCTTTATTTAGGGTTAAGCCTCCACATATCCCACCAGTCAACCCGCTAAAGCGAGCACCCAGACAAGCGTGTCGATATGTGTGCGACGTTAGATTTCAATTTAGCTCCGGGTACATGACTCCAGAACGGTGCGCTTTATACCATAAATCAACCATTTATTGAAGGGTCAGCGGTATGAACTCCCCAAGAATATGCCGTAGCATGTTTCTATCCGTTACAATTCACTTTTATCCATTACAATAGCCCAATTTTACAAAACCCTTCTCGCTGAACTCTCTGGAACAAACTATGGCTGTAGACCTGAAAACTGCCGATGAACTAAAAAAAATGCGCGTAGCTGGCAGGCTGGCGGCGGAAGTTCTAGAAATGATCGAACCTTATGTCGTCGCTGGTATCACTACTGAAGAGCTTAACCAAATCTGCCACGACTATATGGTCGATATACAAAAGGTCATTCCCGCCCCCCTGAATTACCATGGCTTCCCAAAATCTATCTGTACATCAGTGAATCAAGTGATCTGCCATGGCATCCCATCGGAAAAAAAGGTATTGAAAAATGGCGATATTGTTAATTTAGATATTACCGTTATTAAGGACGGGTATTTTGGTGATACCAGCAAGATGTTCGGTATAGGTGACGTACCGTACCATGCACAAAGATTAATGGAGACTACCCGAATTGCACTTTCCAAGGCGATTGAGATCATCAAGCCTGGTACCCGCCTGGGTGATATCGGTCACGTCATTCAGCAATATGCTGAAAGCAACCACTATAGTGTGGTAAGAGAATACTGCGGCCATGGTATCGGCACCGAATTTCATACAGACCCACAAATACTGCACTTTGGCCGCCCAGATACAGGCATGGTGCTCAAGGAGGGCATGACCTTCACGATTGAGCCTATGCTAAATGCTGGCAAACCTCACACCAAGTTAAAAAAAGATGGGTGGACCGTAGAGACTCGTGACGGAAGGTTGTCAGCTCAATGGGAGCATACTCTTGCAGTCACCGCTGATGGCGTCGAAGTTCTCACCGCCCGTAATGAAGAAAACTTTTAAGGGCTGCTGAAGTAATGACCTCACCAGTAACCGATACCCAAAAACCACTACTTTTCTTTGATGAGCGCCGATTCCTTGAGGATTTGAACACCAAAAACCCTATTGAGGTTTTCAAAAATGCCATTGAGGCGGCCAATGCGCATCTCAATGCCCGATTCCATGAAGGGGAACAAACCAGCACACTAATTTTTGAGCGTGCCTCCTTTATGGATCTCATTCTTCGTCATGCATGGGATCGATTTGAATGGAGTACAAATATCAGCCTGCTGGCCGTCGGCGGCTATGGTCGAGGTGAACTTCACCCACAATCAGATATTGATTTAATGCTGCTGATTCGCCGCGGCAGCCCCACTCGCTACCAGAAAAGTATCGAAGGGTTTCTCACTTTCCTGTGGGATATTCAACTAAAAATTGGCCAGAGTGTTCGCTCTCTCTCACAGTGTGTTGATGAGGCCAGAATTGACATTACTGTAGCAACTAACCTGATGGAAACACGCACCATCTCAGGTGATGAAAAGCTACGTCTATCGATGCTGAAAAAAACTGGTCCGCGAAAAGTTTGGCCCTCGAAGAATTTCTTCCGTGCAAAGTGGGACGAACAAATCGAGCGCCACCAAAAACATGGCAACACAGAGTACAACCTTGAACCAAATATCAAGGAAGCCCCAGGTGGCCTGCGCGATATTCAGATGATCAACTGGGTGGCTAAACGCCATTTTAAAGTAGAGTCCCTCGAAGAACTGGTAGGCAAGGAATTTTTAACACTAGACGAATACCTGCAGCTCAAGCGGGGCGAGGCATTTCTGTGGCGAGTTCGCTACGAACTACACCTCATCGCAGGGCGTCCAGAAGAGCGACTACAATTCGACCACCAACGCAAGATTGCCACCCTGCTGGGTTATCACGACAGCGATGAGCGCTTGGGTGTTGAGCAGTTTATGCAGCACTACTATCAAGTCGTATTGTCCATGCGTGAACTAAATGATGTGATGCTCCAATACCTTGACGAAGTTATCCTCCACAAAGATAAAGCGGGAAAAATTGAGAAACTGAACGAGCACTTTCAGGTACGTAACCAACATATCGAAACTGTCGGCGAGTATGTGTTCGCAAAATATCCCTCTGCCCTGCTTGAGGTTTTTTGCTTACTGGGAGAAAACGAAGATATTATCGGTATACGTGCCGCCACCATCCGCCAGATTCGCCAACACCGTAAACTTATTGATGACAACTTTCGTAAAGAGCCTCTAAACAAGCAGCTATTTTTACGACTACTCCGCTGTCCTTACAAATTAAGCACACAACTACAAAGAATGACCCGCTACGGCATACTTGGGCGCTATTTACCTGAGTTTGGGGGGATCATTGGGCAGACACAACATGACCTGTTCCACCGCTATCCAGTAGATGCACACACTCTGCAATTGATAAAAAACATGCGTAACCTTAATCGCCCTGAGGTCGCCAAAGAATTCCCGGTTTCTTCACATATCTACAAAAAACTATTCAAACCGGAATTAGCATTTATTGCAGGCCTATATCATGACGTGGGTAAAGGGCGGGGCGGCGACCACTCTGTTCTGGGTGCCGTCGATGCTGCCAACTTCTGCATCAGACACGGTCTTCCCGCTGAGGAAGTTAAACTCATCTCCTGGCTGGTGGAAAACCACTTACTCATGTCCAGCACCTCCCAGCGCTCAGACATTTCCGACCCTGACGTCATCCACAAGTTTGCCAAATTGATCGGCAACCTACGTCAGCTAGACTATTTATTTGTGCTAACAGTAGCAGACATCACCGCCACCAATCCCACGCTCTGGAATAACTGGAAAGGCTCGCTGATGCGGCAACTCTATGCAGAAACCCGAAGCGCATTGCAGCGTGGCCTGGAAAACCCTGTGGACCGAAATGGTTGGGTAAAAAACAATAAACTCGATGCCATCAGCAAGTTGGCGGAAAGAGGCATTAATGAGACTCAAACTAAAGTCATCTGGGGCAACCTTGATGATGAGTTTTTTCTCCGGGAACATGCCGACGATATTGCCACTTATACCGCCGCCATAGCGGCACGTGGAGACGACCCCGAGCCAGTCATACTCATAAAAGATGCCGGTGTGGAAATTCCTGTTGCCACACAAATATTTATCCACACTAATGGTCTTGATAACGTATTTCCCATTACTGCGGCCACGCTGGATCAACTACAACTCACCATTCAAGATGCAAGTCTACACAGCGACACTCAAGGCAATACCTTTGATACGTTTTATGTGCTCGATGAAAATAACGAACCCTTTGGCCACAATACCGGCATGCTTGACCGTATCCAGAGCACCTTGTCTGATGCTCTGAAAAATCCGGGGCAGTCTACCTTTAAGATACAACGACGCACGCCGAGGCACCTAAAACATTTCACCCTGCGCACTATCGCCTGCCTCAGTAACGATATCGAAAAAAGTGCCACCATACTGGAGGTGATTACCCCAGACAGGCCAGGCCTGCTGGCACATTTGGGACGTATCTTTATGCGCTTTGAGTTGCGTTTACTCAGTGCAAAAATCTCCACTCTAGGCGAACGTGTCGAGGATGTGTTCCACTTGGTAGACATGGACTATCAACCATTGAGTGACCCCGATTTATGTGAGCAACTGAGAGATGCCATATGCAGCGAGCTGAATGTTCGCAACAAGGAAGATATTGAAGGTGCTCCGTTACAAAAAATGAAGCTGTGGCAATAATTTTATGGCAATACAGGCCATCCATCAGCGTCAGTTAACTTAGACTGAACAAAATTAGACGCACAACAAAACAACAATGACTACTAACGAACTGAAAAGCCTTAATGAATACGGACCTCGACAAACTAAAGCCTTACCCCTTTGAAAACCTCAACGCACTCAAGGCGGGCATCACACCGCCCTCTGAACTGGCACATATCGCCCTCTCCATTGGAGAACCAAAGCACCTGGCACCTGAGTTTGTTAAACAAGCCCTAGTTTCTGCTCTGGACAAACTGGCCGCCTACCCCCTCACCAAGGGTGCCCCGGAACTCAGACAGACCATTGCCAGCTGGCTAACCAAACGTTTTCAGCTACAGCCAGTAGATCCTGAATCTCAGGTACTACCGGTTAATGGTACCCGCGAAGCTCTGTTTGCCTTTGCCCAGACCGTGGTTGATCGCACCATAGCTTCAAACTCAGTACCACTAGTGTTAAGCCCTAATCCGTTTTATCAAATTTACGAGGGGGCCGCCCTACTAGCAGGTGCTGAACCAGCGTTTCTAAACTGTACCGACACCAATAACTTTGCACCAGATTTTGATTCAGTCTCACCAGAGACCTGGGAGCAGTGCCAACTGATCTACATTTGCACCCCCGGAAACCCCACTGGCGCAGTGCTAGATATTCCGACCTTACAAAAACTCATTGCCCTAGCGGACCAATACGACTTTGTGATTGCCAGTGATGAATGCTACTCAGAAATTTATGGCGATGAAAACAATCCACCTCCCGGTCTACTCCAAGCCTGTGCTGACATGGACCGTCATGACTACCATCGCTGCATAGTCTTCCACAGCCTGTCCAAACGCTCCAACTTACCCGGATTGCGCTCGGGGTTTGTGGCCGGTGATGCCGAGATACTTCAATCTTTCTTACGCTATCGCACCTACCATGGCTGCGCTATGTCCGTCCCCACTCAGCAGGCCAGCATCGTGGCTTGGAACGATGAAAGTCACGTGAGGGAAAACCGAAATAAATATCGCCAAAAATTCCAGGTATTCCAACAGGTACTTGGAGATATCCTGCCTCTACATTTACCCGATGCCAGTTTTTACCTGTGGGCTGATACCCGCCCTGCCAAGAAAGGCACTGACGAAGACTTTGCGCGAGAATTGTTTGCTCAACAAAATATAACCGTACTACCCGGTCGCTATCTAGCCCGGATGGCTGATGGTATTAACCCTGGTGAAGACCGTGTCAGAATGGCTCTGGTCGCTTCAGTGGATGAATGCAGAGATGCCGCAGAACGCATCAAAAAGTTCATCACAACATAGCCCGACGAGAGATCAACCAACAATCTCATGCTTAAAAAACAACGTGTCGACTTTATTCTCAACAGGCTCAATGAACTCTATCCCGCGCCACCTATTCCCCTGGCGCACAAGGATCCCTATACCTTACTAATTGCAGTACTACTCTCGGCCCAATGTACGGATGAGCGTGTCAATCAAGTTACTCCGGCTCTATTTAATGCTGCGGACAATCCTTTTGATATGTGTACTGTACCGGTGGATGCGATCTACAACATCATCCGCCCCTGTGGTCTGGCTCCCCAGAAATCAAAAGCCATTTCAACGTTATCGCAAATCCTCATCGATCAGCACCAAGGAATCGTACCGGAAGACATGGCCGCCCTTGAACAACTGCCTGGCGTAGGCCACAAGACTGCTAGTGTGGTCATGTCACAGGCATTTGGTCAGCCCGCCTTCCCTGTGGACACCCATATTCATCGCCTGGCACAACGCTGGGGCCTCACCAATGGCAAAAATGTCGTACAAACAGAAAAAGACCTAAAAAGGCTATTCCCCAAGTCAAGCTGGAACGCCCTACACCTACAAATTATCTACTATGGCCGGGAGTTCTGCTCAGCAAGAGGCTGCGATGGAGGCGTTTGTGATATCTGCACCACCTGTTACCCAAACCGAAAAAAACCTTTCAAAACAAAAAAAGCTTAATCGACAATCAACAGATGCGTTCTCTCGTGAATGAACGACACAATTTTGCTATTCTACGCCGCTCTTTGATGGCAAAGCTTTCAGCGCCACAGATACGGTTAAGCTATTGACCAACTTATGTACCACTAACTTATGGCAGACGCATTATCGTGATTAGGCTTTACGGCATTAAGAATTGTGACACTGTAAAAAAAGCACGTAAGTGGCTGGATGAACAAGCCATTTCCTACCAGTTTCATGATTTACGTACCGATGGGCTGACCAGTGAGATGATCGAGCCGTGGATCAAGTCTGTGGGCTGGGAAACAGTTCTGAATAAACGCGGTACAACCTGGCGAAAACTTGCCCCTGACACTCAACAGCAAGTGACTGAGAAAACCGTGACTGAATTATTACTGGAACACCCGGCAATGATTAAACGGCCTGTACTGGATATCGATGGAAATATCACGATTGGCTTCAAAGCACATAACTACACGATGATTTTTGACCTGTAATTTTTATTCTCTGGAGATAGATTGAACAATGACCGCACTCTATAGTTTTGGCTTAGGTATAGGCACCCAAAATAGCGAAGGGAAATGGCTAGAGGTTTTTTACCCTGAACCCCTACTCAACCCCAGCGACAACATCCTGAGCGCGCTGAAATCAGCTATTGGCTACGATAGTGGCAATCAAGCCATCACCTTGGATAAAAACACCTTGGGAGAGCTGGCAAATGCTCTAAATAAGGCGGGTGAAACCGCAATAGCAGCCATTGCTGAGCAATTCAAGCAAAGTAAAAGGCCTGTTGTTGTCACTATTTTGAGTAGCGATGACGCACCTGCAACTGTTCCCGAGGGCTACCTAAAATTACACCTGCTATCCCACCGACTCGTCAAACCTAACCACACCAACTTGAGCGGACTGTTTGGCGTATTGCTCAATGTGGCCTGGACCAGCGAAGGCGCTATTGATATTGCCGAGCTAGCCGACAGACAAATACAAGCTCGTTTGGAAAACCGTAACCTGTCAGTGAACAGTGTCGATAAATTCCCTAAAATGGTGGACTACGTTGTCCCTGCTGGCGTTCGTATTGCAGACACATCCAGAGTTCGCCTGGGCGCCTACATTGGTGAAGGCACCACCATCATGCATGAAGGCTTCGTCAACTTTAATGCGGGCACAGAAAGCACCAGCATGGTTGAAGGGCGTATTTCGCAGGGCGTCTTTGTGAAGTCAGGCTCTGACCTCGGTGGCGGCAGCTCCACCATGGGCACCCTATCAGGTGGCGGAAATATTATTATCACCATCGGCAACCAGTGTCTGTTGGGGGCCAACTCAGGACTGGGTATTCCACTGGGTGATCGCTGTACCGTAGAAGCCGGCCTCTATATTACATCTGGCACTAAAGTAACGCTGCTCGACGATCACAACCAAGTTGTTGGTCAAACAAAAGCGCGTGAATTAGCCGGTAAAGATGACTTACTCTTTAGAAGAAATTCTACAACGGGCACAGTGGAATGCCTGACTAATAAATCAGCTGTAGAATTGAATGAGGCTCTGCACACATCAAATTAATGATGAGCCTCAAGCGTTAGTGTTACCTTAAAGCCCTGGCATTTGCCGGGGCTTTTTTCTTCTGGAGGTAGGAACGTAAAAAGTAGAGACTTAAAAGACTGACACTTAAAAAATAACTATCAAGGGTATGCTTTTAATCAATTTACACGAAATACAACTTTCCACTATGGTTAATCTGTAAATTATGACGCTTTATATTAAAGGGATAACTATATGAACCATATCGAGTACGGGCCACTAGCCGGCATAATAGGCGTATGGAAGGGAAATAGCGGTACAGATGTTTCGCCAGAACCCAGCGTTGGCACAGAGAAAACCCCCTACACAGAAACACTGACCTGCGAAGCCATTGGGGATGTCATCAATGCAAAAAAACAACATCTCTGGGTTGTCCGCTATCACCAAGTGGTTCGCCGAAAATCTGATGATGAGGTTTTTCACGACCAAGTGGGGTATTGGATTTGGGATGCAGACCGGCAACAGGTCATACAATCTCTAACCATTCCACGAGCAGTTTGTGTCTTGGCTGGCGGAACAGCATCCACAGAATTAGACGGCACCACCCACATTGATGTCACCGCAAAAGCAGGCGACCCTCACTGGGGCATTGTTCAGTCTCCCTTTATGGACAGCAATGCAAAAACCACAGCCTACCGCCACCAATTAACAGTAAAAGATGACTTGCTTACTTATTCACAGTCCACACTTTTGGATATCTATGGCAAATCATTTGACCACACCGATGGCAACACACTGTTGCGATCTGATCATTCCTAACAGCAAGGCATGTAGCTAACACTTTGATACCCCGCTAAACTTACGTTCTCAACTTAAGCGCCCTTAACTTAAGGGCATTTTTATAATCCCTATGGCTTCAATACTTATGGCTTCAATACGATGACACCAACGCTAGAACTCACCTGTGAGCTTATTCGCCGCCATTCTGTGACACCTGACGACGCCGGTTGCCAGCAGTTGATGATTGAACGGCTAGAAGCCATTGGTTTTCATGTAGCCAAACTCCCCTTCGGTGACGTGGAAAATTTCTGGGCCGTACGAGGGGACAACGGCCCTACCCTTTGCTTTGCCGGGCACACCGATGTGGTTCCTACTGGCCCAGAGAACGATTGGCAACACCCACCCTTTGAGCCCACCATCGAAGGTGATCTATTGTTTGGACGTGGTACGGCAGATATGAAAGGGTCACTGGCAGCAATGATCACTGCTGTGGAAAATTTTATTGCAAAAAGCCCCAACCATCATGGAAAAATCGCCTTCCTGATTACCAGTGATGAAGAAGGTATTGCCGCCAACGGCACAGTGAAAGTGGTCGAGTGGCTAGTGGCACAAAATGCCATTCCAGAATGGTGCCTGGTGGGAGAACCATCAAGCACTTCACAAATAGGTGATGTCGTCAAAAATGGCCGTCGCGGGTCACTTGGTGGCGAGCTCACTGTCAACGGTGTGCAAGGGCACGTAGCCTACCCCCACTTGGCAGATAACCCTATCCATAAAGTTGCCCCGGCATTAGCAGAACTTTCAACTGAAAACTGGGATGAGGGAAATCAATTCTTTCCTGCTACCAGCTTTCAAATTTCCAACGTAAATAGCGGCACCGGGGCGACCAATGTTATTCCCGGCGAAGCAAAGATTTTGTTCAACTTCCGCTTCTCGACAGAGGTCACTGCTGATCAGTTAAAATCTCGCACTGAAGAAATCCTGAAGAGACATGGCCTCAACTATGAGCTCAACTGGAATCTTAGCGGTCTACCTTTCCTAACCCCGGAAGGTGCCTTGGTTGAGGCTACAGTTTCAAGTATTTGTGATATTACCGGGCTAGAGACTGAGCTATCTACTGCCGGCGGCACCTCTGATGGCCGATTTATTGCCCCCCACGGTAGCCAGGTCGTAGAGCTTGGGCCGGTCAATGCCACTATCCATAAAGTTGACGAATGTGTCCTAATCGAAGATTTAGAAACGCTTAGCGCCATATATCAAAGAATACTGGAAAGGCTGTTGATAAATAATACTTGACCATTTTATTCCATTAAAAATCAGACATAGCCATCAACCATCTCGATTGTTGCCCAACAGAAGTCCTTCTAAAATGGCCGCAATCATTAAATATGCCGAGGGCTCATTTGATTGGTGGATGGTCACCGAGTCCCAAAGTAGCCTTTTTACAAGGTACTACACTCTGTCGGGGTTCCCCAGGAATTACACTTTTTTAGCCCGCGTGGTTATTCTATTATTCACTACCATCGCTATATCAACACCCACTATCGGTGGGGTACACATGTTAATAACTAAGGAAGCTTCTGTACTGAATAAACATCAAACCGTGTAGATTTTCCCTTCAAACTGTAACTGGGCTTACTCTCGGCCAAAAAAGGTGCGTGTGCCGGACGCTTCACAACCACTCGGTAGCGTGCTCTTTCGAAAGCCAATGGTAGAAGTTCTGATGCGTCTGAATCCACACCGACTAACTGGTGAAATAGCTGCATTTCTTTTTTCACCTTGCTAGATTTTCCTCTCGGCGGAAACATGGGATCAAGATAGACCACATCTGGACGATGTTCTTCTAATAATTGCTCCAGATAATCCTTGCCGTCTAAACCAAGCACAGATATCCGAGCCAGCACTTCCTCCAGCTCAGGGTCAGCAACTGCCGCCTGCTGAGCTCTGGTCAATCCATCCTGAAGTAGCGCCAAAACCACAGGATGCCTTTCAATCATCTGAACAGTCGCACCAAGTGTACTCAGCACAAAACCATCACGACCAAGGCCTGCCGTTAAATCCAGAACCAGTGGCTTAAACCCCTTGTGACTAAGGCCAACAGCTTTAGCAATATCCTGCCCTTTCCCACCGCCGTATAAACGACGATGCCTTACAGCCCCTTCTGTAAAGTCACAGCGTACCGGGCCGGGCACCTTGATACCTAATTGCTGCAGAGACAATCCGGTGTGATCGACCACGAGTACAAAACCACGCCTTAGGCCTGAAACATCGTCAGAAGATATGGTCGGTAAATTGAGCACAACAGAAAGAAGTTCGGCCCGAGATTCACACCCGGGCCGACCAAGAAGCACTACGTTATCTATGTCATTACTGCGTGGGCACAAGTTCCAGCTCCACTCGACGATTGGCTTGGCGTCCCGACGCTGTGTCGTTGCTTGCAATGGAATAACGTGATCCATACCCTGTCGCCCATATACGACCACTCATAATCCCATAGCTAATGAGCAGCTGGCTGACACTACCTGCCCGGCGCTCACTGAGCGTCTGATTGTATTCAGAGCTACCTGTAGAGTCAGTATGACCTGCAACCCGGACATTGGTCTTGTCGAACTCTTTCAATACGATAGCCACTGATTCAAGCGTACTGTAAAACTCTGGACGAACCTCGTACCGATCAACACCAAACGTAATATTACCCGGCATCACTAAGCGAATATTATCGCCCTCACGCACCACTCGAACACCTGTACCTTCTAGCTTGGCCCTTAAAGCAGCCTCCTGGCGGTCCATATAAAAGCCAATGCCACCACCAACAGCAGCCCCGGATGCGGCACCAATGAGCGCGCCTTTTCCACGGTCTTCATCACTAGCGGTAGCCACACCAATAAGGGCTCCAGTAACAGCTCCAATCCCAGCACCTTTAGCGGTATTACTGACTTGCTGTTGTCCTGTATAAGGGTCCGTTGACATACACCCTGCCAACCCAAAAATAACTACTGCTATTAGGAACTTCTTCATGTCATATCCTCTTAATGAACACTTGAATAACGTTATGAGTGCTAACACCCTATAATAATATAAACGGCTTAATCCTTATTCTGGTGAAAGCTAAAATCTTTGCAAGCCGTTTTACCAAATTCAAAAAAATGGTTCACAGTCTTATGAAAAACCATCTACAAACTTTACTTATTCTCACCGCCTTTATGCTGACGGGCTGTGACGGTTATATCTTTACTCTGAACGAACACCCGGTATTTGATCCGCCTGTCCTATTTACTAACTATAATATGCCTGACCCTGCACTCAAATCCTGTATTGATCAGGCCATTTTTGATCGGCAGGTGACCAGTGCCGATCAGCTCACCCACCTCAACTGCTCAAATGGTGGTATTGCAGAGCTGACAGGACTGGAAATTTTTACCGGCCTTACACATATCAACCTGAACCAAAACAACCTGATTGAAATCAAGCCCCTACTTTTTCTCCCTCACTCCGCCGTGGTCAACCTCGAAAATAATGACCAACTCTTCTGTGCCGATGGTCAGTTGTTAGCCAAGCAGGTCAGCGATTCAATCAAACTACCTACTCACTGTGGAAAGTAAACGCTCCAGCATCTATTTGGTTGACATTTTATTTATTTATCTCGCCAAGAGTTACCCACAAAATCTGTGGATAACTTTGTGTGTATCTTTCATAAAACTCGATCAAGACCACTCTATTAGGCACCACAAACAAAATGGTTACTTTTTAACCACTACAGTAATATCCTTATAAATCAAAGTGTTACAAATGCCAGCTGGAAATATCAATGACTTACAGAGCATTTCGAATATTTCCATAAAGTTATTAGTGTAATTGTGGACAACCTAGCAAGATTAAAAACTAATTTTGGATAATCAGTCATCACTCGATTCTTTAGCGAACATCTCTGCTAGACCCCTAACAGCTTGAGATAAGAGCAATAAATGCCGTTACCCAGCCTGCAATTGGTGCCAGATAACACCCTGCTCCTGAGTTGCATAATGGATAGATGTCTGCTGGTGATTGATGTCCGACATGACTTTTTCAACAAGGGTTTCTCTCACAAGTTCGAGAGAATTGTTCTGCTGGCTAATATGACCAAGTACCAATTGCTGTAATTGCTTGAGCTCAACGTTATGTAGCAGATGAAGTGCTTGATGGTTATTCAGGTGCCCCCAGTCACCACCCACCCGATTTTTTAATACTGGAGGGTAAGGACCATTGGCTAACATCGTTGTATCGTGGTTGGCTTCCAACAACAAACCATCACAATAGCGATAGCTGTCCATTACATGGGGTGTAATACTGCCCAAATCTGTGAGGATACCTAGCGATATGCCAGCACCTCTCAGGACATACTGAACAGGTTCTCTCGCATCATGGGGAACAGGGACAGGCACAACCTCCAAACCACCCACCTTGAACTCAGCGTGACTGCTGATCAGCTTGAGATCAACTCCTGAGAGCTCCTTCAGTGTCTTGCAAGTACCGGCGGTCATCATCACCGTTAACTGATATTTTCTTGCCAGTGACAGAACGCCACGGATATGGTCAGAATGTTCATGAGTGACGAGAATAGCAGTGAAGTCTTCTGCTTCGAGCCCCAACCTGGCAAGACGTTTCTCGGTTTCCCTGACAGAAAAACCGCAGTCAATCAGAATAAGCGTATCACCACACGCCACAACGGTAGCGTTGCCCTTACTACCACTGCCCAATGAGGTAAAACGCATCAATCAGGACAAATTACCGCGTATCACTTTCAGTAACTTGGTGGCGTACAAACGATCCAAGCTACCATTCTGTCTATCGTTAATGTGCACCTCTACTACCTGTTCGTTCTGAATCAACCGAACCTGATATTGAAGGGCTGCCTGCTCTTCCTCATCACCTTCAAACAAAGAGGTAATAACCCCAACCAATGTATTGTCTTCATGCACGACGGGGCTATCATCAAACTCAACCATCACTGTTCCTGCTGATCGATTTTTATCCACGACCGAAAACCCACCAAGGGATAATGAATGAATAACCGAGGCCCAAGCGCGGTCGTAGTTAAGATCCATAGATATATAAGGAGCGTCTTCTTCAGGTATTACTACATCGACCCTGGATTCACCTCCTATATTCTGGGCAAGAAGAGACACACTACCACTGCTAATATCATTCACCAGAGCATCAGCCAACATCTGAGTAAACTCGTTATCTCTCGCTTCACTAACAGAGGTTTCCGGCCAATCGCCCGCTTTTGCCTCTTCACCTTGCGTTACTTGCATATGGACTAACCATATTTCTGTACTCTTAACCCCCACTCCCGGAGCGATGGTAAATCGAAAACGGTGGCTTTGATTCGCCTCATCCTTGAACTGCAACCAACCCGTTTCCAGCAGACCGCTTTGCGCATCTATGTTCTCTGTAGGAACACCACCGCGTGTCAAAACATTACGAACCCGCGGCCAGACTTCAGCGGGAGGTTTGTTGATAGCAATCCAGTGCTTATCACCAAATGTCTGAATGGCAACCGTTTCCTCGAACAAATTCTCTGACAATGGCTGCGGCCTGGGAGTATCAAATGTCTCTGGCATGTCACCTAGCTGGGCAATCTCAGGCACAGCATATAATTGCCCTACTGCTGTTTTATCCTTGTCATCAGGAATAACCATCGGAGGTATTTCTTCTGCATCCAGATAATCATTACTGTGGTTGCGAATCATATTCTGGCCACAGCCAGCAATAGACAACACCGCTGCAATCACAACCATTAATTTCGTCTTGGACATCATTTGTCGCACTCCGACTAATTTCTTTTTGCTACTTACTCAACAGGCCCGCTTGCTCTAAAGCTTCACGCACCTGCGCATGATAATGGGGAGTTAATTCAGTCAATGGTAGACGAATCGCTCTCTGCATTAACCCCATCTCAGCAACGGCCCATTTCACAGGAATGGGATTCGACTCAACAAACATGGCATCATGCACCGGATTAAGGCGGGCATTAATTTCTCGTGCCTTTTCAGACTCTCCATTCAATGCCAAACGGCACATTTCTGCCATCAACTGGGGGGCAACATTGGCTGTCACCGATATATCACCGTGGCCACCCATCAATATAAACTCCAATGCCGTACCGTCATCACCGGAGTAAATGGCAAAACTTTCAGGACAGATATCAATCAATTCACGAGCCCGCCCCAAATCACCTGTGGCATCTTTAATACCAATAATATTGGGGATTTCAGACAAGCGAGCGACGGTGTCGGGCAGCATATCACAGGCAGTTCGGCCCGGAACATTATAGAGAACCTGTGGAATATCCACGGCCTCAGCAATCACCTTATGGTGAAGGTAAAGCCCTTCTTGTGTTGGCTTATTGTAATAAGGG